>ERZ1034680.50-NODE-50-length-90621-cov-10.981395_pt1 | contig 90621 bp, 138 predicted proteins | sample MGYA00520639_ERZ1034680 | MGnify/ENA primary metagenome ERZ1034680 (study PRJEB33766, sample SAMN09781760) | gut metagenome | biome: gut microbiome | host: Homo sapiens | place: Madagascar | study: EMG produced TPA metagenomics assembly of the PRJNA485056 data set...
TCTGCCTAAGTGAATCTCCGATGGTTCGTCCCATGTCATATCCTCATCCCAGAAGTCTTCGTCAAACTCTTTGCGGATAGCGTCTGCTCCGACCTCGATCTGCGCACGGGCTTTCTCTACCGTGGAGAAAACGCCCAGGACTTCCACGCCCTCATTGTCGGGCGTGTCCCAATGATGAACCACTACGTAAACGGTCATGATTATGCCCTCCCTCAAATGTAATACCAGACGATGAACTTGTTTTCGCTGCCGTCGGCGGACTGCCACGGCGTCATGTGCGCCTTGCGGCGCTGCTTTTTGCGAGCCGCCACAAATGCGGCGGCTTGCTGCTCTGTGCTGAAAAATTCAAAGGTTTTGCGGTACTGGTTCATGGTGATTCCTCCCTATGCGATCTGTTCGGCAGGTTCTGCAAATTCCTGCGAAATCTTGAAAAGCACCATTTTCTTGAGTGCCTGCCGGCTCATGGTTTTTTCATCGTAGCTGTTCGGCCTGTCCCAGACGCGGACGCGAAAAACGCCGTTGTCAATGTCTGCGATTTCGCGGTATATGCAGATCGTCAAGCTACCAGTGAAACAGATCTTTAGGGCGTTCAACGTGCTTGCATCGCCCCGGAAAATCTTCATTCCTGCATCCAGCAGGTGCGCGGCGGTTTCTTCGGAAAATGCAAGGGCGTGCTGCTCGACATTCTCAAAACAGCCGAAGACGTTTTTCGCGTCGTGGTTTGCAATGAATTGCATGATGCCGCCCCCCTCTCACAGAATGAACTCGATCAACGAGTCCGCGCACAGGATAACGATGAACATTGCGGCGATGGCCGCACCGGTCAGAAACATGTGAAAACCGGAAGTTCTGTATTGATTTTTCATAAGTAATTTCCTCCGTTCGGTAGTTTGTTCCTATATTTTTTGTTCTACCGAAGGGCGGGATTTGTCCCGCCCATTATCGGAAAAACCGAACTTTTTTAATCGGATTCGATCGTCGTAGCGATATCCAGTTCCACAACGACTTTTCCGTCGTTGACGTCCGGATAGATCGTCTTCACACGGAACCGTCCGATGCCCGCGAGGATGGCAGGATTTCCAAGATCGACAGCCGACGCGTACCCGTCGATGCCGAGAATCCATCTGTCAACGTTTTGAGTTCGCTCATAAATCTCTCTGATTGTCATGGCTTGTTCCTCCTTTAATCTTTCGGCATTTTCTCAACCACAAACTGAGCATAATGTCTCTGCACGATTCCCGAGAAGATCGCCCGGAGTTTCGGGTCTGTCGCAATCACTGTCAGCTTGTTCACGGCCTGAATTTCGGCAGACTTCGCGCCGCCGGCTTTCATCCGCTCGCGCTGATTGTTTACGCGGGTTTCGAGCTTAACGCGTGCTTCTGCGTCCAACTCCTCGTAAAGCTGCGACGTGAAGTTCTGGTAATTCAGCCCACACTCGAAACAGATCCTGCGGATCTTCTGCCGCGTCTCATCCTTCCAGTGGTCACGGCTGACGGTGGGGTAGGAAAGCGCAGAAAACGCTTCCTGCATGGTCTCGCGCGTGGAAGCTGCCTGCGCTTCGATGGAATCCATTCTTGCATCCTGCGCATTCTGGCGCATTTCGATGTTGATTAGCGTCTGCAACTGCGGGGACAGATTCGAAAATTGAGACTGTACGGTCAGGCATTTGTGCATCTCCTCGAACGCCGTGACGTAGGCCGCAGTAAAGAGGACGCCCTTCTCGCCGGTCATTTTGTTTGCTACCATGTCGCAGCCCTTTTTCGTGATGAGGTAGCAGGGAAGCGTCCGGCCTGTGGGGTCTTTGTAGCTGGATTCGATGAAGAAATCACTCAGCCCAAAGTTGGGCTCAGTGGTTTTCCCGAGAATCTCGGCATATCCTCGGATGTCCCTGATTAGATGCCGATGATCTTTCCCAATCATTTCTGCGACTTCTCGACTGTCTACGACTTCCACGCCGTTTTTGCTGATGATCTGTAACTTGTTCAAATTCTACACTCCTTTGATCATGTCGTTGGGGATTCATCCCTATATCCAGCATAGCAGACGCTAAAAGTTGAATAGGTCATACCGTTCTGCCTGAAAAAGGGTATAAAAATCCCCGTGAAAAAGCGGTTGACTTTCACACGGGTTCCGTCTTATAATAGATTAGACGAAGCCCTTGTGGCTTTGGGTGATAGGGTAGGACGTGCAAACTTTGGTCGGTGTGGACGTTCTACTCTATTTCTTTATTTTGGCGTACTTCTCGCGGATCAAGTCCCGGACGATTTCAGAGCGTCCCGCGTTTTCCTGCTTGCAGCATTCGTCGAGCTGCCGGACGGTTTCGACGTCCATGCGGACGCGGAGCATATAGTCCTTTGCGGTTCCGTCGAGTTTCGAGCCGTTTTTCTTAGCAACGATTTTCAACACCTCCGTTTGTTGCTACAAGTATGATACCAGAACGTAGCAACAAAGTCAACCTTAATTTCACGATCTCAGGAAAATTTTCTTTCTGTCTTTATGTCTACACAGAAAATGCACTTTGTATCGCGTGAGAACATAAAATATGTGCCGTCAAGATAAAAAAGTAAGCCGTCCCAGATGGGGCGGCTTTTTGCATATATGCGGATATTTATTCGTAAGGCGTCACACAGTGCGCACAACAGGCGTGGACAGGAGTGTGGACATGTCCACACAGATATAGAGAATAGAGATAGAGATAAAGAGATTAGAGATAAGAGAATAGAGAAAGAGATAGAAGAAGTACCTAACGGTACTTCCTGCGCAGAGCCGGAAAAGTCCGGCTCCACGCATTCCCGCTGTTTTGCTGTTAAGCCCTCAGAGGCTCCACTTGCCGCGCAGTGAAGAAATGGGATAGTTTCATCCGACAGAACCCGTTCACCGCTTCTGCGGCCTCCAGCGGCTCGTCAGGGGCGTTCTTCCGGGTGACGTACTTCCAAATCGGGAAGGATGCGACGGCGTGCTCACCCTTGCGGACGATAAACCCGCGCTGCTTCCAGGCGTTGAACGTGTGGATTTCTTCGGGGATTTCGAGCTTCGAGCTACTGCCGTCTTCGTTTACCACGTCGAGAAAACGGCCCGTGCCTTTGAGAATGCCGTCGTTCATCAGGCGGATAGATTCGTCAAGAATGATTGCTGCGTTAGTCATGAGTAAGTACCTCCGTTTGTCTTTATATCTTTACTTCTACGGGGGAATCGGCGTTTGTCCCATCGCCCGACGAATTTCGTTTGGCATTTAGTGAAGGAAACTTTCGGCTGTTTCAACCGCCCACGCGACGGCGGCATTGAACGAACGGATAAATTCCCGCGTTCGCATAAAACCGCCGCAGAACGTGTTCCCAACCGTCACAACAGCGTCGTAATACTTGCAGCCGCCATCCGAATGCTCCGCGATCTCCGCCCGAACCTCACGGCCTGAAACTGTGCGGCCAATCATCTTGGACACATAATTTGCACCAGAGTACCATCCATCCGGCGTGTACATCTTCGAGTCTAGATAATCGGCAGGGAAGTCAACCGTAATTTTGCCGCTCCGGTAGTCGTAAGCGTTGCAGTCGGAGAACATTTTCTTGTAAACCCGATAGGGGATTGCGCGGCTTTTTGCTTTTGCCATGGTGAACGCTCCTTTTCAAGAAATTGCTGCTGTCTTTATTTCTGCCGGGAAATCTGAGTTTGTCCCGCTTTGGCGTGTATGCCAAAAGATTTCAAAATGGTTACAAGGTGCGAAGCATTCACAATATGTGCCATGCATAATTATGCGCATAAAATTAGCGCGGCAGGGAATCCCCACCGCGCCACCTACTATGTCAGATTTTGCGGTATATGCAGCCCGTCCACGCTTGGCATGTCGTACCGTCACAGCTAACGCCGCGTGCCTTGCAGTCGACGCAGATCGGATTCAGCGGCAGCGCGTCAGGCTCCAGCCACTTCACGCTGCGGACGTAGCCGCACAGCTCCGGGTTGTAGTCGTTTTTCTCGATATACTCGCAGAGGACGCGCTGCACGTCGGCTTCCTCGCCGCCGTCGAGCGCTGCCGTGATGGGGAAGACGATCTCCGGGAATACCGCTCCATACTCTGCGACGCTGCGGTAGAAGTCGGCGGGGGCGTAGGGCTTGCCGTTTACTCTGTCGAGAATCAAATCAATGATCATTTCGTTTGCTCCTTCTCAGTGGCCGCGCTTCGCGTGCGGCTCTTTATATTTTTAATTCTACCGGCTCCCTAAAAATGTCCCGCACAATAACAAAAAAATAAGGGGCGATTCCTCGCCCCCATTATACTGTATCAGAAATCAATGCTTGCAATGACTGCGCAGCCGTTTTCCAGATCGGCGTCGAAGTCCTCGACGGTGTAAACGCCGCAGAAACCGTTCTGCATGTCGCAGTTCGCATACAGATCATCAAAGCAGTTCCAGTCTGCAATAGAGCGCAGCCACTTCTCAGCGATCGTCTCGCGCTCCTGCGCGTCTGCTTCGGTCCAGCGCGGAGCAGCGTCCGGGTATCCCTCTTCGTGTCCGTCCTGCCACATATAACAGGCGCGCCCGTCCTCACTCGTTGCAGCTGTCAACCAGCCGCCGTTCGTCTCGATAAAATACAGTTTACTCATGTTCCGTACCTCCAAAAAGTAGTTTTGATGTTCTATTTTTGGTTCTACGGAGTTTTTGAATTTGTCCCACAAAAAAGAAAAACGCCCGGAAAAACGGGCGTTCTCAAAAAGAATCTTCAATCCACGATAGGGAAAATTCCTACCGACGTTATAAATATAGCATGCAGAAGCCACTCAGTCAACCGCTTTTTTGCGAAACTTGCGTATTTTCTTCGCGTTTACGGTTTCGGAAGGGGTTAGGTAGCTCCCGCGCGTATATGGCAAGTAGGACGATATGCACGTTTCCGTCAGATTGAGTTCTTCTGCAATCTCATGGACGTTTTTTCCTGCATTGTATAGTTCTGCAATTTCTCGGCTGCGTGCCGTCTCATAAACTCCCTCAGATATCAGTATTTTCTTTACGGTGGATTCCGCAATGTGCGTATGCCGGGCGGTTTCCTTAATGCTCTTCGTCTTTTCGTACAGGCTCACCACCTGATGCAGCTTTTCTTCCATCAGTCCCATATGTGTTCCTGAACGTATGCGTCCCACTCGGCTTTTGCATCGGCCAGCGCCTGCACGTGATCCTCGCCGTTAATGATCTTATTAAGTGCCTTTTGCCCAGCGGATGCTTTTATGTAGTTCGGGGACAACGACATGCTCTCGGCGGCAAGATAGGCAGCTGCACGTGGATATTCTGCACGCATGGCATCAAGATCATACTGCGGACGCGGGCGGAGACCGACGCCCGAATCACCGCGTTCCCAGTTCCGTTCAAACTCCTCGTCCCACTTGCTGATATCTTCGATTGCGGCTTCCCGCTCCGCAAGGCCGGGGATTGCGTCGATCTTCTCCTGCCGATCCTGCGCGGCGCGCGCTTTCTGGTTCTCCTGGTCAATCAAATACTGCATGATCTCGGGCTTTTGAGCCTTCATCCGCTCCATTAGTTCGTCCCGCCTCTGCGGGTCGCTGGGTGGGTAAAAGGTTCCAATCTTGTCACCTCTGCGTTCCATGCGAAACTCCCACACCAGCTCTTTGATTGTCATCTCTTTCGGGCTTTTCATCTGGAAAACCTCCTTGTTTTCTCTTGCTTTTGATTCTACCACAATTTCTGATTTTGTCCCAGCTTTTTCTGAAAATTTTTCAACTCCGGTAGCTGCTGGTTTTCTCGGTTTATATGGTTAACCGGTTCCTTCTGGTTTTCTTGGTTTTTACGTACTTAATAATTCCCTTGGTTTTTCCCGTTTCCGGCACTTAATAATTTTTTTGGTTTTGCTGGTTTTCTTGGTTTCCTTGGTTCGTTTTGTTCGGGATTACCGCGCTATTACGGCGCGATAGTCCCGAATTTTGCATATTTGTACATGGCAATGCAAAGCTCATTCAGAAGCGAAAAACCGCCGATTCGACGCGTAAAGCTCCCTGCGTTGTTCTGCTGGTGAAGCTCCGTGCGTCCATTGCGATTGCAGAGATACAGGCCATCGAAGATGCGGATGCACTCGCCAGCCTCACGGAGAATCCCCGCCGCCGTCGTGGCCATCTCCTGCGCTGGCTCGTCGAAGATTCCGCGCTCGTAGTCCACAGAAAGGTAGCAGTTACCGCCCGCCAAAATCTCGCCGGTCGCATAGTCGCGGTCGACGCGCTCAAATTTGGATAGAATCCGCTCCACACTCGCGCGGCGGATTTCCGGGTTCTTGATCGTCACGTCCGCGCTCGTGCTGTAGCCGCAGTCGCGGACACGCACGGAAAAATCACGCGGCGCGTAACCTTCAGCTTTGAGTGTTGCGCGGATTGCGTTTCCAAGTTCCTTGTTTGTCATGTCGATGTTCCTCCGTTCGTTGTATTTTGTTCTCATCTTCTTATCTACGCAGTTTTGCGGTTTGTCCCGCCGACACGCAAAAAAACAGCGCCCGGAGTTTTCCGGGCGCTTTGTTCGGGTTTTCAGTTTTTCGGCCATCGGCCCCAAGTTTTCCGGCGGCTCTGTTCAGGCCGTCAGTCTCTCGGAGTTTTCGGCCCTGCCTGTTCAGGCAGTAGGTCCCCAGAATTTCCGGGAGCCGCCTGTTCAGGCCAGAATTTTTCAAACGCAGATAAAGTGGCCTGCTTGCGCTCGAATGCGTCGGCCTCGGCTTCCGCTGCCGACTCCAGCGCCTGCCGTGCCCATGTTGCGGGGTCCGTTCCTGCAAGTTTTGCCGCGTGACTTGCAAGACGCGCCACCTCTGCCGGGAGCGTCAGCGCGTCCGCGCCTGCCTGTACGATCTCAGGCGCAGGAGCTGCGCCGCCGTCCGCGTCGCCCCGCAGGCAGTCCGCGACGTAGGACGACAGCGCCGCGTTGACCGTCTGCCCCCGCGCCGCACACCACGCCCGGAACGCCTCGCCGTCTGCCTTTGTTACCCTTACGCCCAAGGTTGCACGGTTGGCCTGCTCCCACTTATTCTGCGCGCGCCGCTCTGCATCGGTTTTGCGGCTGTTTGGATTTTTTACGGGCATATAATATGTATCCTCGCTTTCGTCCTGCATTCTGCCTTTTATTCTACCGGCTGCGGCTGGTTTGTACCACCGTAAAAATGCACAAAATATACGATTAACATTTGTTGAATTTTTCACAAAATGTATGATTAACACAATCAACACGTTAAAAAGTGGAGAAAGCCGAACTTTTCAAGCAAAATATGTGGTTAATCATACAGACAACAACGATTAACCGCAACATTTTAACCAACTTGACTATACGATTAATCGAATATATAATCAAGTCATCAAATGAAACAACGAATGCCCCACAAGGGAAAGGAGAAAACAATATGAAAATGAATGCAACCGAGATCACCGCCCGCCGCGAGCAGATCAAGACCACCCGCGCGAACATCAAAACCGTGGTAAACATCTACTGCGAAACCAGCGACCGGACCCCCGCCGAGACCGTCGCCGCTATCGTGGAGCGCCTCGGATACGATACCGCCCGCGAGGCTATCGCCGAGATCGTGAACACCGTCGGCGAGTGGGACGGCAGAATCTGGCCCAGCTCCCGCGAGTGGGCCGCCACCATCGAGACCGCCGCGACCCGTGACGAGCTGGAAGCAAAGAGCATCTACCAGCCCGCAGAAATCCACCCCGCGCACATCAACCAGCTTGCGCAGGCTATGAGCAAGTACGCGCCGCCCGCGCCGCAGGAGCAGGAAGCGCAGGAAGCGCAGGACACCGCCGAGATCATGCAGCAGGCCGTGACGCTCCCGCAGCGCGTGGCCCTGTACGTGCCCAGCACCACGGACACCGACAAGCCCACCGACAACGCCGCGCAGGTTGAACGCGTCGCCCGCGATTTTTGTGGCTGGTTCGGCGGCGCAACCGCCCAGCAGAGCACCGGCTACTGGCTGAGCGAGTCCGCCGGACTGGTCCGCGAGGCCGTCACCATCGTATACGCCGCCTGCACCGCCGCCCAGCTCCGCGAGCACCTGCCCGACGTGCTGACGCTGGCCCAGCAGATCAAAGCCGAAATGCAGCAAGAGGCCGTCAGCGTCGAGATCAACGGCGCACTGTACATCATCTAACCAACCACCAACCCGGCGGCACACGCCGCCGGGACAACCTGAAAGGAGCCTGCACCATGAATAACCTACCGATCAACATTAGCCCCACGAACCGCCCGCAATGGCACACGCCCGAAGAGATCCGCGCCGCAGCCGCCGAGGGCCTGCGAATCGACTACAACGCCGGACGCGGGCAGATCATCCGCTGCCGCAAGGCCGCAAACGTGAGCGGCTGGATCACCGCCGTAATGGAGCACGGCTCCATCTTGCAGGCATGGGCCGGAGAGTTTACCGTTGCCGGAGAGGCGAGAACATGAGCACCACCAACCAGCAGGCGCGCCGCCTGCCCCTACTGCACATCAACGCCGACGAACGGCACGCGCTCGAAACCTTCGGCGAGTGGTGCCCGGCTATGGCCCGCGCCTGCATGGAGCGAAACCGGCTGAATTTCGACCACATCGAGCAGATCACCGGCCACTGCGAATCGCACCGTTGGGGCAGCGCCGCGGATCGCCGATACCGCAACGCCGCAGTGAACCGCGCTATAAAGGCCGTAGCAGCCAACCCTGCCGCATATCTGGCCGACTGATACACCAGCCGCCCCGGATACCCTAGCAGAGCCGCACCGGGCACCAAAGCGGCCCTGCCCCATCAAATAAACCGGATAAAGGAGATCATAACCATGAGCAAATCACAGATCATGCGGCAGGCGTGGAGCCTGTACCGCGCCACCGTCGCAGAGTACCCCGAGACCCGCAGCCGCGCCCAGTTTGCCGTCTGCCTCAAAGCCGCCCACGAGGCCGCCAGAGCCGCCCAGAGCGCCCGCCGCGAGTGGGAGAACATGAGCGGCGAGGAACAGTATACCGCGCTAATCCGCATGGCGTGGACTGTAAAGCACCGCGCCGAGGCCACCGGACGCGCCGCCGACACGGAGTGGATCAAATGCCCGGACGACGCCCAGACCGTCGCCGCCGAAGCATGGCCCCGCGTCGCGCCTGCCCTTGATCGCAACGACCAGAGCGACGAGCCGCGCCCGCTCGCGCACATCCTCTTTGCTGCCTGCACGCAGGCCGCGCACACCATCGCCCGCGCCGAATACCGCCACGCGGCCAACTGCTGCCAGCTGATCACCACCAACGACAAGGACGGCGACGACTACGCCCAGACTGTAGCCGATACCACCCCCGGCGTAAACGCACAGCCTGTCAGCAGCCCCGAGGATGCAGCCATCACCCGCGCCGCTATCGAGGCCGCAGCCGTCGACGACATCGACCGCGCAATCATCCGCGCCCTTGCTGCCGGTATCACCGTCCGCGCCATCGCCGCCACCATCGGCACCAGCAAGAGCACCATACAGCGCCGCATTGAATCCATCCGCGCCCGCTACCTTGCGCAGGCTTAACGCCCCACACAAGCCCGCACGCAGCCCCTAGCACTGCACCACGTCCAATCACAGCCACCAACACCCCACCAGAGCCGCCCACAGCCCCACCACGCCGCGAACAGCACGCGCAGCACCACACTATATTATATACGCGCGCGCGTGCGCCCGCGTCGCGTATGCGTGCCCGCGCGTCGTGCGTGCGCGTGTGTTTCTCGCCCGGTCGAGTATACTACAGTATATCTTAGCATCACCCAACCACACGCCACCCACTGCCAACCAGCCCAAGCCGTGCCCATCCAACCCCCTGCATGCCTACACCCCACCACGCAACCGCGAGCAACTGCACACAACAACACCCCACAACAGCAGCGCGGGGGAAGTGTTCCCGGCTCCGCTCTGTTCAGGCGGCAAAAACGGGCATTGTCAGCCCCCACGGCCTGCCAAGCGTCTGCCATCAGCCACAGCAAGCCGGGCGCGTCATGCAAAAATCTGCCGAAAGTTCCGAGTTCTGCATGGAAATGAATGAAATCTTGCAAAAATGAAGTGATATTGTTTCCATTATAGGCCATAAAGGAAACAGCATCTGACCAGAAATGCAAGAAACGCGTCACGGCTTGCAAGGTACCCCCCATTTTACAAGTCCTGTTGCGCTCTTTTTTCCAGGAAGGCCAATAGCACTTCCCACCCCTCACGCGTTCGGCAATTCGTTTCAAAATCCACCTCAAGTATCGGCTTCAAACGTCATTTGCTCGCAACCATCGGAGATCAATACCGACAACTGTGGCCAACGGGTCGGCTTAATCGCTTCCACGTGGCTCTTCATACTTGTTTTTCCGACGTCGGCTCTGGCCGGCGCTTTCTTTTTGCCTGGATGTAGGGGGGGGAGGGGGTGTTTCCCAAAACTGGGGCGAAAAAATCGGAATCGGATAGGGGGCACCCCAAAAAAATAAAATTTGCGCGGTTGCCTTACGGCAACATAGAAGGAACCCTTCGGGTATGGGGCGGATGGGGCGCAGGTAGGGAGTAAGGATAGTACGGCTTCTGCGTGGCGTTTCCCAAATTTTAGTATGACCTATTTAGCTTGGGGCGTTTGATATAGTGCAATTAGTGAAGCAACGAGAGCTTCCGAATGAACATAGGAGGTGCTTTTGGAGTGAGAGTGCCGTTAGGAATCAGATATAGGCTGCATAAGCTGGCGGATACGGCGATGGAGGCGCAGGAACTCAAGTGGGAGCTTGGGGAGTGGTTTGAAGCGCAGGGGGTGGACGTGCAGAGCGAGCTTGAGACGTTGATGCTTGGGATCGACTGCACGAAGAATCTCGTGAAACGCGTAGAAGGGAAGTGACGGATGAGTGGCGCAGATTACATTCCGGTGCGAGTACTGCGGTGCGGAAGTGACGAAACAGCTGAAACATAGAAATGATGCCCCGAGGTTCTGCTGCCAAAGCTGTGCGGGGAAATGGCGGGCTGCGAATGGGATGGTTCCAGTGGGATTCGGAATTAAGAAGCGTGGGAAGCTTCCGTATGACATTGTGAAGATCCGCGTGACGAAGACACTCGAAGAGCTTTTTCAGGTCTTTCGACCTGACGTTGGGCGCGAGTATCAGGCGGAGAAGTATAAAGGGCAGGGCGCAGTGAAATCGGTTGGATATGTGATCGATGTGAACGGGCATCGCGTGAACATCCGACAGAATGAGTGCGTTGAGGTCTGAGACAACAATAGGAGGGAAAATTTTGCGAGATATTACGTTTAGAGGAAAGTCGGTAAAAAGCGGCGAATGGGTGTATGGCTACTTGATTGGCCGAGTTGAAAACAGTGGCCGGCCGTGCCAGGGGAAATACTTCATCGATAACGGGGAGCCGTTCAACACGGCTGTAGAGGTAGACCCTCAAACGATTGGGCAAAACACTGGGTTCGCTGACATCGACGGGGATGACGTGTATGAGGGTGACTTGGTTGGAATCCTCGGGGAAGACGGCGAGTATGTGGTTCGGTGGGATTTTGAGACTTGCGCGTTCTACGCAGGACATCGAATCCTGGGCGCGTGCCTTGATGTGTTTCCGCACGGCACGATATACGACCGGGAGGATAAGGGATGAAATCTGAATGGAAGCTTGCTGCTGGGATCGGTCTTTTAGTGATCTACCTAGTGGTGATGGCAATGGCAATACGCGCACATTGTGTGTCAAATGAGGTGGACGAAAGCATTGCTGAAACGGCAATCGTAGAATCCAACAACAATCCGCGGTTTCAACGGGTCATGAAAGACAGCGGCTCCGCACTTTGCGTGTATGTCGATACCGAAACGGGCGTGATGTACATGATCCGGAGTAGTGCCGGCGGTGTCTGTGTAATGGTTGACGCTGATGGGAAGCCGCTCCTGTGGGATGGAGGAACGACGAAATGAACAGAATCGCGTTTGCGGACGAAAAGGACATCTTTGCTTGGAGCGATTGCCGAAATGGCTGTGATATTCCCACCCGGCGTGATGTTGCGAAACAGTTTATGGCGCTTGTCTTTTCAAAATTTAACACAAAGGCTGATTTTTGCAACGGACTCATGACCGGAGCAACGTGCGACTTTGAATTGAATCGGGAAATTCCTGATGGCTGGGTATCTACGTCAAAAAACGAAGACGGCACAGTACGGCTCGAAATTCAGGCACATGTATGTGCGGTGCCAGAACCCATCTGCCGGGGACTTACCATCATGCGATTCCCTGTATGGAGTAATGAACCGGTTGGCGTTCCGTTAGGGAAGTGCGTCACCGTGATACCAAGGGTTGAACAACATGGAATGCAAGAAGAATGACTGCTTCAACTGTCCGTATCCGGACTGCATCAACGATTATGTCCCAAAGTACTATAAACCGTCGAAAGAACGGCTTGCGCGGCAGATCGCAAAGGCTTCCGAAGTGGCAAGGAATCGAGCTGCGGAAGGATTGTGTACGGCGTGCGGGAAGAAAGAAGCGCGTCCAGGATACAAGATGTGTGCAGAATGCGCAGCGAAATCGCGCCGTGCATCGAATAACTGGCACTGGCGAAACGGAACAACCCCAAAGACAGCGATGGACGGCGTTGTCCTCTGCAAGAAATGTGGGAAGTCACCGCCGGCATCCGGATATAAAGTCTGCGAACGTTGTCTGAGCCTGTGCCGTTCCGCGCTGGATAAAACGCCGAGTCATAACGGGAAGACCCCAGATAACGGGTTCACGCGGGCGCTTCGCGCCGACTATCTGCTGAACAAGAAGGAGAAGAAATGAGAGTCGAAATTTTTACAGCAAGCAATGTGAAAGATCTCGCAAGTGAGTTAAATGCAGTGCTTGAAGGATGCAGCGATGAAGAAATCGAAATCCAGTATCAGCACTGCGCTACATATACCGGATATAGCTGGTTGGTGTCCTACTCCGCAATGGTCATTTTCAAGTGACGGGGTTCATCATGAAGCAATACTGCCGCTACTGCGCAAATGCTTTTCTGCAAGATGATGACATGATTTGGTGTAAGCCAAAAGACGAAATTCGAGTTGACCGTCAGATCACGCGGCTGAACCGCTGCCCGCACTTCGAATTTTGCTCGATTGACGTTCTTAACCCAGAACGGGAATACAGGCCGGCAGAAAAACGTAGGTCGGCGCAGACAAAGGAACCGGACATGGAGCAAACCACTATGTTTGGCGGATTGGAATGGGAGAAGATGTATAAATGACAGATCGTGAAAAAATCCTGCTACGTTACGTTTGCGATGGTGATATCAAACACGCAAGGCAACAGGCAAAAATCATTCTGGAAGAAACGAAAACTCAAAAAGACGAGCGATTCCGGGCGGAAATGTTACGCAGGTTAGAGGCTAAAAAGAGCTTCGTAGAACTGCCGCCCAATCTGCAAGGGCTTCTGGAAGCGGAGGATTCAGAAATCTTCCCGGAACGAAAGTTTTTGCTGCGAGATGGCGAAAAGGCAATCACTGAGCAGCTGCTGAATGTATATCGAGCGGCGGATAAGCTCTCCAAAATTGGCTTATCTTATCTGCCTGCGCTTATCCTCCACGGAAGAAGCGGTTGCGGCAAAACAGAGTTGGCGCGGTACATCGCACATAAGGCGAAACTGCCGTTTGTTTATGTACGATTTTCGTGTTTGGTAGATTCCCATTTGGGATCTACGCAATCTAACGTCGCGAAGGTATTTGATTATGCGAAATCTGCTCCGTGTGTCCTTTGCTTCGACGAAATCGACGCCATAGGTTTGGCGCGTGGGCAAGATCAAGATGTCGGAGAAATGAATAGAGTCGTCATTGCACTTATGCAGGAGATGGATCGGCTGCCCAACAACGTTATTGTCATCGGAACCACAAACAGGTTCGACCGACTTGACCCGGCGCTGGTTCGTCGGTTTCCACTTCAGTATGAAGTGGAGAAGTTGAGCGCAGATGAGGCAGAAGCATTGAGTAAACAGATTTTTCAATATGCGGGGCTAGACCCTGCATGGTTCCCAGCAAGGACATGGAACAGTACGCCGGCGTCGAGGGTGGTATGGGAGTGCGTGAATGCCATTGTCAGCTATATCATTGCGAACGAAAGTAATGAAAGGAACTGAAAGATGACGCACCAAGAGATTTTACAGGAACTGAGGGCTGCCGGAGGGACATTGGCGAAAGCTGCGCTCAATGAAATTGAGCGGTTGACATTGAAAACTGCGGAGCTGGACAACTCGTTAAGCACCTTGACACAGGCATATAACAAGTTGCTGGACCACATGCCGGTGTGGATCAGTGTCAAAGACAAACTTCCGCAGGCGGAAGATGCATATGGGTGGGTGAGCTGCACTGTTACTGTCATGGAGTCAGTAAGTAATCCATTCACAGATGAAACGTATGATAGGAAGTTCGTTTCGCCCGCAGTTTTTGACACCGAACAAAAGATATGGCACATCGGAAGAGATGAAGCAAGTGAAGTCCTTACCAATGCTCTTCTGAGCATCGAAGATGCTCCACTCACCGGATATTATGTCACCCACTGGATGCCGCTTCCGATTGCGGCTGGGGAGGATTAAACCATGCCAATCATGAATTACACGACGAAGGTCGATGTGTTTGCGACGCTTGGTGAGATTCAGGGGCAGCTCGTCAAACATGGTGCGAAGAAAATCATGCAGGACTTTGACGATGACGGGCACATTTCGGCGCTGTCCTTCCTGATTGACACACCGAACGGCCCTCGCGGTGTCAAACTACCGGCAAACGTTGATGCTGTGTTGGCCGTGCTCACAAAGCAAAAGGTCAAATGTGACCGCGATCAGGCCGAGCGTGTCGCTTGGCGGATTGTGAAGGACTGGGTAGCTGCGCAGATGGCGATTCTGGAATCCGAGATGGTGCAAATGGACGAAATCTTCCTCCCGTACATGCTCAACGACAAAGGGCAGACGCTGTTTCAATGCTATCGTCAGAATCAACTCTTGATTGGAGGGAAGTAGCCCATGCAACGACTGACAAAAAGGCTCCCCGACGGTAATGCAGTCATGGATTGTGACAGCTGCGGGCTGAAAACATCAAGGCAATGCACGCTTTGCAAATGTCGGAACCAGCTCATGAGGCGCGTTGCGGCTTACGAGGACACGGACTTAACGCCGGAAGACCTCAATGCGCCATTCACATGGCAAATGGTGCTAAACCAGGCTGCACAAAAAGCGTTGGGGATGGAGCCGAGCCGCCTCCGTGAGCTTGCCGAGGCCGACAAGGCCGGCCGGTGCGTCGTGCTGCCGTGCAAAGTAGGTGATGTTCTTTATGCTGCAGAAACAGACCCTATAATTCCTCTGCACGTTATGGCGGTTGCAATTTATTTGGAAGTAGAAGGCGAAGCCTACGGAGATTATGAGCGAATCAGTAATATCGGTAAGACGGTTTTCCTGACGCGCGAAGAAGCTGAATTGGCTCTGAAAAAAGAAAAGGAGAAATTCAATGTGGACGTATCTCAGACGTGATTATGCACTCCATCCGTGCGGCGCGGGATATGAATACTGCGACGGAGAATGTGCCAAATGCCCACAGGCCGCAGTGACATATACCTCAACCACATCGCAGCCGCAACACGATCCACACACAAAAGAAAGGCCGGTGACACCGACAAATAATGAACAGACCAGAAACGACGAAGTGGCTTTCGGAGCTGCTGGAAAAACATATTGACCCGAAGAATGACCCGCGCATCTACTGGGCGAAGGAAGTCACGTTCGACTACGGCAGCGTTTCTCCCATTCGCGTGGACTATATGCAGTTCAAGCCGGTCAACAACAGCGTGTCCGGCATCGAGAAGGGCGATGTGTACTGCTACGAGATCAAGTCCTCCGTTGAGGACTTTTACTCGAAGAACGGCCACAATATGATCGGTGATTTTAACTACTACGTCATGCCGCATGAGGTGTACGAAAAGGTCCATATGGTTCTTCCTTACAACGTCGGCGTTATGTGCCCGCAGATGCCTGAAGGCTCGTTCTTCGGGAGACCAACGTTGGTTACGAAGAAAAATTCGAGGAGAAAAAACCGGACGCGGCCACTCTCAGAAATGCTCCTGATGATGTGGCGCAGCTCCCGGCGGGAAATCGTAAAAGAGAGAAAGGCAGTGAATAGAAATGTCGAATCTTAAACCGTGCCCATTCTGCGGAGGCGAAGCAAAATTCTTTATCACAGGAATCCATAGGGCTGAAGATTTGACGGGATGGCGCTTCGGAATCTATTGCCAAAAGTGCAACATCAAGACTCCAAAGACAGATTACGAAGTAGAAGTTGAATTTACAGACTATGGAGCAGTGAAAGCCGTGAAAGACGAACGGCCGGCGGCAATCGAAAAATGGAATTTGAGGACGCACCACTGAGGAAGGAGGAACTTTGAAATGGCCGGTTACATCAAAGACAAAGATGTCTACGCGCTCTTTGACGAGCGTGGGACAGCTCGCCTGCACGTCGGGGACATCGACAGGCTGGAAAGAACATACTTCCCAGCAGAACAGCACGTCGGAGATCGCACGTGGAAAAAGGCCATGAGCGTCCTCGACAAGAAATACGCGGAAGCGAAAAAACTGGCGTTCATCCGTGACCCGCTGGCATGGGCACTGTACCACACTTGGAAGGAGTTTGACGATGGGAAACGTTGTGACTGAAGAATTTATCAGCAGAACCGAGGCGCTGAAAGACTTTGAATCCTGCAACGCGGAAAATCCGAATTGGACACCTCAGCGTGTGAAAACGCTCCTGCTGCGCCAGCGAACCGCTGATGCTGCGCCGATTGTGTATGGCGTATGGCTGGAGGAAGACGGCATGCAGATCTGCTCAAATTGTGGTGAAGAACACGAATGGGATGACTACCGTGCATCTTACTGCGAGGACTGCGGGGCAAAAATGAGGAGGATGCACGATGATTGAAGGTTATATTAGCCGCACGAATGCGCTGAAAGCGGCAAGTGAATGGATAAACGAGATGTATCTGGCTCCCGTGGCGCGGACAAGCCTATTGCTTGCTAAACTGCGGGAATTGCCCGCCGCCGACGTTGCGCCAGTGGTGCATGGGCGGTGGATGGAAGAAAAGGGACAGACGCTTTTGCCTGTTGAGTATGACGATGTCGGAGAACCTATTTTGCACGATTATGTGGTGTATAGGTGCGACCGATGCGGAAGAACATGCAAGCAGAAAGAACCGTACTGCCATTGCGGTGCGAAAATGGAGGACGGAGGGAACGAATGATAGCTTGTCTCACTTACAACATCATCAATATTATGGCCTGGTTTTGGCTTGCCGACCGATTCGGGCATTGGTGGATTGCGTTTTTCGCGATATTCACGATGATCCATTACAGCAGCAGCACCAAGAAGTCAGATGGCGGAGGTGACGAAAGTGCGCCTAATTGACGCAGATGCAATCTACAATAAGGCGGTGGAGAACCGCCAAAACGGAGAAATTGAAGACTGGGAAGCCGACTCGATCATAGATTACTTAGATGGTGCGCCTACGATCAACGATGCAGAAATTGTGGTGCGGTGCAAGGACTGCAAGTTATGGGACAGTGACCCGGATACTTACGGGAAAGATACTGGCCCAGAGGGGAAGTGCATGAAATCATTTGAGAGAATGCCGGCAGACGGTTTTTGTAGCTATGGAGAGAAAGGAGAAAAGTGATGGGTAACGACATCGATAGCAGTTTTGTATCAAGACAGATGCTCGAAATGAGTAAACAAATCAGCAGACGGTCGAAGCCAGACTTTGTTCGTGTAACGCGGTGCAAAAACTGTAAGGATTTCCGCCGGAACAACGAAAATGACCCGTACTGCGCGAATAGGCGCGGGCTGGACGATCCAGTACCAGACGGGTTCTGCAACTACGGACAACCGAAGGAGGCCGGCAATGTACGGTGAATGGGTTTTGGCAAATAAATGCCCGCACTGCGGCGGACGGATGACTCTTTCCAGCTTTTATACATATGCGCGCGAATACCCGATTTTGAAAAATGGGAAAATGGCGAAGCGTGGAAGGCGGGCGGAAGAAGAAGGAATTGGGATTATAACAGCCTACTGCGGTTCATGTCATGTGACATGGAACGCAAACAACACTTGGGTAAAGGCGGATGGAACGGTTGAAATCAGCGGAAATGGAGAAGGATGGGAAGAAAATGGGCGTAACGATTAAATGCAAGAAAACCGGTCGGGGAATCGACCTCGGATACAGCGGCTTCATGCGGCTGCGGAACAAAGTGGCAGAACTCTTGGGGGAACCGTTCTGCGGGCATTACAAGAAATTATACGATGCACCGCCTCTCATGCGGCCGGATGAGGAAAAGAAGTTCTATACGGAATGGGACACGGAAGCAATCAGGCTGATTACGGAGAACGACATTCCAGTGAAAGTCGTGAATTTCCTGCTTGAGAGCGACTGTGATGGGAAAATCCGCTACGGAGCCTGCAAGGAAATCCTGAAGGTCATCGGGGACTACGACGACAACATCTGCTACGGCTATGCTGGACGCAGCAATTGCGCGATGTTCCGGGATTTCAAGGCAATCTTGCAGGACTGCGTGGACAACAAATGCGATATGATCTGGATGTAGGAGGGACAGAAAATGGATGCTGTGACGTATATCAAAGAATACAAGAGAATGTGCGAATATTTTGATTCCAAGGAGAATCCTGTAAGAGCGTGCGAAGGATGCCCGTTGGAGTGGCTTCCTAACGGGTGCCATATGATTGAAATTGCCGACAACGCGGAGAAGTGCGTTGCAGCTGTTGAGCAGTGGGCAAAAGAACACCCCGTTATTACGCGGCAGAACAAGCTTCTAAACTTGTTCCCTCTGATGGACGCTATTGAAGACGGGTGTATCGAAATCTGCCCGTTACTATTCGATAGATCATTCCACGATAGAAATGATCGAGGCTGGTGCACAGAAAACGACAATAAAGTATGTCCTGAATGCAAACGCAAATTCTGGCTGGCTGAAATCAAGGATGGTGAGACATGATGGACAAGCAGCTGATTTACAGGGAGGACGCACTCGAAATCGTGCGCCGGACATCCGGGGACTATGCCGCTGCGTTTGCCGAGATCAGCAGACTGCCGGCAGTGGATGCAGTGCAGGTTACACGCTGTAAGGATTGCGAAGGCCGCCACGTGGATGTTTCCTGTCGTGGAATATTTGTAGACTGTGGCTTTTGCTCTGCAAGCAATTTGGTCATGCCAAACGACGGGTTCTGCTCTCTTGGGAAAGTAGGGGGCGGAAGATGACAAATGACGGACAGCGGTTTTTTGAGAAGGCAAACCGTGAACTGCTGCAACTCATACCGCCAGAAGAAGTCGGAGCCATATTGAGTCAGCCCAAGTGCGAACTGGAGCCGGATTTCCTTGGCTTTGTAGATAACTACTATGCGTTAAGCAAGATTATCCCGCATCAGGCAACTGTGATCGATTTCGGATGCTATCTGGCCGCGCAGAGCTATTTCTTCAAAGACCATAATCAGTACATCGGCGTGGATGTCGTGGACCGGTTGAAAAGATTTCAGCCAGCAAACGCTACGCATTACTACCAGAGCATACAGGATTTTTTGCAGAACACGTTCCCTATGCTTCCACACAGCGATAACGATCTGGAATACTTTGCGATTTGCTCTTATGTCCCGGATTTCGCTGCTACAGAGATGGTGCGGAAGACCTTCAAAAACGTGTTTTGCTTCTATCCATTCCGAATTTCAACCTCGGCGAAGATTAAGAAAAAGGAGAACACATGAGCAAAAGCTACTTGGAATTTCTGAAATCAAAGCAAAATGTTGCGGTTGATGCTGGATTTGAGTGCAGCGAACTGAATAAGCACCTGTTTCAGTACGAAGCAGATATCGTGCGGTGGGCACTGAAAAAGGGGAAAGCCGCTCTGTTTGAAGACTGCGGCCTCGGAAAAGGCATACAGCAGCTTTCGTGGGCTGAGAAGGTCTGTGAACATACCGGAAAGAGCGTTCTTGTGGTCGCGCCACTGAGCGTTGCACATCAGACTGTGCGTGAAGGCGAGAAATTCGGCATTAAGGCTACATACGCGCCGGACATGGGCGCAATTGCCGATGTCGGCATCTACACCACCAACTATGACCGCATCGGGAACTTCGACGCATCTGCATTCGCCGGCGTGGTTCTCGACGAATCAAGTATCCTAAAGGACTACACAAGCGCAACGAAGCAGGCACTAATCGACATGTTCAAGTTCACTCCGTACAAGCTCTGCTGCACAGCCACGCCGTCACCAAATGACTATGTAGAACTGGGCAATCATGCGGAGTTCTTGGAAATCATGAGTCGGACTGAGATGTTGGCAACCTACTTCGTGCACGACGGTGGCGAAACGCAGAAGTGGCGGCTGAAAGGCCATGCGCAGGAAGCGTTCTTCGCGTGGGTTGCAAGCTGGGCATGCTGCATGACCAAGCCGTCAGACCTTGGGTATGAAATGGCTGGATTTGACCTTCCTGAACTCCGCTTGCATGAGATCGTCTGCCTGTCTGACATGATCGAAGCTGACGACGGTCAGATCGGATTTCTTCCGCAGGTGTCCATGTCTCTGATGGAACGCCGTAAAGCCAGACGGGACAGTATGGACATGCGCACGGAAAAAGCGTCTGAAATTGCCACAATAGAAGACACGCCGTGCATCTTGTGGTGCGATCTGAACGCAGAACAGGACGAATTGGAACGGCTGCTTGGTGATAAAGCGTTCTCCATCCGTGGCTCGACACCTGATGATAAAAAAATCGAATATGAGCGTCGATGGAGAGAAGGAGAACGAAAAATACTCATCAGCAAGCCCGCGGTGTTTTGCTACGGGATGAACTGGCAGCACTGCTGCCAGGAGGTATTCGTCGGTCTTTCCGACTCATTTGAAGCCTACTATCAGGCTGTACGCCGGTGCTGGCGATACGGTCAGACAAAACCGGTTGACGTGTACATCGTGATCTCCGACGCGGAGGGAGCGGTAAAAGCCAATATCGAGCGCAAGCAGGCCGATGCCATCCGGCTGACGCAGGAGCTTGTGAAGTATACAAAGGATATCCTCAGTGCCGATGTACGGCACACCACCAGAATCACAGAAACCTACTTTGCAAATGAAAGGATGAATGTACCAGCATGGCTGAAAGTTTCGTAAAGAAAGAAGTTATCACTGACCGCTACGACATCTATAACGGCGACAGCTGCGAAATCCTTCCCGGAATCCCGGACAACAGCATTCACTTTGAAATCTATTCTCCGCCTTTTGCATCGCTCTACACGTACTCAAACAGCGACCGCGACCTTGGAAACTGTAAGTCCGATGGCGAGTTCTTTGAGCATTTCAGTTTCATCATCAAGGAACTGTACCGCATCCTGATGCCAGGACGTATCATGGCTGTCCACTGCATGAACCTGCCGACTTCCAAAGAACGTGACGGGTATATCGGAATCAAAGATTTCCGTGGAGATCTGATTCGTGCATTCCAGAAGGAAGGCTTCATCTACCATTCTGAGGTCTGCATCTGGAAAGACCCCGTGATTGCCATGCAGCGCACAAAAGCGCTCGGCCTGCTGCACAAGCAACTCAAAAAGGATTCCTGTATGTCCAGACAGGGCATCCCAGATTATCTGGTTGCAATGCGCAAACCTGGAGAAAACCCGGAAAGAGTCGAGCACACGAACGAATCCTTCCCGGTTTCCATTTGGCAGCGGTATGCATCCCCAATTTGGACGGACATCAATCCATCAGATACCTTGCAGGCAAACTCCGCACGCGATGAAAAGGATGAGAAACATGTTTGTCCTCTTCAGCTTACTGTCATTCGCCGCGCACTGAATCTCTGGTCGAACCCCGGCGATACAGTGCTCAGTCCGTTTATGGGAATCGGCTCTGAGGGCGTTGTGGCTTTGCAGAACGGCCGCAGGTTCGTTGGCGTGGAGCTTAAACCAAGCTACTACGAACAGAGCGTGAAGAACTGCGCAGCGGTCACGGAAACGACACAGACAAGCTTGTGGTGAGGTTATACGACCCGCAAAAATCACAAGAAGCCCTCGCACGTATCAGGTGTGCGGGGGCTTCTGGAATATGACCTATTCGATTTCGGGCGTTTGCTATAGTGGAATTAGGGAGGTGTTTGTGATGGTCGCAAAGGAAAGCAAAATCCGGATGCGGTATACGGGAAAAACAGGCTATCACGGCTTGAAACACAGAAAAGTCTATGAAATCAGTGTGGTCAGCATGTATGGAAAGTTCTGGGTAGAAGTTGAAAACGAAGCAATTGCATATGTTTCGCTCACGATGCTTTGCCGGAACTGGGAAGACGTGCAGAAAGGATGGATGACATGAACGATTGCGAACGAATCGTTGCTTACTGTAAGCAGCACGGCTCAATCACACAGATGGAAGCAACCAAGGAACTCGGCACGACGCGTCTTGGAGCTAGAATCTGGGACTTGAAGCACCGGCACGGATACGAAGTCGAGGATATCTGGGAGACGGCTACAGACCGCTTTGGAGACGCGACACGGTATAAGCGGTACTTCATCAGGGGGAAAGCCCAATGAGAAGGAAGTGCGAAGGCTGCATGTGGTGGGAACCGTACACATGGGTCTGCTTCAACGGAGACAGCCCACATTGTGCGGATTTCGTCAACTGCGGATGCAAGTGTTTTGAACGAAAGGACAATGAGGAATGTCAGAACGAAAAGGAACAGCGGCAATGACCGCACGCGAGGAACCCGTCACCGAACAGAGAACATGCATGGGCTGCAACGCTTGGGACAAATATACCTGCTGCAATGCGGCGAGCCAGTTCTTCGGTGGAGCGGTCGATTGCGGATGCAGGTATTACAAACCGGAGGTAGTGAAGAAATGACACAACGTGAATTTGTGCTGAAACATCGCCCGGATGCAGCTAGTAAAACTTCGGGCGGCGGAATCATTGGTTGCCCACGTGAGTACGGAGACATTCTACCTGCACCTTTTGATCTCTGCATGGAAGACGGGGAAAGAGGAAACTGCGCAGACTGCTGGAATCAAGGACTGGTTCTTCCTGTATCAGCAGAAAAACCGATGGCGCAGGTCAACGCATTCATGAATCAGGACTGTACGAAACCCACCAGTGACGCTGTCGTGCACCCGAGCCATTACAACGCCGGATCTATCGAGTGTATCGACGCGCTGAATGCGATGGTCGAAGGATGGGACGAACCGGTGGCGGCAGTTTTGGCATGGCAGACAGTCAAGTACATCTGGCGGCATCCGTTCAAAGGGAAGCCTGTAGAAGATCTGAAAAAGGCACAGTTCTACTTGGAGCGACTGGTGCAGCAGTATGAGCAAGAGAAGAAAGACTGACCGCCGGCTGACACTGATCCGCCCGTGTGGTACTTGTGGGCAGATGGTCGTTACAAGCTCTGCATCGCCGTTCATGCGACAAGTTCCAAGGGACGGAAAGCGGCAGGCCACAACGTATTACTGCTGCCAAAGCTGCTACGCGGCAAGCTTCAAACACATCGGATGGTATGACGGAAAAGCATCGGAACGGCGTGCAGAACGCGATAAAAACCGAGACAGACGCGAGTCCAACCGCCGTTATTACGCAGAACACGCGGAGGAAATCAAAGCCAAGAAACGGGCATACTACGCAGAACGTCCGGGTCTGTCAGCGCAAAATAGTCGGTACTACAAAGCAAAGAAGAAACTGCTCGCTGCTGAATCAGCCAACGGAGGACAGGCATCATGAGAAAATTCCTGTTCTGCGCTTGCACAATCTTGACGCTCGTGTCGGTGACACTGCTGATCTTTCGAGACGATATTGAAACGGCGATATCCAACATTCAAGCGGAATCTGACGCACGGCAGGAGACCGCTGAAGAGTCGATGGAAGATCAAGAGATGCAGGAACGTCAAGAGATATCAAAGCCAGCAGCACCGGCAGGCGAGGAAGAACCTGAAACGGATACATACCAGTTCTGCCATCCGCCGCACACCAAGGACGGCATTGGGGGAGCTGGCGGCTTCATCACAGATGACCCGTATGACCTTGAACTTCTGGCACGCGCAATCTACGCAGAGGCCGGCGGGGACGAGTGCAGCGACGAAACCCGCATTATGGTCGGGAATGTGATATTGAACCGCATGAACGACCCAAGATATCCGGACACCATGGAAGAAGTCCTGACTCAGCCACTCCAATACAACACGTTCGATAAGACCGGCGTCATTTGGAAAGATAGATCGTCAGACCCTGATGAGAAAGACGCTGTAGAACGTGCGTACCGCTGCGCCGAACGGGTACTACTTGGAGAAAAACTGCTCCCGGATGACGTGATTTTTCAGTCGGAGTACATTCAGGGAACCGAGATCGTGGTGTATCAGGACGGAATGTACTTCTGCCGATGATAGGAGGTGAACTGATGGCCGCAATCATCAATGCTCCTTGCAAAGGTTGTGAACGCAGACAGCTCGGATGCCACAGCCAATGTCCAGACTACATCGAATTTCAAAGAAAAAACAATTCGAGGAAAGTGAAAGCAGCAAAAGAGCGCATGCGGTTCACGCCAACGGCAGGGTTCACAAAGCGCCGCGGCGAACTCATAAAGGAAGGGATGAAATGCGTCAGATGAACATGTTACCAAGAATCTTAGCCACAATTGCAGATGCGATCTGTCTCTTCTGCGGATGCGTATTTTGCATCATGGCAAGGCACGAAAGCAAATCAATAGAACGCCTACGGTATATCAGCATCGGCGTAAGCACGTTCTTGATTGGGGTCATCCTATTCGTCCTGATACTAACTTACTGACGCGACGGGCGAACAGGAGGCGTATGAGCGGAGAAAGGTCGTAAGCGTGAAAAGGAGACGTGAAAATTACAAACTCCGCTCAGAGCGCCGCCAGCGGCGTGACAGCAGTACGAAACGAACGAAGGAGATATAAGAATGCTAAACAGAATCACCATTCAGGGAAGAATCGTAAAGAAGCCGGAGATGCGCGTGACGCAGAGCGGCAAGTCCGTGGCGAGCTTCACACTTGCCGTCGAGCGAGACTATGTCGCACAAGGGCAAGAGCGTGAAACGGACTTCCTCGACGTGAACGCATGGAACCAGACGGCTGAATTTGTCGGAAAATACTTCGACAAGGGCAGCATGGCTATCGTCGATGGCCGGCTCAAGATCCGCAACTGGACAGACAAGGAAGGAAATAAGCGCCGCAACGCTGAAATCGAGGCCGACAGAGTCTACTTCTGCGGTGGAAAACAGACAGACGGAGCGGCGAAATCCAGTGGAGCTACGCCTGCGACGGCAGACGACGTCCCGGAAGGGTTCGCGATGCTGGATGAAAACTCGGATGATCTGCCGTTTTGATGGGAGGTGAACATAAGCAATGAAGGCAAAAGTGGTTTTATCCGACACAGATAACCTGTATGATATTAACCTCGTGGCAAGCAACAAGCTCATCCTTGAGGAAATTGACATGGAAGAACTCAAACACATTATAGAACTCGCGGCAAACCATGGCCTGTGGGTTTGCGTTTCCCCGTATTACGAGGATGATGAAACGGAGGAATCTTGATTGGCGACAGGCAAGAGATTCTACTGGATGAAGTTAAAAGAGAACTTTATGACCTCTGACACTATCGACTATTTCATGTCACAGCCAGACGGCGCAAACTACGTTGTTCTCTACCAAATGCTTTGTCTCAAAACCATCAATACAAATGGGCGTTTATCGCGGCAGATTGGTGAGGTCGTTATCAAATACGACATTTCCAAAATCCAACGAGATCTCAAGTGGTTTTCTGCTGATACCATCCGGGTGGCGCTCAATCTATACAAGGCGTTCGGGCTTGTTTATGAGGATATTGACGGAACGCTTGTCCTGACAGATCACGGAAATCTTGTCGGGAGTGAAACAGATTGGGCTGCACAGAAAAAACAGCAACGCCAGCTTAATCCTCCACAAAAAAACATTGAGCGAATCGATGGTGCGGACAATGTCCGCGAAAATGTCCATACAGATATAGAGAATAGAGATAGAGATAAGAGTAAAGAGAAAGAGATAGAAGAAGTACCTAACGGTACTTCCTGCGCGGAGCCAGAAAAATCCGTCTCCACGCAGCCAGTGATCTCGCTAATCCTGAATGACAAATCTTTCTTCGATGTTGCGGACGAAGACGTTGCGAGGTGGAAAGAACTTTACCCTGCCGTTGACGTTATGCAGGAACTTCGAAAGATGGCTGGATGGTGCGAATCGAACACAGCGAAACGCAAGACCCGTCGCGGAATCAAAGTGTTCATTACTTCATGGCTGGCGCGAGCACAAGACAAAGGTGGCAGCCAAAACAATTTTGGCCATACGCGTCAATCTCTGAAAGAAAGCGCACCACTTGACTACGGTTCACCGGAGGACTTCTACAAATGAACACCAGTTTGGACGAATTGATGGAACTCCGCGCGAGGAAACAAGCAGACCTAAACAAGCAGCCAGAAGTGGACATGATGGGGATGTCAGCTGTGATGCGGAAGATTGCGAAAAAAGTCCCTGCCAAAATCGAGGGAACGGAGCTTGGAGAAGACGGGTTCCTTCACTGTACGAAGTGCGGTGGCCGGCGGCAACGAGAGGTCGACCTGCCGGATGGAAGCAAGATGACTGTCTCGTGCGGCTGCAAATGCATGAAGGAGTCGTGGGAATCGGAAGAAGCGGCTCGCAAGGAAAGAGAAGAAGCCATGCGGATTGAAAGCCTGCGGACAATGGCGTTCCCTGACTCGGACTGCAATATGTTTCAGTGTACGTTTGACAAGGATGATGGGGCACGGCCAGACGTTACGGCTGGCATGAAGAAATATTGTGAGAATTTTCCCTATCTCAGACGGCTTGGAAAGGGAATTATTCTCTACGGAACGGTCGGAACAGGAAAGAGTTTCTTTGCCGCCTGTATTGTAAACGAACTTGTATCAAAAGGCTATCGGTGCATGATGACCACTTTCTCGCGGCTTACAAACCAAATAGCATCACTCTGGGATGGAAAACAGGAATTTATTGATGACCTGGCGCGCTATGACCTTATAGCAATTGACGATCTTGGTGTTGAGCGCGACACGGAATACATGAACGAGAACATCACTACGATTGTAGATGCACTGTATCGGGCGAGGGTTCCGCTGGTAATCACAAGCAATTACACGCCGAAGCAAATGAAAGGCGAAGGAGAAATTAGGCGTCAGCGCATTTACGACAGGCTGCTTGAACAATGCCATCCAGTCGAAATGATAGGAGAAAGCCGTAGGATTCAAAAAGGTCGTAGGGACTACGCAGGGATGAAGGAACTTCTGGGGGTGTGAAAAGTGTTTGAAGATGCGCAGCAGGAACCTGCAACTGGGATGTGCGCATGGTGCGGAGGCGAGATCTATCCGGACGATGATATCTGGTACGACGGGGTTGCAACGTACATCCACGATGAATGCGTTGACAAGATCGAGGCTATGCCAAACGAGGCTCCGATAGCAGCGTTCATTCGAGAGGACTATCGACGCACTACCATGCGGAAGGTCGTAGACGGCCAATGGGAGAGGTGAGACCATGAAGTTTGAAATCGTGAGGGCATTGGACGGGAAAGGCATGATGATGACCGAACATGAATCCTGCATTTACGATGATGACACTATCCGCAGCATGATAAAAGCAGGATACAAAGCATACAAAGACGGCCGGGTCTACCGACCGCAGGACGGAGGAAGAAAAAGTGGTACAAGTAGGACAAACCGTAAAACGGCTCGTTAATTTCTCGCCGGACAAGCCGAGCGGCAGACCAGCAGATAAAGAAACGCTCTACGGGAAGGTCATATATGTGCATCCGAAAGGACGCTTCTATACGGTCGAGTTCACACTTTGGGACGGCAGCACGATCCGTTCGTGCTATCTGGAAGGAGAATGCTGATGGGAAACGGATTGACCTACGCGCAGAAATTGGCTATTGCAAGACAAACCGCGCTGACGATTGGCATGGATACAGGATTTCAGAAAGCTGCCGACTTCTTTGGCATCGCCCTTTACGAGGAAGGTTTCGGAGAGAAGCGGCTCGAAAAGATCGCACGGCGCGTCATGGAACTCGACCAAGAGTACGGAGACGCGTGGACAGACTGCGATGACGCAGACTACAAGCAGGAGCAGATCGACCGGGTTCTGAAGAAAGCATACGGGAAAAACTTCGAATCTTTCTTCGAGCGCCACCCATATATCAAGAAGTTCAACTACAATGGGAAAGGAAAGCGGTAATGTACGAAGAAAAAACGACTGTGGTAGATATGGCAATGAAGCGCATCGACGCGGAGGGAGACAAGAACAATACGGCCTGCGCATACTGGCGTGGGTTTCTCCAAGGCGCTCTCATGCAACAGCACGAAGACATGCACGGCATTCAGGAACAGCTCGCGGCAAAGATTCTGAACAGCGCAGAGTTCAAAGACAGCCGCGTGCGATATGTGAAAGAACCGGGCGCGAAGACACCGACCTATGCGCATCAGGACGACGCCGGCATGGATCTATATGCGTCAAAGGGGAATTACATTCCGGCCGGCGGAAGATGTACATTCCACACAGGAATCCATATCGAAATCCCGAAGGGATACTTTGGGGCAATCAGAGCAAAGAGCGGCTTGCTCCGCAATCACGGCATCATCTGCTCCGGAACAATCGACGTAGGATATACTGGCGAGATCATGGTCACGCTTGTAAACACAAGCGATGAAATGTACTGCGTCGCAGAAGGTGACAAACTCGCACAGCTGATTATCATCCCGTATGAGCGCGTCGAGTTGATGGAAGTTGGTTCGCTCGATGAGACAGAACGCGGCGACAACGGCTTTGGGAGCAGCGGAAGATGAAATGGGAAGAGATGAGTTCACTTGAACGAAACCGTCAATTCAAACGCCTAAAGAAGCTGTTCTCTGAGGCCTTAAAGGAACATTGGGGTGAGGATTTTGCCGAGTATCAAACTGTGTTCGAACCTCTGATGCCGGATGAAATAGATCATTCCAAAATTCATGGTGGATACGGGCGGCCAACGCAGATCATATCCGATGGTGAGTGGTCGCTGATATGTGCGCTGCGAAGAGGAACGGCAAATGGGCGGTAACTACCTGCAACGCGTAACGGCCTTCTTTGAAAGTTATTTCGAGATTCCGGAGTTCTATTACCGTGACAGGACACGAGTAATCCGTCCAGAAGCAATCCAAGATCTCATGCGGCAGCTCGTGGCGATGGGGGTATTTCAGGACGAAGAAGAAATTCGGCGTGAAGCGGTGGAAGACTATAATGTGGTACTGCCAAATTACATATGAATTTACATACACTGAGAAAAATCCCTTATAAAATAGCGGTCTTGACGGATTCTGCGAGGGTTCGAATCCCTCCCACTCCGCCAAAAAGTGAAAACCCAGCAATCGCTTAGATTGCTGGGTTTTCCTTGTATATTGGAGCTTTCACGGGATATTTCCTACTTTTAACAACTCAAAAAACAGAACTTTTTGCTCTGAAAAGTTGCCATATGCGCAATCCTTAAAGCACGATTTTACATATGGATTTACATATGAAAATGAAATCAGGGAGTCTGCTTGTCAATGTCCTTATAGAACTTCTGCATCTTCTTCGAGTTTTTATCTTTATCCTTTTGTGCTTCCCTCAAGTAGTGGTCGTGGACTGTTTTATAATTCGTCCAACCTCCGACTTCCATGGTACGTGTTTCACTCCATTTCAAGTGATAGCAAAGGGATACAAACGATCTTCGAAGCCCGTGGACAGCCACATTTGGCAACCCGCATTTTTCACACACTCGGTTGATCCATCGACCAATAGTTTTGGGGTTCAATTTGAAAAGATATTCGTCATCTGGAATATCTGGTATAATTTCTAAAAGGCGCGGAATAAGCACAGGAACCTGTCGAGTTGATGAAGGCGTTTTCGTTGTGCTTTTCTCTACGAACACATTCTTTTCGTTCGGGACGATGACTTTGGACACGTTAATGTATTCGCTGCCGGGTTTACTTGTGACAATATCTTTTCTCTTCAGACCAATAATCTCAGACAACCGCAAAGAGTGGAGCGCAAGAAGAGCGGCGAGTTCACAGTCTTGGTCTCGGACTGCTGGTATAAATTTCTGGACTTGCTCATAGTCGAGGTATGGCTGACCGCCTTTCTTAAACTTCGGAAGCCTGATATCCGGCTGCGGAAGTTTAAGATATCTCATGGAAGCGGAGACTGCATCCCATGCATTGCACACGGTTTTCGCCGAGACAATCTTGCACTCCTCTGAAATTGCCATCTGCCAGTCAATTGAAGAGATGTCTTTGTCCATGTATGCCTTGAATCTGTTTCTGCGAGTAATCCCGTATCCTCGGAGTGTTGATGGAGATATAACGCCAACAGATGCTGTCATCATTTTGTCGAGGGCATTTCCAAGTGTAATCTTGGGAGTGGATGCTTTCTGCTTGACAAAACCTGCGCGGATCGCTTTTGCCTTCGCTATGCAGAGATCTTTTGTTGGCTCAGTGATGCTTTGTTTTTCTGCCCTTAAATATATCCACCAGTTCCCACTGTCAAGTTTTTTTGGCTCTGGTATCTTTATTTCGTCTGTTTTCCTGCGCGTTTTCACCTGCTTTTCTCCGCACCAGTTACAGAACATGGAATTGGCTTCGATTTCGCGGCCACAGGACTTGCACTTCATTTCTGCTGCACCTCCTGAAGCTTTTTAAGGGCATCATCACGTTCCTGCATGATGCGCAGGAACTCCTGCTTCAAAGCATAGAATGTGTCGGCACAGATACCAACCTTCGGAGCAATGCGGATGTTATCATCAAGCGCGTCCAGCACGGCACGATCACGCTCAGCAGAATTGTTGTTCATGAAAATACCTCCATAGGAATTTTTAATATGTAAGAGAGAATGCTGGACGGTGTAAGATTCCGCTTGTTACTCGGCTTTTCTTCTTATTTTGAACATCTGACGAAGATTTACGGCAACAACCACGCAGGCTGCGAGAATAATCAAAATGAGAATCCAAGCGAAGATACTAAGATTTCCAAAACGAATGAGGCCGGCATCCTGAATATTGGCGTCGATGATAAGATATACGACGGAAAAGAAGACAAGAACAACATTGATGACGAGCTGAATATAACTGACGGGTGTTTGCACAGCCAACTGCGCAGAGTGAACTTCATCGAGACGCTTATACCCCTTGGCTTTCTCATTGGCAGTATTAAGTTCACCCGTTAACCGTTGAATCTCTGCATTCTTCTGCGCATTTGCAAGCTGCAATTCATGAAGCTCTTGCCGCAATGATGACTCGTCATCAACGGGTGTAGTCAATCCGCAAAGCCGGTCAAGAGACAAGCCGAGCGTTTCAGCAACAGCAGCTTCGTTGAAAAGAAGTGGGTTCGCCTGTGAACCGGCGTTCACACGGCTGACGTTTGAGTACGGGACACCGGACTTCTCAGATAGTTCACTGACGGTCAACCCGAGTTCGTTTCTGCGCTGCTTGATTTTTTCAGAATATGCGTCGAAATAAGGCGCAAGTTTGTCCATCGCTGTCAAAATAAAACGCCTCCTATAGCAGAATTTGAAAAATAGGTTGAAATTTGCATTCCAGAGGAGTCGATTTGAAATTTGGGGTAGCGATTCGCAATCTGGAATGTGGACTTTCACGCTGAATATCTGCTACGATGTAGGCGTAGCAGATCGGTGGGTAAAAGAAAGGTGGTCTGCTGCAGGCCCTGCCGTCTCTGGCACAGGCGGCGTGGCTGACGAATAACACAATGTGTGTCCTTTATACAGGACTTATCCGGAAACCGGATAGTAGAAAAATGGGTACGATGTTTGTGCAAGATGAACGGTTGAAAATAACGAACAAACGTTTTAGAATAGAGCCACGGAAGAAAGTGCAGGGAGTGACGAAATGAAAAGTGTAAAAGCAACGGAAGAAAAAGACTACATGGATGCAAACGAGAAATTTGCAAAGCTGAACGAAGCAAACAGGAGAGTCATCAATCGAATGATTTCTGACCTTTTAATAATTCAGCAATCGCAGCGTCAATAGCGGCACGATTCACGTCGTTCAATTTCAAATAATCAGGATTGAGCTTGTCCGGAAGGGCAGGCTCTTTTTTTTCTCTGCCCATAACCTCATCAACGGAGACTTTGAGGTAGTCGGCAAGCTTTCTGGCTGTTTCAGGCGAAATCGTTCCATCGGGTTTGCTTCTTAAGTTTGAGAACGCGGTTTTAGAAACGCCGGCTTCGACCATCATTTTGGAAGGGGACACTCCGTGTGCTCTTGCTAAGTCGCGTAGGTGGTTGTACATGGTGAACATAAAATGTGCACTCCTTTTGTTAAAAGATACAAAAGTGCATAGTATATGTCCTTTTTGCTTGACTGAACATAATCTGTGTGCTAAATTATAGCCACAAGGACACAGAAAATGCACTATTCTGTTGGTTGGCGCTTGCATTATAGTACATAAAATGTGTACATGTCAATGCTTTTTTGATTGGAGATGAAAAATTGAGAAAAGCGAACTTTACTCCGTTCGGAATCGAGGTAAAAAAAGCTCTGATAGACCGGGGCTGGTCATACACGGATCTGTCAGAGGAAGTGCGAAAGAAGACCGGGCTGCACTGCGATTCGCCGTACATCAGCAGAATCCTGACTGGCGTCAGGTCGCCGGACAAAATCACAAATGCAATTTCAGAGATTTTGGGATTAAAAGGGGCTGACGAATATGCCAAGGTTGAAAAAGAAAGAGCCTGACTTCATCAAGGTCGGTCGGCTCATAAGAGGATATGCGACGCCGCCGAAAGTGGCAGAGATGCTGAACTGTTCCCCAAATACTGCACGCAATAGGTTGAATGCTCCAGAAACATTTACCCTTGGAGAACTCAACATGATTTGCAGACAAGCACATATACCGTGGGAGGACATGAGACAGGCGGTGCAGGTATGAGCCTCGTCAGGAAGCACTTCGAAGACCGCGAGAGTTGGCTGGAAGGACGGCAAGAACTCGGAATCGGCGGCTCTGATGCCGCGGCGGTTTGCGGACTTTCACCGTGGACATCACCGGTGGAGCTTTGGAAGATCAAGACTGGTCAGAAGAAGCAGAAGGACATATCTGCGAACGCTGCGGTAGAACGCGGCGTGAGAATGGAACCAGTGCTTCGAAACCTGTATGCAGCCATGAATCCGCAGATGGCGGTTGAGCATTACCCATACGACATTCTGGCGCAAAGCGAACGGCCGTGGCTGACGGCAACCCTTGACGGAGAACTGATAGATGAAAATGGACGTCGCGGGATTTTGGAGATCAAAACCGGCCAGCTCATGAAGAAAGCTGACTACGAAAAATGGGCGGACGGTAACGTACCAATTTACTATCTTGCCCAGACCCAGTGGCAGCTGCTGGCAACCGGATGGGATTTCGTAGATATCTTCGCCGCGCTTCAGGACATTCGGGGGGACTGGTCGATACGAACACGCAGAATTGAGCGTGCCGACTACGAGGAAGACCTCACATGGCTGCTGGACAAAGCGGACACATTCTGGGGCTACATCCAAAAGCGGCAGATGCCGCCGATGACACTTAGCATTTGAATGGAGGGAACGCGATGATTGTAGAAGTCAAATTCTACAGAGAAAAAGCACATGCCTACGTTGGCCGTGGATACAGTTATGACACAGAACTGCCGCTGAAGATCGGCGACCGTGTAATCGTGCCGGCGGCTGGTGGGAAGAACCGAGCAATCGTTACGGCAATCAACGTGCCGGAAGAGAATATCAACCCAGACTATTTCCCACTGAAGAAGATCACAGAATACGATGTGCCGGAGGTGGCGGGCTGATGGAAACCACAGAAATTCGGATGATAACAGATCTCGATAAGGCCATTCCTCAGAGCATCGACTTCAACTTTGAGGAAGTGAAAACTTGGCTGTCCGAAAACCTCGCGGCGTACAAAACCATGGTGGTCACGGAAGATGCCGTCGGCGCGTCGAAGGCTGATAAGGCCAAAATTGCCAAGATTAGCAAGGCAATTTCCGAACAGCGCATTGCCATCAAGAAGCGCTATCTGGAACCGTACAACGACTTTGAGACGAAAATGAAGGAACTGTCCGGCATGTGCGATGAAGCTGCAAAGAACATCGACGTGCAGGTTAAGGCATTCGAGGAAAAGCGGAAAGCCGAGAAACGCGAATGGCTGAAATCCTATTTCAGTACGGTGAACACACAGCCGTGGCTTACCTTTGAGCGGATTGAAAACCCGCGCTGGGTGAATGTGACCTATGCCATCGAAACAGCCAAGACGGACATTCAGGCGGCTGTGAACGCTATTTCTGACAATGTCGCTACCATCACAGAAGCTGGCGGAGAGTTCGAAAACGAAGTCCTGCTTGAGTATCAGAAAACGCTTGACCTTGGAACGGCTCTGCGGCGCGGAAACGAGCTGTGTCGGATAAAGAAAGAACGTGAAGCCCGTAAGGCGGCTGAAGAAGCCAACGAGCGTGCCAGACGCGAAGCCATCGCAGCCCGTGAAGCGGCAGAAGCCAGAGCCAAGCAGGAACAGGCCGAACGGGATGCACAGCGGAAGATGGACGAATATGTTGCACGCCGTGCAGAGGACCTTCTTAATGCCGTAAATGCTCCGTTTGACGTACATGAAGGAGAGCGCACAGAGCCGGTTTCCGTGCTCGACTTCCGGGTATACGTTACCGCCGAACAAAAACTAAAACTTCGGGACTGGCTGAATGCGAATGGCATTCGCTTCTGCCGCGTGCCGAAATTTGGAGACTGATATACGAAAGGAACGTGAAATATGAACGCAACAACTAGACTTACGCCGCCTGCACAGAAGCAGACGTTCTCCAATGCAATTACGTCCAATGCAATGCAAGAGCTTATTCGCAAGTCACTGAAGGACCCGCAGGCTGTGGCCAGATTTACTGCGACGCTGATTCAAGTGGTCAATGCCTCCGATCAGCTGAAGGAATGCGATCCGGGGAGCGTAGTCGCAGCGGCACTTCGCGGCGAGGGAATGGGCCTGATAATCGGAATTCATTACCACCTTGTCCCGTTCGGACGGATGTGTAACTTCATCATTTCCTATAAGGGTCTTATTGCACTTGCCATTGCATCAAAGCAGTATAACGATATCGATTGTATTGATATCCGTGAGGGCGAGTACATTGGACGAGATTCCAGAACCGGAAGGCCAAAATTCGACTTCAACGTTTATGACACAGACGAAGCGCGAGAGGCCGCGCAAGTAATTGGCTACTATGCCTTCTTTGAACTGAAAGACGGGATGTTCCGTCAGGAATTCTGGTCGATGAATAAACTGCTGTTCCACGCCGAACGGTATTCGCAGGCATTTAACCGTGAAAAATTTGAGAAATTTGTTGCGGGCGAAATGACCAAAGAGGAAGAAGAAAAAATGCGGAAATCCTCGCCGTGGAACGATGTTGGACATGGCCAGGACAAAATGTGTCGGAAAACAGTCCTCCGCAGCCTTTTAAACTCCGGTTATGCTCCACTTTCCAATGAACTCCAATATACGATGGACAATGATTATGAGACTGGCGTGATTCCCGATATGCCAATCATCAACGTCGATAAGGCTACTGGGGAAGTGACTGGCGCGGTTCCAACGACTCCGGCTATCAATGCCGCATCGGACGATGACTTCTTCGACGCAACTGCTGTGAGCGCCGAACTTGAACGCCGCAGCGAAGCAAAACAGGAAGCAGCGCCGGCAGCAGAACCGAAGCGTCGGAAGACCGCGACTGAGAGCAAGCCCGAGACGATCAACACGTCCTACGCGGACGATGGCTTTTTCGGCGGTGGTGAAGGATGAGACCGATAAACAGCGCAATCCAGATAGATTCAAAAGACCCAAAGCGTCAAGCATGCGAGACCATGCTTATTTGGGGAAAGGTCACGCGGGACGCAAAGCTGACATATACAAAAGGCTCCGACAACAAGCCCCCCATGCCAAAGGTTACGTTTGGCGTCGCTTACGAGGACAAAAAGTTCATGAACATCCTCTCTATCGGAGATTGCCCGCAAACCAACATTGCACAGCGTGTCCGAAAGGGCGATCATGTCTTAATCGCCGGAAGATGGTCAAGCAAAGAGTACAGAAACAGCGCAGGTGAAGACAAAACATGGGCGGAACTACGGGTTGAGCAAATCGCTATTCAGAGCGACGGCTATCAGATTGAAATGGCCGACCGGCTTTGGACTGCACTTATAAACGCGATGAGCAAAGGATACCTCCATACAAGAGGTGAATTTACGAAGGCTTTCAATACAGCGTTTGTCGATTCCTTCTGGGAACTTTGCCAGTCCATGCAGGGTGAAGAACCGCAGGAAACAGAAGACAGCGAGGTTTCCGGCGAGGACGATTACAAGCTGACGATCTGAGGGTAGCCTATGGCAAAAGGAATAAACATATGCGACTTGCCGGAGCCTTACCGGCGTCAGGCGGAACAGAAGCTCATGAAGGAAATGCAGCGTAGATCGGCTGTGCAATCATCGGCCAAGGTCACAAATCTGAAACCTTGCGGGAAAAAGGCCAAAACCGATAAGCCACAAAAAATGCGAAACAAGAAGACGACTCGCGGAGACAAGACTTTTGACAGCAAGCGCGAAGCAGACCGATATGATGAGCTTTCCATGATGGAAAAGCAGGGAATCATTCGTAATCTTGAATGGCAAAAGGAATATCTCTTGATCCCAGCGCAGTATAAAACCGTTGAGCAATACGGGAAAAGCGGGAATCGAATCAAAGACAAGAAAGTCCTCCTCGAACGCAAAGTGACATATGTTGCAGATTTCGTCTATGAGAAAGACGGCGAAACGATCGTAGAGGATTCGAAAGGATACAGGAATCCGTCTTCAGCACCATACGCAAAGTTTGTATTGAAACGCAAGCTGATGCTTTGGGTACACGGAATCAAAATAACGGAAGTTTGAATTGGGTCAATTAACCCACCGCTTAAACGCTGAAACGTTTTGAAGCGGGGGCATACGACGGGTAAACCAAACAGTAAAGTACGTCTACGGATTCCGCCTATACGACAAAGTGCGATATAACGGTGTTGAATGCTTTGTCTGGGCAAGACGAGTTATGGGGTATTTCCGACTGAGGCATCTTGGAGGAGAAAATGTCAAATGCGGTGCTAATTATAAGAACCTCGAACTATTAGAACGCAGTCAAAACTATTTGATCGCGTAATTAAAGCAAACGGGAACGGAGGAAGGCAATTCGCCCGATATCTATATAGATGGAGGGAATTGTTGCCGTATTTTATGATGGAATCGATGCGCGAAGATGTTTTCAGATTGGCGGTGCAGCCGTGGAACAGCGTCTACAGAGATGACCAAGAATGCGAACGGCATACAACTGACACTCAAGAGGAAATCGACTTTTGCCTGAACAATTGTCCTTATGCAAGTTCGGAATGCTGCAACTGCCTTTCCGGTGGGAAACCAAAACAGAACCGAAGCGGGCCAAAGGGTAAAATCGACGTAGAACAGCTGAAAGAGATGCTTCGGCTGAAGACACCGACGACAACAATCTGTAAGGAACTTGGCATTCGGCCGGAAACACTCTATCGGAAGAAAAAGAAATTGGGGGTGGTTTAGGTGATTCATCTTGGAGATATTTGCAAAATCAACGGCGCGGAAATCGAACCGGTATTCGACGGCTTGGGCGGTTTCCATTTACTCTGGATGCAGATCAACGGCTGGAACAGTGTCAAGTGGGCAAGCGAAATTGAACCGTTCTGCATCGCAGTAACGAAACGGCATTTCGGGGATGAAAACAATCCCGGTGATGCTTGGAAATACCTGATTGGAGAACAGAAAGATGGCTATATACATCCATGCTGATAATCTCGCAAAATACATTGATGCAAGACTTGAACACTTCAAAAGCCAGCCGCAGGTCTGCTCGGCATTGATGGACATTCAAATGCGGTTCGTGGTGTTTCCAGACCGCTTCGGATGTATCACAATGGGCGATTGCGACGGATGTCGATGGAACGGCCGGCACCAGAAATGTTCGTGCTGCCAGAGAAACCCGAGTTTGAAAGACTGCTTTGAGGTTGAGACATGAGAACAGACGATATTATTCACGGACTGAAATGCTGCTGCGACACGACCGGAGAACCCGATTGCGAATCAATGTGCCCGTTCGTGAATGTGGAGGGATGCAGAATCAAACTGCACGAAGCTGCCGCAGAACGCCTTGAGTTCCTTGCAGCAGAAGTAAAACGATTGGAAACTCTTGTACAACCGGTTGGCCGTAACCCGTGCGATGGATGTGACCATGGATGGGGGTCAGTGGTAGGATACAAAAACGGGAAAGTGGAGTCCAAGAGCTGTATGGAAGAATGCCAGCTGCTGAAAGAGTATCTGGAGAAACAGAAGGAGGGACAGCCATGCTGCCCATGATGGAAGCAGGGTGCTATAACTGCCCGGTAAAAAACTGCACTGCGGCATATCGCGGGAGCGAATGCGCCGCGAACCGTGCAAAGGCAGGAATCGATACCGACCCGATAACCAATGGCGAATACATTAGGCAGGCAGATGACGATCAGCTCGCGGACATTTTGTACAGAGCTGTTTCTGGGATAGTAGCAGAGATGCTTCGCAGTCTCGGAATAACCGATTGGGAATGCCCGGACATCCGAGATAAATACGTCGAGTGGCTGCGAAGCCCATGTGACAAGGAGGCCAAATGAAAACACTGAACGGCGGACAAACGCTCACAATTCCGTGCAAAATCGGCGACTACTGCCTGTACGATACGGGGCTGTGCATTAAAAAACTGCGTGTCCAAGGATTTTACTATGGTTATCCGGCCGGACTGCGCATCGATCTCGGCGACATCGCGCCGGTCGCGTTTCATCACTCAATCGTCGGCTATGTTGCGGCCGAAGACGATATCATGCAGAGCGAAGAAGCAATCAGAATAAGAAAGCAGGTGATGTATCCATGAAGACTGAAATCACCAAAATTAAAGGTGACTGGATGGAGGTTGCTTCCGATTGCCGGTCAACGGTCGGCAAGCCGCCGCTCGACCATGAGCCGAGCGTGGATTTCAAGAAAAAGATCCTCCTTGCGGAGCACAGCCCAATCCGGGATATCTCCGTAAAATGGACATGGCACGGAATCAAAAGCTGGGTCGCTACCCACTGGAGCCGGCATAAGTTCGAGAAGTACATCAAGTCTCAGCGCTCAGACAGAACCGGAATACCGCGCGATAAACTGCCGCAGGACGCGCCCGTTGACTTCACGGGCGATGCAAATGTTCAGGCACTAATCGATACCATGCGGAAACGTCTATGCCGCCAGTCCTCACCAGAGACGCGACAGTACGCAGAAGACTTCAAGGCGGCGCTCCATGAGATCGAACCGGAGATTGCAGATGTTCTGGTGTGTAACTGCATCTACCGTTGCGGTTGCAGTGAAATGACACCGTGTGGATGCGAGAAATGTTACTTCGATGTGCTGATGGAGAAAACCGACGGCGCAGTAGCTTCGACGCACATCCAAGACCGCTACGATGCGTACAACCAATTCTTCTATAAGAACAGAAAGCCATGTCAGTCAGAGTAACGTTTGCTTGCCCAGTATGCGGGCGCGAGGTGACAGTCACCCGGAAGAGAGAACAGAAAACATATTTCTGCGGTTTGGACTGTTATAATTTCGCAAGGAACAATGGCATGTGGAAACAGCCTCTCAAACAAAATGAACCCGGAGACCTCATTCATCATAACGTCAAAATCAAAATTACACGCGAAGTGCCGCTTTTCCCTGAAATGCGGCCGACTGTAGGGGAAACCTATGCAGCTGAGAGATATGAGGGGCGGTTCCCGAGCTATGTCATAACGGTCAATGGCCGAAGGATAAACATTCGATACAACGAGTGTGTGGAGGTGAAAGAATGAGCCAAGCGGTGCTCATAAGCATCAAACCCCGATGGTGTGGGAAGATCGCAACTGGCGAAAAAACTGTAGAGGTACGCAAGAAACATCCGAATCTGGGCGCGCCGTTTAAGGTGTACATCTATTGCACCAAGGACGCGAAAGAACGGTTTTGGACAGGCCCGAGGTATTCCTACGCAGATGACCACAGCCACAACGCATTCGACAAATGCGGAAACGGCAAGGTAATCGGCGAGTTCACATGCGACCGTGTGACAAATATGTTTGCGAATAGCCATTTTTGGCTAAACGAAGATGATGTCCTGCATACCTGCCTGACGGCCGACGAAATCCGAAAGTATGCGAATGGCGCGCATGGCTTATATGGCTGGCACATCTCCAACCTGCGTATCTACGATAAACCGCTGTCACTCAACGCCTTCAAAAAGTGGTTCCGGAATTGCGCGTATTCAGATCTCGGTCTCGCAATCCCAGAATGCGAGAAATGCACGGACGATGGCTGCTTCGTACAGAAGCCACCTCAGTCATGGTGCTTTGTGGAGGAATTGCGATGAGTGAACTTCAAAATAGCCAGCTCATACGTTGCCCGAACGGGCATATCGTTGGAGTTTCTGGCACGGATGGGACAGTGGAGATCAAGCACAAGGGGAGAACAGTCGTTTTGCGTTCGCCTAACGCAAATGCAGAAATAACGTGTGAACAATGTGGGAAAACGGTAACAGTCTATATGGACTGCGGAAACATTAGTGTGGAGGAACTTTAATGGAACATATCGTACAGTTCGGCATCAACATCGATGACGAGGCGATCAAGCGAACCGTGATGGAAAGCGGCGTTAAGACTATCGAAGCGCAGATCAAACAGGCAATCATCAATAAAGTTTTCACAGCATACCGATACGGAAATGCGAATCCTTGCAGTGATCCGTTATCTACATGGGCGCAGAATCTCGTAGCGGACACACTTGTAGAGAACCGAGACGCGATTATAAGCCAAGCGGCAGCAATCCTCGCAGACAAGATGGGGCGGAGCGTGAAAGTCCGCGAGGCTATCATCGCAAAGGCGGTAGAATGAGCGTCATACTCAGGAGAATCGACAGCAAGATCTTCTATCCCGTGACGTTTATCCTTAATGAATATCATGTTTCGGGTGATCTTATTGATATCGATGGAAGGAAATTCATCATTACCGATGAATCAAATTCCGCGATATATCTCGAAAAGGAAAACGAATGGCGCAACAAGCTTTACCCCGGAAAGTGGATTGAAATTTTCCCACTGGCCGGAATCCTTGAACTCGAATCGGATGAACCGATTGATGTACCAGGGTTCAGAATGTTCCCCTGGGGAAAGGAAAAGAGGTGGTTGCTCTGCAATGAGCAAATGGAAAAGAAACTGGCGTGGCTGATTCAAGAGGAACGGAGCATATCAGCAACGGAGGGGAAATAAATGGAGAATTTCATGTGTGCGCGTATCTGCGATGATATGAAGATCGAGGTTCATAAGGATGTGCTGCGCTCAATGATCGAGCAGGACGATTTATATCGCGTCTTGGCCGGTTTCTCCGTGGAAATCATGGGAGTTGCACCTGATACCGGCGCTTTTATCCTCAAATTTCATGACAAGGATAAGAGACACGCGAAAACGGTCTGTGACGGCGAAGTCGTGGAAGTGACACCAGTGGATATGCTTAACCTCGATTTGAAGAACCGGTTCCGGGATTTGAAGAATCGGATTCAGAAGGGGAACTCAAATAAGTCGGAATCCAGCAATCCAAACTGGACAAGGGAGGGAAACAAACCAGTGGTAACAATCTATGGCTATAGCGACGATACGGTCGAAATCGAAAACAGCAACTACAATGATGGTAGTATTGACTGCTTCGACAAGGATGTACGGTTGTGGTTTAGCGACGGAACGATTATCCGCATCGGTTACTGCAAGCCAAATCTCGGTGTCTGGTACATCGTCAGAGAACATGTCGGAACGGCAGAGCAGACGCTTTTGGTCTGCGAGGATGAAGATGCAGATCCGTACAGCGATGTCTTTTGCATCAATGCGGAAATCAAACGGCATGAGGTGCTGGGAGGGAACTTTGGAGAGGTTAACATTACGGAGCAGTGAAACAAGCCACGAAAATGGCGTATGCTGCACACATTTCAAAAGCAAGGAATGCCTCGCAGTCGGCGGGAACTGCGCTTACGGTTGCAAGTGGGAAGAAAAAGTATGGGCGCGAGTGGCCGAATTTGAGGACAGTGGCCTTGAGCCGTGGCAAGCTGATGCCGCTAAGAGCATCGTTGAAATGGCATTTGGCGGGGAAATCGGCTCGATAGAACGCATCCGTGATCTGGTAAAAGCGGACAAAGTCGGCATGAGCGTTATTCTGCCATGCAAACCGGGAGACAAACTGTTTGTCCTGACAACAGACAGTTTGGGTGGAATCGAAGAAACAAAATGCAAACGCATCATGATCTGCAACGCCGCCGATGGACTGTATGCGAAAGTCGTTGCTCCATGCGTCTATGATGATTGGGGTAATGCGCATTGGGAGTTCACAGAAGGGGACTTCGGAAGAAAAGTGTTCTTGAATCGGGAAGATGCCGAAAAGGCTTGGAGGAAAAATGAACTGCAAAATAAAGGAATGTCCTTTTATCAGAAGCGGTGAGTGCGATGTGCCGCCCTGCGGAACGTGCTTCCTTCCATGCGAAGCGAGGGAATACCATGATTGACTTAAAGCCATGTCCCTTTTGCGGCGGGAAGGCCGTCATGATAAGCGAACCATACACGCACAATCGATTTCTCGTGGCATGTAAAAACAGAAATGATGTGTGCAAATGCGAACCATGCACAAACTGGTTCGACACACCGGAAGAAGCTGCGGAAGTGTGGAATAGGAGGGAAAATGAACGATCTTAAATGCTGCCCGTTTTGCGGCGGTGAAGTCGAGGAACGCGGTGGAACCTGTAACTATGGCAAAAAGGTCATGACGCTGGATGTAAAATGCCAGAAGTGCGAAACGACATTTAAGTTTAAGCACAAATGGGCGGTTAATCCATACGTTGAAACCGTTGAGGCTTGGAACCGGAGGTTCGGTGATGGAGCAAATTCGTAGTTGCCCGTTCTGTGGAGGGCGTGGCCGGGTGAGTTTCAAGGATGCCCGTTTTGCGGGACAGAACTACAGAGGCGATAAGAAACTCGTCTACCGCGTGCAAATCATATGCAACCGATGTGCGAGCAGAGGAAAGCCAATTAGAACGGAGCCGTTGATTAACCCTTGTCCATACGGCAGTGCATGGGGGCCAGCGTATGACGCAAAATCTCCAGTATGCCAAAGGCAAACAGAACTTTTTGAACCATACGTCAAACAAGCGATTCAGGCTTGGAATAGGAGGACGGAAAATGGTTGACTGCTGTGCGACCTGCGCATTCCATGAATGCCAGAAAGGATATCTTTACCCACACCGGTGCAAAAAGCACAAAGGCGAACGATTCTCGGAGGTTGAATGGAACCGTATCGTGTACAGCCTGTACAAATGCAATGAGTTTAGAGGAATTTATGGAGAAAACGCGGATGAGCAAACTGACCGAAAACCAGCCCGCAAGCCCCTGTCTTTTGACATGGAGTAAAGGGTTGCAAGTCTGCTGAATGCGTGGAGTGAAGTATGGAATATTCCTACAAATTTAGACTGTACCCGAATGCGGAGCAGGAAAACTTAATATGTCGAACCTTCGGCTGCGTCCGGTTTGTGTATAACCACTTTCTCTCTGAACGCATTGCGCAGTATCGAGAAACCGGAAAAACTCCTACACGTTTTCAGCAGGACAAGGAACTCACTGCACTAAAACAGAAACTCGAATGGTTGCAAGAACCGGATAAATGCGCGTTGCAAAATGCTGTGAGAAACTTGGATGCTGCATACAAGAATTTTTTTCGCCGTGTGAAAAATGGTGAAAAACCGGGTTTCCCGCGATTCAAAAGTAAGCACAACCATAGACAGAGTTACACGACGAATTGCAACATCAAGGTTTTTGAAAATGCAGTCCAGCTTCCGAAGTTAGGGCGTGTTAAGTGCCGGGTTTCAAAGGGAGTCAAAGGCCGTATTATATCGGCCACGGTATCGCAGAATCCCAGCGGGAAATACTTCGTATCGCTCTGCTGCACAGATGTTGAGATTGAGCCGCTTTCAAAGACAGGCGTTGTGATCGGCGTTGATATGGGGCTGAAATCCTTTGCAATCACGTCCGATGGAGCGGAATATCCAAACCCGCGATATTTAGCCAAGAGCCAGAAGAAACTTGCCCGATTGCAACGGCAGCTCTCCCGAAAGTCAAAGGGGAGCAACCGACGTGAGAAAGCAAGGATTCAAGTGGCGCGGCTGCATGAGCACATTGCAAACCAGCGCAGCGGCATGATGCACAAGTTGTCAACGCAGCTCATTCGAGAAAATGATGTGATCTGCACCGAGGACTTAGCGCCGAAGAACATGGTCAAAAACCATCGGCTTGCAAAGTCCATCAGCGACGCATCATGGGGTGAGTTTCGACGACAGCTAGAGTACAAGGCCACGTGGTATGGGAAGAAGGTCATAGAGATAGACCGGTTCTTCCCTTCTAGCCAGCTATGCTCCGTTTGTGGGTATCGGAACGCAGACACGAGGAATCTGGCGGTGCGGGAGTGGACGTGCCCTGAATGCGGGACGCATCATGACCGGGACATCAACGCTGCGAAGAACATTCTAAGTGAGGGCTTGCGCCTGTTGGCCTAGCCTAAACATCCGGTAGGGCGGGACACGCCCGAACCCATACGCTCGGGGAGACTATGTAAGACGCCACTACGGCGCAACGGTCGTTGAACCGAGAATCCCCTGGATTTAGCCGTGGGGAGTGTCAAAAAACGTAAGAAAAAGAAAGCAATCCGTCATGCGCATTGGACAACGTTTCGAGCACCCGATATTTTTGGAATCGATGATGATGCTTGGGAAACGAAAGTGGCCTTTGCGTGCTCAAATTGCGGGAACGTTGCCCCAGTGGTGAATGGGCATGAAAATGAAATGAATGTGCGGAAATGGACGCTTCTCAAGAAAAAATGCCCGTATTGCAGATGCAGAATGGACGAACATAACAACTTCAAATGGAAAAGACGCTTGAAGTGCTATTGGTGGATGTAATGCAGAGTGGATGAAAGGAACACCTGTTATGATAAATCTCGAAGAAGTTCTCAACGAAATCAAGGCAATGTCGCAGGAACAATTCGACGCTCTCATGGAGAAAGTGCGTGCAATGTCCGAACCACCATATGATGAGACTGTCAATGAAGAACCTGCAGCTGCGCCGATGAATCAGGCTGATATCAGCGAGCATAGCCGGTACAGGGAGCTGAAAGTGAATCCATGCGCAAACGGTGTCCATTTTTCTGCTGTCATGGATGACGAAGACGGCAGCATTGTCGTTTTCGGAGAAGGTGGATGGGCGATGGGGTACATCGACTACCCGATGGGGACGGCCAACTGGATCGTCACGGACGAGTGCAAGCCGGGTGTGCAGCGGTATTGGAAGACATGCTCAAAGTGCGGACAGAAAAAATGGTTTTTCAACTATATCGACGCACGGAATCTGAAGCAAAGGTATCCGCTCTGCGAGTGCGGGGCGAAAATCATTGGTGTGGAAGAAAGGTTTGAATTTGAATGACACTGCGCGTGAAAGGAGACAACCATGATAATTTATGCCGGAGAACGCGGTAGCGGAAAAACAACTATGCTCATCGAGATGTCTGAAAAAACGGGTGCGACCATCGTTGTGGCTACATACCCGATGGTCAAGTATATCCAGAAGACTGCGGGTCAAATGGGTAAGAAGATTCCCGTTCCTATCACGGTGACGAACTACATTCACCTTCTTGCAAACGGTGGTCTCAGCAAAAGTCAGAAGTATCTCGTGGACGAACTTCAGATGATACTCCATGGCATGAACATCGAAGTTGCTACATGTGACAATGATTGTTTGAGAGCGCTGGGAAATCTGTCGAGTGCGAAATCTCAGCCAGATCGATACATCAACGCAACACAACTGATTGCCACACTGGAAAGCGCAATCGAAAGGACAGAACGCGAAGAACCAGCAGGATTCGAGAAGCTTATGGTCCTAGCGCCTATGAAATACGCGAAACGGCTGCTCGAAGAAGCGTCCAAAATGGAGGATGAACGTGGATAAATATGTGAATGCAACCAAACTGATTGCAAGTATTGACGAAACCCTTGATTCAATGCGGTGCGAAGATGGACGACTGCCGGACACGGAGGATGTCGATGAATTGCTTCGATTCAGGAGCGAACTGGAAGCTGCACCGGAAGCCCCAATTAGGGATTATCGTCCAGAGAACGCACCGTTTGTGACGGCTAACGGCAAACCCGTTGGACTTCTGAAAAGCATACGACCCGATATCACTGAAATTGTAATTTCAACCAGCTACTGCGGATGCGAGTCTTTAAACGGTGAACTTGTGTCGGTAGAAATTCTGAAAGAACCTTTGGACAAATGGGAGGAACGATATGGAAAAGCTATCGACGATTCAAAAGCACAATAACCTGAACACAATATACCGCATCGGCGAAAAAGGCCCCGGCGGCGGATACCACAGCTACACGGTCATGGACGCGGACGGCACGAAAGTGGTAGCGCAAATTGAATTCCAAAAAGGCGCGCGAAACGATCCGAACGCGCGTCACGGCGTCCTTGACGCTGATCTCCTGGAAATCGTGCGCGACAGGCTGACGGCCTTCAACAAGGGCGAGTTCGCCACACGAGAAAACGCCTGTGCGATTACCCATATCGAAGAAGCCCTCATGTGGATGGCAAAACGGGCGGATGATCGAGCGGAACGTGGTGTGTTAGGAACATACAACAAATGAGAGAAGATGAAGCTAAGACCATTTTCGTGTGCAACACAATCACAGGCTCCATACATGAGGAGAAGTGGGGCTTTGGCATCGGCGAGAATGACATCAAGGATATTCTGACACGTGCGAAAGCACGCGGAGAGGAATATGCTGCTTTTATACTGCCGGGCGTTGTAAAACATGGAGACATCGAGGAATCAGCCAAGGCTATTGCAGATTGGAAGCGGTTTCAAGATACCAGACTCCCGGAATGCGTGTATGGAACACCAAAAGCGATTGAAATCCTGACGGATGGAATGGAGAAAACGGATGGCGAAACATAACCAACAATGGCGCGATGCCAGATGGAAGCAGAAAGAACGTCAGAAAACTGCTGAAAAGAAACGCCGTGATTGGGAAACATCGGAACAGGAGCAACAGACAAAACATTTGCTTAGAGAACTGAGAAAATTTACGGGTTGGGCAGAAAGTCTGAATGGAGATTCCAGTTTCCTTAAAGAAATCGGACCCGGAATTGATTTCTCGAAAATTCTGGGAGGAACACCGTGCAGATTTATCTCTCAGAAGTGGAATGGCGATGGGACATACGATGTCACGTTCGAGGTAGATATACTGAGCAATAACAGCAGTCATGAAAGAGTCGGTGTGCTGACGGCAACAGCTTTCAGCGTGTCATACACTGCGGGGAGGTTGGAAGTACATGGGCGATGCTGAAAAATTTGAAGACTTCTACGCAAATGCAGAACGCCGCATCCGAGAACTTAACAAGAAACGCGACGATGCAATGAACGAAACACCACAGAAGATTTACGCGAAAATCGGCGAACTGATTGGGACACTCACCTTAGATGGCGAAGCTTATCCGATAAAGGGAATATCGGATAAAACCGCGCAGAGCCTTCATAGAACGGTTTGTCCAAACTGCGGCGCGCCGCACTCACCATGGGAAGCCAAGTGTGAATATTGCGGTGGGTATTTTGATCTAAAATCGACTGAGGCTGAGACGCAACAAAAATGTAAACCTTACGCTGTCACGCAATGGGACGGCGAAAAATGGGTCAATAAAGTTGTGAACCCAATGGAAGCCGTTCAGACAAAAAAGCTCCCAACAAAAAATATCATTGGATAGAAAGGCGGAAACACAATGAAAAACACAGTAGCTCCTTCGGTAAACCAACTTGTTGATTGCAAGTTTGAGTGTAGCACCCCCATTACTCAATCCAGAATGGAGGCAGGGGAAGCGGGGACACAACATCGTGTTGTGGAGTTCATACACAGCGATGATGACTTGGATAACGATACAGAACCTGTCAATCCGGGGGAGATAGTAACGCTTGACAATGAAACAGTAAAGGCCATTTTGACCGGGTTTGAAACAGCCTAAAACAAACTTGTGCAACTTCTCTTGCAATTTTGCTGGTTGTATGGTATAATTAAGCAAAATAAACAGAGAAGACTACGCGCTGTTCCGGTGCTTTTTCCTACGGGAGAGGTATCGGAACAGCGCTTTTTTGCGTTTTTGGAGGGGAAATGAGCGAAAACGTCAGCGAACTGGAACAGCAAGAATATTATGCGCAGCTTGAAAAAAAGACCTCGGAAAGTCTTGCATATTTCTATTGCTGCGTTAAATATGACGTTCCGTTTGCACGTGACTGTGTGCCGCGCGACAATGGCCGCGACAAGTGGCTCTCGTACCTCGACAACCTCCATATCAAAAAGCTGGACGTCAGCAAAAGCGGAGAAAGATATGGTTTCCTAGATGGCCTGACCGACATTACGAAAATCTTCGGTGAGGGACTGAAAGACGGCGAGTTCACAAAAGCCGTCTATGCAGAAAAGAATGCGCAGTTGGCCAAAGCTGGCACGGTGAGGCAGCGGAAGGACTGGGGAACCGACTATACCAATGAGGACTATGCGGAATTTGACCGCATTTATGAAGTCCTTGTATCTGACTTCGGTGGGGAAGACGCTGTAAGCGCAAAGCAGCAGCTTATTCTTCGGAACGTTGCACGTTGGATGAAGCAGATGAACGACATGACAGCCGCTGGAAAGTTTGACGCTGCGAAGAAACTGTCAGGCATGATTCAGGAAAACCTCGCAAGTGAAAACCTTCGAAAAAAGGATGTTCGGCCTGCCGACATTGTTCGTCTGGATGAAATTACAGACAGACTTGAAAAAGCTGGCCTGATGAAAAACGGAAAGCAGTGCAGTCCTGACGAAATGTTTGAGTATTTCTTTGGCAGAAAGCCGAGATATCCCTACACAGCAGACGCAGTAGATCAAATGATTCTCATTAACGAAAACCGGATGCGGCAAAACGATGGCATGCCTGAGTTGTCAATGCTGCCAGACGAAATGAGAATCCATGACAACCTCGGAGAGTTTGCCGAGGAACCAAACGACGCAGAAAAAGAAGCCTATGATAAATTGGGGCTGATACGGATGCCGCCGCTGAAAGACGGCGCGAAGAAGTAGGACGGTGATGAAAGTTGGCAAGACGATACGGCAAAGTGTGGTCTGCCGGCTAGTCATAAAATGGTGTCGGATGGATTCAAAAGCGCGAGGTTGAACAGCGCGACTACACTTCGTTTGAGTCAGAATGGTGGGCGTTCTTGATTTGGGTGATTCGTTGGTATCCGGATAAGGGATGTGACCTGTTCCGAGATGAATATGCGGATTACGCGAACGAAGAAATCATGCAGCGTCTGATGATGCGTGCATACGCGAGAAATGCGGATGTTGCATTTACAGGAACGCGCGGCATTACAAAGACAAGCACGAAATTCAAGTATGCCATGTTGAATGGCTTGGTTTGGCCGGGAACGCAAAGCGCGTATTACGGTCCGAGCTACAAACAGATGGCACTTATTGGAAGCAAACAATTCAAGCAGATCGCGCACGACTATCCAGCTTTGGCAAAGGGATGGCGCGTGACGGCAGAAAGCAAGGATGACTTCAAAATTGAGACGGACCTAGGAAGTGCGTTCTACATCTCCGCATTTCGTGGTGACAACATTCATGACGTAACGGCAGAAGAATTTGCGCAGGAAGAAAATCCACCGTTTGATTTTACCGAGTATTCGACGATTGTTCTTCCAGCAGTCCGTTTACGGCATAACGTAGATGGAAAACCGGATCAGAATTTCGTCGCATATAAAAACCACTCCATTACAAGCGCGGGACGGAAACAGCATCCGTCATTCCAAGTTAGATGCGACACTCTCAAAGAGATGTATCGCGGTGAAAGCGCTTTCGCTTACGATATGAGCTGGGAATGCGTTGTTCTTCAGCAGATGCGCCCGTATTCGTGGGCACAGAAACTGAAATCTAAGCTTACCCCAGAGCGTTGGATGCGCGAGATGGAAAGCCGGTATACCGGCGCAGACGAATATCCTATCATTTCGGATGAAAGCCTTTCTGAAAGCTGCTGCTTGCAGTCCATGGAACGGCAGCATTGCTGCAAATACCCAGGATGCAAGACAGACCCGAAGGACGTTATATACATTGTCTGCTACGACGTTTCCTACGAAGACGCGAAGAAAAACGCAAAATGCGCCGTTGGCGTCTGGAAACTCACAAAACAGGACGATTTCTTGAAGCGGGACAGATACCTGAAACAGCTTGTGTGGCTGGACGATTGGCCCCCACCGGATAATGCCATGAAGCAGGCGCGAAAGCTGAAAGACGTCTGGTATCGGTTCTGCTTTGATGGCGGAAACACCACCTATATTGCAATCGACGGATGGCAGTACGGTAAGGCAGTCATCGAAGACCTTATGAAAGACCTCGGTGATGGCTTGCCGCCACTGTGCATTCTGGATCATACCGAATATACGGCGTTGGAACTGGATGGCGCACTCCCAATCATCTATCCCATTAAGGCCGGCGGCAGTGGTGTCACCGACCCGGATGCAGAGATGATCAGGTACGCGCAGACACAGTTTGATAACCACAATGTGCAGCTACTCACAATGAACACCCGTGAGGGCGTGGAAGCCTACAAACGGCTTCATAAGATCAAAGACGACGATATGGACTATCAGATTGCGCGGCCATATCAAAAGACCAGAGAACTGTCCGGACAGATACAGAACCTGAAGGCCGTACCGTCAGGCGCTGGCATCAGCGAGAAGCGAATTTCCCGCGCGATACAGAGAGATAGCTGGTCTGCAATAAAGTACGGACTACGGCTGTCACAGAAGCTGGAACGAGAGCTTGCGTTGAGCGAGGTCAAGAAAAAAAGCGACTGGGACGCAGCCCTTTCGAAATACAAAGGCATGAACGCCGTTCGCAACGTCGGTGGAAGACAGAGTGCGGGCGGGCGGATGGTGACGCAGAGACGCGGAGGAAGGATCTTCTGATGGCTGAAGAGAAAGTTTATCGGTTGTATGCTCTGCGGGTTACGCAGGAATCCGTTGAAACGGCAATGTCGGAACGATTCAGCCGAATCGCGCCGGGATATATCCTGATTTATACGGCCGGCGGACAGCCGAAGAACAGCCTTGAAATTAAAGGCGATGACGTAAAACGTCTTTCCAAGGCAGATGAGGACTGGATCATGTCATGTGCGGCGGCGCTCCTGCGGGAACGGCTGGAAAGGGAAAAGCCGAAAACAATGGAGAATCTGAGCCGGATGATCGACGAGCTGTCAAGCGCGCTGGCAGAAGAACGCAGAAAGCAGGCCGGAACGGCGGAGGATGCGGAAAATGGCGATAGAGACAAGTGAACTGAATAAGCTCCAATACGCCGCGTTCCCGCAGATCTTTGAAAAGCTCCGGACGATGGCGGCAGAAAATCAGGGGATGCCGATAAGCGCGATCTCGACGGCATTTGCCGGGATCAATGCCGGACGCTACGGGATGGCGAATCCCTATATTCAAAATCGCCGCGTCAAGCAGATATCCTCGCTGCCGGTCAATTTCACGAAAGACAAGGTCGGCGAGATGCTCACGGCTCCGTATGACAATGAGCAGCCGCTTCGGCAGGTGTCCCACATTCTGGAATACACGGCGTATCCGCTGTTTCACATCCGGAAAACGTACCAGAATCTGCTGACGTATCACAGCTATGTGATGCCGAGAATGGTATCCGGAGCGGATACGAAAAAGGACGATTTCCTGCGGGAATGGAAGCTGACGGAAAAACTCCGGGAGGAATTCAAGCCCAAGGAAAACGCACACCAGATCGTCGGGCAGGTCGGGGTAGAGGGCAAGGTATTCTATTACCCACGCTACAGCGTGGACAAAAGCCACAACAAGGTAAACTACGCATTCATGCAACAGCTGCCCAGCGACTGGACGAAGATCACGGGATATAACAACGTTTCCAAATACACGGTCGCCTTCAACATGATGTACTTCCTGCAGCCGGGATGCGTGCCGGAGCAGTTCGGAGAGCTATTTCTGCCGTATCTGTACGACTTCGGCAGCGTGGTGCAGAAGCCGGAAGGAACGGGAACAAGCGTCGTTTTCGCGCAGAAAACGCGCATCGACATGCAAAAATTCCAGCGGATTCAGGCAATTGGCGATATGCCGGGGACACCGGACGTCTATTATCAGAACGGACGATGGTATTACTGGGTCTATCTGCCGGTCGATTCGGTTTTCCCGTTTGAAGCGGACGATGTGAGCCGGACGGCAATCTCGCCGTTCGCGGGACTCTTCCTGAACATGATCCAGCTGGCGCAGATGGAACAGATCCAGCTGGAATTGATCCAGAATCCGCTTGTGAGCCTCCTGCACGGAGAAATTCCCTATCGGGACGACAAAGCAGCGTCATCTGAGGATCAATACAAGCTCAGCAATGCCGGACGGATGCTGTTTGAGGCCATCTGGTACGACATGCTGCAGGCCAACAACACAAGCGGAATCGGCCTGTATGCGGCCCCGTTTGAAAATATGAAGCTGGAGAGCCTTTCGGAGGCTCCGTCGGCCATGGACATTGTAAAGCAGGGCTACAGCGACACGATGAGTCAGGCGGGCATGGGCGCGATCATTCCGCTGGGAGACGATCCGAAGGCAGGAACGGCGCAGATCTCACTTCAAATCGAAAGCAAGTTCATGCAGACGGTCTACCGGGACTATGAGCGGATGATGAATGCAATCATCCAAAAGCTCAATCTCAAGTATGACTGGAAGTTCGTCATGTTTGGCGATATCTCCGAGGATGAGAAAATGCTCGAACGCTGCATGAAGGGCATGGAACACGGCATCCTTCCGGACACCATCATATACAATGCGTTGCTTGACCGGTCGATCCTAGACGATATCTGCCTGTCTGATGCGGTGTACAACAGCAAAATACTCGACAAGCGGATTCCACTGATTACCTCATATAGCGCGTCTCAGGACAAATCCAATCTGCCGCCGCAGAGTCCCGGACGGCCGAAGGGTGACGGAAGTGTCACAACTGACGGCAGCGAAACCATGATAGATCAATATGGAGGGACAAATGATTGATTTTGTTAAAAAAGAAGACCTCCACATTATCAATATGGCGCTTAATAATAACAGAGATGTACGGATACAACGCACTAAGGATGGCTACCGCATCGTAGAAGATGCGGTGAAGGTCATTGCAAAACGCGATATCGCAAAGAACACTCCCATCCAAGTCGAAGGCTTGCGCTGATGCGTGGGGTATTGATGTAGGCAAGGCTGGGGTAATAGGGATACCCATACCGAAGAAGCGGTGTGGAAGAGCTAGTGGAGCTAACGACACAGAGATGTGCCGTTAGCTCCTTTTTTATTTCCACGGAAAGGAGAAAACAAAATGGCTCGACTGAAAGAACGGTTCGATTTCGAGAACGGCGCACTTGCCGCCGTAAGAGATGCCGCACGCGACGTGACTGGAGCATATCAGGATGCCGCGCGTGGACTCGATACGCTGAAGGAGTGGGTACTGATTGAGTTCGGAATGCCCCACACGGCGGACGCAATTCACCGGTTAGCGCATCTTCAACCGCAGCGCTTCGATGTTGTCGGAGACCTGCTGCACCAGCGCCACATCCTACAAATCTATCCGGCAACCGCAGAATACGATGGCCGGCCTGATGATCTGGACGGCGTTTTCGAGTCCATCATCGACATGCTGCAGAAGGTCGAAGACGCGCTCCGCAAGTGCGTAGAGACCTGCGATGAAAACGGCCTTTATCCGCTTGGCCGTGGCTTTGAAAACCTTCAGATGGAGAACAGTGCCAGCTATGAGAAGTTCCTGTATGCGTGGCAGATGTACTCCGAACACGAAATGAGCGCGACCAGCTTTGACGGCTGGATTGAAGAACTCTTCGAGGGAGAGGGTGACTGACGATGCCGCTGACCAAAAACCAGAAGTCGATGGCGACCGGCCAACTCAAGGTGCTGCAAAGGCTGAATCCTTATGAGTTCGGCGTTGAACTGTGGATGCTTAGAGACGGCGAGAACCGAAACAAGTGGTCGTACCAAAACCTCGATAAATACTACAAAACGTTCGTAGGTCAGCCAATTTTGATCGCCTACGTTATGGGGAAAATCGGAGATGGCCATAACAGCCAGCTCAAGACTGACCCGAGGACGGGTGAACAGTATTACTCCTATACGGACGGGACGGCGGAACGAATTGTCGGAACGCTGTCAGATGATGAACGTGATTTTTCCCTCCAACAGAGGGATGGTCGAACTTGGATTGTTGCGAAAGGTAGGCTCTTCGCTTTCTACGCGAAGGAAACCGTGGACGAAATCGTGCGAACAGGGCGCATGGATGTGTCCGTAGAAACGCTTACCTATGAGTCCTACATGGAAGGTGACGTTGAAGTAATTACGAACTTCCGTGGGATGGGCGTAACCATCCTTGGGGCGGGCGTTGCTCCGGCTGTTCCGGGGGCCAACATCGCTCGACTTGCCGCAATGGACGAAGAATTTAAGACATTGAAACTCAAAGCGGCATCTTTGCAGAAGGCCCCGGATACAAACAACGCCCCGAATAACGGGAGCTTATCACAAGAAGGAGTGAAAGACTTGAAAACTTATAACAAGAGACAGCTTGCAGAGCTTTCTTCTCGTTTCGAGGGTTATAAGGTTCTGGCCGCTGGCGAGAAGGACGGCAAGGTATACGTCTGCATGCTGTCGAAGGACGGTGCTTACCAGTACTACGTCGTTGAGAACGCGGCCGAAACGATCGTCCCCGAACGATTCCAGAACCTCTCGGTCAATGCTGTCATGCAGATGGGCGAAGAGTCCGTTTCCATGGACTGCATCGAGTTCATGGAACTCATCGGTAAGGAGAACGGCGAGCGTCTGAGCGCTGCGGAAGCAAAGGTAAACTCTCTCGAAAAAGAGCTTGCTGATACGGACGCAAAGCTCAAGGCGATGAAGGAGTTCGAAGACAAGCGGCGACTGAACGCAGCCAAGGATAAGGCCAAGGCAACACTCGCAAAGTTCAATGCGAACCGCGAGCAGAAGGTTGCGGACAGCGAAATCTCCGCCATCCTGACCGACATCGAATCAGGCCTGTACACCAACAGCTATGACAAGGATCAGAACTGGACTGGTGAAGCGGAAGTTGCAAAGGCTGTCTACGCTGTCTGCGGTGAAGCCGTAGAGAAGATGGACGCAGCCACCGCGAGCCGCAACAAGCAGGTCTACGCATGGGACAAGTTCAACCAGAACAACGCGGGCGAGGACGATGGCAGCATCACTGGCCTGTTCGCGAAGTGGGGCGTCGAAGCCGCCACTGAAAAGTGAGAGAGGAGTGAAACGAAATGTTTACTGAAAAAACTGCATTCGAGGCGCGCGTAACCAACAACTTCCGCGATGACCTCATCAACATCACCGGCAGATATCAGGCTTCCAGCGCCGATGCAGACTGCGATGCCGGCCGTCTGGTCGTTCGCAACGGCCAGCTTCCGTGCGAGGGTTTTACCGGCGTTAAGAACGAAAACGCGTGGTACATGAACGACGCTACCTCTGCCACTACCGCTGGCGATGTCGTTTACGCTGCGAACACCTATGAGGTCCAGCTGCTTCAGGGCAAGAACGGAAACATGTATGCTGTCGGCACTGAGACGCTTGGCCTTGGCATCCCGGCCGGCCGTGACGGCACCTTCACCAAGATTGTCTTCGACGGTGATCACGCTTACCGTTTCGGTATCGGCAACGTCAACGCAGCGATCAGCACCAACACGTTCTTTACCATCGACGCAGGCCAGCTGAAGCCCGCGGCTGCTGCTCCGACTTCGAACGGCGCTCTGTACTTCAAACTGCTTGGCACCGGTAAGTTCACCGAGGGCACCAACGCAAGCTTCGAGTACGTCGATGTACAGGCTTACAAGGTCTACGCATAAGGAAGGAGTGAATTAACATGCCGAAAATCAATCTGAACAGCGTTCCTACGTCTGTTTTTATGGTCAACGCGTCCAACGATGAGCGCGCTGATATCGTGTCCAAGGGCAGAGTGCTTTTCTATGAGCATGCTGCAACCGGCAAGTCTGCCATTATGGCGGCAAACGGCCTGAACGCAAACAGCGTGCAGCATATGCTGACCCCGAAGGGCTATAAGGAACTTAACGAAAAGTTCCAGTGCGAGCACCTGATGTACGCAGCAAAGGTCTGCTGCGCGCAGACCGGTGAGGCTGCACCTGCAAACTTCGAAGAGTTCAAGCGGAACGGCCAGCGGTTCTACGGCAACCCTGCGTTCTATCGTGTCCTTCAGGGCATTTATCAGGAGATCGTCACCCCGATCATCGCTTCCGTCTACTCCGAAGCCGTTGATCGCTTCGCTGATGTTGTCGAGGTCGGCTTCGGTGAGACCTACGCCATCTCCGTTGGCTCCAACGACATCCCGGTCTTCCAAGATTCCTCTTGGGGCGCGTCCAGAAGCGTTCCCAGCAACCGATTCTACTCCAAGGATTATACGCTCAACCCGCAGCCCAAGACCGCGCAGATCGTTGCGAAGTGGTTCCAGCTGGTCGGCAACAATCAGGACTTCGGTGTCTTCTTTGCCAACATCGTCGCTGGCATGTACGCGAAGACCATGGGCATGTGGAATGCCGCTCTGACCGCCGCAACAGCTGACACGACCCTGATTCCGGCGAACCTGAACTACACGTTCAGCAACCAGAACTGGCTCTCCGCTGCCAACAAGATCGCTGCGCTCAACAACACGGTCACGACCAACCTGTTTGCGACCGGCTCTGCCGTCGCTCTCGGCAAGGTTCTGCCCACGCAGGCGACTGGCTCTACCAACGTCAACATGGACGCCGCACTGGCGATGCTGCTCGGCGAGCGCTACAACAGCACCGGCATGCTGGGTGAGTTCCTTGGCGTGCGCCTGATGCCGCTGCGTGATGCTGTCAGCCCGATCGGCCTGAACACTGCTCCGACCACCATCCTGTCCGCAAACGACATCTGGATGATGGCTGCGAACAGCAGAAAGCCGATGACCATCGCGTACAACTCTGCTACGCCCATTACTCTTGAGATCGATCCAACGCGCACCGCTAACTTCGAAATGGGTCTCAACCTCACCATTGCGCTGGATTCTGTCTCCGTGTTCTCCAGCCGTATTGCCCATTTTACGATTTAAGCGTTCCTCCTTTTGCGGGGCGGGTTTCGACCTCCGCCCGCCCCGCACCATATGGCTCCGCATGGTGCTGTAAGAGACGGTTCGAGTCCGTTCGGAGCCAACATTTGTGGAGGAATAGCCATAAAATCTGGAAGGAGTGTGCGATATGGCTGAAAGCAAGAATACTGGTAAGAAACCCGGAAGACCGAAGAAGACCCCTGTGGTCGAGGAAACCAAGGAAGAAGTGGTTTTCTTCGATGTCCCGGAAGAGCAGACCGTAAATACCGCTGAGAAAGCAGAACCGACCGAAGAGAACGTTCTGACTGTCAATGCGGACGATGTGACGGGAATCAACTATGACGGCAGTGAGACCCCGCTGACCGAACTGGCCCCCGAACTGAAGGGCGAGGAAGTAGAAGTTCCTGCGGAAGCAATCGTCCACGAGGAACCCGAAACGCCGCAGGCAGAACCGACGTTTACGCTGGCGGACGTGCAGAAAATGGTAGCAGAAGCCGTTGCGAAGGCAACTGCGGAAATTCAGGCAAAGGCCACTACCGTCCCGCAGATCGTGCAGGTCGCGAATGACACCGAAATGGTGCAGTTCCTGTGGCAGGCGGAAGTTTCGGTCGACAATACCATCGCCTTTGGCGAAGGCGGCATCTACGGCCAGATCACCGGCAAGACGGGAAGCTTCTATGTCCCCAAGAGAGACCTGTCCAGAGTGCTTTCGGAACTCAACCGCTACTTCCTGAAGAAACGGTGGCTGATTGTGGTTTCCGGCCTGAATGAAGAGGAAAGAGAAGCGCTTGGCGTCAACTATAAAGAAGGCGAAATTCTGGACAAGAAAGCCTTCGCGAAAATGGTTGAACTCGGCGATCAGATGCTGGAGATCTATCCGAACCTCTGCGAGGGACACAAGAAAATGGTCGCGCAGCGGTATGCAGACGCGTACCACGATGGCAGTCCCTATGTGACGAGAGACATCGTAGTCAAGCTCAACGAAATGAGCAAGACGGCCAAAAACCAGAAGGGCGATTTCATCGCCATCATCGAGGAAATGAACGCGCGAGACGCGCAATAAGCATTGCGCCGCATGTGGGCGCAGGAAAGAGGTTTTGAAACATGAGTAGTCCTGTCTATAGTGAGTTTTCCTTTGTGCCTGCGTCCGCATACGCGGCTGGTAAGAACGTTTTGCCGGACATCCGCACGGCAGTTCAGAATAACTTCTCTGGCCTTGAGTGGAGCGGCTCGGAAGCGGATATTCTCGGCGTTGAGATGCAATCGGCAGCGGCCTTTACTGTGAAGCTCAACCGAGAGACGCAGCTGGCGGCGGTGCAGGAAGGCTCCGTCTATACCGTTAAATACACCGGACCGATTGAATATGTCGTATTCAGCGCGGCCACCACGCTCACGTATTTCCGCGTTCGGTGGGCGATGCAGAACAAGACGCATGGTGTCGTAACGCTCACGACCGTATCTGGCGCTGCGATCTCACGCGGCGGATACGAAGTGCCCGCCGTTGACACCAACAAGTATGAACTGGCTATTGGCGGTTATGTCCTTGCCGCAGATGGGGTAAGAACGACGTTCTTCTATAACCTCGAAAGTGCTCTGACCGTGAGATTCAGCATTGAAAGTGCTGATGTGACGGTCGGACCTGCGCTGACCTATACGGGCAGTGAACAGGAAAAGACTGTGACTAGCGTGAAAGTGGGCACAAAGACCCTTACCGTCAACACCGACTACACTGTGTCTGGCAATACAGGCACAAACGCCGGCGCATACTCTCTGAGAATCGACGGTATTGGCAGCTATAAGGGCACAATCATCGCCCCGTGGACAATCGCAAAGGCCGCGGCGGGACTGAGCGTTACGCCGGAAGCCCTCGACATGTCTGCCGGTGCAAGCGATACGTTCAAGATCGCGACCAGCTCCAACGGAACGATGCACATTGAGAACAGCAATCCGGATGTTGCATCGTTTGGAGAGGTCGACGAAAGCTCGAACGTCACGGTGGAAGCTCTTGCTGCGGGTGAGACGGTTATCACTGTCACGCAGGATGAAAATGAAAACTATCTGGCAGGACAGGCGCAATGCACTGTCACTGTCACGGCATAATATAGAAAGGCGGCGGTCGAATCATGGACAGCAAGGAAAGAATTGAGGCTCTGTGCGGCATCATTGAATCTCTTTTGCTTCTCATTGAAGATGAGACTGCCGCCGACTGCATTCGGGAGGAATACCAAAACACCATGAATGATTCTTCCTATGAACGGGAGGAGTGGGATTGATGGGAACCTCTTGGAGCGACATCATCACAAATCATGCCATGGTCATCATCGGCGATGAGCGAATGACGGATGACCTCAGAACTGATGCGGCGCTTTTCTTTCGCCGTATGAGCGCTTGGGTCGGTATGGCAATCCCAATGCTGAAAAGCCCACCTGAACTGCAAGTGTACCTGACGGACGGGCTTGTAGAGCCACAATACGCCGATTTCGACTGGGTAAGCGACCAGACCAGCACGACGCAGGAAACGGTTCTGCAAACAGGCAAGACCGGCTATGAGCTATGTAGCTGCGTGACAGTGCAGTATGCGCGAAATGGAGACGCAACGTTCTTCCCGTGCTTGGACTTCACGTATGATGCAGAAACCGGAACTGTGACGTTCCCACAGCAGGATAATGCAGGAATCGAGTATCGGTTGGACTTTTATACGGATGGTCAGTTCCCGCATGATCTGACGCTCCGTCAGAAACGGCTTCTGGGGCTGGCAATCGCGGTGACGTGGGATAACCGGTTCAACAGAGAATGGCTGAACATTCAGCCGAAAGTCAAGGACAAGAGTTTCAACACGCCGAACGAGAACACGACGATGAAGGAATCGACCGCGAGGTATAAGGAAAATTTGCAGATTTTCTATTCGGAGCTGCGCGGGTATGAGCAGGAATGCGCCTACATGAACAGGGTGAATCCTATGCGGCGCGTGTTCTCTATGCTGTGAATGAAGTTTGAAAGGATGGGTGGACATCATGCCGATCTCAGACAACATCAAGAACGGCCTGATCGCATCCGGCCGACTGAAAACAGCAATCAGAAACGCGCCGGCGCAATACGGTGACCGTCAGCGGCAGTACCTTGGAGACCCGAGCACAGAGTTTGTGCATCAGTACGCAAAATACGCGACGGATTTCTTTACAGCGCGCGTGCAGGGCTTGAACCCGGATGCGCCGTATGAGTGGGAAACCACTTATATCCGCATGGCCGATATTGCGCCGGAGACGGCTTCGACGCTCCGTAAGCAGGATGACTACAAGAACATCATGTTTGCGGATGAAAGCATCGAATACGTGCAGGAAGGCACGAAAATCGAAGCCATGGGCAGTATCTGGCTGGTCACGAACCCGCAGAACATCTCCAATGCGATTGGCGGCGGTGTCATCCAGCGATGCAGGTCTACATGGAACCATCTGGACTGGTACGGGAATCTGCTTCAGGAACCTCTCTGCGTGGAAAAGGCTATCCTGACTGCAAATGACAGCGATATGCAGGAGTATGCCCTTATCACCAAGGGGTATGTCAATATCACCTGCCAAAGAAATGAGTACACGAAGAACCTGAACACCAACAGCCGGATGATTCTCGGCTCCTCGGCGTTCCGCATTACCGGATTCGGCGATTATGCGCAGGAGTTCACCGGCAATTACGATTCCGTCAGACTTCTTGAGTTCACGGCCAGATATGAGCCGCCGAACGAAGAAATTGATGACATGGAGAACCACGTGGCAGGCGGTAAGAAGTTTTCATGGGAAATCCGTATCAGCGGAAACCCCGTCATAAAAAACGGTTCTACGGGGCAGCTGAAAGCCGTCAGCCTACGGATGGGTGAAAAGGTGGAAGAGGATCTTGACCACCAAGTCAGCTATCTGTGGGAAAGCAGCGATACCAGTGTCGCCGATGTCGGAATGGACGGAACTGTATACGGAATATCGGAGGGGACTTGCGCTGTGACTTGCACATTGGAACAGAACCGCAGCATCAGCGAGACGTATGAAATAACGGTCGTTCCGGCGGAAAGCGGAAACGAAGTGGCGTTCCTCGGAAATATCCCAGACAAGATTCGCCCGTATGAGTCCGTTACAATAGAAGCTGCGTATTTTGAAAACGGAGAAGAGCGGTTAGATAAAATAACGTTCGCCTATTCTGGTGCAGATACAATGTCATATACTGCGACGGAAGCAGGGAATAGCACACAAATAACTTGCTGGTCTGCAAGTGATGTTCCGCTGGTGGTAACGGCATCGTTTGGAGAATATTTAGCAAGCGTAGAAATAGGTTTGGAGGGTATCTGATATGGCAATTTCAATTATGCAAGGTGATAGTTACTCCATGCCGTTTGTTTTGCGAATGCTGGATGGCACGTTGATTACCGAAGATATGGTGGAAATTGTCGTCCTGAACCTTGGAAAGCTTTCCAGACAATATCCGGGCGATGTAACGTACAAGAGCGGGAAATGGATGTTTCCTGTTGAGCAGGAACAATCTTTTTCGATGAGCGGCTGCGTCGAGCCACAGGCCAGAATACAGTTCAAGGGCGGGAATATTTTCGGCGGCATCGGCCGTCAAATCCGAATCCTGACAGCTGCAAACCGTGGCATTCTGATCGATGCGGATTCATCGGGCGGCACAGTCACAGATGATATTCCGGTTGAAATCGGCGCGGTAAATGGAAACATTAGCGTAACGGTAATGGCGGCGGGCGTAAATGCAGCATTGGGCGCAGTCCGATACGATGTAGAGCAAAACCTTACACCAGAAGAACAGCAGCGCGCACGCGCGAATATCGGCGTTGGAGCAGGTGATGACCTCCACTTCGCATTCACACAAAATGTAGCGTCCGATTTATGGACGATACAGCATAATCTCGGCAAATACCCCTCTGTATCAGTTGCAGATAGCGCGGGTACAGAAGTTGTGGGGGATGTGCAGTATATTGACAAGAATAAATTGTCCGTTGCGTTTACTGCTCCATTCTCTGGAAAAGCATATCTCAACTGACCTGAACATGGAAAGAGAGGAAACTTACAATGAGTAGAAGCGTTCTTACAAACCTTGACCTCAATAAGAATGAAATCCAAAATGCGGTGCTTCAGCCACTGGCTACGCCTCCCGTAAATCCGAAACAATTTCAAATTTACACCAACTCGAACGATAAGATTATTTATCAGTATGACGGTGAGAGCTGGAACCCGGTAGGTGTTGTTTACAATCAGGCTGGCAGCACCGGTGCGGTCATTGTCGGGCTTGGTGCAAATGGCACAGTCACAACTAAAAAGGTCATCGAACTGACGCTGAACGATTACCAACCTGTTGACGGCGGATACATTGCAGACGGCGATACGCTTCAGAAAGCATTTGCAGCGCTTGATACAGCTGTCAAGAACGCAGTTGCTGGCGGCGGTGAAGTCAACCAGAACGCATTCTCCAACATTACGATTCCGCAGCAGAGCACAAATGATACCACCGAAGTTGCCGGGCAGAATGCGTCGGCTACAGTGTCCGCTACAAGTAAGACTGACACGTTCTCGCTGGCTTCCGGCGACAAGTGGGTTCACGTCAATGCCGATGGTACGACCAAAATCATCACGCTCGGTCATGCGTTCTCTGGCGCTACTGCCGGTAGCTACGGCGATGCGACTCACACCGTGTCTCTTACGGTTGATAAAGCCGGCCACATTACGGCGGCAGAAGTCGTTGAGATTGTCGGCGCACAGTACATTACCGGCCTTACCTCTGACGCGCAGGCACAGCTTGATTCCAAGATTCCCGCATCTGAGAAAGGCCAGCCGAACGGCGTCGCAACCCTCGGCGCAGACGGCCTCGTTCCTGCTGCCCAGCTGCCCAGTTACGTCGATGACGTTGTGGAAGCTTATATTGTCGGTGAAACTCCTCTTGCATCTGACTGGCTGTCCACGACCGCTGGTGGCACGGCACTGACTCCGGAGACCGGTAAAATCTACGTCATCATGACTGAAGGTGCGTACCAGAACAAGCAGTACCGTTGGGGCGGTACGACCTATGTTCTCTGCAACCCGTCTGACGTGAACTCTGTCAACGGCAAGACCGGCGTTGTCGTTCTGACGCAGGATGACATCGGTGCGGGCACGACCTACACGCAGTTCAGCAAGACCGACAAGTCCAAGCTCGATGACGTCGCGGAAGGTGCTACCAACAATACCATCACGCTCAACGGCACGAAGACTGAGAACCCGTCGTTCTTTGCGCCGACTGACGCGGGCACTGCTGGTCAGGTGCTGATTTCCAACGGTGCTGGACAAGCCCCGACTTGGCAGGAAGCGCCCGAGAAACTGCACAAGTACACCATCACCAACCCGGCTATCACGGCCAGCGGTGGCGCGTTCACTTGGGCAATTGCTGCACAACAGAACGGCCCAGCAACTCCGATGCTGGTTCAGGTTTACGAGGTTGCTACGAATGCCATGGTTCTGGCAGACGTACAGGTCAACTCCGACAACAGCATTTCCATCATCATCAACCAGACCGACACGGCGGTTACTTCACTTACCGCTGGCACGTACCGCGCGGTAGCAATTGGCTGATGAACGCAATGCCTCCCGCGTGAAATACCGTGGGAGGCCATGTTGGAGGAACGTTATGAAAAATTTGGGAAGATATAGCGAGGATTTATCCATTCCTCGTAAAAAAGACGTTGAAGAGAAATACACAATGCCAACGGGTGGAATCCCAAAATCAGATTTGTCCAGTAGTGTCCAGTCGAGTTTGGACAAGGCAGAAACCGCATTGCAGACCGCCCCCGTCACCAGTGTCAACGGCAAGACCGGAGCTGTCACGGTTCGCGAAGTGCCGTCTGTCACGGCTTCTGACAACGGCAAATTTCTGCGTGTGGTCAATGGAGCATGGAGCGCGGAAACAATTCCTAGCGCGAACGGAGGGAGCTTTTAATGGCAGAATATCTGACGAATACGGCTGACCTGACGGCGGTTGCCGACGCGATCCGCGCCAAGGGAGGCACATCCGAACCGATGGTCTACCCGGACGGCTTCGTGACAGCCATTCAGGCCATTCAGACTGGCACAGAATTGCAAATCATTGTAACTGTGGAATCTGGTGCAACCGTCACTGCTACAAAAGGAAGTCTATCTGTGAGCGGCACAGCCGTCAACGGAACGTGTACGCTGACCGTGCCGGAGATCGGTACATGGAGCGTCAAGGCAACGCTGGGCGGGCAGACCTCCAACACGCAGAGCGTGTCCGTAAAAGACAGCTACGCCGTGTCCCTGACGTTCTTTAGCGCGACGATCACGGTAACGGTCGATTCCGGCGCATCCGTCGCGTTGAAAAAGGACGGCGTAACAGTCCAGACAAAGACCAGCACGGGGACGGCGGTTTTCACCGTCACGGAGACGGGGACATATACCGTCGAGGCCACAAAGAACGGGCAGACGACGAGCGGCTCGGTCAATGTCGTTTCCGGCACGACCTCCTACGCGCTGACGCTCTCTTTCATAAGCTCTACACTCAACGACAATGAATGGAGCATTATCAAATCCGTTTCCGATGCGGGAAATGGCGCGAACTATTGGAGTATCGGCGACAGAAAGGAAGTCACGCTAAACGGAACAGTTGGACATCTTACACTATCGAATTATACAACAAACGCATTTATCATCGGATTCAATCACAATCAAGAGCTAGAGGGCGTAAACCGTATCCATTTTCAGCTTGCAAAGGCACTCTCCGGTAGCACGGACATTGCGCTATGCGACAGTGCCTATGGTGACTCCGTTACGGAAACCGGCTATTTCTCTATGAACAGCAATAGCACCACCTCTGGCGGATGGGAAAGATCGCAAATGCGCACAAAAATTTGCGGCACAAGTCTGTCAAACTATTCCGGCACGATCATTGCAGTCATCCCGGCAGCGCTCCGCACGGTGTTGAAATCCGTGACAAAGTACACGAACAACATTGGCAGGAGTACCGCTGCAGATGCGATTACAGCAACAACTGATTACTTTTTCCTGCTATCAGAATACGAAGTATTTGGGGCTATCACTTCCGCAAACAGCAACGAATCGAGCAAACAGGCGCAGTATGCGTATTACAGTGCCGGAAATGAAAAAATAAAATACAGACATAACTCAGTAATTACAGCCGTCTTTTGGTGGCTACGCTCTCCTGTCAAAAATTATGATGGCGGTTTTACTCGCGTAGGAACAAGAGGCACAATCGGAGAGGATTACGCAACTACATCGTATGGCTTCGCGCCCGGCTTTTGCGTATGAGGGACAAACGCATGGAGTATATCGTATATAAGCGCTTTCATGGAGCGGGAATAGATGGGGAGTTTAATCTCCGGTATGGAACGACTGTAACGGAAGACAGAGGATTTCTGATCGCGCCGGACGGCAGACGGATATGCGCCATAACATCTGAAAACGGATGGGAGCATTTCAGGCCGAACACGCAGGAAGGGGCAGAGCGGCAAGAAATGCTTGAACGCCTCTATCGCTGGTATGAAAAAAACGGCTGCGGCGAAGACTTTACGGATGAAAAATGGCCGGGGCAGGAAAACGGCTACTGGAAAAACCGGCTGCGTACCGCAAGCACAAGCCGGCTGAAACAAATATACGCGGAAAAGATCGGAGGGAAAGCATGTATATCGTCACAAGAGAAGGAACGTTTGACGGATACGCAGACAGTGTAATTCCAATCAAACTGCACCAGAACGGGTGCTATGTGCCATGCGAGGAAAGCGAAGCAGATGGATTCTGCGCTAAGATGGCTGTGACTATTACGGATGAAGAAGGAATTGAGCATCAGGTGCTTTCTGACATGGTGTTTCATCTCGCAGATCACACGCTGAAAGGCACTGAACCAGAAGGCAGTTATGAGCAAATGGGCGCGGCATTGCCACTCACAGATGCTGAAACCGCTGCTAAGATTCTATTGGGAGAAGAAGAATGACATATATAGAAAGAGCTAGAGCGTTGCGTCCATATATCGAAAAAGCAGCTATTAGTCTAACTGATGAGGACGCACTACAAGCAGTAGAACTATTCCCACAGTGGGTAATAGGACATGCTTATGTAGTAGACGAGCGGTTGCAATATAAGAACATACTATATCGAGTTGTTCAAGCGCATACCTCACAAGCGGATTGGACACCTGATATTACGCCTGCACTGTTTGTAGTCGTTTCACTAGATGAATGGCCGGAATTTGTGCAACCTACTGGTGCGCATGATGCGTACAATAAGGGTGACAAGGTGACGTTTGAGGGCAAGCATTACATTAGCCTGATTGACGCGAATGTATATTCACCAGCGGAATATCCGGCTGGTTGGCAGGAACAGGCGTAATTTCGAGAATATGGGAGGAAACATGGAGCCTCATTATTGCGAGTACGCCTACCGCAAAAACGGCGACGTGAGCTTGCATTGCCGGCATCTGACGGAAAAAGGTGAGAGGCACGACTGGTGTGCTCATCAGTATCTGTGTGCCAGGACAAAAAAGTGGGAAGTTTCTGCCGAATCTTCCCACTGTAAAATCAAAACCTAGCATATATTCAAAAGACCATACATGCCGAAGGGAGTTGTGAAAGTATGGAAGGAATCAACATCAGCAAGGAAAAACTCATGCAGATGCCGGACTATGTTCCTCTGCGTGAGAAGATGCAGTTCGTAAATGAAGCAGCAGACCTGTGCTTCGATCGCGTGGAACTGAAAATCGACGGTGGGCTGGACAGTATGCCAATGCCTCCGATCTACAAAGAGAATACTGCGATCAAAAGCCGCGTCCTGATGTCGGCGTATGCAAAACTCTATCTCAGCGAGCTATATGAGACCGAGAAGAACCAGTGGCTTATGACAGAGCAGGAATACGACCGTTTCGCCGCAAGTCACATTATGAACCAACTGGAACGGCTGAAACGCTATGACGGAGAGATTCGCGACAAGGCATTTGATGTGATTTCGGATATGCGAGACATTGAAAAGCGCCTGAACACCGAAGTCTATGGACTGACGCAGGTCATGAATGAACCGGTCACGCGCATAATCATGGCATTGCAGCAGCAGACCACGCCAGAAGCCGTCAGCGGCGCTCTGAACGAGCTGAAGGACGCGCAGAAGGCATTTGCCGACTACATGGAAAGCCGGCAGAAACAGACGGAGGAAAGCTGAAATGGCAGTGTCGATTAACTCGGACACTTATCCGTTTGAACGCGTCAGTCCGGGCTTTAACAGGCTCCGTGGTACAGAGGAAATCCCTATCAAGATCCTGAAGTACCTGATGGACTTGCCACTTCCGGGATATACGCCGATAGATGATAACGACCGCGCCCGCGTGCGGCTGATGAAGTATCTATGGTACGATGGTGCACGGCCGTTGGCAAATCCTCTGCCGACCCCAACTGAGAAGCTGTCCATGCTGTTCGATGGTGACAATCCCGTCCTCAACACGCAGGAAGAGAAGAAACGCCATCCAAAGGGCTACCGCATCTACCCACAGCGTGTCTGGGGCCAGAGTGATACAGAAGCGGATACGACGCTGAAGCTTTATCTCGGGCGGACAATCGCAAAGGATAATTTCCATACGGTCCTCGGACTGCAATTCGAGATCCTTGTGAATGTCAATATGGAGAACACCACGCGGACGGACGCGTATTCCAGGGCATACAACATCGAACAGTGCATCATAGAAGCTCTGCACGGTGTTAATATCACTGGCATTGGCGTCATCGACTTTGACCGCTATGCACACGCGGACAACGGAAGCAAGAGTGGCTTTGACTACGGAAACCACGTCCTTCGGCTCCCACATATGAGCGTAGAGTGGTGTGATTCCGATATGGAGATGCCCAGCAACTAACGAACCAAATATTCAACCTGCACCGAAATGGCGGCGCAGAAGAGCTAGTAGAGCTGTGAACGCAGAAAAACTGCGTTTACGGCTCTTTTTGTTTTTGATCAGGCAAACGGAAAGGCGAGGAAATAAAAATGCAAGACCTTTCTCTTGAAATGGCAAAAGCTGTTCGGCGATTCGAACCGATCAAGACCGAAGGCTTGAGCCTATATCCAATCCGTGTCAAGGACATCGACGAGTTTACTCTGGCACGACCGGCAATTGAGTTTATGCAGCAGAGTCTCCCTGTGGCGCTGCTGTCAAAACCTCTTTTGCAGGCGTACTACCAAATGGAGCTTGACGCGGCAGCAGATGGACAGCCCGGAAGCGGCTACTTCTACAAGAGCATCCTTTTCCTCTTGCTTGCACTGCGGGCAGGAGATGGGCTGCCAGCCGAAAAACGGATGGAGCTTGTAGACCTAGAACCAAACGGGAATGACCCGATGCGGCTGAAAAGCGTACTCATTTTCGTGGATGGGGAAGTCAAAAAGATAACCCCCATGCAGTTTCAACGTCTGCGGCCAATTTTGGCGGCTCAGAACGGTATTGAGCTGATATCTGAGAATGCCAACCCTGAGTTGGTGCAGGCAGAACGAGATCTCGCGGAAATAAATGCGCCGAACCTTCGCTACGACGTATCGACGCTGAAAGCCACGATTGCAACGGTCTCCGGCGCAGACGAATCGGATATGGAAGAATGGCCGATTTTGAAGCTGCTTCGAAGACGCGATGCAGTCCAACGTCTTGTTGGGTTTGTCACATGCAGTTTCGCCGAGTCACAGGGTGGAAAGTGGAAGCACGGGAACCCTTACCCAAGCCCCCTGTACGAACGCGAGATCGACTACTGCGGCGGACTCATCGATATGTCCACATTTGCCGGTGGAGCCGGCATGCGGGCTGTCCAGAATGCAGGAAACCAAACCACCTGAAACACAAACATCTTTTTGAAACACACAAAGGAGTGACAAAAGAATGATTCGATTTACTGATTCCCGCCTTTACGCAAAAGGCATTGGCGAAGCAATCTGCACCGATAAGGCTACCGGCCAGATCCTGTACTTCTCCAACAAGTTCCAGACCGGTAACGTAACGCCGAGTGTCACCATCGGTGAAATCCGTGCTGGCCTTGGCAACGCTATCGCAACCACGCTCCCGTCCGACGCTTCTGTCAACGTCGAGTTCACGGCAGCCGACTTCAACCTGTGGGCAAAGTCCGCTCAGATGGGCGCAATGCTCCGCCACAATGCGCCGGTCATGGTTTGCCAGACCATCACTGCGGATGGCACGTCTCTCTCTGTTGATGTAACTGAAGGCACGCCTGTCGCGCAGAAGGGCTTCTCCAGCATTTTCTGCTACGTGCAGGAAGTTGGCGCACCGTCTCCCATCGCAACTGGCGGTGTGTCTTATGACCTGAACCCGGCTACTGGCGCGATTGCGGGCTTTACTGCGACGTCCGGCAAGACCTACAAGGTCTTCTACTTCGTCAACAAGGCCACTGCCCAGATCGCAACTATCACCACTGCGATGGACCCGAAGGTTGTTCATTTCATCGCAACCGTCGCCGTGTTCTCTACGTCTTCTGGCTCTGCGCAGAACGAGGGCACTCGCGTTGGCACGCTGTACATCATCATCCCGTCCCTGAAGTTCGGCGCAAACGGCGGCATCACCGGCGACCAGACCAGCAACGATACCACGTCTCTGTCCGGTCAGGCAATCGCATATGACCCGGATGTCATCACTGACGGCTGTGATGAATGCACCGGCGCAGGCAGTGACCTCGCGTACTACATTTACCAGCCGTGCGGCTCTGGTGAGGAAGAGATCGAAGGCATCGTTGCTAACATCGGCGGCATTTCCCTCAAGGCGTCCAGCACCTATCAGATGCAGCCGCGTCTCGCCATGAAGAACGGTGAGCTCGTCAAGGGCGATGCTTCGACGTTCACCTACACCGCGACTGGCGCTCCGTCCGGTACGACTGTCGGCGAGAAGACCGGCCTGATTACCGCAGGCACGACCGCTGGCGATTTCACCATTGAGGTCAGCTATACCGCAGGCGAGTCCACGTTCAAGGACACCTGCGAGGTAGAGGTCACTTCGACCTAAATAACCTGCTATCCGGAGGGGGGAAATCCCCTCCGGGAAATGCGCAAACCGATCAATATTCAGTGCAAGCGAGATGTTGGTAGGCTTGCGCATTTTTCACATTCAGGAGGCAAACATGTCGATAGAAAGCTTCGTGAATAAATTCAATGCGGCACTTGACGAATCCATCCGCAAAGCCATGGAAGGCCCTGTGACAGATAGCGTAAAGGCTGCTATCACGTCGGCAGTTCAGACCGAGGTCTATGACGCATATGAGCGCGGCGATTACCTCCCATATATACGCAGAGATGAGACAGGTAAGCCCGGAGGTCTGATGGACTGGAACGTGATGGAGTCGAAGTATGACCCGTCAACGATGACACTGGAAGTGCAGGACAGAAGCCGGGACGATGACACAGGCAGGCTGATTGCACCGGTCGTGGAAAGTGGTAGCGGGTATCAGTGGAAAAAGTCTGAAATTTATAAAACAAAACAAGCACGCCCGTTCCATGAGGAAGCACAGAACATGGTTGTCCGCGAGGGAATGTTCTCTGATGCACTGCGATATCAGCTAAAAAAAGACGGGTTCGATCCTAAATGACAGGAGGATAATTGAATGGCAGATTTTGAAAAGGTTCAACTTCAGGTAGAAGTTATCCGAACGCAGCTTGATTCGCTGATTAAGGATGTCAACGGCCTGAAAGACCAAAAACTGAAAATCACCGTTGATTCCTCCGGACTGGACGCAATCAACCGATTTAATGGGGCTGTGCAGACCATTACGCAGAATGTCGACGGCCTGAGTGGAAAGTTCACAAAGGTTTGGGCCGGCGCAGCGGACGGAGCACCGATCAGAACGATTGAGACCGTCAACGAAGGTCTCGGCCGCACGACTGAAATCATCCGCACTCTGGACGAAGAGACGCAGCAGTATACGACCGTTCAGACAAAGGCTACCACCAACTACGATGCAATGGCAAAAGCGGCGCAGAAAGCCGCTGAAAAGGCCGAGAAGGAAGCCCAAAAGCAAGCGAAGGAAACGGAAAACACAGCGTCAAAGGTTGATACGCTCCGCAAGGGCTTTGCTGACCTTGGCTTGCAGATGAAATCCGCGGGGGAGAAATACCCGGCGGGCACTTTTGATACCATTCAATCTGATGCGAAGCAGGCAAGCGCTGCGCTGGAAGACCTGTATAATAGCTGGAAAAGTGGAACCATCGGCGATCAAGAGTTTATCACCGGAGTAAAAGACGCTTCCAGCTCACTCAAAAATCTGCGTGCGAACTATGCGCAGACCCGCAACGAGACTGACAAGCTCGCGAACTCCACCAACGTACTTGGTGACACGTTCAGCCATATCGTCGGGAAAATTACCGTTTGGCAGGTCGTAAACGCAGCTGTTGCAAAGGTGAAGCGGTCGTTCACGGAAGCTATCGATACGATGAAGCAGGTCGATACGGAAATGACGGCTATCCAGAAGGTCACGGGCAACACCGCGGCTGAGATGGAGAAACTGGGCGATTCGGCATACGAAGCCGCTTCTAAGTACGGTGTCGCTGTCACAGATTATTTGGAATCTGTCGGTACGTTTGCAAAAGCTGGCTATAAGGACATGTCTGAGGATATGGCCGAGCTTGCGACAAAGACACAGCTTGTCGGTGACGTGACCTCTGATATTGCGAACCAGTTCATTCTTTCTGCCGATGCGGCATACCAGATGAAAGGCAATGTTACGGAACTCAACGAAGTTCTGGACAAAGCCAATGAAATAGAAAACAACAACGCTACTTCCATTCAGAAAATGGCGGAAGGTTTTCCAATTGTTGCAAACGTCGCATCAATGGCGAACATGTCCATCGACGAACTGATGGCAGCACTTGGAACAATCACCGCGGTCACGCAGGAATCCGGCACCAAAGCGGCAACAGCTCTGCGCGCCTTGATCCTGAATATCATTGGCGACACTGAAACTGAAATCGAAGACGGCGTTTCGTGGACGAAAGAAGAAGTTAACAGCCTTAACGATGCTCTCTGGATTTACGCTGAAGATGCAATGAAGGCCGCGCAGGCATCCGGTAAGCTTGTAGACCCGATGCAGGCCATTGCAAGTCTTTCAAAGGCTTACAAAGATGGTCTTCTGAGCCAAGCGGAACTGGCGGATCTGGAATCCAAGCTTGGTGGCAAACTCCGCACGAACCAACTTGATGCACTTATCCAAAACTACGATATGTATGCAGAAATGCTGGATAAGGTAGCAAATTCCGCCGGCAGTGCCGACAAGGAAGTCGACATCATGCTGACGAGCTGGGATTCCAAGGCAAAAATCCTCAACAACACGTGGACGAAATTTATTGCCGACACTGTTGATACGAAATGGGCAAAGGGGCTGCTGGACATGCTCACTTGGCTCATTGAAGGATTCGGTAATCTCGGAACGGCTGTTACCATCTTCGGTGGCGTCCTTGTTGCGTTCAAATGGAACAACATTGTAAGTAGCTTCAAAACACTCGGCAGTGTTATTGGAGCACTACCAATGCTGTTTAGCAGCGCGAAGGGCGGAGCTGCTGGTTTTGATGCCGGCATGAAAGCGCTTAATGTTTCGCTTACAAGCACGCAACTTCTCGTTGGTGCTGTTGTTCTGGCGATTTCTGGGCTGGTGATTGCGTACAACAAGATTAAATCATCCATTGAAGAAACACGACAGGCAGCTATCGACGCAGGCGAAGCATCCACAACGGAAGCGAAAGAAATCGTATCTCTATATCAGAACTACGAAGACCTCCGAAAAGCGGTTGAAGATGGGACTGGGTCGAAGTCCGAGTTCATTGATGCGTCCGATAAACTGATTGACAAACTCGGAATTGAGAAGAGCAGCGTATACGACCTCAAGAAGGAACTCGGCGGACTAACCGAAACCTACAAGGAAGCTACAGCAGCGAAAATCGAAAGTGCGCTGTATGACGCAAAATCCGCAACTGCTGCGGCTAGAAAAAACCTCTTAGAGGGTAGTGGATACAGTGCAGCGCTGTATGGAGGGCCGGAAAAAGCTGCTGCTGAAGCTCAAAAAGAATATGACAGGCTTGTCTCAAAGCGCAATGAGATGCTTGACAACGGCGTTAGTTCTGGAAAGGCATACGAGAACATTACGTCTCGAATGTCCAAATTAAAGCCACTTCTTGATGAGTACAACGCTGCGATCGAAGATCAAACATACCTTGAAGGCGCACACAAGGCTGCGCTGGACGGGACCCTTGACAGCTACTTAAAATCTGAAGATGCTGTCAACGATTACACGGACACGTTAAATGGTGTGGCTGAGACCGAAAAGACGACAGTCGAAACTCTCCAAGAGTACGCGAAAACGCTGAAACAGCAGGAAAGCGATCTCACAACCGTATCGGCGGCTCTTCAAGAATACCGGATTAACGGGAGCATTTCTGCATCTACGCTGCAAAGTCTGATCGGCATGAGCGACAAATATGTGGATATGCTGACCGACGAGAACGGTAAGCTACGTCTCACGGAGAAGTCTCTCAAGTCTGTTGTCAGCGCAATTCTGGAAGATGTAGATGCAACAGAGAAGCAAATCGGGGCTTCTTCAAATGCCAACGAAGCAGCTGAAAAATACGTTTCTTCGCTTCTGAATGTTGCTAAAAATGCCGGATACTCCGGAGATTCCCTTTACGATCTTGCACTGAAGATTATTAAGCTTAACGAAACCGGGCTTGATCTTTCAGCACAAATCGCGCAAGTCATTGCACTTGGCCGAGCAGCAGGAGCTACGGCAGCTTCCATTGCGGCAATCAGCGGAATCAAATCATCCGATGCGGACAGAACAATCAAGGGCTGGCTGCAAACAGGCCAAATCAAAAGCTACGAAGAGGGCGCACAGAAGCTTCTTCAGGGTATCTACGATTCGTTTGACTTTGAGAGTTCCAACACCAGCAGCGGTGGCGGCGGAAGTTCCTCCGACGCAAACCTCGACGCACATAAGCAGAAAGTCGAACTTCTGAAATCTGAGCTGACTTTGCTGGAAAAGCAGAATGCCAGCGAGGATGCGCAGAAGGCCAAGATGAAGCAGATCCAGCAGGCGCTTCATGCGCAGGCACAGTATCTGCGTTCCATCGGCGGCAGTCAGTCGGATATCAACGCGCTTTCCGCAGAATGGTGGGAGTGGCAGGAGAAAATCAACGGTTCACTGAAAGGCACGGATGATCTTCTGAGCGAGCTGCAAGGCGTTATGTCGGATAAGCTTTCCGACCTTTCTGAACAGCGGCAGAATGAACTCGATGCCATTGATGAGCAGATCGATGCGCTGAAACAGCAGAAGGAAACCCGCGACGAACAACTTGACCTCGAAGAGAAAATCCTCGCGGTCCAGCAGGCGCAGGCCAAGCTTGCCAATGCACAGAACGAACGTACTATCCGGCAGTATAATGCCCGCACCGGCCAGTGGGAGTGGGTGGCTGACCAAAAGGCAGTCGATGATGCGCAGGAAGCGTTGGATGACGCAAAGAAAGACCTTGAGGACTTCAAGGCAAACATGGCCTATGAGGCCGCGCTGGCCGAACTTCAGGCGAAGAAAGATGCAATCAACGACCAGTATGACGCTCTTGAAAAGAACTACAACAACTTTCTGAAATCCCTCAAGGAGAAAACACGCGGTATTGGCGAGATCCTTCAGGACATCTGGAAGAACGCCACACCGGAACTCAAGCAGATCATCCTTGAAAATGCAGAGCTTTTCCGGCAGTTTGGTTTCGACGTAGCAGAACTGTCCGATGCGGTGAAGGAAACCGCAAAGAAGCTGTACGGCGTTTCATCCAGTGGAAGCAAATATGAAATTGGCAGTGACAAAGGCATCGACTTCGTAAATAACGCTACTGCTGGTTCCACAATGACCGGTGGCGACGGCTCCACATGGACGAAGAACGATGACGGAACGGTCACAATCGTCGATAAGGACGGTGTCACCTACACCGTTTACCCAGACGGAAACTCTGGCAATTCCAACGGAGGATCATCTGGAGGACAAAAGTACAGCGGCGTCGTTTGGGCGATCCGGAACGATGGAAACGGCGATAATTACAAGATCTCCAGCGCGGCCGGCCTTAATTTTCTGAACAATGAACCGGCTGGTGCGACTCTGAATGGCGGTGACGGTTCGTTCTGGGTTAAGAACGCAGACGGAACAACGTCCATTACGGATAAGTACGGCATTGGCTATACGGTCTACGATAAGGGCGGTATCCTGCACGGTATGGGCGGCATCAAGGCCACCATGCAGGATGAGGGAATCACACCTCCCGATGTCACTGCGCTGCTCAAGAAACGGCTGCTGTCACCTGCCTGGGACGCAAATTTCGACCGGAATATGGATGCCCTGAGATGGATGCTGTCTGAACGTGGGATCGGCGCTGAATCGGTCTCCAGCGCTTTCTACGACAACCACAGTATTGGAACACAGCACAACGGTAATCTGTATCAGTTTGGAAATGTGACGATTGGCGAACGGCAGGCAAGTGATACGAGCGTCAAGCGGTTTGCTGATCTCGCATTTGGACTCGGAAACTTCAGCTGAAAAGAAACGGAGGAATAATCATGCTCTATCAGCCGACGAATGTATACCCCAGTTTGACTGGCGCGCTTGGCAACGGTGTTGTGGATGCCAATAACAACCTGACTGTAAGCTGGCAGGTAAACGGGAACTCCGCACTTCAAATGTTCTCCATTACCATTTACAAAAACGACACCGATTCTACGCAGGTATACTCGACCGGAATACAATCCAAGGGATGCCCGTTTTACGGAACGGACTACAGTGGGAACATCCACTTCTTCAGCTATACCATCCCCGCATCTGCCCTTTCAACGGCTGGAATCGTAAATGGAGAGGACTATAAACTCAAAATCAAGCAATGGTGGGGGATTGGTGAGTTCATTGACCAAACCTCTCCGAGCGCATTTATCACGCGCGCCACACCGTCTATTGCAGTTGACGTTGTCCCGACTCCGTTAAATCAAAGAAGCTATACGTTTTACGCAACCTACACGCAAGCGCAGCACGATGCTTTGAACTGGGTACGATGGGAACTCGAAAATGAAAACGAAGGAGACACCGTTGATGATACAGGTAAAATTTATGGAACATCGCAGTTGCAGTATTCATATGACGGATTCGCGGATGGGCATGTGTACTACATCCGGTGCACCATTCAAACAGAAAACGGGGTTGAGTTGGCAAGCTCATGGGTTGGGTTCCTTGTTTCATACGGAACATCCAAGCTTCAAGGTGAATTTCTTGCGTGCCAAAGCAACAGAGGCAATGGCGTAAAGCTTGCTCTCCCAACTGCCAAAGACATACCGGCTGAAATTACGGGAGACTACGACATTTCAAACAGCATTGCCAGACTGCAAAGTGGCACCACCGCGAAGTGGATGGCCGTAAATGGCGCAAAAATGTCCTTCAATGCTCCATTCAATTTCGTTTGGCGAGGAAAGTCTAATGCAACTGGAACATTCGCAGAAGTGATTGGAGACGGACAGGGGTATTCCGAAATGGCTATTAAATCTGATGCAAATGGCTTGACATTCACATCAGCAAATAACCTCCCATTTTCCACCGTCGAATCTCCGTCTGTCTGCTACGGAAACGGTAAGTATGTGATGGCGTGTTCACTTGGCGTAGCGTACTCCGAAGACGGAATAACGTGGACGGCCGTTTCTAGCTATGAGTTTGACTCGTCCGATACTGGATGGAGCGTATGCTTTGGCAACGGCCTTTTCTATGCTGTTTCAGCGAATGGAACAATGATTTATTCAACCGATGGTGTGAATTGGCAACCGCACACACCATTGAAGAAACCATGCAGACACATATCATTCGCCAATGACTCGTTCTTCGTGACGTATCTCAATAGTGGACTTGCAAAGTGCGAGCCGCCTGCATATACCGATTGGAAAGATATCAGCATGCCAAACGTTGGCTATTACTCCGTTGCATACGGTAACGGTGTGTACATTGCAACGAATGCCGATGAAATCGCTTATTCATATGATGGCATCACTTGGAGCACTACGAGTGTACCAAACACAACGGTCAAGAGTGTGTGCTATGGAAACGGCGTATTCATTGCAATCAACGACAATGAGGAAAGCACCACCGGACTGTACTCTTATAACGGAAGAACGTGGAGTGTGCTCACACTGCCATCAAGTGCTGTTTGGAACGCCATCGCATACGGTAACGGAACATTCATGCTTGTCGGGGAAAATGAAATCCGGACATCTGAAGATGGGTTCTCATGGAGTGAAAATCTTAATTCGAGTGCCACATTTGATGCAGTGTGCTTCGGCAACGGCAAGTTCTCCGTGATCCCGTCATCCACGGCAGGTGCACTTATTACGAATGACGTTACCAAAACGATTTCTATACAGTTTGACGACACGACAGTATTGTCAACACAGATTCCAGAAAGTGAAGAAATGACAATCATTGTAGACGATACAGCTGCCTACGTGTCGGTAGACAAAGAAAACTTGACATGGAAAAGCGGCAGCGTTCCCACTGTGGTAAACGGAAGCGAAGGCGTGAATGTTGGCTATGGAAATGGTCGATATGTTGAGGTGTCATCCTATGGGAGCGCCTTATATAGCGAGGATGGGATTAACTGGGTTCAATCAACCCCATATGGAGAATACTCTGGGAGCTATGCCAATGCGAGAATTGTGTATGGCGCAGGGAAATTCTATGTATACCAGTATTCGAGTTATGGCTACGCCATGCGTTCTGTTGACGGCGTGACATGGGAACAGTTCACTACGAATGTTACAGAAACCCAATTCGAAACAGTCATCTATGATGGAACAAAATTCTGTGCAGTGGGGAGCAACTATCACGTTTACACCAGCTTGGATGGTCAGATTTGGGAACAGGTCAGCACTATTTCAATAAGGAACAGTAGCTGCATTCGTTTGATTTTTGCGAATGGAGTCTACGTTGCGCTGTTTTTGGAAAACACTAACCCAGCGTTTTCTACAATTGCATGTTCAAACGACCTTGTGAATTGGAAACTGAAAACTGTACTTGATGCAGGAGCGGATTCCTTGAACGGACAGACATCTGGGACTTGGACCTCTACAATCTACGACGGAACTTACGGAAATGGGTATTTTGTCATCCATGCTGGCTATGTAAGCGACGGATCATCATACTCCGAAGTTTTCCTCCGTAGCGACGATGGAGAAAACTGGACTGCATCGGTGGCGAACGTCGACATCGGCGATCAAACACATATTGTTTTTTACAAGAGTTCTTTCTTCACATATAGTAACAATCCAGTCGCTAAAAAGTCCAGCATAAGCAATGACGGTGTTAAATGGAAATACGTCGATTTTCCATACCACGGAACGTTTTCTGTATGTGCAGGTGGAAAACTCATTGCGTTTGAAGGCGACAGTAGCGCCGCGGCTTATTCGGACGGAATAGTTGACCTCAAGCCTGCGAGCATCGGCGAGAACTTCACCAAGATAACCAGAATCATACTGAATGGATTCCAAGAGTGTGACTACGTGCTCGTATCTGATGGCAACCTTTCTGAGGATCAGAAAGAAAACATTCTGTACAACTCGTCGTACCAGCCAAGAGATATCAAGGCTCTATTCTATGCAGATTTCGATTCTAGTGCGAACGCAGGCGGATTCGGAAGCACTGGTGTGACCAACTTTGCAATCTATAGGACTTCACCTGGATATGATGAAAAGTTAACCCATATCTGCGATATGGCAATTGCAGATGGTGACACCGTCATCGACGCAAGTGCATCTAATGGCATTCCATATGTGTACTACGCATACGAAAACGGATCTGGAACAAACGGCGCGTTGGAAAGCAGCCAAATTACTACATGCATATGGGATTGGTCGATTCTCTCTTGCACGCAGGACTCTGATGGGACTTACCATCCGCAGCAGATATTCACGTTCGGGAAAAACTTGACAACTGGCGATACGAGCAACAACAACACGCCGCAGATTTTGCAGAACTTCACACAGTATCCAACCGTTCAAAAAGCCCCGTTCAACTACAAAAGTGGAACTCTAACAAGTCTGATTGGAACAATCACTGAAGGGAAATACTCCGATACGGCAAAACTGAGGAATGATATCTTGGAACTCTCTACGACCAGCAACACGCTGTTTTTGAAGAGCAGAAAGGGAGATATCATAAAGATCAGAGTCAGCGGCCCTATTGAGTATTCAACAATGGACAATTCTGCCACACAAGCGCAAACGGTAAAAGTACCGTGGGTGGAAGATGGAAGTGCGGATGAGAGTAAAATCATCATCACCCCAAATGACATCACGTGGCCTTACTGACGAGGAGGTGGATACCAAATGCCCACTGCAAAAACAACACTGTATCCATACAGGCAAAATGAAGCGCTATTCACAGAGCCGACTTCCATCCAAAACGCTGCTGCCGAACATGCAAAAAGAACAGCTGATTATCTCAAACAGCTTCGTACCCCGTTTGTAAAGCTATGTCGCTTGCGATTCCTGCAACCAGACGGAAGTACAGCGTTTGCGCTGGATAACAACCCTCTCAACAGACGCAGCGGGACGTTTATTCAGGACGGAAGCATTTCCGGCAACTTGCAGAACGGGCAGAGAAGAACGGCAAGCGTCACGTTATCGAATGTCGACTCGGAATATGACTACAACGTAAATAACGTCTGGTTCGGACAGCAAATTGCAATTGATGAAGGCCTGATTCTTTCAGACGGGTCTGAATACTATGTCCCACAGGGCATTTTCTACATTCAAGATCCGCAAGAAACACTGAATCCGAACCTCCGAACAATGACATACCCGCTTGTTGACAAATGGGCATACCTCGACGGAACCCTCTTCGGCCGCTTGGAAGCAACCTATGAAGTCCCCGTTGGAACAAACATCTTCGAGCCGATTGCGTCTCTATTGTCACTTGACAAGGGAAACGGGTATAAAGTCGATAATGTAACACCCGTTTTCACCGAATACTACAATGCAAAAACGCAGATCCTTCCAAGCGGAGAAACGGTTCCTCTTGTGATTTCTCCTTATACCATGCGTGTCGACAGCGATGATGGAACATACGCAGATATCGTGCTCGGCATGTCTGAGATGGTGAACGCATGGGTCGGGTACGACAACACAGGCACACTGCGGGTTGAGCCGTCTCAAGATGATATTGTTGACACGAATAAACCAGTTTTATGGCGGTTTTCAACAGATGAAGCACAACTCATCGGAGCGACCTACACAGTCAAGAACACTGAAGTATTCAACGATTATATTGTTTTGGGCGAACAGACCGATGACAACCCGCAGGCTGCCGGACGTGCACAGAATTTAGATCCAAGCAGTGACACAAACGTGAATATCATTGGACGGAAAACCTACCGCGAGACCGCATCCGGCTACTATACGGATACGCAGTGCCGTGATTTGGCCGAGTGGAAACTAAAGCGTGCGACAGTCCTACAGAAGGCAGTATCAATTTCTTGCATACAGATGATGCATATATTCGAGAACAGTCTTGTGGAGATTGTAAGAACGGATAAACCGGGTTCCCCGGTGGAGCGCCATTTGATTCAAGGATACACTCGTCCACTGACGAGCAATGGAACCATGACGATCAATGCTGTCTCGGTCGCAGATTTCCCGATTGCGACGATAACAAGCTGGCCGGAATGATGGAAGGGGGTGCAACGATGACTGACAAGAAAACTGCACAATACATCCTCAAACTCAAAACGGGAGAAACCTTCAACGTGAAGAAAGTAACGAACCTGTACTGGATCTGCGAAGGCACGCAGTTCAGAAAGACGAGCAGGCAAGTCGAAAGTGTAACGCGGCGCAAAGCCAGAAAGGAAGACAATGATGGCTGATATCTGTTTTACCGCTGGACACAACGGGGCAAAAGCACACGGTTCATTCAGCGAATCGGCATATGGGATCAGCGCATGCATTCACTACTTCTGCGGAAAATGGATTCCGCCCCCTGCGTATCGTAAAATAGCATAAGCCCTGCACCGAAGTGGTGGTGCAGAAGAGCCGAAGAGGGCTGTGAGCGAAGCAAAAGAGAGCTGCGCTCGCGGCTCTCTTTTGCTTCGCCAATACAGTAAACGATTGGAGAAAAGCAATGGAAATTTTCAAAGATATCGTAACCGTCTTCGGTGGCCTTACTACGATTGGCACTGTGCTGGTGGTTCTTGTTAAACCAATTCGCGAGTGGGTAATGGGGGATAGTGCAATCAAAGCTGGGATGAAGTGCCAGCTTCGTTCTGATATGCTCCACACCTACTACAAGAATAAAGACACACAAAAGATCCGCCAGTACGAAGCCGAGAACTTCGAATATTCGTATAAGGCCTACAAAGCGCTCAAAGGCAATTCATTCATTGACAAGATCAAACGAGAGGTAGACGAATGGGAAGTGGTGTCTTAAAGCATATGGAATGGAGTAAACGAATCCTCATCTTCTCGTATTTTATGTTGGTGGTTTTCATCGTTATTTTCCTCGCGTCCGACGATAAAGCAGCTGCTGCAACGGTGCTTTGCGGGTGGATTGTAGAATGCGGTGCAGCTACCGGGTTCTATTTTTGGAAAGCGAAAAACGAGAACAGAAGCAAGTATGCACTCAAGTTTGTGCGGGAACTGGCAGACAAGCATGGGCTTGATGCTACTGCACGAATTATCGAAGCAGTCCTGAAAGACTGAGAAAGGATAAACGGATGAAAAACAACTGGTGGCAAACTGTCATTGAAAACCTCTTCAAGGTGAAATCTCTCGTCACGATCATGCTCACTGCGGCATTTGTGGCAATGGCGCTTCGTGGCGGCGTAGAGCCGAAGGACTTCTACTCCATCATCGTTATGGTGCTGACGTTCTATTTCGGCTATCAGAGCGCTAAGAGCGAAGACAAGACCAATACCCCGACAGACGGACAGAAATAACGGCTACGGCCCCGCAAAAGGAGGACTTCAAATGACCATTCAGGATGCAAAGAAAAAGCTGCTCGACATTGCAGCAGCTGAAGAAGGCTATTTGGAAAAGGCCACGAACGCAGATCTGGACAGCAAAACTGCAAATGCCGGCCGGAATAACTACACGAAGTACGCGCGCGATCATGCCAAATGGGGAACCTATCATGCACCGAAGCAGGGGCTTCCGTGGTGTGACATGTACGTTGACTGGTGCTTTATCACGGCATTTGGATTTGATCTTGGCATGAAACTGACGTGTCAGCCGAAGGGCGGCTATGGCGCAGGCTGCACAGAATCGTACAATTACTATAAAGCAGCCGGCCAGAGTGTCAATATTTCGGATGTCCAAGAAGGTGATCAGGTCTTCTTCGGAAAGCCGGGGAACATGACCCACACTGGACTTGTGTACAAGGTGGACAGCGCAAAGATCTATACCATCGAGGGAAACACGAGTGCCGGCAGCAATACTGTGGTCGCGAACGGCGGTGGTGTATTCAAGAAGTGGTACTTCCGCAATTCTACGGCAATTGGAGGAATTGGCAGACCAAAGTGGAGCTTGGCGGCATCCGAATCCACAAAGCCAGATTCCACCATTGTTTCTGGCCCCACATCCGTGAAGTACGCGGAGTTCCAAGGTGGCCTTTACGCAGAGATTCCGTTCTCCTATATTGACCGTATCGAACATATCAAAATGGACGATGCGAAAGGTGAAACTACCGGCAGCGTCGCAATCCGTACCACTTGGAACGGAAGATATCCGGATATCGTCATTAATGCGGAACTCTTCAACTATGGCAAATACACACCTGCGTCCGGCGTGAAGCATAAGGGGACAATGGAATATCAAGGATGGCAGCCTTTCATCGGCTTCAAGAACTACAAAACACCCATTCAGGAAGCCCGTGGAGCCGTCACATCGCCCGATGCCGTTGGGGGCTACCCTGCCATGGTTCAGAATGGCGTGAAGGAATTTACGGTTCCCAAAGGCTTAGAAGGGAACAAATACCGGACGGCAATGGGCCTGCGTGGAAAGACGCTCGGCATCATCGTGACAGAAAAGCAAGTCCCTATGGATGTTGTCGCGAATAAATTTGTTGCTGAAAAGTACAGCTTTGTAATCAACCTCGACGGCGGCGCGTCCAGCAGCTATGTCACTCCGACGAAAGCATGGGCGCGGCCTAACAAGCTCCGCGGGTTTGTGGCAATCTGGCTGAAGGGTGGGAGCGGAAACTATTTGAGCAAACGTCAGTATGGCAACCATCCGATTCCTTCCAAGCCTATTAAGTCAGAAGGCTGGATAGAGACCGATAAGACGGCAGCAAAGGGCGTGAAGATGAAGGTCACGGCGAACGAACTGAACCTGCGCTCGGCGGCTTCCACCAGTAGCGAGATCCGGTTCGTCCTGAAATACGGTGAGACTGTCACGTGGTATGGATACCAGACGAAGAACTGGTACTATGTCAGAACCGCATCTGGGAAGGAAGGCTACGTCTTCAAACAATACGTCAAGAAATCGTGACGGGAGGAACCGAGATGGACGAAAGGCAGGAAATGAAGCGGTTTGCAGATCAACTTTGGCATTACTTCAAACCGAAAATCGAAGAACTGACAAGATCGAACATCTGGTATTTCCGCGCACAGGTCACAAAAGAGGCTGCAAACGGGAAAATAACTGTGCAGCGTCCATTCGACGAAGAAATCGAGCTTCCTTATGTATCAAGCATGGGAAATGCTGCTGTTGGGAGCCAGGTTACGGTATTTGTATTTGGTTCCAGTCTGACAAATGCCGTCATTTGCGGAAACGGATCGTTGAGTATCCTCGGTGGCAGTCCATCTTCCGGCGGAGGGGGCGGTGACACCGAGAATGCCGTTCTTTATGTTGCACAAATATTGAGTTCAGAGCAGCAGACTCAAGCTCGAATCAATATCGGGGCAGTTTCATCTGACGAGCTTTCCAAAAAGCAAGACACAATCAACGCAACAGGACTTCTAAAGGGAGACGGTAGCGGTGGGGTCACTTCTGCCGTACCCGGAGCAGACTATCTTCAAGAAGCGCCTGTCACATCTGTTGACGGGAAAACTGGCGCTGTTGACCTGTCTGACACCTACGCGACCCCAAACCAGCTTGCAGAAAAACAAGCAAAAATCATGGCCGACGGTATACTGGAAGGCGATGGGAAGGGGAATGTTCAAGCCGCGGCTACGCTGGATGGAACTCTTGTCGATTACCCGGAAGGTGGCAGTGGTACAACAGACTACGACGAGCTGCAAAACAGACCGCAGATAAATGGGGTTACACTTGAAGGCAATAAGACGGCCACAGAGCTTGGCTTATATGGTAGCGAAAATCCCCCTCAATATCCTGTAGAAAGCGTCGATGGAGAAACCGGCGCGATCGTACTCTATGACCTAAAATACACTGCACAGAGCCTTACCGACTCACAAAAACAACAGGCTAGATCGAACATTGACGTTCCTTCGACCGATGAGGTTCTGCTTCTGGAAGACACTGTAGCTGCAAGCTATATCAACATGTCAAATACAATTTCCGTAGGTTCATTGCTTAAAGTGACGTCTGTTGATACAAATGGAAACCCGATAGCGCTCGCAGGCGCGATACCTGGAATCGACTACATGCCAGCTGTTCCAGTTACAGCATCAGACAACGGGAAAACTCTGAAAGTTGTCAATGGTGTTTGGACAGCATCTACTTGATGCAACAAGGGGGAAATCCTATGAGATTACTAACAATTGATGGAAAACTTGTTTCGGTTAGTGGAAAAGCAATCGAGATACCAGACACAGCTGGCGGCGTATACCAACTTGAGGTAAGCACAAGCGCAGGTGCCACGGTCACGGCCACAAAAGATACGGCATCCGTTTCCAACACAGCTGACGCAAGTGGCCAATGTACATTGACTCTGTATGCAGCAGGAGAATGGACGATAACGGCAAGTTTGAACGGAATTTCTACCTCGCAGGCGTTTGTGATCGGGACGCAGAGCATGACGCTTTCGCTGGCCGATCCGGTCTTCACGAACAACGACTGGTCGGCGATCATCGCCGCCTGCCAGCGGAATCAGGTGCCGGATACCTGGGCTGTCGGCGACCAGAAGAGCATGGATATTGGCGGAACGTCCTATACGATTGACATTATCGGCAAGAACCACGACACCTATGCCGCAGGCGGCACGGTGCCGCTCACCTTTGGGCTTCACGACTGCTACGCCGAGACAAAGGCCATGAACAGCTCGAACACGAACTCCGGCGGATGGAAGAACAGCGCAATGCGCACGACGCATCTGCCTGCGATTCTGGCGCTCATGCCGACGGAGGTACAGATCGGCATCCGCGAGGTGAGCAAGAAGACGTCCGTTGGCGGCGCAAGCTCGACGATCGAGGCGGTATCGGACAAACTGTTTTTGCTGAGCGAGATCGAAATTTTCGGCTCGACCAGTTACTCGGCGGCGGGCGAAGGCACGCAGTATGACTACTACAAGGCGGGCAACAGCAAGGTCAAGAACCGAAGCGGCTCTGCATCCCGCTGGTGGGAGCGCTCGCCGTATGTTAGCGACTCCACGTCTTTCTGCGTGGTGTACGGCGACGGCAACGCGGACAGTTACGGTGCCACCTTTGCCAATGGCGTGGCCTTCGGCTTCTGCTTCTGAGTAAAAGAGAACCGAGGGATAATTGAATCCCTCGGTTCTTTGCATGTTAGTCGTGCCCCTCATCAAAATACATGATGCCGTCTTCACCTGAATCAAAGATTATTCTGTATCCCATATAGACGATTTCTTTTTGGTGATCCCAGTCTGTGCCGCATGGTGTACCAAACAAACCATGATTTTCTTCAAGCCACCGGAGTGTGTTTGGCGTTGTGTGAATTGGGCCAATGAGGTTTCCTCAGCATAGCCGACAAAGCTCCTTAGCGACAGCATACGTTGGTGTCATTGGGGTTCCTTTTCCTCTTGCCAGAATCTGCCCGTTTGGCTTCCAAACGAAAATTTTCCTCATCGCAATCCCTCCCAAAAAAATCTCAGCCTGCGCAGTCTTCCTCTGACATCAGTACGGAACAGAATCGGTCTTCCGGAAGCTTTAACGCTGCTGCATCTACGCTTTCTGCCTCGACGGTAATGAACTCAGCATCTTTTTCCCGGTACATCACGTGGAATGTATAGCGCTTGTTGATTACGTTCGTGCGGAGTTTTCCAACCATATATGTCTCCTAGTCCCCATGGCAAAGCATCAAAAATGCCGACTGCGCCTTTTCTTTGATTTCTTTCTGTACACCTTCCAGCGCAAGTTCATGCGTGAGAACAGGACGCTGCAAAAGTTGCTCCACATAGCTGTGAAACTCAGAGAAGTCACACATCAGGACGCCCGTATAGGCGGATACGATAAGCCGTTCTTGCTTCGTCATGATATACCTCCTTATTCCTTCCAAACATTCGTGACCGTGAAGGTCATGCGCAGACGGCAGTTGACGTCGGCGAACGTCACCATGTCGGCCAGCTTGTACATTTCAGAGATCCGGTTGCGGATGCTGTCATTGAGGATGTTGACCGGAAGAGGGAAGTCGACGTAGACGAAAGTGTTCTGCTCACGTAGCTCAAGATCATCTGCGTGCCAAGGAGTACGGAGCGCCTTCGCGATTGCTGCGGCGTGCTCCTTAATCTTGTTGTAGACTTCGACCTTCTCTGGAACCTGCTCGTTCCCACGGAACGCTTCATTCTTTGCTGCCATTGCAGCCACCATATCCTGAATATCCATTGCCATTGTGTTTGCCTCCTATAATTTTTGATGTGCCCGTGAGGGCTTCATAGTTTTCATTCTACTGAGAAATCAGTTTTGTCCCGCGCATATGAAAAATATTTTTACGTTTCAAGCTCAAGAATCTGAATTTTTGTAATTGCACAGAGCGCGTCCAGTTCGGCATCAGATTGTGGCCTTATATCACGACTAATGTTCAAGTCATCTGCAAGAACCTGCTTAAAAGCGTTGCCAACATCTGCTGCGTTCATTTGGAGAAGAGTTTCTTTCAAACTGCGAATCTCTTTGATTTTTTCGTCACGTTCCGCATCACTCTCTTTTAATGCTTCTACGGTTTCTTTGCCGGCAAGTTTTTCGATCTCTGCGTATTCTGCTTCTGTTCTCATAGCTCCTCCTATTTTAGTCTCTGCATGATACGATTTCCCGCATTTCCCGCACATTCCGTGCCACGATTTTTACTGCTTCGTCGATAATTTTAATATCTCGTTCGAGGTTCAGTCCGTGGTTGTAGTCCATGTCATTTGCATTCGGGTCGAGTTTGTAATCGAAGCTGAACCGGATAGCTGACCGTGCACGTTCCTCAGAATAACCAGATGCAAGAAGCACACGAGAAGGTTCGTTATTACCGCTGGAGCACGCCGCACCGGAAGAAACCATCAGGCCATCAGCGGCAAGCCGCAGGACGAGCGCGTGATTCTCGATGCCGGGGAAAGAGATGTTCGTGATGTATGGAGATTGCTCCATCTGATGCCCGATGCACGGACAACCGTTGAGCTGCGCGTCTGGTATTTCATTCATGATACCATCAATCAGGCGGTCATGCAAGAATTCTGTTACGCCAGCAAACAAATCTATCTCTTTGGTGCGGAACTCCAATGCCGATGCAAATGCGGCAGCAAGGGGAACAGATGGTGTGCCAAAATGGAAACGTTCAGTGATGTCCGCTGGGTTCTTGGCAATCAGAACGCCAATCCCAACCGGAGCGCCGATCTTATGCCCTGATCCGCATATGAAGTCTATACCGCTGTCTCGGAAGTTGATCTTCTGCTTTCCTATAGCAGCAGTACAGTCAGAGAACGTTATATCGTATCCAGCAAAAGCGCCTTTCAAATCATAAATCTCGCCGGTTTCGTTGTTGGTTTGGATATGTGCTTTTCCACGTTGCTGAAGTGCGATACGACCACATAGTTCTTCGTCAGTAATGCTTGTCACTGCCGTGTGCTCAACACCGCTCACGGAAATGCCCCTGCATTTCTTGGCCATGCTTGTGAGCGCAATCCTGCAAGCTTCTGTTGCAGATGGAACGAAGAATACCTGATCTGGCTCACAGCCCAAACACCGCGCCACTGTCTCGCGGGATGCGTCGAGCGCCTTTCTGGCGCTCTGCCCAAATGAATGCACGGAGTTCGGGTTTCCCCATACTGCTGTAGAAGCTGCGTTGAATGCAGTCTTTGCACATTGGAGCATATGGGAAGTAGCTGCGTGGTCGAGGTAAATCATGCGCCCACCTCAACAGCTTTCGGCCAGCGCGGAAGCGCGGCGGCGCAGATCTTTTCGTATATTTCCTTCTGCGCGAGCAGCGTATCGCGTTCCTTCTGGATTGCGCGATATGCGTCTTCTAATCCGAATGGCTCGTTGAGTGGAACACGGATCTTTTCTGACTCTGACGCTTGAGAGGCAGCTACAACGCCAGTAGGGGGGGCTACAAGCCCGAGAGAGACGAGCAATGCGTCATCGACAGCTTTGGCTTCTTCTTCGGTTAAGGTGCAGTAGTAGTTCTCCAAACGCGTCTTATCTACGGTATAAACGCACTCGCACAGTGCGGTAGACTGTTTTCCCATGGCGTTGACAACAATGTGCGTCGGCAGGGGTTTCTTCTCCGCGGTCGTGAGATACACGATTTCTACGGTTTCGGAATATGTATTGTTTCGATCATTGCTTACAATGATACCCGGACGGTTTTTTCTGATTTCTGAACCGACAGAATTGCTGTCCTGACGAATCCAGAAAATATCACCGCGATGAATCTTATAATCGAGCATGCAGGTGCTTCCTTTCTAAAAAATTCATTATGTACAGGGGCGAAAACGCCCCATATGTCACTTTGCGACTGCGCTTTTCAGGACGCTGCTCGGCGAGAACTTGACTGCAAAACGAGCAGGAATCGAGATCATTCCACCGGTAGACGGGTTTCTCGCAGTTCTTGGTGCCTGATATTTCGCGGCGAACTTACCGAATCCAGCGATGGAAACGTCTTCGTGCGCAATGAGTGATTCCTCAATCGCTGCGAAAACTGCGTCAACAGCTTCAAGGCTGGCGGTCTTCGGCATGTTAGTCTTGCTGGCAACTGCCTGAACGAGATTTTCCTTGTTCATGTGTGATCCTCCTTTCTAAAGAATGAATGGTGGGCCGTGTAGGTGTCGAGCCTACGACCTATCCGTTATGAGCGGATGGCTCTACCGTTGAGCTAACGGCCCATCTATAACCGGCTTAACGTACCGGCCATGAGGTCTTGCGCGCAGACCAACGGCAAATCGGGTGATTGCGCACCGGCGCTTGTGTGTCAGCAGCCCTTAAAGCGTTCCCAAAGGTGCTGCCTAGCTTGGAGTTATTATCCTCGTCTCCAAGCGTAACGAGCGGTGATGGCGGATTCATCTGAATTGGCCGTGCACGGGCTTTCTTCGGCAAACTGAACAGGACTGCTCAAAATGCAGAGCTTGTACTGTCCTACGAAGGTCTATATCCACCTGACCTTTACGTTGATGATGGCTGTTCGTCAAACTCCACTTAGCCGTTTCGCAACACACTGTCCCCGTGAATGCGGCACCATCATATATTGCAGCGTAGCCATTATCCCGCTTTCGGCTCATATAGCTGCATTTTTGCCTTGTTCTCCTTGGGCGCTATGGGTTAGCACCTTTAGCCGGTGGACCTGCGGTATGCCCAATGCCGGCCAGCGGCGGGCCTGCTGTGCAGGTCTATCATCCACCTTGTTATTGTCTTGCGCGGAGAACCCCAACGGGCGGCTGGCAGAGGTAGCAGGATTTGAACCTGCGAATACGAGTGTCAAAGACTCGTACCTTAGACCGCTTGGCAATACCCCTGTATGCAGGCTCATGCAGCGGCGTCCCGCCGAACCAACCCGTAACCTTGACCAGAGCAGGCCCCGGTCGAGTAAGCGGCATTTCCGCTTTTAGCATGATTTGATGGTCCCTTGTCTCCACCTTTTTATCCTCATGATGGACGATCTGAGCGGGGAGTTCCCATTTCGCTTGTTTACTCCCGAACTTCGCTATCGGCTATATCCACCCGACGACACCGATGCCAGATGCGGAGGTTTCATTCCATCGGGGGAAGTCATCCGATGGCGGGCATGG
>ERZ1034680.52-NODE-52-length-87966-cov-54.810251_pt1 | contig 87966 bp, 75 predicted proteins | sample MGYA00520639_ERZ1034680 | MGnify/ENA primary metagenome ERZ1034680 (study PRJEB33766, sample SAMN09781760) | gut metagenome | biome: gut microbiome | host: Homo sapiens | place: Madagascar | study: EMG produced TPA metagenomics assembly of the PRJNA485056 data set...
TTTAAAGGTAAGTATGGGGCCTTGCCTTATATTGATGTTTTTCTGTTTGAACAAAATTTGAATGAGTATTTCAGTGTAAAATAGTCAAAAACACGCAACTTTATCTGTTTAAAAGGCCAAATGATGAGTAACAGTAATAAATTTAACTCTTTTCGTAGAACACGTGTTAGTTCTGAAACTAGAAAATCATCAGTAAAAAATGAGTTAAAAAATGTTTTAATTGTCTGTGAAGGAAAAGTTACTGAACCTGCTTATTTAAATGAAATTTTGAAACACTATAGGCTTATCAATAATGTAAAAGTTGTATCATCTAATAAGGGATCGTCGCCAGAAAATGTTCTAGAGTGTGCTAAGTCGTTTATCAAAAAAGATGGTTATGACCAAGCATTTTGTGTATTTGATAAAGATAAACACTCAACATATAGCAGTGTTGTCAATAAAATTAAGAATATAAGAAACATCTCTTCCATTAATTCTGTGCCCTGTTTTGAGTACTGGTTATTACTTCACTTCGAATATACAACTTCTGCCTGTTATACAAATAGTGATCCTGTTAAATACGTGATTGGTTGTTTAAAAAGATTTGACCCATCATATTGTAAAAGTAGTAAACAGGATTTTTCTAAATATATAAAAATGGTTTCTATTGCTGTAGAACATGCTATACAGTCATTAATAGATGCAAGCAGCAACGGAACAGATGATCCATCGACTCATATGCATGAATTAATCTTGTTTCTGCAAAAACTATCAAAAGAAGTTAATGATTGAATAGATTGAAGTTCGTTGAAATCTTGAATCTTTGTCAAAACTAACTATTTCATATTCTGTATAATTTCCATAAAGCCTTTTCAATAAATTAGAGCTAATCATTTAAGCATACATAAGTAAGGATAATTTTATGGAAAACTTTCAATACTGTTTACCTACAAGATACATCTTCGGTCAAGGAGTTAGTTCTAAAGTAGGACAGACTATCTCAGATCTTGGATATAAAAAAGTTCTAATTGTTTATGGAGGAGGATCGGCTGTTCGCTCAGGTCTTATTTCATCTATAAAGGAGCAATTAGCATCTTTTTCCATTGGTTACACTTTATTAGGTGGAGTAATACCAAACCCAAGAGCAGATTTAGTTTATGAAGGTATTGAAATAGCAAGAAAAGAAAAAGTAGATTTCATTTTACCTGTAGGTGGTGGTTCTGTAATTGATACAGCTAAAGCAATTTCATTAGGAGCTGCTGACAGTGAACAGGGGGATTTCTTTGATTTTTATCTTAAAAAGAGAAAGCCCGTGTCCTCTTTAAAAGTTGGCGCTGTGCTTACCATTCCTGCAGCTGGCTCTGAAAGTTCTACTTCATCTGTGATTCAAAAGACCATCGGTGGACATATCATAAAATGCGGTTGTTCTAGCGAATTGAACCGACCATCATTTGCCATATTAGATCCTGAACTTACATATACAGTAAGCAAATACCAGACTGCTTGTGGTATCACCGATATGATGGCTCATATCATGGAAAGATACTTTACTAATTCAGAGTGTGTTGATGTAACTGATAATATCTGTGAAGGTTTATTACGAGCAATTATAAAGAATGCTCAGACAGTAATGGAAAATCCTCGCAATTACAACGCAAGAGCAAATATTATGTGGGCAGGCTCATTAGCTCATAACAATATCTGTGGTGTTGATAGAGAACAGGATTGGTCCTCACACCATCTTGAGCATCAGTTATCAGCTTTATATGATGTAGCACACGGAGCTGGACTTGCTGTAATGTTTCCTGCCTGGATGGACTATGTCTTCAAACATGATGTTATGAGATTTGCTCAATTTGCTTCAAATGTCTTTAATGTAACTTTTGACTTTGATGATCCTTCAGTTACAGCAAGAGCTGGTATTAAGGCTTTAAGACGTTTCTTTAAATCAATTGGAATGCCTTTGTCATTTAAAGATATCGGTGCAAAGAGCGAGGATATTCCTCAGTTATTAAGCATGCTTGGTGTGGATGAGCAAAATAAGAGTGAAGGCAAGTTTGTGGTTTTATATAAGAGTGATTGTGAAAAGATCTACACAATTGCAGCAAACTACAGAGAATAGTAGGAATTTTGGCTCTTTTGGTGCACTGCGCCTTTATTAGTGCTGATTTTAGCTAATAGCGTATCGTGATAATTTACATCAATAAGAGCCAACATTCATATAACAGAAAAGCTAAGACCTAAATAAATGCTAGGAAAATAAAATGTTACAAAGACAGAGATATCTTGAGTTACTCTCAAGAGAGTATGACAACCGTTATGCAGTTTATACCAAGCTGATAAACCTCAATGCTGTTTTATCTATGCCAAAAGGCACAGAGCATTTTATTTCCGATATTCATGGCGAGTATGAAGCTTTTAAGCATATCTTAAATAACGCTTCAGGCGTTATCAAAGAAAAGGTAAGATTAGTCTTTACTGATTACACTAAAAAGCAAATAGATGAGCTATGCACTCTCATTTACTATCCAAATGAATGTCTTTTAAACAAAGAAAAGGACGGTAGCACTGATTTAAACTCTTTTTATACCAAGACCATACTAGATTTAATTGCACTATCAAATTACCTCTCCTCAAAATACTCACGTTCTAAGGTAAGAAAAGCAATTGATGGTGACTTTTCATACATCATCGATGAGTTAATGCATGCTAAATCAGATGATCAAAACTCAAGAATGGCTTACCACCGTTCTATTTTAGAGGCGATTATCAAAACTGGCTCTGCTAAATATTTCATTTTAGAACTGTGTAAACTTATCAAAAGATTAGCTGTCGACAGACTGCATGTCTTAGGCGATATCTTTGACAGAGGTCCTCACCCAGATAAGTGCATGGATCTTTTAATGAAATATCATGATCTTGATCTGCAATGGGGTAATCATGATGTACTCTGGATTGGTGCCTGTTGTGGTTCTGCTTTGTGTGCTGTGAATGTACTTTGTAACAACATCCGCTATAAGAACTTTAAAATGCTTGAGAATGGCTATGGTATTTCTTTAAGAAAACTTGCCATGTTTGCAAATTCTACTTATAAAAATGAAAAGGACTTTCCTGCAGACCATAAAGCCGTAGCTGTTTTGGCTGTAAAACTCATCGGTCAGTTAGTAAAAAGACATCCTGAGTATGAATTAGATGACAGATTAGTGTTAGATGGTCTTGAGCTTAAAAATGGTTCGGTTACTTTAACTGACGGTAAGACTTATAAGTTAAAGACAACCGATCTGCCAACTGTAGATAAAGCTCATCCTTATGCTTTAACTAAAGCTGAACAGGAGGTTGTAGACGATTTGGTAGCTTCCTTTACAGGTTCAGTAAGACTTAATAACCATGTAAAGTTTCTGTATTCTAAAGGTACCATGTATCAGTGTTTTAATGGCAATTTGCTCTACCATGGCTGTATCCCGTTAGATGAGGATGGCTCCTTTAAAAAGATTAAATGTGACGGTAATGAACTGTCTGGTCGTGATTACCTTGATTTTTGCCAAAAGAAAATTCGCGAAGCTTATACCTTGAGAGATCAAGACCATTTAGATTTCTTATGGTACATGTGGACAGGTCCATTGTCACCTCTTTCCGGTCGCAGAATGAAACTCTTTGAAAGGCTGTTTGTTCAAGATGCGTCAACCTGGCATGAGCCTAGAAATCCTTACTACACCTATTATTACGAAGAGAAAACCTGTAATCAGATCTTAAGAGAGTTCTCTTTAGATCCGAACAATGGCCATATCATCAATGGTCACACTCCTATCATGGCAAAGGACGGAGAAACTCCTGTAAGAGCAGGAGGAAAACTTTTAGTTATAGATGGAGGCTTTTGCAAAGCTTATCAGGCTAAAACAGGTATTGCAGGCTATACCTTAATCTATAGCTCACACTATTTGCATTTAAAGGCTCATACTCCTTTTACTACCATCAAAGATGCTATTGCTAATAACAGTGATATTGCGGACTTGCAGGTAATTTCTGTTGAAGATTTTAAACAAAGAAAGATGGTTATAGATACAGATCTTGGACAGAGGATAAAAGAGCTTATCTCTGATCTTGAAGATCTTTTAGAGATGTATAAGCAAGGTCTATTAAGAGAAAGATTGACCGATGAAAAGGGTAATCCTTTTATCTAGATTTTATCTGTGAACCCCATAGAGTCTATTTAAGAAATAATATAGTTCATTTAAAAACGTTAGGTACTCAATTTAAATAACGTTACGATAGTTTATAAAGATCACAAAAATAGCCACGTGAATTTTGAATTTAGGTTTAAACATGAATTTTATAATTTAAAATTTACAAAAATTTGAGGTTAATTAACCTTTGTAAAAAAATCTTTATAACTAGGATTGCTTCAAGAGTTTACTTGGTTAATTAACTAAGTTTAATAATCATAATTATTTAAATTCTTTCTAACTCCTTGTAATAAAGCCATTTCTGAATTAAATCGGTATTTTTTTGCAAAAACATTACATCCGTTCACTAGGAAAAAAAGGATCTTATCTATATAATCATCATGCTTGAAAAAGCGATTATGTTTCAGTTAAAAAAGAACAGAAACGTTTACGACAGATAAAAAAATCTGTTTGAACTTAATTAGGAGTAATCATGAAAGAACAGTGGCGCGGTTTTACCGGCTCTCATTGGGTTGATGACGTTAACGTTAGAGACTTCATTCAGCACAATTACACACCTTATGATGGTGATGAGTCATTCTTAGCAGGTCCTACAAAAGCTACAGATAAGTTATGGGGCGAGTTACAGCAGTTACAGCATGAAGAACGCGCAAAGGGCGGTGTTCTTGATATGGAAACTGAAGTAGTTTCAGGCATTACTGCTTATGGTCCAGGTTACATCAGTGCTGATAGCAAGGATCTTGAGAAGGTTGTAGGTTTACAGACTGATAAGCCTTTAAAGCGTGCTTTCATGCCATACGGCGGTATCAAGATGGCTGAAGAGGCTTGCACCACCTATGGTTATACCCCTAACCCTAAATTCCACAAGATTTTCAATGAGTATCACAAGACTCATAATCAGGCAGTATATGATGCATATACTCCTGAAATGAGACTTGCTCGTAAGAACAAGATCATCACTGGTCTTCCAGATACCTATGGTCGTGGCCGTATCGTTGGTGACTACCGTCGTGTAGCTCTATACGGTATTGATTTCTTAGTAGCACAGAAGAAAGCTGACTTAGCAAACTGCGGTTGCGGTACCATGACTGATGACATCATTCGTCAGCGTGAAGAGTTAGCAGATCAGATCAAAGCTTTAAATGCTATGAAGGTTATGGCAGAGAGCTATGGCTTTGATATTTCACAGCCAGCTAACAACGCTCGCGAAGCTGTTCAGTGGTTATACTTTGGTTACTTAGCTGCTATCAAGACTCAGAACGGTGCTGCTATGTCAGTAGGTCGTGTATCTACCTTCCTTGATATTTATATTGACCGTGACTTAAAAGAAGGCACCCTAACTGAGGAAGAGGCTCAGGAGTTAATCGACCACTTAGTTATGAAGTTACGTATGGTTAAGTTCGCACGTATTCCTTCATACAACCAGTTATTCTCAGGTGACCCTGTTTGGGCAACTCTAGAGGTTGCAGGTTTCGGCATGGATGGCCGTCACATGGTAACTAAGAACGATTACCGTTTCTTACACACCTTAGAAAACATGGGGCCATCACCAGAGCCTAACTTAACAGTTCTATACACTGAGAAGTTACCATTAAACTTCAGAAAGTATGCTGCTAAGATTTCTGTTGATACCTCATCAATCCAGTATGAGAACGATGATGTAATGCGTCCTGTATGGGGCGACGATTACTCAATCTGCTGCTGCGTATCTGCAACACAGACTGGTAAGGAAATGCAGTTCTTCGGTGCTCGTGCAAACTTGGCTAAGGCTCTTCTATACGCAATGAACGGCGGTATTGATTGCAAGACCGGTATGCAGGTTGGCCCAAGATTACCTAAGATCACCTCAGAGTACTTAAACTACGACGAGTTAATGGCAAACTACGATATCGTTCTAGAGTGGTTAGCTGATCTGTATGTTAACGTATTGAACTTAATTCAGTACATGCACGACAGATACTACTACGAAGCAGCTGAAATGGCTTTAATCGATACCGATGTACGTCGTACTTTCGCAACTGGTATTGCAGGCTTCTCACACGTAGTTGACTCATTATCAGCAGTTAAGTACGCAAAGGTAAAGCCAATCCGCAACGAGAACGGCATTGCTGTTGACTTCGAGGTTGAAGGTGACTTCCCTCGTTACGGTAATGATGATGATCGTGCTGATAAGATTGCAGTATGGTTATTAAGAACCTTCTTAACCAAATTAAAGAAGCGCCATACCTATCGTAACTCAGAGGCTACAACCTCTATTCTTACCATTACTTCTAACGTTGTATACGGTAAGGCTACAGGTTCATTACCTGATGGCAGAAAGGCAGGCGAGCCTTTATCTCCTGGTGCAAACCCATCATACGGTGCAGAGAAGTCTGGTTTATTAGCATCTCTAAACTCAGTTGCAAAACTACCTTACGAGTATGCTTTAGACGGTATTTCAAACACCCAAACCATCAGCCCAGATGCATTAGGTCACTCAGAGGAAGAGCGTGTTAAGAACTTAGTTCAGGTAATGGACGGTTACTTTAACCAGGGAGCTCACCACCTGAACGTTAATGTATTCGGTACTGAGAAGTTAATCGATGCTATGGAGCACCCAGAGAAGCCTGAGTATGCAAACTTCACAATCCGTGTATCTGGTTATGCTGTTAAGTTCATCGATTTAACTCGTGAGCAGCAGTTAGATGTAATTTCTAGAACTTGCCACAAGGCAATGTAATTTAGAAAAATTGCACTATAATCTGTATAAAGAGGGCGCCTTTTGGCGCCCTTTGTCTGAATAAGATAGAATTACTTATAACGATTCAGAGCATCAAGTATCTATCTGAAACTAGAATTTATAGGACACATGTAATGACTCAAGGTTATATCCACTCTTTTGAAACTTTCGGATCTGTAGACGGACCTGGTGTTCGTTTCGTGGTCTTTATGCAAGGTTGCCCAATGCGTTGCCTTTATTGTCATAATCCAGATACTTGGAAAATGAAAACAGGGGAGACTTACGATGTTGATACTGTAGTCAATAAGGCCATGCGTTATAAAAACTACTGGGGCAAAGATGGCGGCGTTACAGTAAGCGGTGGCGAAGCATTAGTTCAAATTGAATTTGTAACTGAATTATTTAAAAAGTTCAAGGAACTTGGTGTAAACACCTGTCTTGATACTTCAGCAGGTCCTTATAGAGATACTGATGAGTATAAGCAAAAGTTCGATGAGCTTATGAAATACACAGATCTTGTGTTATTAGATATTAAACATTCTGACAGTGCTGAACACAAAAAACTAACAGGTATCGGCAATGAGAACATCCTGTCTTGCGCTCATCATTTAGATGAACTGCATATACCAGTATGGATAAGACATGTTTTGGTTCCAGGCATTACTGATAACAATGAACAGTTACAGAATGTAAGAAAGATCATTGATTCTTTATCAAATGTCAAAAAAGTTGAAGTACTGCCTTATCATTCATTAGGTGTACATAAATATGAAGCTCTAGGTATTGATTACAAGCTCAAAAATACTCCAATGCCTGATAAATCATCAGTTGAAATAGCTTGTAAGATTTTAGGTGCACATCAAGACTAAGCTAAACTGAATAGTTGCACACAGAGATCCCTTATTTTGAAATGTTTGCATCAACATTGCTTATACAGATGCAAACATTGCTTCATGCAAATCTAACTTATTTACTCATCTTCTTTAAGAATAGATACTTTTGCTTTCTATTTGAAAAGATTCTTTTACTTCAGCTTTTTTACGCTAACAGCGCAGTTCTTTCCTGCAAAGGCAATTACGTAAGCATAGATACTTTGAATCATCCTGTTTCCCATAAAAGGTTCAGCGTAATTCTTCCCTTCAATTTGAGACAGTGCTGTTTCACTTAAGGTTGCTATATCCGAACCTGTAGGCTGTACCTTAATCTCTATGATTACAGCTTTGGTATTGCGCTCTGCTTTAAAGGTAATATCAGGATAACCGTTGCCTGATTCATAGTTAGAATGGTAATCAGTGATGAGATTTTCACAACAGGTAAAAATTCCATTTAAAAAGCCATGATAGTAGTTCTCTAAAGGAGCTTTAGTTGCTGTATCTCTGACTGAGACATATTTTTGTAACATGTCAAAGAAGATGTCATAGATTTCTTTTTGATTGCCACAAGACAAAGCATCAACAAGCTTATTATGCAGGTTATGCTTTATAAATTCAGAGCCAAATTTTGACTGAAAGAGCTTGATAAGATAGTCACGTATCTCAAGATTAGGAAGTTTTGCACAAATATTATTGTATCTTATACTGCTATCATCTAAGGCGTCAGTTGCATTCCAATCTACTGTTAAATATCCTTTGTGTAGTAACAGAGACCAAAAGTCGTCAAAGCTATTCTCTGATAAAATGTCATAGTTCATGGAATCGTTTAATTGAAAGGTAGCAGACTTACCATTAATTAAGGTCTGAATGATATTTGTTGCATAACCAGACAAATTATCTAGTTTTTCTTTTAACTCTTATCTTTATTAGAAACAAGATCACACCTGTAGGTATCTGTTTTAATTTCTGAAGCTATGCCTTTTCGCTTTTGTTCAAAATTGTTTTTTACAAAGTTAACAACATCTACAGGATTAAAGATTTCTTTGTCGTAGAATTTGTAACCACCGTAGTACTCTTTTACTATTGGAAAACAATATTCAAGATCATAGTCTTTTAAGAACTTTAAGGTCTCATCTTCAGTAAAACCAAACATGCCAGTGTACTTTATTTTATTAAAGATTATAAAGTATTTTATATATATATTTATTAAATGCTATATTTATTTTTTTTGATATGAACAACTACCTATTTACTTGCTAAATAGGTAGTTGTTAAAAGTTAAGTGCTAGGGCACAGTAGCATTAAAACAGTTCTGCTTTTTACTTTAATCTTTTCACCTGCGTGATACCTGGTACTCATATAGAATGGAGTTACGTCTTTACCAGGTCCTAGAGATGTATTGATGAACTGGTACCAGCTCTTATCAAGGTGACCTGGAACGCATGGTATTTCGATAGTCAAATCTTCCCAAAAGGCATTAACAAAGATGTAGGCATACATCTCTTGTTTACTGTAGTAGTATAAAAAGCCAATTGAGTGAGACATATCAGACCAATCGGGCTGGAATGGTTTTATACCATGCCACTGGATCTTGGCATTAGTGAGCAATTTGTCTAATTTATGGTGAGGTGTATCATTTACATGCTTAATTTTACCGATTCTGGAAAGACCAATTAGTGTCTTGGTAAAATCAAACATCTCACGCTGTTGCTCATTAAGATCCCAGTTTAAATAGCTAAGCTTATTGTCCTGGCAATAGGCATTGTTATTACCATTTTGAGAGCGCAGTACTTCATCTCCCATACAGATCATTGGAGTACCCAGTGAGAGCATGGTAATTGCCATGAAGTTTTTCACCTGACGAAGTCTTAATTCATTTAAATGAACATCATCGGTAGGGCCCTCAAAGCCGTAGTTTGCTGAATAGTTGTTATCATTACCATCACGGTTATGTTCTCCATTAGCAAGATTATGCTTGTGTGAATAGCAAACCAAATCGTACAAGGTAAAGCCATCATGACAGGTGATAAAGTTAACAGACTTTTGAGCATCAACCATATGCTCGTTGTAAATATCTGGAGATCCTAAAAGTCTTAAAACAAACTTTTTGACCATACCAGAATCTGCTCTCATGAAGCTTCTGACATCATCTCTGAACTGTCCGTTCCACTCTCTCCATTTAGAGCCTGAAATAGCACCTAACTGATACAGACCGCCTGCATCCCATGGCTCTGCAATTAACTTGGCCTCAGCAAGTCGTCTGTTTGCATCAATAGACAACAAGGTAGTGTTGTCGTTCATTGGGGCGCCAAATTTGTCACGGGTTAGAATAGAAGCTAAATCAAATCTAAATCCGTCAACATGCATCTTCTCATGCCAGAAGACAAGTGAGTCAATAATCAAGTTTCTTACAACAGGCTGGTTAGCATTTAAAGAGTTGCCACATCCAGAGTAGTTCTGATAATAGCCATCTTTAATGATGTAGTAGCCATCCTTATCAAAACCTTTAAAACAGTAACTAGGACCGTTCTCATCACCTTCAGAGGTGTGGTTGTAAACCACATCTAGGATAACCTCGATGCCGTTTCTGTGAAGGGCTTTGACCATGTCACGGAACTCTTTTACAGGTCCTTCAATACTTTTATCGGAACTGTAGCCTTCGTGTACTGAGAAAAATGCCATAGGACTGTAGCCCCAATAGTTATCCATATTAGGTCTAGCATCCTTTTCATCGAACTGATATACAGGCATGAGCTCTACTGCTGTGATACCTAGCTCTACAAGATAAGGGATCTTTTCAATAAGACCTTTGTAGGTGCCTCTTAGTTCATCTGAAAGACCTGAACTTTTATCAGCCGTAAATCCTTTTACATGCATCTCATAGATGATGGTGTTCTCAAGTGAATGGTGAGGAAAAGTATCAATACCCCAATCGTACTCGTCCACATTGATGACAGCACTCTTAGGTGCATATTTAAAAGCAAGCTTCTCGTCTTTAGGTAAGAATCTTTTGTAATCATCAGGGAAGAGTACTCTTTTTCCATATGGGTCAATTAAGATCTTGTTAATCTCTTCTGCCTGAGATTGTGCCTGTGGACTGTCTACAGTTTTTGTTACTCTATAAGCATAGATTTGACCAGCACCTATATTGTGAACAAATACATGCCAAAAGTAGGTGGATTTAAAAACTGTAGAGGACAGGTGTACTACATAAGGGGAATCGTCATCTACTGCATCGAACAGTAAAAGATCAATTTCGGCTGCATCTGGTGCCCAAACGGCGAAATTTACACCATCTTTTTCAATAGTTGCACCTAAATGTCTGCAGTGACCTTGTGAAATAATATAATTCTTGTTGCTCACGTATACCGATCCTTGATAAAAATTGGTTTATATCTTTGTTCATATTCTGAATATAGATTGAGCTTAGTTGAAATTAAGTTCAGTTTAATAAAATGAACTCTCTAATCTTATTCACTTTTTTATTTTGTGCTCATATGCACTTACACAATTGTTGTACTCAATTGTAGCAATCATGCTTTGGAAACTCTTACAGCTTATTCCTCTTTCTGTGATGAGATTCATCAATAATGCTTTACTTCTAAATTTAAAGCACCGGTGTAAAACATAATTAAAATAAACTAAACAATAAAATCTATCTCAATGTTCATTTTTAGGGCGTGGTTAATCATTATGACCTAAATTATGTTATTTTGGACGGTATGCAAAACAACTATGGATGCAACTGATTTTGCAAAAGTTCTCTTTTACGAGGATCACCATTTCGTTTACCAAAGATGTAAATTGATTAGCAAATTGAGTATGCACAACACAATTCTTCATTGGAGTTTATAGTATGGCAGATTTAAACTACATTGCAGCAGGTCGAATCAACACCACTCCTCTCGATCTTAATGGCAATCTTGATAAAATTCTCAAACAATGCGCACAAGCTGTAAAAGAAGGTATTTCCATTATAGCTTTTCCAGAACTTGCAATTTCTGGTTACAACTGTGGTGATCTGTTCTGGCACAGTGAGTTAACTAAAGGTGCACAGCATGCTTTGTTAAATTTAAAGTACTCACTGCCTGAGGGGATAGTTGTAGGTGTAGGTCTGCCTTTAACAGGCTCTGACAATAAGTCTTATGATGCTTATGTACTATTAAAGAAAAGCAAGATCATAGGTGTAAGTGTTTTACACTCATGCTATAACAGCTGTGACTCAAGAGTTCGTTTCTTTAGAACTCCTTGTGTAGAAGGTTTATCTTTTAATGTAGGATCTGAAATCTTTACCCCAAGTAATACTTTTGACGTCGAATTAAACGGTTCAACTAAAAAAGTGGGTGTTTACTTTAATGAAGGTGATTTAGCTTATCTTGATAAGGTAGAGCTTTTAATCTGTCCTGAGGCCAAGCGTTTTGAACTTTTTGATGACAAAAAGCGTGTTGTAGATGCTGTAGCCTTATCTTCAAATCTAAAATGTACCGTTGTAACAACTAACTTATTAGGCTGTGAAAGCGGTTCTGATATCTTTGATGGTCTGTCAATTATTGCTGATGACGGTAAGTTAGTCTCACAGAGTAACTATCTGTCATTTAAGCGAGCTGATTTTGTAACAGCATCATCAGGTATCAGTGAGTTCTTAAATGAGTATGACACTATTGTTAGAGCTGTAGCATTAGGTCAGTTTGACTGGATGTTAAAGACCCGTTCTCATGGTTTTGCTCTATCTATGTCAGGTGGTGCTGATTCAGGTCTTTGTGCAACCTGTGTCTGCTATGGTCAGTTAGCTGCTTTAGATGAGTTAGGCTATGACGAGTATAAAGAGCTTTTATCTGCATTAAAGTTTGAGGTACCTGCTTTTACAGGTGATAAACAGTCATATGTAAAAGAAAAGATCATGCCTCAGGTCTTAACCACTGTATATCAAGGTTCAGCTGTATCAGGCTCTGTAACCAGAACTGCAGCAGAAAAAGTTGCTCATAACATCGGAGCAACTCATTATGAGTGGTCAATTGCAAAGTTAGTTGAAGATTATGTTGCTATCATCAATGGAACAACACCTGATGATAAGCTTAACTGGGATCGTGACGATTTGACATTACAGAACATTCAGGCTCGTTCTCGTGCACCTGGTATCTGGATGATCGCAAACCGTTATAACAAGCTTTTAATGTCAACCTGTAATGCTTCAGAGGATGCTGTAGGTTATTGCACTATGGATGGAGATACAGCAGGTGGTCTATCTCCAATTGGTGATGTTTCTAAGAGCAGAATTCTAAAAATCAATCAGCATATAGCTGATGATGGTATTGAGGTTGTAAAAGGAGGCTTGAAACTTGATGTGCCTGATATGTCATACATTTCAGCTCAGGCTCCAACTGCTGAATTAAAGCCAGGTCAGACTGATGAGCGTGACTTAATGCCTTATGTGATTTTAGATAGAATTCACGTTTTACATCAAGAAGAGCTATTCACTCCACAGAGAATTTTAGATACTTTGGTAGAGGAGTATCAGAATTTTACTCGTGATGATCTAAAGCTGTTTGTAACTCGTTACTTTACAAGATTAGCTGTAAATCAGTGGAAGAGAGAAAGGGGCGCTACCACTTTCCATATTGAGAAGACTGATTTAAATGCAAAATCAGGCTTTATCTTCCCATTACTAAATGATGGTTACAGATCATTGCTTGAAGATCTTAAATAACGTTTAGTACTAAAAAGTCTTAGATGCGCCTAACTTAACGAGTTTTTATTTCAATCAGTTAGGCGTCTTGGAACTTAAGGTCAATTTCAAGAGACCTGAATATGTAATATTGTTTTGTTTTACAATATTAAATTGTTGTCAATTATGATTGTTGTCTGCAATATGCATCTTTCTAAAGCTTTTTGCTAATTGATTTCTTAAATAGTGAAAAGAGATTATTGATGTCCCATTTATTTTGTTCTGCCTCCAAAATTATTCTCAATGAATAATCAATAAGGTTTAACCATTTTCTTTCATGTACTTAAAAGAAAGAGATAAAAAAGTTATAATAAAAGGTTACAAGCGTATATGTTAAAAGGTAACTAATGAACAAAAAACACCCAGCTCAAAGACTTGATGTGATCATAGAGCAAGGATCACTATCTCCATTAGCAGGATTGAAGAAATTCTGGCCATTTTTAAAACCATATATCTTTTTAACCATATTAGGTGTGTTGCTTACTATCCCAGTAGGTGGCTTGGATGCAGCCGTTGCATCGTTCTTAAAGCCATTTATGGATAACGTAATGGTGGATAAAAATACTGAATTTGCTTTAAAGGTTCCTTTTATTATTATTGGATTTACCTTAGTGCAAGGTATCTGTATTTATACCTCAAATATCGTCAATACCTATGTAGGTTCAAGAATTTCAACTGATTTGAAATTAGCTTTATATAAGAAGTTATTAGTTAGTGAATCTGCTTTCTTTGATAAGAATACCTCAGGTATTGTTCTTTTAAGATTCTGTAATGATGCAGATTCTGCTACTACAGGTCTTATTACTAACGTAAAACTCTTCTTATCGAAGTTCTGGTCCTCATTAGGGTTATTGGCAGTTCTGCTTTGGAACTCATGGCAATTGTCTTTCATTGCCTTAGGTGTACTGATTTTGTTGGTGATCCCAATGAAGATTGCCAGAAAGAAGGTTATGAAGATCATGTCTAAGAATGTTGAGGCTCAGACAAAGATCAACACTACCTATGTAGAAACCTATTCTGGTATCAAGATCATCAAATCCTTTAACCTTATCAAGACTATGTATGAGAAGTTTCATAGAGAAGTTGAGGATATCTTTAAATTCTCTATGAAGATGACAAGAGATACCAACTGGTTATCTCCTGCTATGCATTTAGTTACAGCTTGCGGTGTAGCAGGTGTGCTTTACTATGGTATGTATTTAATTACCACAGGTGTAATCACCTCAGGTACTTTCGTAGCATTCTTGGCTGCTCTAATCATGCTCTATACTCCAATTAAGAGTATTGGTAATAACTATGTAGGTTTACAGACAGCTTTATTAGCATTAGAGCGTATCTATGTTATCTTAGATACACCTTCATTTGAAGCAAATGATGGAGAGGGTAAAAAAGAACTTAAAGCTATATCAAAAGAGATTAAGTTTAACCATGTAAACTTCTCCTATGACGGTCAGAGAATGATCTTAAAGGATGTGAACTTATCAGTTCCGGTAGGTAAGAAAGTTGCTTTAGTAGGTAACTCTGGCGGTGGTAAGTCAACAGTATGCTCTTTGATCCCAAGATTATATGAATTAGATTCAGGCAACATCACAATTGACGGAACTGATATTACAGAATTTACCTTATCATCTTTAAGAGACAAGATCTCTATGGTGTTCCAGGACAACTTCCTCTTTGATGGTACAGTAAGACAAAACTTAATGTATGGTAAAGCTGATGCTACCGATGATGAGATTAACCGTGCTATCAAGAGTGCATATCTTGATGAGTTTGTACAGAAATTGCCAAATGGTATTGATACTGTAATCGGTGAACGTGGTTTACTTTTATCTGGTGGTCAAAAGCAGCGTTTAGCTATTGCAAGAGCAATTTTAAAGAATGCGCCAATCGTAATCTTAGATGAGGCTACCTCTGCTCTTGATAATAAGTCAGAGAAAGTGGTTCAAAGAGCATTAGATAAGCTTATGGAAGGCAGAACTACCATAGTGATTGCTCACAGACTTTCAACTGTTATGGATGCTGATAAGATCTTAGTTATCAATGATGGTCAGGTGGTTGAAGAGGGTACTCACAATGATCTGTTAGAAAAGAATGGTTCTTATGCAGTACTTTATAGATCACAATTTTCTAAATCCCACCATGATAATCTCAATTCTGACGATGCAGAATCTGTTGATAAAGTTACAATTGATAAAAATAGTGGTAAAGATTAAGTCTAAAACTATATTACAGATATTTTGGAAAAGGTTAAGAAAAAGAGTGGCATGATTTTAAAAGCCTTGATTTAACAGATTTATATTTTCAACTTGAAACGCTCTTATAAGTATTAACTCTGTTTTTGTTTGTCTTTTGATTGCTTAATGAGCTTTTGCAAATTTATTACTAATAATTTAAATATCTTTACTGGATAAGTTAACTTATACCAAATTGAGAATGGCAAAGTTTTTGTGTGAAGAATAGGTATTTATCAATACAATGAATAAAGATAGTTCTGATAAGATTATAAGAAATGTTCTTGCTTTGTCAGGAAGTTTTGTTGCTTTTGTATCTCTATATCTAGCCTATTCTTTATATTTTGGCTTTGCTCTTACAACTGTTAAGTTTTACTCTTTTAGGCTTTACCTGTTTATCTTCATATTTGAGTACTTGTTCTCAACTGCATTTACAGGAGTGAACAGAAGTTTTATTTTTAGAGGTATTTTTAAAGAATCTGTTGCTGTATTGCAGTTAACATGTTTTTTAATTTCTCTTTTAGTTTTAATACTTTTCTTACTACACAGTTTAGGTGATTCTAAACGTCTTGTTATTGGATATTTTGGCGTTATCTTTTTGGTATTGGAATTTAGTTCACGTTTATTGATTAAATTCGTATTAGTAAGATTTTATAAAAACTCTAAGTTTTCTAACAAAATTCTCGTAATAACAGACAATGACTGTAGAAATACTATCAAAGGTTTATTAACAAATTTTGATTGGAGACGTGAAATTTGTGGTATTTCAGTTCCTCAAACCTTTAAACAAAATAAAAAAATCTACGGTATAGACGTCGTTTGCTCATATCAAACTCTATTAGATTACATTACTCATAATAATGTTGATGAACTCTTTGTTACCGCCAATCTTGATGATAATGAAGAACTTAAGAATGTCCTATCTCAAGCCGAGGAAATGGGAATTAGAGTTAATATAAAGATTAATCTTGAAGTATTTGACTACTTACCTAAGTCTTTTATTATTGTAAGTAAATTTGGTAATCTGCACTGTATTTCTGTTAGTCGTAAGTTTGTTTCAAATCAAAAAGCTATTGCAAAACGCTTATTAGATTACACAGGCGGTATTGTAGGATTTATCATCTTTTGCGTTGCATATTTAGTATTAGCTCCGATTATAAAACTTGACTCTAAAGGTCCAGTACTTTTCTCTCAGGACAGAGTAGGTAGAAATGGAAGGATCTTTAAATGTTATAAGTTCAGATCAATGAGAAGTGATGCTGAAGAAATAAAAAAATCATTGATGTCTCAAAATGAAATGAATGGTTTGATGTTCAAGATGGAAAATGATCCAAGAATCACAAAAGTTGGTCATTTTATTAGAAGAACATCACTTGATGAGCTGCCTCAGTTTATAAATGTATTAAAAGGTGACATGAGCTTAGTAGGTACAAGACCACCTACTGTAGATGAATATAATAATTATGAACCTAAACACAAAGCTCGTGTTTCAATGGCACCTGGACTTACAGGTTTGTGGCAGGTAAGCGGTAGAAGTAACATCAAGAATTTTGATGACGTCGTGAAACTTGACATGGAATATATCAATAATTGGTCTGTGCTTTTAGATATTAAGATTATTCTGCTAACAATTAAGGTTGTGTTGTTTGGAAAAGGGGCTAAATGATCATATTTTTGCTAAAAAAATATCAAAAACGCTAAGATTTGATTGCTCTTTAGAAATAGGCACTTTGCGTATATTTACGATTAAAGATAGGTAACTTTCCAAAGACCCAGTTTCAGATCTGAATTTAGCTCAATATAATTTGGAATGTGCTCTGACAGCGGTAACTGAAGTCAAACCATTTAGGGCAACTGCAGTACTAAAGGATTTTCTCAGCCACCGGTGAGAAAAGGTAAAAACTAAAGGGACTTCTTCAGAGCATGGCGGACCATTTCTGGAGTATTAACCTTTTAGTAATTCTCCGGTGGATTGAATTTAGGAACGAAACAAAAGGCAAAACAAGTTTGATGTACAGTTTTGTTACGACAGTTCTGTGGATTTTTTTATGAAAGCCAAATAAGGACTCAGATCCTATAAGGCAAATAAAAATCCGACCTTCCTTAGAAAGTCTAAAAAAATCATTAAGACGCAAGCAGTTATAAAAAAGCTAAGTTTGCAACGTTTTAGCTCTCTTACGCTTATTAGCACCAAAGATCTTGGTTCTTCCGCAAATTTGTTGAAAGCACTGAAAAGAATATAACAATATTCATCAGTGCTTTTTAAGTGTGCTCAGCATGAATATTATCTCTAGGGTGAAAGTCCCGAGGATGCCCGCTAACGGGAAATCTTAGCAAATCTACAAGGTGGTTGCGGTGACGTAATGGCTGAAAGAAGTAGATAGCAAAACTCTGGTCCGACGAACAGAAATCATCTTAGGCAAGTTACGGTGGATAAGCGTGCCTAATATCGCAAAGTCCAATAGTTAGACGGAGCCGGACATGTAAAGTTGGCGGATATATGGAGTGAAAGATAATGTTCTTACCTGAGGAGGTCTTGTCAGCGGTATAACCGTAGTAACAACGAATGGCAAGAAGTCAGCCGAGGTCATAGTAGCGAAGACTAAGCGTGAAGGACCGAACCCAACAAATGCAAAAATCGGAGGAACCGCAACATAATGAGCCACTGAAAGGGATTGTACGCCGAGAATATAAGGGCAGAAGTACACGCCTTAACATGAGGATAGCACGGAATGCGAAGGTAATGTTTAGGAAGTGGTCGAGGAGTTAAGGATATAGCCTAATGAGTAGCATGAACTTTGAACAGATAACTCCAGAGAGAATAGTCGATAAGGACAACTTTAATGAAGCCTTCGATAAAGTTGTGTCCAACAAAGGCGGAGCCGGAGTTGATGACATGGAAACCATTGAGTTGGAAGATTACATTAAATCTCATCCTTATGAAATCTCAAGCTCTGTTCTAAAAGGAGAATACAGACCATCGCCAATTAGACGAGTGTATATACCAAAAGACAATGGTGAACAAAGACCATTAGGAATACCTACCGTAAAAGATAGATTAGTACAACAGGCAATAGCTTTAGTACTAACAGAGGAATACGAGATGGTATTTTCAGACAATAGCTTTGGTTTCAGACCATCAAGAGGCTGTCATGATGCCATAACAAGAGCGTTAGAGTATCTTAACAGTGGACTTGAATAGGTAATTGACTTAGATTTAAGTAAGTTCTTTGATACGGTTAATCACAGTAAACTACTTCAGTTGCTCTCAGACAAAATTAAAGATGGAAGAGTAATTTCTTTAATCCATCGTTTTCTAAGAGCACCTATATCTGAAGATGGCAAGGTAGGCAAGAAGACTACTATCGGTACACCACAAGGTGGAGTTATTAGTCCTGTACTTGCTAACGTAATGCTCAATGAACTAGACCAACTGCTAGACAGCAGAGGTATTAAGTTTGTTCGCTATGCTGATGACATGGTTATCATGTGTGGCAGTAAGAAAACAGCAGAGCGTATCCTTGAAAATGTAACTAACTTTGTTGAAAAGAAACTCTTTTTAAAGGTCAATAAAGATAAAACCAAGATACTTCATGCCAGTTAGAAATCTCAATTTCTAGGCTTTGGCTTTACCACTAGGGTAAACCAAAAGAAAAGAATGCAGTATCCCACGCAAAAGTACTTTGCTATCTTCCATGAAAAGAAACGAACTAAATTCATTAAACGTATAAAGCTGATTTTAGACAGACGTGCTCCTGGTGGTATTGAAAAGGTAAAGAATAAGCTTAAAGAATATGTCAGAGGTTGGTACAACTATTATGCCGAAGGTATCCCAGTAACATGGAGAGAAAAGGCAAATAGCCTAATCAGACGTAGAATTCGTCAATTATTGTGGAAGCAGTGGAAGAATCCTGATAACAGGCGTAAACAGCTTATGAGAATTGGAACTAACATTCCTCCTTTAGGTGAGTTTGACTACAGCTCTAACAGTTATTGGCGTATAGCTAAAACACCTTTACTGCATCATGTTTTGGGTAAGAAGTTACTTGTTAAATTAGGTTGGTATGACCTTGAAGCGGTGGAGATATACGCCTAATGGAAGGCGTACATCTCTTTTGTTTGGGAAACGCCGTATGCGGATCCGCACGTACGGTGTTGTGAGAGTGTCGGTGGAAACACCGCCCTACTCGATTTTGTCTATTCAATGTTGACCTGAACTATATTCAAGAGCACATGCGTATATGACGTTTTGTTTCTGAGACTCAACAGCACTCTCAGACTGGAGAAAGGGACAATTCACTCTTTAACTGAGTTTAGAGACATTTATAGATCCTCTTACCTCCAGTGTGAGAGTACAGTAAGAAACAACCTGCCTTGGAGCATTAACCTCAGCGGACGCCCTGAAGTTAAGGTGCTTTTTCACGTTTGATGGAATACTGACTGTTTAAGGCAACTTTACGTTACCTCAGCTTTTTAATCATATTGCATTTGTTTTCATCAAAAGGTTGTCCTGATTTTGCTATTGCATAGGCAATACGGGCAAGTCTGTTCATAATGGCGCATATAATGATTTTTTAGAACGGTTCTGATTAAGTTTCAGTTTTAGCCATGATGATTCAGTACCATTTTTCATGGCCTGACTTAAATAAACCATTGCGCACATGTAAAGCATCTTTTTAATGCTCTGAATACCAGACTTGCGAATACCAAGGACAGTGGTTTTACCTCCTGTACCTGTAGTTACCGGAGCCACTCCGATGAAAGCAGCAAAAGCTCTTGATGAGGAGAATCTCTCTGGATCACCAATAGCAGTATAAAGTGCTACAGCTGAAAGCTTACCTATACCAGGAACTGTCTGAAGGTTAGAGCAGATTTCATTGTTTGAAGCGTAGGATAAGAGATGAGTGTTAATCTCTTTTATCTTTGTCTGCAGAGACTCAATGTTACTGAGCAGACTTTCACTGATGCAGTTTAAGTGACTGTAACTGCAGCCATCCTCTGAATGCTCTTTTTCAGTTTCAGTATTACAGAGAGCTTTTAAGGCTTCTGATACTTTGGTTGCTGATGCTACAGAAACTGTACCTGCCACCACACCTGATTCATAAAGAATGGCATGAGCTACATTGACCGTCTGAACAAACTGCTTGTTAAGCTGCTCACGTACGGTTATAAGATTCAGCAGATACTGGTTTTCCTGTGTTCTTGCAGGAATATGCTGCATTGATGGTGTGATTAGTGCCTTTAAGATACCTAAGTCATCAATTCTGTCTGTTTTATCAAGATGTAAAAAGGCTTTTACCTTTTGAGCTGGCAGAATATGACACTTATGGTTATGCTCATCAATGTATCTGCAAAGATAATTGCATGAACCACAGGCTTCAATACCAATCAGCTTTCTTGGTGTCTGGGTATCATCGATGAATTCAAAGAATTTTACTCTGAAAAGCTGATAGTTTCTGATATGTTTTGCTCCTAAATCGTAGTAGCATACCTGAAAGACTCTTGATGCTACATCAACGGCAACAGGCAGATATCCTTTTGTGGTAAGATAACTGACACGCTCAATTTCATATGCTGTGAATCTGGCTGCCTTCATGGAAATGGCTCCGAAAAGTTTGTTTATGAAATCTCTTCAATGAAAGCTACTGCCTAGGATGATTGAGCTTTGACTGAAGTATCTGGAGATTAGCGAGCGTCCGTGTATCGCCGTTCTCTACACTCCATTCAATGTCAGATTTAAGAAAAAAATAAAAATCAGTCAGTTTTACTGATCGTTGTTGGGTGGAACATTAGCGATAAAAATGTGAGGATGGGAATAGAAGAATGGATTCTAAAAAAAATATTCAGCATGTATATCTTGTTGGAGCAAAGTCATTGGGGGCTTACGGAGGTTATGAGACCTTTGTCTACAAGCTCACTGAGTATCACCAGAATAAAGAAAACCTCAAATATCATGTCGCCTGCAAAGCTAATGGAGAAGGAAGTATGGATGAGAGTAAGTTTGATGGGGTGATAAAGATCAATGACCACGAGTTTGAACTCCACAATGCCCACTGCTTCAAAATAGATGTTCCTCAGATTGGACCCGCACAGGCAATTTATTATGATGTTGTCGCACTAAAGACCTGCTGCAAACATATCAAGAAAAATCATATTCCTCACCCGATTATTTACATAATGGCATGTCGCATTGGGCCGTTTGCGGGGCATTTCTACAAAGAAATTCACAAATTAGGTGGTACGGTATATTTGAATCCAGATGGGCATGAATGGATGAGAGCAAAATGGTCTGCACCAATTCGAAAGTATTGGAAGATGTCTGAACAGATGATGGTCAAATATTGTGATCTTGTTATCTGTGATTCCGTTAATATCGAGAAGTATATCCATGAGTGCTATGACGGTAAAGGGATCAAAGGCAGGAATCCCAAAACGACTTTCATTGCTTACGGTGCAGATTTGACCCTAAGCAAGTTGGATGATGATGATGAAAAATTGGTGAACTGGTATAAGGAAAAAGGATTAACGAAGAAGGGCTATTACCTTGTTGTCGGTCGCTTTGTGCCGGAAAATTCTTTTGAAGTTATGATCCGTGAGTTTATGAAGAGTAAGAGTAAGAAAGACTTTGCAATCATCACTAACGTGAATTATAAATTCCTAAATGAATTGGAGAAAAAACTGCATTTCAATAGCGATATGAGAATTAAGTTTGTTGGCACTGTTTATGATCATGAACTGTTGAAGAAGATTCGAGAAAATGCGTATGCTTATTTTCACGGTCACACAGTTGGCGGTACTAACCCATCACTGATTGAAGCCCTTGGAAGTACCGATTTGAACTTACTGGTTGATGTTGGGTTCAATAAAGAAGTGGCAGAGGATTGCGCTTTGTATTGGACCCGTGAGCAGGGAAACCTTGCAAATTTGATTGATAAGGCAGACCAAATGAATATGGATGAAATTGCAGAAATGGGTCGGAGAGCTAAAAAGCGTGTAGCAGAAGAGTATACATGGGATAAAATCAGCGAGCTGTATAATGACATATTCTCAAAGAGAAAGAATGAGGAAAGCTAAAAATGCAATTGATTTCAATGAAAGAAGTTCAAGAGGGTTCACTTAAAATTCTAAAAAAAATAGATGAAATTTGTCATCAACTAAATCTTAAGTATTATTTGGCATATGGCACTTTAATTGGAGCTGTTCGTCATAAAGGCTTTATCCCTTGGGATGATGATGTTGATATTATGATGCCAAGAAAAGATTATGATATTCTTGTACAGTATTTCATTGACCATAAGGAAGAATTAAAACCTTTTGAAATTATAAATCCACAGGTAAATAATAAGTGTCCTTACACAATTTCCAGAATCAGTGATTCACGCTATCAGCTCGATGTTGATAATGAAGATGATTATGGAATCGGTCTATTTGTAGATATTTACCCATTAGATGGTGTCGGAAATACAATAAAAGAATATTCAAAATTTAAGAAAAGAGCGTCAAGATTTGCATCCATGTGCTTTCTTTCTTCTCGTCAAAGTGTAAAGAGAGAGAATACAAAATCAACACTCAAATATATAATTAAGTTTCCTGCTTTCATAGTGGCGAAAATGTTTGGAAAAAATTTTTTCATGAGAAAACTTTATACCATGGCTGCCAAGTGTGATTATAGCAATAGCAAGTATATTGGTTGTGTTATTTGGGCATCAGATGATGGATTAAGAGGGATTTTTCCTAAAAAATGGTTTGATCAAACAGTAGATATCGAATTTGAAGGGGCATATTTCAAAGCACCAAAAGAGTTTGATAAAGTATTAACACATGGTTACGGAAATTATATGAAGTTGCCGTCTAAGAAAGATAGAATCCCACATCATTATTATGATGCATATAGGAAATGATTAAGAGAAGGATAAATGCTATGCTAAATTTTACAGTTGGTCCAGTGATGTCATCGGAGAAAGTCAGAATAATTGGTGCAGAGCAAGTTCCTTATTTCAGAACAACTGAGTTTTCAAATGTAATGTTTGAAAATGAAAACCTTATGCGTAAATTTACTAAAGCCAGCAAAGATTCAAGAGTTGTTTTTCTTACTGGATCTGGTACGGCTGCAATGGAAGCAAGTGTGATGAATTGTCTGAATAAAGAAGATAAAGCTCTTGTAGTAAATGGTGGTAGTTTCGGTCATAGATTTGTTCAGCTTCTTGAGTTGCACGATGTTCCACATACAGAAATTGTCTTGGAGCATGGAAAAGCATTAAAGAAGGAAATGTTGGATCAGTATGAGAAAAAGGGATATACCGCATTTGTCGTAAATCTACATGAGACATCTACTGGCGTTCATTATGATATTGATATGATCAGCGATTTTTGCAAGAAAAATGGATTGTTTTTATTAGTAGATTCTATTAGTTCCTTTTTGGCAGATGAATTTAATATGGAAAAATTAGGTGTTGATGTGATGCTGACTGGTTCCCAAAAAGCATTAGCATGTCCTCCGGGAGTATCTGTCATTGTATTATCACCTAAGGCAATAGCTAGAATCGAAAATAACAATCCAAGATGTATGTACTTTGACCTTAAAGATGCATTAAAAAATGGGGATCGAGGACAAACACCGTTTACTCCGGCAGTCGGAATCTTACGTCAGATTAATGCCCGTTTAAAAGAAATTGATTCTGAAGGCGGAGTGACAGAAGAAAATAAAAAAATCGCTGAGTTAGCTGCAGATTTTAGGAAAAAGATTAAAGGTCTTCCATTTAAAATTGTATCAGAATCAATGTCAAATGCTGTAACTCCACTCCAGCCAACTACGGCAAATGCATATGATATATTCTTAATACTGAAAGATGAATATGGTATTTGGGTGTGTCCTAATGGTGGAGACATGAAAGATAAAATTTTCCGTGTTGGTCATATCGGTGCATTGACAAAAGAAGACAATACTACACTTGTGAATGCCTTTAAGGATTTACAAAAAAGAGGCTTGATGTGATTTCGGTAAAAAAGAAAAATACAAAACAAGTAAAAGCTTTGCTTCACAATAAAAAGTGTTGGGGGGGGAGGACATTATTGCCACAACATTGAATTACTTGAGGAGGTAAAAGATGGCCCATACAAAATAAGAAACATCATAAAAAACAAAGGAAATATGTCATTTTATGTTGTCTTTGATGAAAATGACCCTCTGATTATTGCCCCTGTTTTTGTAAAAAAGAAAATAGTTACAGTAGCTGGAACAGATGAATTCTTTGATTATGTAGATTTGTTTTACCGTGGGGATATTAAAAAGGAACGTCTAAAAGATGCTTTTGAGTCCCTTATGTTTTTTTTTAGTGAGTATGGAGCATCTACTATTAGATGGAATTATGTTCCAGAGGAATCAATTTCCAGAGAGTTTTTGTTAGATTTAAAATGCGAATGTAAGAAAACGGATAATACGGAAATTGCATTCCTAAAAAACGAAGATTATCTCTCGAGGTTAAGCAAAAGTACGAAGCAAAATCTCAGAACGGCGGAGAATAGATTAAAACGAGAAAACAAGACATTTAAATTGTTATCAAATCTTTGTCAACCACTTCCAGATGAAATCTTGCATGAATGCATTGATATCTATTGTGAGAGACAGCGTGAGAAATATGGAAAAGGTTTATTTAATCAATTACTAATCAAAACGTTTAACTACAGTACAGAAATGTTGCGAAAGCAAAAAGGCGTTATCATCACATTGATGATTGATGGAAATGTGGCGGCATTTATGTTTGGATATATTAATCACATTAGAAAATCTTATGAAGTCCCTAAATTGGCAATTTCTGATAGGTATGCTTTTTATTCTCCGGGAATGATACTGGTCAATAGAAGTATTCAGTTATTTACAGATACGACTGACATTCGGTTTTTGGATCTTTGTAGAGGAACAGAACAATACAAGTTAAAGATGGGAGGGAAAATTTATCATACCTATAATTATACTATAGCATTATAAAGGAGAATAAGTGATATGACCAAAGTCATAACATATGGGACATATGACCTATTACATTATGGTCATATCAGACTACTTGAAAGAGCTAAAGCACTTGGCGATTATTTGATTGTTGGCATAACTTCCGACGACTTTGATAAAAATCGAGGAAAAATTAATGTTCAGCAGTCGTTAATGGAAAGAGTAGATGCCGTTAAAGCGACAGGAATAGCAGATAAAATAATTATTGAAGAATATGAAGGACAGAAGATTGATGATATCCAAAAATATGATGTAGATATATTTACTGTCGGTTCTGACTGGAAGGGAAAGTTTGATTACCTAAATGAATTTTGTAAAGTAATTTATCTTGAAAGAACAGAAGGTATTTCAAGTTCCGATCTAAGAAATGAAAGAAGAAAGGTAAACTTTGGTTTGGTTGGAGATTCTTCTTTTTTAAATAAAATTTATAGGGAATCAAAGTTCGTCAACGGATTAAAAGTTAATAGTGTTTTTTCAAAAAATATCGAGATTCTGTCTGAAGATCTACAACATAAAATAGTTGGTTCCTATGAAGCTTTACTATCAAATGTGAATGCTGTCTACATACGATCTCTTCCTTGTTATCACTATAACCAAATTAAGCTTGCTCTTAATAATGGAGTTAATGTTTTATGTGAATCTCCATTAACGCTTTCTAAAGATCAAACGCGAGAACTTTTTTTATTAGCTCAAAGAAAAAAACTTATTTTAATGGAAGCCATTAAAACTGCATATTCTACAGCATTTTCTCGAATGCTACTTCTTACAAAAGAAGGAAAAATCGGGAAAGTGGTCTCAGTAGATGCAACCTGTACAAGTTTGAGAAAAGGTGCATCTGATTGGGACGGGGTAAGTGAATGGGGGCCGACAGCTTTACTACCTATATTAGAAATTTTAGGAAATACTCCTGAATCAGTTAATAACAATTCATGTACAGATAGCAATGGTAGAATAATATTTTCCAAAATTGACTTTATATATAAAGATTCAGTTGCAACAGCCAAATTTGGAGATGGAGTGAAGTCAGAAGGAGAATTAATTGTTTCAGGAACAAAAGGATATGTGTATATTCCAGCTCCTTGGTGGAATACAGAATATTTCGAACTTAGATTTGAGGAACAGAATGAGAATAAAAGATATTTTTACTCTTTAGAAGGAGAGGGAATAAGAAATGAACTTGTAGCCTTCGCAAGAAGTATTGAAAAATCTTTGCAATATACTGAAAATCAATCTGATCCTACAGCGAAAAAAAGAATATTTCATGGAAATATCAGAGAAGATATTACTAAAAATACTACTGAAAAAATATCAGAAATCATAGGAAACAGCTTGCGTTGATCTCTTATGGTCAGATAGTATAGAATTTGTAATGATTGTTTGTCTTATTCTTGTCTAGATAACTTTTACCATTTGATTTTCATTAAAAAGTCCATAACAATGTCAATTAGCACAGTTCATATTAAATTTTTTTAATTCAAACGCTGGATAATGCTGTATTACTTAGTTATCTAAAATTATAAAAAACGCTTTATGTAATTGATAAAGGTCAGTCTATTAAAAATGGAAAAAAAAATGATTACTGTCGCCATACTTATGTCTACATTCAATGGCGAGAAATATTTAAAAGAGCAAATAGATTCAATATTAAATCAAAAATGTAATTTTAAGTTTGATTTATTCGTAAGAGACGATGGATCCACTGATAACACTCTTTCTATCCTCGAATCATATTCAAAACATAAAGGTATAACATATTATAAAGCAAAAAAAAATTTAGGTGCAGCAAGAAGTTTTCTTACTCTATTAAAAGACATTTCAGAATATGATTTTTATGCTTTTTCAGATCAGGATGATGTTTGGAATGAAAACAAACTACAGAATGCAATCGACATTATCAAGTCAGAAAAGGAGCCAGCTTTATATTGTTCAAACTGTGAACTTGTTGATAATAAATTAAAATATCTAGGTAGAAATGTACATAGAAAGCAACCTACATTCAATTTGGAATCTGTTCTATGTTTGGCTAGTTGCGCACAAGGTTGTACATCTGTTCTCAATGAGAGATTAGCCATGGTTCTGAGAAAATATCCTCTGCCAGAAACTATTATTATGCATGATTCACTTTTAACAATTTTGTGCATGTTGATTGATGGTCATGTGTTTTATGATCATAATTCTTCTATGCAGTATAGAATGCATTCATCAAATGTCTTCGGGATGAATACATTAAAGCAGGGAATAAAATGTGTTTTAAAAGACAGAGTTACAGAAATATTTAAAAAAAAGAAAATTACAATGTATGATCAGGCAGAGAGTATTCTTCAAACGTACAAAAATGAAATTAGTTTAAAAAATCAAAAGATCTGTAAATTAATAATAAAATCCAAGTATTCTTTTATTGCGAGAATTTGTCTTGTTTTAAACCCACGAATAAAACATGACACTCTTAATAAAACCTTAACAAAAAAAATCGAAATCTTACTTGGAACTGACTGATTAAAGATTGGAGAAAGTATGTCATTAACTTATGAACTTATCGTCTCAACGATGAACCAACATGATGATAGTTTAATAGAAAAAATGAATATAAATTCTGACGCAATTATTATCAATCAAGCTGATGATTTTTCATTTCATGTAACCCATCATAATCAGAATACAATCAAATGGTATGAATTTAATGAAAGAGGAATCGGGCTGAGTAGAAATTCTGGTTTTATGAGATCTAACGCTGACATTATTCAGTTTGCTGATGATGATATGTTTTTTACTGATACATATATGTCAGATGTAATAAAGGAATATGAAAATCATCCTGAAGCTGATGTAATCTTATTTTCTAACAAATGCTTAAATCAAGATAGATTACCATATCAAGTAACTTCATTTGGCCGTGTGGGCAGATTGGAAGCAGTAAATTTTGGTGGTGCCAGAATAACAGCTAGAAGAGAAAAAATACTTTACAATAATATATGTTTCTCTCTTTTATTTGGAGGAGGGGCCAGATACTGTGCTGGTGAAGATGTAACATTTATTCAAGATTGTTTGAAAGCAGGACTAAAAGTTTACAAATCACCTTTAATCATATCTTCAATGAACCAGGATTCATCGTCATGGTTTAATGGTTACACCGAAAAATACTTTAAAGATAAAGGTGCTCTTTTGGCAGCAAATTTTCCACATATATCAATAATTGGTGTTTATATTCAGGCTTTTAAAAATAGAAAATTGTCAGATTTTAAGTTTAAAGAATTATTAAAACTATATAAAAGTGGTGCAAAAGAATATTTAAAATTAAAATAAGGTTTCATACACATGTGTGGATTAGATCAGAAATCTTTGAATAATTATTCATGAGGAGCATATCCTCAATACGATAAAAAGCAAACTCATTAATGGCTGAGTTGTCTCTTATGATAAATTAACAAGTCATTAACAAGAGTTGAGTCTATCAACAACTGACATTGAACAGTAAATTTTAGGAATAATTTTCGGACTAGTGTAACTTATTGATTTTCGATAACTTTTTACATTTGCAATTATTGATTAAGATCATTATATAAATCAATAGGATAATATCAATTATTGAGCCACAAGGATCACTTCAGCATACTTGAATTTGTTAATTGTGAACCACGGATCACGCAAACTATAATTTGCTTGAGAATGTCTTTGTAGTACTGAAAAAAGGAGCCATCAGAACAAAGGAAAAAGACGATGGCAGTTGAATTTGAAAACAGCGAAGAGCTTTTCAGTACACAGATAGGCAATATAGGACTTACAGCTGCAGCATTTGATTACTTTGGTTTGGCTGAGGTAATAGAACTTTGTGCACGTAAGACAGGATCACACGTTAAAGTAAAGCAGAGTGAAGTTGTAAAACTGATGTGCTGTCAGGTACTGAATGTTCCATATCAGTCACTGTACGGAACAGAGGAGTTCTATCAGGAAAAGCCTATACAGGGACTTACAGGAAACAGCACAATCAGCTCACACGATTTGAACCGTGATGTACTTTCAAGAGCGTTAGATGCTATAGCAGAATACGGACCTGAAAGACTGTCTTTAAAATGTGCCAAAGCAGTGTCATCAAAACTTGGAATAAAGCCTGATACAGTGTACTTAGATTCAACGAGCTTTCATTATGAGGGTAGAACCAGAGCTGAAGAAGAATGTAATCTGGTACTTGACCCAGGATGCAGCAGAGATCCACATCCTGAACTCAATCAGATAAATGAACTGATGGTATGTGATGAGCTGAGCAGACTGCCTTTATTTGCAACCTGTGTCAGTGGTCATACAAGTGACAAGACAAGTTTCAGAAACATCATTATCGATTACTGGAAACTTATAAAACAGCAGTTTAGCGAGTTACGTTACCTTGTAGGTGACAGTGCACTGTGCACAAGTGAAATAGCCATGACAGCTGCCAGAAACTGAGATTATTTTGTCAGCAGGATACCTGATAAGAACACTGAGGCAGTCTCCTGTTTTGAGAAACTCAAGGCATCACCTGAGTCACTTGTACCTGTAGACAAAGACAATCCTGATAGTCCTAAGACCATGTGGTGTGGTGGAGTGGGTATAGGAAAGCAGAAAGTCAGAAAACTCTTAGTACAGAATGAACTGCTTACAGGAAGAAAGACTGAGACTGTAAACAAGAAGGCTGAAAAAGAACTTGAATCAGTTCTTAAGACTTTAAAAAAGTTTGAGATACATCCCTGCAAGTGTATTGCTGATGCTGAAAAACAGGTAACAGAACTGACTTCAAAGTTAAAACTGGTTTCTGTAAGTGACATTACTTATGAAGAGGTCAAAGAGTATAAAAGTAAAGGTCTCCCTAAGAAGGATGAAGAGAAAGTTACAGTAAGTGTCATAGTAAGAGCAAATGCTCAGATTGACACAGAGGCTGTAAAAGATACAGTGGAAAAGGCAACCTATTATGTTCTCTGTACCAATGATACAGAGCGTAGATGGACCATGAGTGATTTACTTTCCACCTATAAGAAACAGTCTGTGGTTGAAAGAAACTGGAAATACTTAAAGGACAAAAAATCCTGGTGGGAGCTCTGTTTCTTGAAAGTCCTTCCCGTATCAATGCGCTGATGTGGCTAATGACACTTGCTCTGCTTATCTTTTATGAAACAGAGTACCTAATGCGTAAAAAGATGGCTGAGAACAAACTTTCAATTTCATCTCCTGACCACAGGACTGAACTTACAAGACCTAGTATGATGAGAGTTTACCAGTACCTTAGTAACTCCAGCATTTGTCTGACGTACATACCTGGTAGTGAGTTTGTAAAATTAACGGGAGTGCCCAAAGATATGCAGAAGATTTTGCTGTCTATGGGCGAGGTATGGTGCAGATATTATGTAAGTTCGACTTACAAAGCTTTTATCTGCACTGAGGTTTAAAATTTATGGCAGTAAAGATTGGGGAAGAATAATTCTAAAATTTACTGCGTAATGTCAGGAACAACAAAATTTAATCTAGCATTAATTTAGAGAATAAAGTATGTTAAAGCATCTATTTAGTATTCTACCAGGGTGGGGTAAGCATAATTACCGTTCTGATATTGATGGTTTAAGAGCTATTGCCTGTCTTGCAGTTGTTTTATATCATGCCTTTCCAGATAGACTACACGGTGGTTTTGTCGGTGTAGATATCTTCTTTGTAATTTCGGGATTTCTGATTTCATCTATAATCTACAGAAACCTTTTTAACAGTGAAACCCCAGGTAAAGTTAACATTGTTGATTTCTATATCAGGCGTGTCAGAAGAATCTTTCCGGCACTAATTGCTGTCCTGATAACCACTCTTGTACTTGGCTGGTTTGTTCTTTTACCAGATGAATATAAGTTGCTTGGTAAGCATGCATTTGGTGGTTCTGTTTACATCAATAACTTCATGCTTTTTAATGAAAGCGGAGATTATTTTAATGCAGCATCCAATGCCAAACCATTGTTACATTTATGGTCTTTAGGTGTTGAAGAACAGTTCTATCTGATTTTTCCTATTTTTTTATATGTTCTTTATAAAACAAATCTTAACTTTATTCTATGTCTTACTCTTTTTACAGTAGGCTCTTTCTGTCTTAATAAATACAACATCAATACAAATCAGCAAACATCTGCATTTTATCTTCCATGGTGCAGGTTCTGGGAATTGAGTATTGGTGCGATCCTTGCTTATACTGTAAATTACCACAGTGATTTTGTATTAAAAGCAAAATCTGTTCTAACAGATAATATTATTGCTAGTCATGCATCAAAAATCATTTTTAGAAAGAGTAATGATGATCTAAGACAAAATCTGATTAACAATGCAATTTCTTTAGCAGGAATTGTGATCATAATTTTTGGTATTATTGCTGTAAAAAATGATAGTACTTTCCCAGGAACAAAAGCTTTAATACCTGTATTCGGTTCATTGATGATTATAGGTGCAGGAAAAACAGCTGTAATAAACAAATATCTACTGTCAAATCCTGTGATGGTATTTATAGGATTAATCAGCTACCCATTGTACTTGTGGCACTGGCCTCTGCTTTCAATGGCATATATCTGTGCAGATCAGCAACCAACTTCTTGGATTAGAATTTGTGCTGTTCTGATTGCTGTTATTCTCTCCGTATTAACTTATTTCTTTATTGAGCCACCACTAAGGTATGGAAAATATCCTAAAGTTAAGGCTACAGGTCTTTTTTTTACTTTATTTATGATAGGAGGAATTGGTTTTACAATTTTTTTTACGGATGGACTAAAATTTAATCTTAATTTAAAAGAAAGAGAGATATTTTCGCAAACCTCAAAATATAAAATGCATAGAATATGGATTTTATATGACCAATACATTGACAACTGTAAAGAGACATTTTCTGGTTGGCCTAAAAACACCTGTGGTTTTCAAAGCAAAGCAGGAATGAATGATATTGCTTTAATTGGAAGTTCACATGCAGGACATCTGTTTTATGGTTTACAGGATTTAGCAAATAAAAAAAAGCATTCAATTGCGCTTCTAAGTGACTTTGGACAAAGCTGCTTTTATGATTTGTATACACCTGGCCCTGATAGAAGATCATTATACGTTAGTACTTCAAAAGCTTACTCTTATGTACAGAAACAAGACAATATAAAGGTTGTTCTTCTTGCGGATTTTATAGATAAGTCAATTGATTATTACAAACTTGTTAATCATCCAGAAATAAAAGATCCTGCATCAATTTATGAAATTGCTGTAAAAAAATCACTTAATCTTTTAAAAAATAAAAAAGTAATCATTATTTTAGATTCATACAGGTTGCCTTTTGACGTTTTATCTTGCAATAAAAGACCTTTATCATTTAAAAGGTATAAGCACAACTGCAAATTCTCACCAAAGAGTTCTCCTACTTTTAAAAACAGGGTTTTAATTAACAATGTTATAAAAAATGTCTCAAAAAATTACAGTAACGTTAAACTATTTGATTTGTCACAAATTTTTTGTAACAATGAGGAATGTACTGCCAAGATTGGTGACTATGTTTTATTTTTAGATAATAATCATTTAAACCCTGAAGGATCGAAATATGTAGCACCTTTTATTTTCAATATGATTGATAAAACTTTTGATGAAATAAAACTTGCTCGATAGGCTTTACAAATTATAAGTTTATTCAAAAGATCATATTACTAACTCAACTTTTGCATTTCAAAAATTGAGTTAAGACGATAAATATAAGCAGTCGAGCACTGCTTTTGTTCTTTAAAATGCGATTTTGATTATTAAGACATACGTGATATGTAAAAAATAGCTTTAGAATGCTGTTTAAGAGGTGATTTTGTTAAAAAAGTGTGTACATTCATAAGACTCGCATTGATCGGTAAAATTTTCGAATAAAACATCATTATTCAGTTAATCAACAAGTTAAAACGCTTTGTCCTGGTAATACGACTTAAGGTAATACCGGCACCATTCATCTCCCATAGCTATCAGTACCAGTTTTACTTCAGTCGGAAGTCCAAGTACAGATACTTTTCCTGTACTTCGGTTGCACTGAAGGACGATTCCACTGTTGCCTATATACTGATACAGTCTCATAAGGCTTGGCTTTTCAAGCTGAACCTTATGATCCAGAGATGGTATAGTGAGCTTCTGCTCCTGCATCTTCTTTCGCATCAGGTATTCTGTTGCGGTATATATCAAAAGAGCAGTGGTCATAATCCACATCAGTGCATTTATTCTTGATGGCAGCTCCAGATAGATTGCGTTGATAAGCAGTTTCTTATCCTTGAGGCATCTCCAGTTACGCTCTACTACAGACTGCTTCTTATATACACCTATGAGCTCTGCCATAGTCCAGTTTCTTTCAACATCATTGGTGCAGATGACGTAATAGGTATCCTCTTTTATCTTCTGCTCTATGGCGGTATCATCAAGCTCAACTTCAGCTCTAACCTTAACCGCAACCGTTACCTTTTGCTCATCCTTACCATGTCTGCCTTTATGAGTGTATTTCTGTACTTCCTCATAGCCAATACTAGCATCAGTAAGCTTTACAAGCTTAAGCTTAGCTGTGATTTTCTTTAATTCCTGTTCTGCATCAGCCTTACATTTGCAGGGTTGCGTCCAGAGTTTCTTCAGCTGAGAATTTACCTTATCAAGCTCCTTTTCTGCTCTTTTGGTAATGATCTTCTTCTTGGTGGAGTAAAGTAACTCATTCTGTACCAGCAGTTTCTTTACGGTTTCATCTCCAAGTTTACCTTCACCACACCACATGGCTTTAGTTCCTTCAGGATTGTTCTCATCTACAGAAACAAGCTCTTCAGGATGTGCCTTTAACATCTTTCTGCAGGCTGTAGCCTCGTCATTCTTGTCAGAAATACGAGTTACCATTTTAATGCCATGTTCTTTAGCAGCTTTGGCAATAGGAGAGGTGCATAAGGCACTGTCTCCTGTAAGATAACGTAAATCCTTAAACTGAGCCTTGATACTGTCCCAATAGTCAGTAATGACATTTCTGAAACTGGTCTTATCGGATACATGTCCACTGACACAGGTTTCAAATATAGGCAGTTCACTCAGTTCATCACAAAGCATCAGCTCATTTATCTGTCCCTGCTCTGGATGATTGTCTCTACTGTACCCCTGGTCGAGAACAATATTGCATCCTTCTTCAATTCTTGGCTCTCCAGAATAATGGAAGCTGGTACTGTCCAAATGGACACTCTCTACCTTGAGCCCCAGTTTCTCTGCTACCTTTGCAGAGCATCTTAAAAACAGCTTCTCTGGTCCAAATTCAGCGATGGCATCCAGAGTTCTTGAAAGAACATTTCTATCCAGCTGCTCAAATGTAACATCTTTACGATTTATCAGAGCCTGTAATGGTCGGCTTCGGTAAAACTCCTGCGTTCCATACAGTGACTGATATGGTACATTCAGGACCTGACAGCATAAAAGCTTTACTATTTCAGAGCTCTTAAACTTAACATGGGAACCTATCTTTCCTATGCACAACTCAATAGGCTCATCAAGGTTGAAATAATCAAATCCTGCTGCTGTTAATCCCAGATTACCAAGCTCAGCTGTTACCTGTTCGTTGTCATCATCAAAATCGTCAAGAGATGCCATATTCCTGTGCCTTATATTCTTTTGTACCCAAGCTTTATAAGGAATCTGATGAAAAATTAAAAGCCTTTATGTGATCTGATGATCCTTAAATCACGCTGATGAAATTACTACCGATCGTTTTGATCCTTTAATCGCAAAATAAGCAAAAAGTCGTTGAAAATTAAATAGATAATTTTATAATGACCTTAAATTAGTAGAAAGTGATCTAAAATCAAACGGTTACGACTAAAGTTTTATTCAAAAATTTTACTGACCAAGGTCTGATAAGAGCTTAAAAAGTAGATTGATTTGTAAAGATTGATATAAAACTATTTTAATATCAATGAGTTATGTAGATTTGAGGGTGTTTTTCTATTAAAATATATTTGAGACCTAAATAACAGAAAAAACCCAATGAAAAGTTTACCAACTTCTGAGATTAATGCAAATCAACTTTTTAAAGTTTTTGAAAAATCTGTACATACAGGCGTAGTTAGAAGTCTTGCTAGAGAAAGCAGATCCGTTGTACGTTCAAGAAAATTGGAGCCTTTTATTCTGTTTATAACATTGGTAGATGTTCTCTCATCAGATAAAGAGTTTACTCTTACCTGTATCTATGACAGATATATGGATTTATGCATCGAGCAGGGGTTAGAGTTCATGAAATTGGATCCATTTTATGATTTCCTTGCAAAGAAAGAGTTTTTGCAGTTTGTTAACGATTTATACACTGAGGTTAACAGGGTAGCTTTAAAAGGAGAATTCTCAGAAGGAGCTGAGCTGGTAAAGATCCTGTCTGAGAAATTTGCCAAACTCGATGGAATAGAGTTGCAGGATGGTTCTGAGGTTCCAACCAACTGTAAAGATTATTCAGGAAAAATAACACCGAAATAAAGGTTCATGTAACACTTGACGTAAAGTCTGGCGCAATGCATGGCTGCAGTGTTACCAAAGGAATTAAATCTGAAAGAGAGTGCATCAGCGTAACAAAACATGCATACAGATTATTGATAGCAGATGCTGGCTATCAGATTTTGAAACTCTTTGCTCAGATTGCCAGATATAAAGGATTGTTTCTGGTTAAGCTTACAACGAATTCTACTCTTACTGTATTAGATTCATATAAGACAGCTAAGAACGGAGAAATTGAGAAACAGAAAATCATTACAAAGGGCAAGGCACATCCAAAGGGAGATAACCTAAAGTCCACCAAATTCTGAGATGGTTTGACTCATGACTGCAAGGCGACAACCTCAAACATAAAGACTGAAGACGGTAAGAAATTCGAATTTAGAGTGGTTAAATTCTACCTGGACGAAAACATAGCTAATGAAAAAGAGTTTACAACCGGTATAGATGAGTTCCTTTGTCGATGAAAGATGATCAGAAAGAGATTTGTTCTTTTGGCAACAAATATTCCTTCTGATGTTTTAGATGCCGAGCAGATTGCTCAGTTGTACAGAGCAAGATGATATGCAGAAATTGCTTTTAGAATGCATAAGTGATTCTGCGGATTAAAGAAAACTCTGACCAAAAGCAAAACACTGTCAAAGGCTTTAGTTGTAATGTCACATATATTTTATTCATTAAAACTGATGTTGGCTCAGAGTATGGAAAAGATTGTAGGTAAAACTCTTTCTCCTAAGAAAACAGCTCATTACGGTACAAGACTTTGAATATACTGCTGTCTCTGCTTGAATCAAAAAGAAAATGCATTAACTGCATAAAACTATGGTCTGAAAAGTTTTTTATGTATGGAAAATCCAGAACCAGCTATATAAAGGAAATTAAAGGTAAAGAATTAAGTTGCATTATTGAATGACTTAGAAAAGAACCTAAGAAATTAAAAGGCAAGTCTATAGATATTTCAACAAATTATGCTTCTTAAACTGCAATGTATGGAGTGTGTATAAAATGATATAATTTAAACTGTAAAATCAATAAGTTAAATCAGATTATACACACGATATTGTGATAAACAAAAATTCATCTTCTTGCAATAGAGCAATTTCTCTTGAGTCAATTTTTACTTACATCGGTATAAGTACTCTTTTACGTAAAGCCAAGTTTGAAAAGCGTTCAGGTGCTGATGCATTTACTATCTTAAATGTACTTATCTCTTCTGTATTCAAAGGTTATCCAAATCTGTACAGATTCTTTGAATCTACTGAAGGTAAGTCATGTTCTTTCAGTAGAGATGCTGCATACAGATTCCTTTGCAATCCAAAGTATGACTGGCAGTCTTTAATGTTCAATATAGCCACATTCATCATCAGATTTATCTGTGAACTGAATAAAGACAATAAAGAGCAGATTAACTGTTTGGTTGTAGACGATACCATGATTGAAAGAAGCAGAGGTAAGAAGCTAGAACTCTTATCAAGACAGTTCAACCATGTTATAGGTAAAACAGTTAAAGGTTTTACTGACTTAGCCTTAGGCTGGACTGACGGAATTACCCATGTTCCTGTATTAAGTTATCTCATAGCTTCTAGCAGAGAGAACAATCTAATCAGAAAAGCCGATGAGAATAACTTTGATAACAGAACCACCGGAGCAAAACGCAGAAAGACAGTCTGTAAAAGAAAACTGAAGTTCTCATCAGTATGTGCAGACTTACTGTAAAGGCAATCTACAGTTCAACTTGAGAAAGGCTCTTCTAAATTCTTTGCTCAAATCAAGCTTCTTAAGCATATCAATGGTGGCAGATTAAACAAAGGTAATCTGATAACTTCCATCATTGCTTATACCAACAAAGACCTTAGAGTCAGACTTGTCTTTGTAAAGGCAAAAAACTCTAAGGGCTGGATTTGTATTGTAAGCACTGACCTTAACTTATCTCCTGAGAAAATCATAGAACTCTATGGCAGAAGATGGTCCGTTGAAGTTGACTTTAAGGCACAGAAAAGTTACCTTAGGTTAAAAAAGGAATGTCAGGCTCATGACTTTGATACCTGTAATGCCTTTATGGTTGTCTCCAGTATCAGGTTACAGCTCATGGAGTTTAACAGAAGACACGATAACGATCCTCGTTCTATTGGAGAACTTTTCTACAGTGTACGCTCTGAGATTACCGCTGTTACCTTTGCTGAAGCTCTTCAGACTCTGCTATCTCTGATTGATGACATTGCCTTTACTCTTGAAGCAGAAGACTGTTTACGTAAAGGTAAACTTGCTAAAGCTAAAGAAGTAATATCAGATAAAATCTCAGAGTGATACTTGGGTATGACAGACTACATCAAAATGTACATTGAGCTACCACAAACGTCTCAATAATCAAAAATCGTATTTTATAGAACAAATGCAGTGTAAAACCGCTTTGTTATCTGCATGTTGGACTAAAATCCAAATGCAAAAGATGAGTAAATTAAAAGAATTGTCAAAATGAAGATTTTTAATTCAATTTTATACCGTTACCTTTTGTTAAAAAATAGAGTACTTTGGAGAAGAAAAAATAAACATAACAGAACGATTCTTCTCAGTTTATGTCCTTTAAATTTGATCTCAGTTGGAAACTATTCATATGGTAGATTAAAAGTAAGTTCAATGAATCATAAAAGCCACTTATCAATAGGAAGTTTCTGCTCTATCGCTGGCGAAGTTACTTTTCTTTTGAATGCTGAACATGATATCTCAACAATTTCTACTTATCCATTTAAAGTAATGGTAATGGGGCAAAAAGCAGAGGCCAGTACAAAAGGAGACATCATAGTAGATGATGATGTTTGGATTGGCGAGAGAGCAACTATTATGTCAGGAGTACACATAGGACAGGGGGCTGTTATTGCTGCAGGATCAGTAGTTACACATAATGTTCCTCCTTATGCTGTAGTAGGAGGTGTACCTGCGAAGGTCATTAAGTACAGATTTTCAAAACAGATTATAGATGCTTTACTTAAAGTAGATTATAGTAAACTGACAAAAGAAATGATATCATCACACATCGACATATTATATTCTAAATTGTCTGATTTAGAGCAACTGGAATGGTTACCCCAAAAATTAAAATAGTACTGTTGTGACAGACAGATCTTTTACATTGCTCCAGCTATTATAACTAAATCAATTTTTGAAATGCAAAAATTGATTAAATTGGAGTATGATATGTATAAATATTCAGAGAACATCAACATGTTACAAGAAAAAATAATGCTTTTCGTCCCAGCATATAATTGTGAAAAGCAAGTTATCAGAGTTCTTCGTTCTATAACACCTGAAATAGCATCGTTATTTACAGAAATTGTTGTTATTGAAAATCGTTCACCTGATGGCACAGTTGATTCTGCAATCCAAGGATTAAAGGAGATAACAAACTGTAAAACAACTCTTTTGCAGAATGACGAGAATTACAGTTTAGGTGGTTCACATAAAGTCGCCTTTAACTATATGTTAGATCATGATTATGATTACGTAGTCGTATTACATGGTGATGATCAGGGCGATATTAATGACATTGCTAATCTAATAAATAACAAGGTACATCACCAGTATGATGTTATTTTAGGTTCAAGATTTGCAAAAGGCTCTAAGCTTGTTGGATACTCAACTTTCAGAACCTTTGGGAATATAGTTATAAATTTTCTTTTATCCATCATGACTTTTACAAAGATTACAGACATGGGAGCTGGCTTGAACTTGTACAGTCGAGATTTTCTAGTATCTCGTTTTTATCTGCTATACCCAAATGATCTGACCTTTAACATCTATATGCTATTTTATGGAATTTGGAAAAAAACAAACTTTATATTCTTCCCTTTAACATGGAAGGAAGATGATCAGGTTTCAAATGCAAAGATGTTTAGGCAGGCATGGAATATTTTAAAGTTAACATTCGAGTTTGCATTAAATAAGAACGTTCTTGAAAGAGATTTCGTAAACGGCAGATCCGAATATACCTCTAAGGTACTTTTTCAGAAATGATTTCTGCCTCACTCTTAACAGCAACAACTTGTTATATCGGTGCTCAGATTTTTAAGGCATTGAGATTATACTTTGTCTTGGGGGCTTACAGAATTAGGCTCGTAGTACTGTTCATCCTCTGCTCTACTGGTGTCGTCTGCTCGTACCTGATGAGTGGGGAACCTTTTATTTATGAGCTTTTAGTAGCTCTTTCTCTGTTATTTTTCTTCAGAATTCCATTTTTCGCATCCTTTTATTCTTTAATTGTTCTAAGAATCTTTGATGCTTTTTTACTGTTACTATGTGTTCCAATTTTTAAGGGACTGTTATCAAATCACCTAATTATCTTTCTAGGCTCTTTGACTGCAGTATGCTGGCTTTTGATTTCAACATTACCTGTTATTATCAACAGAATCGAGAAAAGAATTCTTATAAGTCCTGTATATAAGCCTTTCTTCACTCTTGCAATTAGACAACTTGTCACTATAAAAAAAGAGCTGGGCTACCTTGCTTTTGGCAAAAAAGGAACTCTTCCTCTAACAGTACTTTTAACCGCAGTCATTTGGTTTTTAGAGATTTTATCTTTAGCCCTTCTTACCGGAAATATCTTTTCTGGTGGTCAGTCTGTTGTCAACCGTATTGAGGGTAGTCTTGGTATGGACGCTAGCTATTTCAGAGTTGATTATAACGAACTTGTATTAGCTCTTAGTAGCATTGTCATTATTACTTTTGTAGCTGCATCAGTAAGGAAACTTAAAAGAAAATGATTAGTTACGTATTCTGTTACTGCAAGGTAGATAAATGGTCCTTTCTGGATTCCTCACTGGGACTTAACGACCTTAGAAACTTAAGATTCGGAAAAATCACCTATGAGCAAATTTTAAACAAAATCAACGCTTTTGAGCACTCTCAATTTATTTTTTTTAATGAGAACTTTCCTAATACTCATCAGAAACTGATTTCTCTTTTATCTAATTATCTGACAGAAAATAACTGTTATCTTGATTGCGAAGATTCTGTCGCTGTAATAAATCTGCAGTACTTTCCTCGTGATATAATGCTATCAAGCAAGATCAGTCAGGCAGAAGCTTCTAGCCTTCCTCTTATTATTACAGCAGAAAAAAATGAAAACAGAATCAGTACTATGATTCTCAAAGCAAAGAATCTAAGAGAAGTAAAACTTCCTTTTGACAGTCCTGTATTCGAAGCTCCTGAACATTCTCTGGTCAATTTAAACACACCTTCAGAGGTCATGGATTTATTTAACGAGGGATTGGTACTTAGAAACTTTAACTCCATGCAAAAAGGACGTACAGGATATTTTTTGAAACATTCAAAACAGAAATCCAAAATGAAGGCTGAACACCAGTTTTTGAACACTCTGCCTACGGCCATCAGACCATTCTATCCATGCTGTGGAGATTATATTGAAGATATAGAAAACGATGAGTCTGGTTATGAGATTGAACTTATTCCTTCTCTAGATGTATCAAAGATTCTAATCAATAACTATTTCTCATCTCAGGAAAGATGTAAAGACTTTATACAGGCAATTGAAAAGTACTGTGATTCTGTTCCTCACAAAACTGTATCAAAAGAGGAATATAAAGAAAAAATGACTGCGCTTTTTGTCAGAAAAGGAGAAAAAAGACTGGAGGAATTGTCTAAAGTCAGATGCATATCCAGTCTTAACCAGATTGTAAAACTGTTAGGATTTGACAGTGTTGATGATTTTGGAAAGGCATATTTAAAGCTCCTAAAAAATGACATTGCAGGAATGAAAGAAACAGAGTTTTATTGTGGCCACGGTGACTTATTTTTTGGTAATATGCTTTATGATCCAACAAAAAAGATTCTAAAGCTTGTTGACCCAAAGGGAGGAAATGCCTCATCACCGATGATGCCTATCTGGTACGATTTAGCAAAGCTTTCCCATTCATTTATGGGCAATTACGATCTTATGGTTTATGGCTTAATTTCTCCTTTCTTAAACGATTCATTAGAGCTTTCTTTAAAAATCAGCAAAGAATTCAAAAATAACTGTCAGTTGCTTTCAAATGAATTCAGAGATTTTCTTTCAAGAAGAAATCTGGATATTAGGAGAGTGCGCTTATACGAAGGCTCTTTATTTTTATCAATGCTCCCACTTCATGCAGAAGCCCCATTAAGAATGTCTTGTCAGCTTATACGAGCTACTGAAATTTACAAGTATTACACTGAGGAGAAGTAATGTCAGTTGCATATGTTATCTGCGCAGCAGGAGAAGGCTCTAGGTTCCGTAAAGATTTCGGAGATTTACCCAAATCACTAATTAGGCTCTGTGGACATACTCTACTGGAGTGGTCATTACGTTCTTTGCCTGTGTTTTCCGATGATAAACTGATTTTGATAACACAGAAAAAGCACAGAATAAAAGAAAAATGCCTTGAAATGGTACATAATCTATATCCTTTTAACTATATCCAATGGATTGAAATACCTGCTCTCACAAAAGGCCAGCTTGAAACCGCTAGTCTGGCTAGACCTTATATAAAAGATGAAGATAGTCTTGTGATTTATAACTGTGATACCTATTTTCAGAGTAAAACACTAGATCAACTCATAAATAATCCGTGTGTTGATGGAATTATTCCATGTGCAAAGGCTGATGGTTCAGCTTGGTCCTTCTGCAGAACGGATGAGAACGGCAAGATTGTTGAAGTAAAAGAGAAGGTTAGAATTTCAGAATGGGCTTCTGTAGGACTTTATTACTTCAGAGACGCAAAACTGTTCTTTTCAAAAGCAGTTGAAGCTCTTAACTGTCCAACTTCTGATAAGGAATACTTTGTTGCCCCCCTGTATCAGTGGTATATCGATCATCAAAAGAATGTTGTCATGGACAAAGTAACGCTCTTTAGACCTATGGGTACTCCAGATCAGATTGGAGAATTTTGGAACAAGTCAATTACAGAAGTAAAAAGTGAAAACGATCCTCCTGTTCTGGTAATTGACTTAGACAACACCATTACCATTGATGAACCAGGTGTTCCATATCAAGAAAAAAAACCAAATCAGCCTGTGATTGATAAACTCAAAGAATTCAAAAATGCAGGATGGAAAATAATAATCCATTCTTCTCGCCATATGGCAACTTGTAAGAATGATGAAAGCAAAGTTTTAGCAAACATTGGTGAAATTACTTTCAAGTGGTTAAGAGAACATGATGTTCCTTTCGACGGTCTGAAATTTGGAAAACCTTATGCAAGAAATGGGTTTTATGTTGATGATAAAGGACTCAGACCAGATGAGTTTCTTCAACTTAACCCCTGTTGACTTGAATATCTTAAAAATACTTTTTACGTGTATCAAATATAGGAAAAGTTTTTTGAATTCACGAATAGGAATTTATATTTTCTTAGTGTTCTTCCTTAGTGATTGCCTAATTTCTATTTTTTTAGCACAAAACTAACCATTGTTGTTGTTTGAGTTCAGGTTAAGCTAATGGAGGAATTGATAGTTTACTAAACTATAATGGTTATAAAATATTTGGGTCAGTACAGAAAAGTGTGGGATTAGCAAATATCCGTTATCTATCGGAAAGATAGTAGTGATCCATTATGAGATGGATGAGTTATGGTCTGCTAGCATATTTATTTCTTAAACAGTTTTATTCCTCGTGACAATGGTGGAGAGCTTTGGAAGATGGACTGAGTCCAAGATCCCACTAATTTAAGGACAGAACCAAATATTTTCAGAAATATGTAATTAGTGCGAAATAACCGAAAACTAATCCATTATGACAGTCTCACTGCAGACTGTCAGCTCATTAAAAAATCAGTGTAATTTGATTCACAAAACTGTATGAATTTGCATTTTTCTAAAATCAAAAATATATAGCTCTGAGAGCTGTTTAAATAGCTATAGAGAGACGCAAATTTCACAGCTTTACTTTTATCATTTTTCTCACTCGCAGATCTCTATGCTCTTCTGGTGATCTGTGGAGATCTTTTGAGAGCTGTAATGATCTATCAAAACAGCACTTTATAATGTGTTCAAAATCGCTTTGATATAATACCTGTATAAGAATTTAACAGGATTAGTACAAGTGGATTTTGAAGATCTGAATAAGAGATATAAAGAGCTAGCTGATAAGTTACAATAGGCAACTTCAGGTGATCCTATGCTCTCTGTACTAATCACAGCCATGATGACTCTCTATGAGAGCTTATCAGGAATGTTTGCAGAGCAAAAGAATATAAATGCAGAACAAAAAATAGCAATTGAAAAATTGACAGCTGTAATAGAAAGACTTGAAGCAAGACTTGGCAATAAATCTATTACAGTAAGAAAGACCTGCAATGAGAACATCAATGGTAAGGGAAAGGACAGTAAGAGAGGCATAGACTCATCAAGTCATGGAAAGATGGTAAAAGCAGTAAATCTGCATCAAAGGACAGCTCTGAGATTAAGGTAACAGAGAAAGAAGTCTGTATTGATGTAGATGGCAAAGAGATTTCTTTAGAAGAAGCCAGAAAGAAAATCTGAACCACTTTTACAGGGAAACTTTACAAGTACATCCGAATTAACAATTCATCCTAAAAGACAGATATAGAGTTAAACCTAATCAGAACTCAGTACAGCAAACTGCAGGCAGTGGCTGTAGATGAGGATGGACAGGAACTTGCAGCTACTAGAGTTGAACCTACTGTATATGCTGCAACAGATTTCCTAAAGAAAAGCTCAATGAGCATCAATCTGATGAGTCTGATATTAGAGCAGATGCTTAATCTGAAACTGCCATTAAACATAATTAGTCAGTACTTATCACGCTATGGTGCCATGTACTCAAGACAGCAGCTGTACAGTTACGTTAACATCGTAACTGCAATGATAACTCCGGTGTTTAAACATATGGAAAGTTATATAGGACAGGCAAAGCTGATAGGAATAGATGAGACCTACTGGGAATGCAGAGAAAAGCAGAGAATAAAAGCACCACCTGAAGATGAACTAGGAAAGAAAGCTCAGCGAAGTAAAGCTAAAACAATCCGTTCATATGTATTCTGAGTAATTACCCCGAAGGTATGTATATATCTGCATTCTCTGGAAAGGAATTCAGATATACCTAAACATTTCTTGTTGGAACATGATATTTCCAGGGACTGTTTTATTGAGTCGGATTGCTTTTATAAGAAAATGTTCTCACAGATTGAAAATGAGAACGGAGAGTTGTCAAAAGCATTTATTCACGGTATCTGCTGGGTTCATGACAGAAGAAACTTCTGTGAACTTTTAAACTACTCTACCCATAAAGACGGAGTTCCTGTTACCGAGATGATTGCTAACAAATGGGAACAGGATATTACAGACAGCAGGTATTTCGTAGAAGCCATTTCAAAGAGTATCAGCATCTATAACGATATAGTTAAAGATTGCAATAAAGACAGCACCCTTGATATCTGTAAGTTAAAGAACGAAAAGGTCAAACCTTTAATCGATGAAATCTTTACTAAGGCTCAGGCTATCTTTGAAACCATTAAAAGGCGCAGAGCAAACGGAAAGTCAAAATTGAACCACAGAGAAAATGCTCTGACAGGTTTTATAAGGCAATGGTCTACCTTGTTAATAACAAAGAAGGTTTAACCTCCTTCTTAGACAGCCCTTATGGAGTTATGCACAACAACAATGTTGAAGAGAAATTCCGTGAGATTGGTATACTGCGTAACAGCATGATGGCAAGTGATACGTGTAAAGGAGCTGAGAATCTAACGGTTCTGTATTCTCTGTATAAAACCTGTATCTTGAACAGCACTGATTTTAAATCCTATATGAAGAAAATCATTGAAACAATGACGCTTCATATGAATGAGATTGAATTTGAAAAGGACAAAAGAGGAACCATCACTGACTTTAAGTGTCACAATATTTCCTCTGTTATTCTAGATAAACTTATGCCATGGAATATGGCTTAATTTGGAATAAGGTAATTGGTTATTTCTTACCAATTACAGAAATAGAGAATTGGGACTTGATTATTAAATCCCAGCCCATAATAAAGAGCTGATAAGTAAATGTTTGCAAAAAGGAAGAAACTTAAAAAGTAATCTTATTTTAATGCAAAAACTGTGAAGTATATGTCACGAATAAAACTGAATATATATAGTATAAATACATTCAGATAAATATAATTAACACGGCTAGGTACTATAAAAATGAATTTTAACGATACACATTTAACAAGATGGAACTATTTCAATTATTTTTTGGTTATTGTTTTTATAGGATCAGTTTTATTTCCATTAATTGGAATACAAGGTTTTCTCCATGGACACGAAGGCTGGGCAGGACCGGACCTTTACAGTCCAGCTATTAACCTTGACATATCAAAAGGATTTTTAGCAAGAACAATCGATGAAAATCATAATGTCATGCTAGATTATCACCATCATCCTCTATTAGGTTTCTACATATATAATCTTGTGGCAAAGATTTCTCCTGATTCTTACATGTGGAGACTTCGATTCGGTTATTTATTTGCCACAGTAATATTAATTATAGGATGGTTGATTTTTTATTTCTTTTTAAAAAGATTATCATATAAGAGAAGTGTATGTTTATTTGCAACTGCTTTATTGGCATGTTCGATCTATTATGCTCATAATAAAGCATTAACAAATTTTGACAGCCTAACATGTATAACATGTTCTATTCTTTTATTTGCGTATCACACACTGTTTAATCAAACTAAAATTAAATATAATTTTAATATAAAAATAATTCTATCTTGGATTATTATTTTAATTTCTTTAAATATTTCTTTGTATTTTTACGCTGTAAATTTTGTATTCGCATGTATTTATATTTATGAGGGCTTCAAAAATAAATACGGTATTCAAACAATCCTATTATCGATAATTTTACCTTTCTTCATAATCTGTCTGTTTTCTATATCAACTATAGTAGTTGGAATTTATTTAAGAGGAGATTTTAATAATCTTATTGATATTATAATTGCAGACGCAGGAAGTATTGAATCAGTCTCACCTGATAGGAAACTTGCGTTTACAACTTTAATTATTAGATTATTTTATAGATTTTCAGAGAACTTTAACAAATATAATATTTGTATCATAGCGTTAATTATATATACAAAGATTCTTATTAAAGAAAGCATAAACAAATCTTACTTAAAAAATTTACTAGTCGCTTCACCGTTTATTTTTGGTGGACTCATTTTTATATTACTAACAAGATATTGGTCTGTGATCCACCCTTTTGCATTTCAGATTATTGCTATAGGGGTAATCATAATAGTTGCAAATATTGCAACTTCTCACGATACTAGAATAAAGTTTCTTGTTATTACCTCTACTAGTATCATACTTCTTTATGGAATTTACCAAAACTATAAAATAGGGAAAGAAGATTGTGATGAATCAGTAAATACGACCGCACTTATCAAGGTAGTAGATGACAATTTTAAGAAGGTTAGCTTTAATTTTCTGAATACACATTCTTGTGGAGCTTTCAATCCTGGAATGCTTTGGTTCATATCCTCATATCCCAATTACACCTTTAACGATAAGCTTGAGATAGGTTCTAAGATAATAAAAGTTGAATGTATAGATCCACAAAACTCAACATTAAAGTTTTATAATTACAGCAAAACAAAAAGTTACTACGTAACATATGGCAAAAAAGACTACATCGTCAAAGATGGCCAATAATTACTCCTAATGTAAGCTGATTTCAACTTATAAACACATGTGGAACATTTTTATGAAATATGTATTACGAGATATATTTTTTTATATAGCTAGTTTTATTTATGGAACTGGCATTTTGCTAATAATCATTAATTCTCATTTTTTGGATTTTATTAATGTTTTTTTCTATAAAATGATTGTTGGTTTACTTATAACTTGCGTAGTTTTTTTATTATCAATAAAAATATTAACCGTCAATAAAAAGCTAAAAATTGAACTTTCATATAAAGATATTCTTATATCCTTTCTTATTTTATTTTTCTTTCATTTCTCTTGTTATCGTTTCATTAGATAGATCCATTTCAGTATTACTACTTTCGGAAATGGCAGATCAGAAAAACAGAATTTTTGAAAAAAAAGATTTAGAAAGGGTTTATGTAGATATTTATGTAAAAGAATATGATCCAATAAACAGACGAATTAACGAGCAACTTTCTTCAGGGAATTTTGAAGAAATTGGTTCTGGGTACAGAATTACGAACAGAGGTTTGGAGCTTGTGAAAGTATTTAGATTCTTATCAGAAATATATCCTGTAAATAAACAGTTTTTATATCCGTCTAAAATTTTAAAACAATGATTCAACAAATCTATCTTTTTCTTGGAATAAGTGGTATTGGCTGGATTTTGGACTTTACCACTTTCACTATTTTAGGACTGCTCCTAAGCAATTTATTTATCGTTAGTAATGTCTCTGCTCTAATTGGTGCATCATTTGTTTTTTCTCTGTCTCCTAAATTCATTTTTAATAATAAGAAAACACTTCCATTAATATTAAAATATTTTTTCTATATTTTGTATCAAGTAATTCTGATTTTATTACTTTCTTTCTTAATTGTTGAGGTTGATGGGTGGCTGAAAATTTTTCTTGTTCAGTATTTACCTTTTATAAATGGATTTTGTTATATACTTTCAAAAATACTCATTACCCCTATTGCATTGACATGCAACTTTTGTGTTATGAAATTCATTATTGAGAAACTGTAAATTACTCATATAACAGTTCTTTAACACAAAAAAAGAACTCTTAGTGCTTAATTATGGGTAAAATTGAGGCAGTACAGAAAATTGTATAGTAAAACAGTCAAACTGCGTCAGATCACATAATCTGACAAACACTGACTGAATGCTTGATTACACAGAATATCTATGCAAGCCAAAGGTATTGCTCGTTAAAAATTGGTTTAAGTATTAGATTAATCAGACTAAGCACTGCAACTTTTTAGGTCTATTAATCGTTCTCAAAATATCGTAATATCCTCTTATCAACAGGATTAAGTGCGAGTTTTGCAGTGAGTAGTTTTATTTCTATGATAGAAAGAAAGATGGATTGGTCAAAGCACCAGTCCAGGATGTCTATCTCCAGAGAAAAAGCTACCTGCACTTTAGAACAGGCTATAACAGATTATGCGCCATGGAATGAAAGCTTTAATCCTCACAGGACTTGCATAATATTTGACAGATATGTTGATGACATCCGTAAGTCACAGTAAAATCTAAATCTCGAGTTTTATAGTTATCGCTTAAAATCTTTATATTACAACAAGTTAGTCATTTTAACTTGTAGTAATATTTTTAATCAGAAAAACTTTTTTCTTATTTTTTAGAGGCTTTTAAAGCCTCTTTCATGTCTCTGGCTGGGATAAGCTCGCAATCAAATCTGACGGGTAAGATCCTGTGTAAAACATCAGTTATTTCAGTTCTTGTAAAACTACCGGTGTAGAGAGCTCTACGGGATGTAAGTTTAGTAATATTCATCTTTCTTAATGTATCAATGAGAGCAGGAGCTGTAATGACATCCTCTCTGTCTTTGTTAACTTCCTTTTCAAGTAGTCTGAACACAAGCAGGGCCATAAAGCAGGTAGTAAAGTGAGCTCTGATATGCTCTTCAAGTCTTACAAATGCAGGTCTTGATTTAAACTCTGATTTCATCAGCATAAAGGATTCTTCTATTTCCCATCTGCCTCTGTTCATATCAATGATTTGAGCAACAGACAGCTGTTCTTTAGGAACGCTTGTGGAGACAGCATAAAAGCCGTCATATCTGGCATCTTCAGCGACAGCATTCATGTTAAGACTGTATTTGGCAACAGTAGCCTCCTTACCGTCTTCAGTGTAGGAGGATACAGAGATAAGTTTTCTGACATCAGATTTGGCATTGAGTCTGATTTTCTTGTTATTCTTTTCGTTAATCAGCTTTAAGGCTCTATTGATGAGGTTTTCTCTTTTATGCTGCATAAATCTCTTGTATTTAAGAGAATAGGTGACAATGATGCGATCATCGAATTCTTTCTTTGATTTAGCGTCATATCTTTTAACAATTTTTTCTTTGTAAAAGATACGGTTACTGTATTGAGGTAAAGACTCATCAATGTCATCTAAGGAAAAGACAGCCTCAGTACCGTCCAGATGCTAGCCGTTACGTCCTATATCGTTCATGGCAAGTTCAACATTCACATCAGGTCTGATAGGATTTGACTTTAAGGAGCGACCTTTATCCAGTGCCCATTCCTGCTCCTGCTCTGACATCTTTTTGATTGGGTGAATGGTAATGTAGTCAACTTCAACATCAGAGCCTTTTCCTTCCTGAGTTGTACAGTTAAAGAACTTGTTGTCAAAGGAAGCTAAGCCTGCATCAGTACATACATAAAGGTGTTTACCCTTTAAGGAGAAATCTGACAAAATCTTCTTTTCTAATGGCTGCATAGTCTTCTGTTCATTCTTATTGCCAGGAGTGGTATCAAAGGCAAGAGGAATACCGTTTCCATCCATGAACATACCAAGCTGAACAATAGGATTGGGTCTGTTTTCCTTGGAATGACCGTACTTGCGTAAATCATCCTCTTCAGTGACTTCGAAATAAAAGTTGGTGCAGTCATAAAACATGACATTAGAGCCCTTTACATCAATTTTATCATTGTGATTGTAAAGCCATGACTGAATAAAATCTGACTCTTTGGAAATCACATCCAAAGCTCTGTAGACATCATGAAGTTCATAGTCAGGCTTTTCCAGGAGAGTCTGCTGACAGAATTCAAAGCTAGAGAACTTTGATGATGGTTCTAGTACTCTTGAATATATAAGATCGGCAAGTACCTTCTCTAGATCATATTCAAACTTGTATCTGCTCTGAATATCTCTAATCATCTTTACGAAAGACAGAGAGTAAAGCTGTTTCTGAAGCCACAGATATCCTGTATTAAACAATCTCTGTACACCTGCCTCATATGGAGTACCTGCCATAAGTTCAACAGAGACAGGAATAGGCTTACAGGCCTTTTTAGCAGCTGCCAGTTCTGCAAGTCTCTGCAGGCACCACTGTTCAGGAGCAACATCAGGACCATGCTCTTTAATAATTTGAGCTGCAGTACCAAGCTTCTCGACAATACGGGAGGTAGATACACCTTTTTCGTTACGGAACCCCTCAGTAATGTAATAAGAAATAGAATTCTTAGATTTAGAACGCTGCAGTCTCATATGTGATTTGATTTACAAAACTGTCCAAATTTGCATTTCATCGGCTAAAATAAGAGCTATGAGTCAAATTAATAAGATCTGTCAATTTGCTATTTCCTTAAAATCTGGAATATAAGTATCTGGTTTGGCTCTACCCACAATAATTGCATAGCCATCTTTAAGATCAATCATGCCTGAATATATGCGTCTGGCTAGCTCACTTTCACTTAGTTCAGACAAGGCTCTGCATCCATCAATACCATTATAGAAACCTTCTTTTTCAAGACGATGCATAAAGATAGATACAGTACTTGGGGAAACACCATATTTATTGGCTATGTCTCTATGTTTGATACCACCTAGGAGCTCCATACAGATAGTCGTCATTGTTCTTAATTTCATCGAGAATATCCTAAAAAAAACGTCACATGACGCAAATTTATTGACGTCAAAATTTTAATAGAGTTGAGATGAAGAAATTAAAATACTCATTACAGTACATGTGAAAGTGTGTACCTATACTGTTGGTAATGGTGCCGTCACTTCGTTACAGTCGTTGATACTGGTAAATCTTTCGAATTTACGTTTGGTTCTTCCGCAAATTTGTAGAAAGCACTGAAAAGAATATAACAATATTCATCAGTGCTTTTTAATTTAAGCAAAAGCCGGCTTGCCTCTGAAAGCATCCATAATTCTAAGGAAGAAGTAGTCAAAATCACGGAATCCAAAGGCTACACGTTTAATGACTTTGATTTTGTTATTGATTCCTTCTAAAACACTTGTACCAACAGTATAGGCGTTCACTTTCACATGTACTGAAACGAGAGTGTGGTACAAGAGAATTTATTCTTAAAAACAAGACTAAGAGAATTAACTCTGTACTTACACCTTCAGGGAGTCTTGGTAACCTTAGAACCATTCTGAGTAAGGTACAGATTGCTGTCTGCTCAGAATGTAAAACAGAGACTGAAGTAAATCCTGCCACCTTATCTGTCTTTACCTTTACAAAAAGCAGTAAAGACGAGCGTCATACACTCGATGAACAGAAGAAATACGTAAAAGAGAAAGTGGAAAAAGCTTTTAACAGCGTTTTATCTGATGTTGGTACTGAAGAGATAAAAGAGAGTAAGACAGACGATAAACGCACGATATACCAGAAAGAGAACAGATTAAGACAGAATGAACGTAAAGCAGTCTTTAACAGTATAGAAAACTCAGATACAGCTGACAGAGTATCATTCAGTCTTACAGATGATTTAATTGAAACCGGTAACGGACTTACTCATGTTATCAATCCTTTAACCTTTGATGCTCAGACCTTTGGCATGATTCCTCTGTTCTTAAAATCAGTAATGTCAGGAACAACGTTAGGATCATGTGGAACTCTATTTACTCAGTTAGGTGTTCCTAAGAACAGGATATCCTGTTTCTATGAAGGTAACGGTCTGCATTTAACAAGAGAACAGCTAACTGGTGGCATCAATGCCTTTGCCAGAGCTTTTCTACATAATGTGGCCACAAACATTCATGATGATATTTTGAACCATTCAAAAGCAGTGGTCTGTGATGAATCTACACTGCTGTGCAGAGAGCTTGCCAATAAAAAGAAAGCTAAAGACGGCAGTAGAAAATCTCAAATCTGGGTTAAGACCAGCAACTTTACCTCTCCTGTAAAGGCTGCCTGGTATACAGTACCTCAAAGCCGTAATGCTGAAAATGTCGTAGACATTCTAAAGAGCGGTGTTAGAAAAGACGGTCTGTTAACTCATGTTATCTCAGATGACTATGCAGGATACGACAGTGGCATTAAGACTTTAGAAGAGCTTACAAGCTGTAAGCTTAAAAGAGCACGCTGCTGGACTCACGGCAGACGTGGATTATTTAAACTGGTTCAGAATACCTGGTTACTGAGAATTTACGAGAATGAGCTGTTACCAAAAGGTGAAAGCTTCTGTAATTTTGAAGAGAACTTGAAGAAATACTGAGCCTCTAAAGCCGGCAGGAAGATGACTAACGGTGATGCATCCTTACTTACCATTTTCTATCTAATCAATGCTCTGTTTGTAATTGATTCATCTGTCATTAAGGCTCATCAGTTTGTCTGTGATACTGAGGAATTCAAACAGGATTTATGAAAGGCAAGACAGAACAAATCTGCAAAGATTGTTACTCTCATCTTTGACTGTATCAGACTGTATATAGCTGATACCCCTAAAGTCATGACTGTAAAAAAGACTAAGAATGGTGAGGTTAAGTTCTTAAGAAACCGTAAATATCCTGAATCAGGTGCTCTAATCTACCTGTTAAAGTTTGAACAGGCTTTAAGAGAGTTTACCTTATCTCCTGATGTTGAGCTAAGCTCATCAGCTGCTGAAAGAGCTCTAAAGCTTGGTACATATACCCGTCATGCCTGCATGTTTATACAGTCTGAAGATGGAGCTCATGCCTTTGCTGATTACCAGACCATTGTTAATACCTGTAACCTCAATAAGGTTCCGGCACAGCCTTACCTGATGTGGCTCTGAGCAAATATTAAACTGCGTTTTGCCGAAAGACTGAATGATGGTCACAGTGATCCAACCTACTTTACTATGCCACATAAACAGGCTGTTAAAGACAAAGATGGCAAAGTAACCGGATATATCGGTATGTACGATGAAAGTAACAGACTCTGTTACGATAAAATCGATACCAGAGGTCTTGCCCCTTACGATTACCGCAGATATCTGCAGATGCAGCCCAAAAATTCCTAATTTACTAGATCTGCAGTGCGCTCTGCAGGCTACGTTCTCCACTATAAGTTAGCTAAACTTTATAACAAATCCTCTTAAGATAAGCCTCATCAGCATGCATTCTGAGGTTTTACTGCCTAAATAACACCTTAATTTATCTAAGATCACTTAATTATAGCCGGCATGATCTGCAACAAATTCAGGATCTCACTCCTCTTAGGAGCTTGTTTTTAATTCTAGGAAGATTTTTTTATTTTTAAAGGGGCGTAATATTTAGCAGTTACTTCTAGATGCCTTGATGCATTCTGTATAACCGTACAGGCACATTGTGCTAAGAGCGCTCTGAGATATCTGTTCCCTGTCTTGGTTATGCCACCTAAGGTAGAACGACCTCCTGTAGAATGCTGACTTGGAACAACACCGTTCCATGCAGCCATTTCACGTCCATTTCTAAACTGCGATGCATCACCAACCTCAGCTACAATGGCACTGGCTGTAAGAGAACCTACTCCAGGACAGGTTAAAGCTATCTTAACAAGCTCATTATCTTTATTAAGAGACTCAATCTTTTCTGACAGTTCTTTTTCCCTTTGTTCCAGGCGATGGTAATCCTCAAACAGAGAGCTTATAGCTACTCTTAAATTAACATCATGTATCTTTTCGCATTCATTAAACAAAGCTTCTATTTCTGAATTAAAACTGCCTCTACCTCTGGCTACTACAATTCCGAATTCAGCAAGGATACCTCTAATTCTGTTGCTAAGTTCAACTCTCTGTGAAACTGCAGCTTTTCTTAAAGTATGCAGTAATGCAACTGTCTGCTCTTCAACTGTTTTAATTCTTACGAACTTGGTATCAGGCTGTATGCCACATTTATAGATAGCCTCTGCATCTCTCTCATCATTCTTGACTCTCCTGTTTCTGAGAAATGCCTTTACATGCTGTGCAGCAATGAGCTTTACCGTAAATCTAAAACTTTCAAAAAGTCTTGCCCAATGCTGACTTGCTGAACATGACTCCATAAAGATTAGACAAGGCCCCTGCTTTAAAATGTACTCAACAAATTTTGAACGCTGTACCTTGGTATTCTTCTTTTTACCTGTCTTCTGATTTACCACCAGTACCTGAAAAGAATTCTTAGCTGTATCAATAGAAATAATTTTTTCGACATTCTTTGCAACTTCATTTACAATCATCTTGTGGACCTTCTTAGTTGTTAATTTACTTTCTATCGATACTATACACAGTTAATCTGTTTTTAGCATCTTCAGCTTAGTGGGTCCACACCATTAAAGTGGAAATCTACCGCCAAATCATTTTGTGATCATGATCGGTATGATTTGGTTGTCGTAAATAATAATTATCTCAGAACAGTTTTGAGCTCTGAATCACATTTTGAAAGAGCAAAGTTAGCGTTTTAACTAACTGATTAATTTATATTAATTCTAAATTTGACCAATTTTCAACTTTGTTACATCTGACAAGTGGTGGATTGGCCATATAAAATACTAAAATTAAGATCTTAAGTCATATTAGAGGTTTTAATGGCAGATCCATACATATCATTATGCATTCCTACCAATGGAGTTATTGAGTGGGTTTTTCCTGTTCTCAAGAGTATCTACGAACAGAATGTTGCTAATTCGTTGTTTGAAGTTATAGTAACTAATAATGGTTCAAATGATAAATTTGATAATCTAATGCTTGAATATGTTAAACGACATTCAAATCTTATTTATAAAAAAACTAATGCTGTACTTTTTCATAACCAGTTAGAAACACTAAAACTAGCAAAAGGTAAGTATTTAAAATTTATAAACCATAGAAGTGCATTGGTAAAAGGTTCATTGTCCAAAATGATTGACATAATTAAAAACAATGAAGATATAAAACCAATAATATATTTCAGCAATAATACTCTGAACAAAGAACGTTATGAAATAAATACCTTTGATAATTTTGTTAAATCACTCGGAAGATACATTTCTTGGACAACAGGTGTAGGAATTTGGAAGTCTGATTATGATGATGTATCAAATTCTTTGAAAATTGATAATATCTCTCCTCATTCTTGTATCTTGTTTGCAAAAAGAAAAAAGAACAAATACATTATAGAGAACTTTCTATTTTCAAAAGAGTTAGAAACAGATCATAGTAAAAAAGGTCATTATGATCTTTTTAAAGCTTTTGCGGTTGAAGAAGTATCCATTGCTCTAAATTTATATATTGATGGCTCTATTAGTGCAGATACTTTTAAATCAGTAAAAAATGACTACAAAAAAATGGTTTCGGAATTATTTTTAAAATTTATCATTAAGAAAGAACCATGTTCTTACTCTCTGGACGGATTTGAAAATTCTATGGGGATCTTTTTTCAAAAAAACGAAATATACTCAGCTATAATAAAGCTAATATTTATAAAAGCAGTAAAAAAAACTATTAAATTACTCAAGGGAATATTGTGATCCATTTTAATGTACCTCCATTTGTTGGAACTGAATTCAAATATATGCAGGAAGCTGTAGAAAATCATAAAATTTGTGGGGATGGTCCTTTTACAAAAAAATGCAATGAATGGTTAGAAAACAGATTTAATGCAAAAAAAGTAATGTTAACTACCAGTGGTTCGTCTGCGCTTGATATGGCAGCTTTGTTATGTGGACTAAATCCTGGAGATGAAGTTATACTCCCAAGCTACACTTTTTCATCAACTGCAAATGCATTTGTTCTTGCAGGAGCGAAATTGGTTTTTGTGGATATTCGCCCAGATACAATGAATATAGATGAAAATAGAATTGAGCCGGCTATAACAAAAAAAACAAAAGTAATCTGTGTGGTCCATTATGCAGGAGTCTCATGTGAAATGGACAAAATCATGGCAATTGCAAAAAAATATAAGTTAAAAGTTGTTGAAGATGCTGCCCAGGCAGTCATGAGCACTTATAAGGGACAAGCACTCGGTACAATTGGTGATTTTGGTTGCTTTTCTTTTCATGAAACAAAAAACTACTCAATGGGAGAAGGTGGTGCGATTATTATTAATAATCCTGACTTTATTGAAAAAGCTGAAATCTTAAGAGAAAAGGGGACTAATAGAAGTCAGTTTTTTAGAGGGCAGGTCGCTAAATACAATTGGGTTGATTTTGGTGACAGTTACCTTCAAAGTGACCTTAATGCTGCTTATTTGTGGGCTCAGCTTGAGGTAGCAGATGAAATAAACAAGAATCGCATCGATACGTGGAATAGATACTATAAATCTTTTAAAGAATTAGAAGCAAAAGGAATTGTTCAGTTACCATATATTCCTCAAAATTGTGTTCACAACGCCCACATGTTTTACATAAAGACAAAAGACTTAAATACAAGACAGCAATATATAAATTTTATGAAAAAAAATGATATCTTATGTGTTTTTCACTATGTACCTCTGCATAGTGCGCCCGCTGGTCTTAAGTTTGGTAGATTTGATGGTATTGATAAAAATACTACAAATTGCAGTGATCGTTTAGTGAGACTACCAATGTATTATAATCTTTCAAAAACTGATCAAGACATAGTAATTAACAAGACACAAGATTTTTTCGGAAAAATAGAATCATAAAACAGAGAATGATAATTATCGTATATTATTCAGAGACTTCTATGCCAAATCAGTCTAAACGAGTCTGATCTCATTTTCCAAAAATTAAAAATTACGACAACCAAACGATCCTAACCATGATCACAAAATGATGTAGGTTGATATCGCTGTTTTAAAATCCATCAGTAAACCTGATGTGATGCTCTTTGACAATGTGTTTTTCTCTTGAATTTTAAGGGTAAATGTCAGTTCTGACAAAAGGAAATTCTCAGAACTGAGTATTCAGTTCTGATTGGATTGAATATCTGCTTTTATATGGTTTCTACAGGCTGAGTATCAAAGTACTCCATGAGGTAGGCTAAGGCTAACAGATGGTTGTTCTCAAATATCTTAATGCTAATCTTGTAGGAGATAAGAGGAGCTTTTCTTGCAGTTTCCTTAGTGGGTGTTTTATTTTGTCATACCCTCTTTTGGACATCTTTTCTCTTGCAAAGGAGATGTCGTTATAAAACATGGAGTTAAGACCAATGACAGATGCTAAGTGATTTTCATCACAGCAGTGATGCATATCCTGTAACAGAACTGTATCAGTGGTGTTGTGATGTGCTTCGTACATCCATCTGCTTCTTAAGGAGAATACTGTCTGATGACAGTTTTCTTCAGTAAATGGAAGGCTTGAGATGAAATAGAGTGTGGATGGAACTTTACGACCATCTTCCTTGTCATCTCTTAAGTGCTTTTCAGCCTCTTTATGAACTCTGAGCACTGTTCTGGTATTAGGTAAAATATCCTCTTTAGTAAGGATATCTCCACCATCATTATCTTTTAAGCCATCCATGGCTTTTAAAAGAGATTCTACAGAAACGATATCGTAGGTTCTCACTTCTATACGTGAGCCTTCCTTATCTGTTCTTACCTCATGGTAATGTGAACCGGTGTTCTGAGTTTTATCAGTAAGCTCTGATATGTACTTTTCCATTGCCATAACTACAGGTCTGTTTGAAAGGTTGGTTTTAACAGCCATGATGTAGTCAAGGTGTTTTGAGTTTTGAAACTCAATCATTTTAGAAGTAGTTTTGATGGCATCAGCATAAAAGATAGTGTCTTGAGGTAATGAACCGTTATCATTCATTATGTTCTCTGCAGTCATGATTGCCACATAGTGATGACAGCATAACTACAAGCAGTACCACATCAGATGTGTAAATGACATAGTCATTTTTCCTTTCATCATACTGAAAGTACTTTCGTCTTATGTCATTACGCAATGCCATAATGGCTGTGGAAGAGGTCTCTTTTTAAGGAACCATTCAGCTCTGTCTCGTGCTGTTTCTGCCTGATACATGTAGTCATCAAAGAATGCATCATCCTCAGTATATCCGTGCTCATGAAAAGCCTGTACATACTGTTCATTAAAATCTTGCTCGGAATCAGCAGGTGCGGAAAAACGAGTATGCTGTTTAGCATACTGCTCCAACTACTGAAACTGAACTGATGATTCCATGATGTATCTAAAAGTCTTTAACTGTCAGTATTTGATCAGTTTTCAGGAGAAATTTCAAGCAAAATATTGATCAGTGATCCTTGCGTCACAAAATAAATTGAAACAGTGAGCCAAAATCACAGATTAAAAGAGAAAAACAAATTGTCAAAGAACATCCGTAAGGCTTGCCTACAGGAGTTTAAAGTGTAAATCTACCGTTAAATAATAATGTGCTCATGTTAAGCATGTTTTGTTTGTCGTAATAATATTCTTAAATCAGATAAAGATGATAGATAGAGACAAGTTAAGTAGAAAAAGGATCTTTTGTGATTAAATTTAATGAATTTTTTATTTTTGATACCCCAAAAGAAAAAAGATTTGCAGATTATCTAAAATCTTTAAAAAAAATTCTTTTACTCTGTTTTTACTGGTTAATATATTTATTTGTAAATAAACAGACCTCACAAAAGAAATACAACGTTGCAGTTTGTACTATATTTAAAAATGAAGCTCCTTATCTTAAAGAATGGATAGAGTTTAATTTAATTGCAGGAATTGAACATTTTTATTTATATAACAATAATTCTGAAGATGATTACCTTTCTGTACTGGCTCCATACATAGAAAATGGAGTAGTTACTTTAACTCAATGGCCTTATAACCAGAAACAGATGGAATGCTATAATTCATGCATTTCAGACTATTCAGGTCAGACCAAATGGCTAGGCTTTATCGATGTAGATGAGTTTATCATTCCAAAATCTACAAACGATATTTATTCATTTTTAAAACATTTTGAAAAAAGAAATGGTGCAGTAAAGATCTACTGGCGATTATTTGGTACATCAGGAAAAATTGAAAGAGATCTAAATCATCTTGTATGTGAGGATTTTACAGTCTGCTGGCCAAAATATTGTGATATTGGAAAATGTTTCTATAATACAGCGTTTAATTTTAAATTTTCTTCAAAGAGAAATTCTTGTCTTCATCATAACTTTTGGGCTAACTACAAAGGAATTGATATTCCTCCTGTAAATATTTTTGGTCATTTAAGTTTTTCAGACATTAACAAAGCGGATAGTCTTGATTTTCCAATTCAAATCAATCATTATTTCACAAAATCTTATAATGAGTATGCAGTTAAACGTTCTAAAGGGGATGTTTACTTTAAGAACAACCCTCACGATGAAGCGTATTTTTATGAGCATGAAATGAAGTGCATCAGTGTGGATTATTCTGCGTATAGATATTTGGTAAAATTGAAATTGAAGATGAATGGATCAAAGTCTGCCAAATGAAGGGTAACAAAATAGTTTCAGGTATGATGTGGAGCTTTAGTGAAAAGATAGCTGCACAGGTTGTATCAGTTGTTGTATCCATTATTCTGGCCAGGTTATTAATGCCTGATGACTATGGTGTTGTGGCCGTAGTATATATCTTTACTGTTATAGCTGAGATTTTTGTTACAAGTGGCTTGGGAACAGCCTTAATTCAAAAAAAAGATGCTGATGATACTGATTTTTCAACATTATTCTGGTGCAATTTAATTTTATCCTTGATCCTATATTTAGTTTTATTCTTTTTAGCTCCTGTTATTGCATATTTTTATGACAATGCACTATTAACTTCTGTGATAAGAGTCTTAGGAATAAAATTACCTGTATCTGCAGTAAATTCAATTCAATACGCATATGTTTCAAGAAAAATGGAGTTTAGAAAATTTTTCTTTGCAACTTCAATTGGAACAGTGGTATCTGCTGTAGTCGGTATTTCAATGGCTTATTCAGGATTTGGTGTATGGTCCTTAGTGGCCCAATATCTTACTAATTCAGTTATAGATACTTCTGTTTTATTTTTAGTTAATAAATGGCACCCAAATTTTGTATTTTCTATACAACGAGCAAAACCACTTATAAAATACGGTTGGAAAATTCTTGCAACTGATTTTATTGGAACAGTATTTAATCAGTTTAATGCTTTAATCATCGGAAAAGCTTATACCACAGCCGATCTGGCGTACTACACACAGGGAAATAAAATTCCAGATTTAGTTAATAACAATATTAACTCTTCACTTAGTGCAGTATTATTTCCTGCCTTTTCATTAAGTAACGATATTGAAGAAATTAAGCGTATCAGAAGAAAATGCTTAATGATTATGGGATATGTTTTATTTCCACTAATGTTTGGTATGATAGCTGTTGCGGACAAAATGATTATTGTTTTAATGACTGAAAAATGGCTACCTGCTGTACCATTTGTAAGAATTTCATGTATTGCAGCTGTTATTGGAATTTTTGGAACCACTCTAATTCAGGAAATAAAAGCAATAGGAAGAAGTGATGTTACTCTAAAGATAGAATTGCTTAAAAAAACTATATATATAATTATTGCAATAATAGCAATACGTTACGGTATAGAGGCAATTGCCTGGACTTTAGTTATAAGAGAAATAATAGCTTTTTGTTTTAATGTCTATCCTGTACGTAATTATATTGGTTTCGATTTTTTGATTTATATCAGAGATGCGTTACCATCTTTAATAATGTCTATGATAATGTTATTACCAATTATTTTTCTTGATAGACTAATCAAAAATAATGCGTTATGTTTAACTGTTCAAATTTTAGTAGGTGGAATAATCTATATTATCTTGTCAGCTATTTCAAAAAATGAATCTTTTATTTATTTAAAAGACATTCTAAAACATAAAATAATTAGAGGATGATTGTGAAAAAATTTTTAAAAACGATTGCAAACAGTAATAGATTTTTAAAAAAATTACTGAAAATTTATAAACAAACAAAAAATTACAAACTGCAAAGAAAAAAAATTAACAGTATAAAAAAACACGGTTCTAATATCGTACAAGAATTGGAATCATGCTTAAAAAATACTGGTCTAGTTTATTTTGCTACTTGCGGTACACTTTTAGGATTGATAAGAGAAAAAAGACTTCTTAAAAATGATTACGACATTGATTATGGAGTAATCATTGATGATCAAAATTCCTGGAAAATTCTTGAAACGTCATTAGCTGAAATTGGATATAAAAAGATTAGAGATTTTTTGCTTGATAATAAAGTTACAGAACAAACTTATAGAAATAATAAAGGTGCCGAAATTGACTTTTTTGGACATTTTATCATAAACGATAATCTATACTTTTATTCATATGATAAACTTCAAGAAGTTGAATATCCATCAGAAAATTTATGGACTGCATATATTCTTAACAACGGTAAGTACAAAGGGACAAAAATAATTATGACTGACGTTGGAATGGTAACTGTCCCTTCCAATGCAGAAGAATACCTATCATGTAATTACAATGATGACTGGATGCAGCCAAATCCCAATTTTAAGTATCTTTCCGGTAAAAAGTGGCAAGTAATTAACAATATTTTTGGTGTGCTTAGATGAGATAAATATGCAATCTTCAGAGTTGAAAATTGTTTTTTTTAACAGAAAAAACGAATCCATCTTAGATCAGAAAATAATCTAGGAATGGTCACTAAATAACTGTTCGGTCCTAAAAACTGAGGGCTCTTTGGTAGATGCATGATCAAAGAGTCTTCGATTTTAATGATTGAACTCAAAAAAGGTATTGATTGTTTATGACAAAACAAGTTTACATAAGTATTTCAGCTGATTTTATACATCACGGAATAACCAATATACTAAAAGAAGCAGCTAAACTTGGTGAAGTAACAGTAGGGCTACTGACAGACAGTGCTATTTCCTCATATAAAAAGCTGCCTTTTATGACATACCCTGAAAGACTTCAGGTTATTGAGTCTTTAAAATATGTATCAAATGTCGTAAAACAGGAAAGTTTAGATCCTACTGAAAACATTATGAAACTTAAACCTGATTATGTTGTTCACGGTGATGACTGGAAGGAAGGTTTTCAAAAGCCATACAGAGATAATGTATTGAACTGTCTAAAAATTATAGGTAAAGGTCAACTTATCGAAATTCCTTATACAAAAGGTATTTCAGGAACATTAATTCACAACACAATTCAGTCTTTAGGAACAACTCCTGAAAGAAGGCTGGTTACTTTACGCCGACTCTTAAACTCAAAACCTCTTTTAAAAATCTGTGAAGTCCACAGTGGCCTTACTGGTTCTATTGTTGAAAACACAAGGGTGATCACAGACAAGCCATATGAATTTGATGGTATGTGGGCATCTTCACTTACAGATTCAACATCAAGAGCTATGCCTGATATCGAAGCTGTAGATATTTCCTCAAGACTTCGTCTTATTGATGAGATTTTTGAAGTTACTACAAAACCATTAATATTTGATGGAGATACAGGTGGCATTTCAGAGCATTTCAAATTCACTGTAAGGCAGCTTGAACGTCTGGGAGTTTCTGCTGTAATAATTGAAGATAAGACAGGACTTAAAAAGAATTCTCTGTTTGGAAATGAAGTTGCTCAAACACAGGATTCAATTGAAAACTTCTGCACCAAAATAGCTACAGGTAAAAAAGCTCAGATCACAGAAGATTTTATGATCATAGCCAGAATTGAGTCCTTAATTCTAGAAAAGGGATTAAATGATGCAATCACAAGGGCTAAAGCATATCTTGAGGCGGGGGCAGATGGAATAATGATCCATTCACGTAAAAAAGATCCTAAGGAAATTTTTGATTTCTGCGATGCCTATGGCAAGCTTCCAAACAGAAAACCATTAGTTGTGGTTCCTTCAAGTTTTAATCAGGTAACTGAAGATGAGTTGCAGGCAAAAGGTGTAAATATTGTGATTTATGCAAATCAGCTTCTAAGAGCGGCTTATCCTGCAATGAAAAATGTTGCAGAAAGTATTCTCACCAATCACAGATCGCTTGAGTGCGACAGTTCGCTTATGAAGATCAAGGATATTCTGGATTTAATTCCAGGTACCAGATAATCAGCAGTCAAACAATAATATATTCAGGACATATGCCATGGCAAATTTAAACATCACAGACAAAGATATAAAAATGGATTGTGGTCAAAGCAATTCATGCGATATGAATATGGACTGCATGAAATGTGATAAGGCAAACTGCACTCTCCGAAAATACGATTACGACAAGATGGGAATGGATGTAGATCTTATGGAGAGAGTTAGACTTAAAAAAGCTAATCGAGACAATCTGTATTCTCTCACACCTCCATTTCCCAAAAGTAATTTTCTAATGGAACTGTCAAATGCCTGCAATCATAACTGTTTATTCTGTGCTCATCAGAAGATGCAGCGTAAGCCTCATAAGATGAACAGGGAAACAGGATTTAGAATTCTTAAAGAGGCTTATGAGCTTGGAACACGAGAAGTTGGTTTTTATGCAACAGGCGAACCTTTTCTTTCAAAGGAACTTCCAGATTTTATCGCTGAAGCAAAAAGGATCGGCTATACCTATGTTTATCTGACTTCAAATGGCTCTCTTGCAACCCCGGAGAAGATCAGAGCTGTAATAGATGCTGGTCTTGACAGTATTAAGTTTTCAGTTAATGCACCAAACAGAAAAATGTACAAATTCATCCATGGTAAGGATGATTTTGAAAAAGTATTTGAACATCTAAAATATCTTAATCAGTACCGTAAGGAATCTGGCCGTAACTTCAAGATTTACCTTACAGGAATTCTTACCAGATTTACAGAAGCTCTAAAAGATGACTACTATGAGGTATTCAGAGGGTTATCTGACCAGATTGTGTTTAAATATGTGTACAATCAGGGTGGATACATGCCAGAGATTGATCCTCTTTTGCGATGTGAATGCGATAAGGAGGAGCGTCGAGCCTGCAATCTTCCGTTTGATGCAATTTCTGTTACTGCTGAAGGTTACCTCTCCATTGAAAATGCCGATTACGATAATATGCTCATAATGGCAGATCTGAATAAAGTATCACTAAAAGATGGGTGGTATGGTGAAAAGATGCAGGATATGCGACGCAGATTCATGGAAGATGATCTTTGCGGTACTATTTGCGACGGATGCGTTCATCATGACTGCAGAAAAGCCAGGGCAACCATGCCTGAATACAGTCCTGTTAAGGAAGAATATTCATATACAGATGAGCTAGTAAAACAGAGAATAGCAGACGCAGAATTTACAATTTATGTGCCAATGTCTGCAGATATCATCCATCCTGGACACATCAACATTCTTAAGAAAGCTTCGTTATACGGAAAAGTAATAGTTGGTCTTTTCTCTGATGAAGCCATTTCATCCTATAAGAAACCTCCTCTGATGACTTATGATCAGAGAAAAATCATTGTAGAAAACATCAAGGGTGTTAGTGAGGTAATACCTCAGGTAACCAAAGATTACACCGAGAACCTAAAAATGCTTCAACCAGATTTTATGATCCATGGAACTGACTGGAGAGAAGGACCTCTTGCAGATGTAAGACAGAAAGCAATTGATCTTATGAAAACCTGGGGAGGCCAGATCGTGGAGCCAGATTATACTGAGGGAGTATCATCATCAGCCCTGAAACGCAAAATGCAGGAAGCAAAATAGGATCCTAAAATGAATGTAAATGAATTTATAAATACACTTGGTGCTGATTTCTACACGGGTGTTCCAGATTCTCTTTTAAGTGTGCTGTGTGACAGTCTGATTGGAGAATATGGTGACGATATGAAGCATCATGTTATTGCAGCTAATGAAGGAAACGCAGTTGCTCTTGCAGCAGGATATCATCTGGCAACAGGGAAGACTGGTGTAGTATACATGCAGAACAGTGGTGAAGGTAATACAGTAAATCCTATCTGCTCTCTTCTTCATCCTGATGTATACGGAATTCCCTGTCTATTTGTTATCGGCTGGAGAGGGGAGCCTGGAATAAAAGATGAACCTCAGCATGTATTTCAGGGCAAAGTAACTTTTGAGCAGATGAAACTGCTCGATATAGAAACATTTGCTCTTAATGCTGATACAACATCTGATGAGCTCAGAAGTGCTGTTGAACATTTTCATGAACTTTTTAAAAAAGGGAAAAGTGCAGCCATAGTTGTATCAAAGGGAGCCTTAACATCTGAACATAAATTCACACCTGAAAAGTCGCAATATTCACTTAAGCGAGAACAGGCTTTAGAAATAATTCTAAAACATATTCCTGAAGATACGGTTATCGTATCTACCACAGGAAAGACAAGCAGAGAGTTATTTGAACTCAGAGAAAAGCTGGCAGTTTTAGATGGTGAAGATATCAATGCAGATTTAGAAAAAAAACTGCAGTGTCACAAACATGATTTTTTAACAGTAGGCTCAATGGGGCACGCTTCATCAATTGCGCTTGGAATAGCTTTGCACAAGCCTCAATCAAAGATCATCTGCATAGATGGCGATGGGGCGCTGCTTATGCATATGGGGGCAATGGCAACTATTGGCAACAGTAATATCGAAAATCTGATTCATATAGCTGTAAATAATGAAGCCCATGAATCTGTAGGCGGATTTAAGACAGCTGCTGTAAAAACAGATTATGCTCTGATTGCAAAAGCCTGCGGATATAAGACTGTACTCTCAGCTAACTCTGAGCAGGAACTTGTAGGAGTTCTTGAGGATATAAAACTCAAAAACAAAGAAAACTTGCCTGTTTTCATTGAAATTAAATGTGCACAGGGGGCGAGAAAAGAGCTCGGTAGGCCAACAGTAAGTGCAAAAGAGAATAAAGAAAATTTTATGAAGATGTTAAACGAGAATCTTAGCTAGCGAATAAAAGTAAAATCATCAAAATGAAATAGTTAAACATTTTTAAATCAAAAGTTATCTTTTCCTGCTTTTTAATATTTGCATTTACTAAAGATGCTTATGCATATTTAGATCCTGGTTCTGGTAATGCGATTATCTGCCTGATTTTAGTCTTGCAGGTGCAGAACTTTATTATCTGAAGTCTGTGTTTTACAGGATCATTAGTATTGTTACAGGCAAAAAGATTTCTCATGAAAAGAATGAGAAGGTTTCAATCTTTTCTGAAGGTAAAAACTACTGGCTAACCTACAAGCCAATTGTTGAAGAACTGATTGCCTGTAAAATCAGTTTCATCTATTACACTATAGATATAGACGATCCAGCCTTACTTATTGACAATGAATACATGCATTCCCGATATGTTGGTACTGGAGATAGAGCTTTTGCAAAGGAAGGATCATTAAAGACTCCAATTATGATCACTACTACACCAAATATTGGCTGTCCCACATATCCTTTAAGACGTCCTGGTAAAGTAAAAAAACTCTGTCATGTATGGCACAGCATCCGCGACAGCAGTTGCTATCATTTAGGATGTCTTGATCACTACGACGTGGCCCTGACTGTCGGCACCTGGGTTGAAGACTCTCTGCGACAGGTAGAAAGAATAAGAAAACTCACTCCCAAAACAGTGGTTCCTGTTGGACTCCCTTATTTTGATGAACTTAAAAAGAACTATGATTTGAGGATTAGTGATTCTGCCCAAAAAAATGATAAAAATTCAGCTAAAACAATCTTACTGGCACCCAGCTGGGAACGAAGAGCTGCCTTCGCGTTTACGGAACTGATTTTATAAAAGAAGTTCTGGAAGAAGGGTATAACATTATTTACAGACCACATCCGCAATCTTTAAAAGTTGAAATGGATTTTGTAAACAATGTGATTTCAGATTTTAAGGAATATAAAGGATTCAGTTTTGACCATGATCCTGATGCTACCGAGTCAATGATGAAGTCTGACATGATGATTTCGGACAAATCTGGTGTTCGTTTTGACTATGCCTTTATCTATGAAAAACCAGTTCTAAGTTTGGATTTCTCAACTGATTTTATTGATGCTTATGAAGCTATTCTTCTGGGAAGATTATGGGGAGACACTGAATCTGAACTTATAGGCATAAGACTTCAGCCTGAAAACAGGAATATGATCATGGAGTCAGTTAAAAAGACTCTTCAGTATTCAGGTAAGGAAATAAAAAATTTCAGAGAAAAGGTTCTTTGTAATTATGGATGTTCATCTGAGCATATAGTGGACTGGATAAAAAACGAAATTCAGCCATGATGTATTACAGAGTTCTTCTCTAATTCAGGACTCATACTTCATAAGTCAATGACAGATTTTTTGGGTTACCCAAAAACATATAATAGCTTTTATCAGGTAAACAGCAATGTTCAATGTGTTTGATTTTTTCATACTTTCTCCATTACGTCTCTTTTTTGGTTCTTCCGCAAATTTGTTGAAAGCACTGAAAAGAATATGACAATATTCATCAGTGCTTTTTAATTTAAGCAAAAGCCGGCTTGCCTCTGAAAGCATCCATAATTCTAAGGAAGAAGTAGTCAAAATCACGGAATCCAAAGGCTACACGTTTAATGACTTTGATTTTGTTATTGATTCCTTCTAAAACACTTGTACCAATATGGTATATGCCAGCGTTGGTAGATAATCTAAATTTATACAACAATCAAATCTGTTAACAATCTCATTCAAATCTATTATCTTTCCTCATCCAGTCTATTAACTTTTATCAAAAATAAGCCATTACACAGTAAAATTACAGATCAAGTGCTGAATGTTATCAGACTAACAGCATAAAGATAGAAGACAGCTCAGATCTTAAGCGTTGTAACTGATTAAAATCTCAAACAATCTTTTACTTTCTGCAAGAGACGATCTTTTTAATTGAGGTTAAAATATTAGAAGTTGTATTATAGAAACATCGAGCAAGAAGAGCTTATTTAACGGATTTATAAAAGGAGAGAGAGTTGCAGTAACACACGGGCTCGACACCGTCTACAACTCTCCCCACCATGGGACTAATTCTATCAGATATTAGTTTTACTCAGCAGGATTTATCAGAAGAATTTTTAGAAAATGCCAACTCTGATACAGATCGAACTGTAGAGTTAAAACTTAAACATAGCGTAGAAATATGCTGTCCATACTGCCATAAGAAGATGGTCTTATGCGGAAAACACATAAGGCACATGAGAGCACTCTCAGGTAGTAAGGTTACGGTTATATTGCCTAGAGTAAAATGCCCCAATCCATTGTGTCCTGCCGTCAGAAAGAATAAATGCAAACGTTCCACTCATGTGGTCTATCCTGAAAGCATCATGCCTTTTAGACGCTACTCTGTACCAGAGATGTTGCTATGCATTCTATTTAAGCTGTCAATTAACAGAGTCTTTATTCAAAAGATACTAGAACAGTTAAGAGACAGCAATCTTACAGCTACACATGATGTATCAAACTACTTTTACAGATACCACAAAAATGAAGTCCTATCGTGGGCAGAACACTATCACGTAGCCTGCAAAAGAAAATATTTACATATTTGTCTGTTTTGCCAAGATGTTTTTAGAGTAGCTAAGCTTTTTGCCAGGTTCTGGATCTTACGCTATCACCAGTGCTGGCATGTATTTTTTTACCGTAAGTATTCAGGCACATACTTTTGTAATACCAACAATCAAGCTCTATATACAATGCAATCACATACAGGATCACCACCGTGATCAAGGTTAAATACATCACATGATGTGATGTTTATGTGTAACAAAATGAAAAAGGAGCATTGTAATGCAAGGAAAACCTTACGAGCTTAGCTTTTACGCAGCACGGCTAGGTTGCTTATTATGGGAAACGGATGTACCAGAATAGGAGAGCTGTTACATATTGACAGATGCAAAGTAACCAATATTAAATACCAGTTAGAAGAAAATGACATTAAATCGATAGAGCAACTTAATTCAATATCAGACGAAGAGTTAGCACATATCATCTACCCAAGCTGTGTTCTCATAACGGATGAAAAAACAGGCAAACTCTCGATATCAGTGTTAAAAAGAAAAAATTCTAATCTCCTTCATCCCAACTTTAAGGCCTTAGCTCAAAAGAAAATAGAAGCGCATTGCCAAATCACTGAACTGTACTATGCATATCAAGACATATGCGATAGAGAAAAGAAACAGGCTTTAAGTCGCTGTTCATTTTTTGCAGGGGTAAAAAAGTTTGTCAATGACATCACCAGAGGTGAAGATGACTGTCTGACTCTACAGCATGAATATGGACAAGATATTCAAGTAGACTACATTGATAAATACCCGACTTTAACTTTAGGTGATGGCACTAAACAGAACTTTGTAGTCTTTGTTATGGTATGGCCAGCATCTTACTATACTTATGCCTGTTTTATACCAAACCATTCAACAATCCAAACCTGTCATGCTATTGGTAGTGGTATCAAGTACTTTGGTGCTCGAAGCTACAGACTGTGTCCTGATAATGCCAAATCAATGGTAACCTCTCATAAGAAAGGTCGTGAAGCAATTCTCAATGCCTCATTTGAGGATTTTATGAGAAGGTTAGGAATTGATGTACAGCCAACCACTACTTATTCAGCCTCATCTAAAAGTGCTGTTGAATACGAAAACAGGCTTATTGAAGAAAGAGTTTTTCCCCATTTAGAAAAAGATACAATAAGAACCTTACAAGAGTGGAATACATGGCTAATGGAGCTTATTAACAGCAAAATCAACAGAACTAAGCTGCATAGAACAGGAAAAACTCGTGAGCAGTTGTTTTTAGAATATGAGAAACCTGCATCTCGTCCTTTAGACTTTGCAATTCCTGAATTTCATGAAGTTCAAAGATGCATTAGAGTTCCTAGAACCTACCTCGTAGAATTCTATAAGCACCGCTATTCAGTTGATCATAGGTTGATAGGAGAACTTGTTGATATCAGAGCTACAGCTACTATCGTCAAGATTTATTATCAAAACAAACTAATAGCAACTTACCCTAGAAAACAGGATAACGGTGTAACAATGCTCCCAGAGCATATGCCAGAGAATCATAGAGCTGTAGTAAGAGAAGACGATAAATACAACACCGAAGAAGAGGTAATTGAAGCAGCATCCTCACTTTCAGTTGCACTACTAACGTATTGCAAACACAGGCTAAACTTTAACGACACTCAAAGATTTGTAGCCTGCACTTCAACAATCAGACATTATCGAAAGACTCTAAATAAAGAGGTTTTTGATAAAGTGCTCTTGAAGTACAGCAAGGAGGATGACCGCTATAAGTGCGATTCTAGCAGAATTCTTAAAGATGTAAATCTGGAATTGCAAAGAATTGCTTTAGACAGTGATTGTGAAAAATCAACAACTCAAAATCTACAATCCTCAAGTAGTGAGAACAGCTGGATAGTTAAACCTACATTCTCAAATTTCCAAGGAGCTTTCAGCTCAAGAAGTGCAACTGAACAAGCCAAAGTAGATGCCTGCGTATTTACTGATACAAAAAGCTATTCAGCTAAGCAAGATGAAAACACAGCGTCAGCTCATGACTTTGACGATGAACTTCCTTTCTAACTATGAGGTAACCTTATATGAATAAAATTGTATATACAGATGATCAGAATAAGATTTTTTATAAGATGACTGATTGTGGTTTAGCTCCAATGTCTGATGCTTTAAAGATCCAGATTAGCAGTAGCAATGTCTATAATGAAATGCCTTTTGAAAACAGGTTAATTGAGCTTTTGACCGCTTATGATGATGCTTTAACCGCCCGTAGAATTCAGACTTTAATTAGGCAGGCAAAGCTAAAGTCTAAGATGTCATTTGATGACTTAACCTTAAGCTCTGAGAGAGGATTTACTCCAGATACAAAAAAATACATTGCATCTATCAGCTGGACTTATCCTGGAAAAGTATCAAATATCACTGTTCTAGGAGCATCTGGCAGTGGTAAAAACTCTCTTTTGTGTGGCATTGGATATCACTGTATAAATTAGGGCATGACAGTAAGATACTATAAAGCAAACCAATTGCTAAATGATTTGCTCAGTAACAGTGTTTATAAAGTACGTTCTCTTAAAAGCATTATCAGAAGATGTAAAGTTCTAATCATAGATGATTTAGGCATGAACAAAGCATCAGATGAGGCTACTAACATTTTTTACGACCTTTTGGATGAGAGATTGAATGAATTACCAGTGCTCATTGGTTATCAGGTTAATGAAGAAGGTCTTAGAGCTTGTTTTACCGGTAAGGCTCAATCAGATGGTATTATTAGACGACTCTTTCATCACAGCATCAATGTTGTTCTAAAAGGTGATCCTGAATCGGCTGAAGCCAGTTTACACAACATGGTATTAGAAGAGCCTACACAAACCTCTTCTGATAAGGAGGTACCTCATGATTAGAGATTTTTATCTATGTAAGGGAGTTAAATTCTCTAAATGTGCAGACAATAAATCAGTTCCTTGTAACCAATGCTGCAATAACAAATTTAAAGGAGATGCTGTTGAAAACTTACCTTTTAGCGAACTCTATGACGATTTGATGTTATCGATGCAAAGGTGCATTGTTATACTGCAACAGTATAGTGACAAGGTTTGTAATTCTCATTGGAATGCTACTGACACACTTAGTTCTATCAATTTAATTGACAAGAATAAAATCGAAGAAGGAGCTTGCTCTTGTATGACTCCCTGCAAAGAAGAGTTTGTTAGCTTAACCTCTTTAACCCATCAGATTGCTAATTTATGCTCTAATGGTATTAACGATCTGTCTGAGATTGATTGCCTCTTAAGCAAGATTGAATCAATTCTAAAATCAGTTGAGAGTGTAGGTGAACTTGTAATTGAGAAAAAGGATGAATTAAAACATAGTTAAAACTCGTCAAATACAACGCCCAGACTTAGTTCTGGGCTTTTTATTTGCCTTACTTAGACCAATAAAAAGATCTGATGATTGAAGTTAGCAGAGCGAATGTAGATAGTTAATCAGACTTTTAAGCTGTTCTTAGCAGATTATCCAGTTGGTAATACCATCCTTGTAGTTTTCATTTTGAGTTTCAGCAAACTTGGTGATTTCTTCTACATTTGATTCCGAAGCCAATTTGTACCATGCAGACCAAAGCTTCTCAGCTTCTTCTTTAGAAGTTGATTGGAATATCTCAGGAAGTAGCTCTTTAAGCTCATTAGCCTTGTTTAAGTCAGTGTAGAATTTTAGTATGTCATCAAGCTTTGTACGCCTATTATCAGGAAGTCTTGAATTACGTGTAAGGAGAAGAAATCTAGAGCCTTTAAGAAGTGAAGCAGCATCTTTATTACCATTTTCCTCGCATTGGTTAGAAAGCCTAATTCTGATGGCACTTATGATCATTCTTCCAAAGTTAGAAATCAAGTGAAATTGATCATACACAACCTTGGCATTAGGACAGTACTTTTCAACACATTTAGCAAAGCCTGCATTTTGATCCATAGCGACAGCTTTTAATTGCTTACAGCCTTCAGTTCCACACTTCTTAAAGAAGTCACTGACTTGGGCTACAGACTTGCCTTAGCCTACCCAGATAACTCTCCTAGTGCGTATATCAATCACTACGGTGGCGTAGATATGACCTCTACGTATTGAGAACTCATCTATAGCAAGGATAGATGCATCTCCAAGGTCAAAGTAGAGACTACTCTTTAGATAGTATTTATGAATGTCCTTGCAGTTATCCCACTTGAGTCCTGTTCTTTCTGATGTGTCTTTGATAGAGCCTGCTATCTCTAGGTCTTCAATGACCTCCATCTCAAGCCTTCTAGATACTCTAAGCCATTATCTGAAAGGAAATCTATCTTTTCAGTTCCTACTCGGTTGCAATGAGTACATCTAAGAGTACGGTAAACAACCTCAAGTATTACCTTTTTACAGAGAATACTAGAATCTCTCACAACTCTCTTTCGGTACTGATTCACTACCGTGCAGCGAGCATGACAATGTGGACACTCAGGATAATCCTCAGGAGGTTCCAAATGAATGATGATTGAGCCACTTTGATCAAAGCCTATTTGAGTGATTCTAAAGCCAGAGTAGAAGTTTTCTGAAAAGAATTGTGATACGACATCAGTCATGGTCGTCTTCCTATGTTTTTATTTCCAATTACAATCATACGGAAAACGACCTTTTTTATTAAGATCTTAATGACAATTTTCACTACCTATTTTTAGGTAGCAACTCTTTTGCGGAAGAACCTTCTGGTTTACCACCAATACCTGAAAAGAATTCTTAGCTGTATCAATAGAAATAATTTTTTCGACATTCTTTGCAACTTCATTTACAATCATCTTGTGGACCTTCTTAGTTGTTAATTTACTTTCTATCGATACTATACACAGTTAATCTGTTTTTAGCATCTTCAGCTTAGTGGGTCCACACCATTAAAGATGGCGGATATATGGAGGGAAAGATAGTGTTCTTACCTGAGGAGATCTTGTCAGCGGTGAAACCGAGTAACAACGAATGGCAAGAAGTCAGCGAGGTCATAGTAGCGAAGACTAAGCGTGAAGGACCGAACCCAACAAGCCTTAGGAGATATAATTAATTATGAGGCAAAATTTAACTGTTCAATAACCTGGGACAAATTTAGATAAAAAAATCAGCTAATGATGGTTAAATGTTATTTTAACTATTGTGATTTAATAAGATCTTGTTGTGGTTATAAGTGAAATATCAAAAATCAGATATTTTGTTGATAATTGTTAAGCGAATTTTATTACTATTTTTTTGAAGACTGTGACAAATGAATAGAAAGAAACAAAGGAATGTTAAATATGAAAACAACATATGAAGTCAATAAAAAAGAAGATGATGAAGACTTTATTGTTCTGTTGAATGGAGGATTCACAATCAATCCTCAAAACACAGCAAAAATGGAAGCCATCAAAGAAAAAATTAAGAGCTATTTTAATAAAGACTGTATAAAAAAAGCTAAAAATTCAAAATGAAGAAAAGAGGAAAAGATAGATGATAGACTTTATTAAGATTCTTGCGATAATACCATTTAGTTTTATATTTTCTTTTTTTATTTTTATTTTAACTTCAAATTCTCCATTAAAGTCAAGGTTCTCATATAAAGATTTTAGAAGGGAATTTTTGATAAGTAGAGCAATTACCATACCGATGTATTTTATTCTATCGTGCTTATTTGCCCTCGTAATTGTATGTTTTACAGATTTTGGTCCTGTTGTACAAAATTCAGATCCTAATTCAATGAGTTCTGTGAATGATTTTTTTTATAATGTACAAAAATTTATAAATAATCCTTATTTTTTCTTCTGTTATTCTCTATCTGTAATTTTCTTGTCATCTATTATTTTGTTTGTCTCGTTTCAAAATAAAAATAAAAAAGTTGCATTAAAAAATCTTGATGCGAACGCTGAAGATAATGGTTTCATTCAACCTATCTATGATGCAGCAAAGTATAACAAAGGGCTAATTATTGAAACTGTAGATAACACTATTTACAAGGGTATGTGTCTTTATTTGAATCTAGATAGAGATTCAACATCTACTGAAAAATATGTTTGTTTTCTCGTTTTCGAAAAATTGTTTTACGACAAAAACAAAAGAGAATTCATTTCAATTTATAAAGATTATGATCTTTTAGAAGAAATTTTAAATGCTAAAGATGGCAATCAGATTATTCCGAATTTAAAGAAAACTCCAAAAACTTATTATAAAGAAATTGAGTTTTCAAAGTATTTTGAAATATACAATAATCATTCTGTAATTTTTAAACTCTCTGACATTAAAACAATTAGTTATTTCTAAAACTCTTAGTCTCAGAAAAAATGCTTAGTTATAACGCAACTGTTCAGAACCCCATAGGTTCTTGAAATAATTTTAACATTCTCTGACTTTTACAGACAGAGCGTTCTTTGTAAATTTACATTGTGAATATGCTCATATTTTGTCTACTAAGTGCTTTTTTTCTTTTTATCTGAGAAATCACCTCATATAGCGCTTATAAGGCCCATAAATCGATCTGTTTTTTGTGCCTTTAGTTTTGTCACTTTTGTCTTATATCGATCTGTAGCTATCTGTACATATCTCTCAGATCTTTTTGAGAGTAATGACGAAGTTGAAATCTCAGTTCAGAAATGACTAAAAATCGCTACTGCTATAATAAAAGCAGTAGTAATGGCATTAGGATATGACTGTGGATTTCAACGAGTTAAAGCAAAAGATGGACAGCATCACTTTAGAGCTTAAAGCAAAGGCTCCAAAGGATCTTTCTCTGCTAGTTGATGATTCATTGGGATTTATGATAAATGTGATGCTTGAAATGACTTCTTCTGTTTTAATGCAGAGTGAAACTCAGACAGAGCAGATCAAAAATCTGATAAAGAAAAACGATGACTTAGGCTCACTCATTGGTGAACTTCAAGATATAATCAGAGACTTGAAAAGTCAGCTCAATCAAAACTCAAACAACAGTTCAAAACCACCATTAAGCGATGGTTACAAAAAGAGTCCTAAAAAGAGAAGTCTGAGAGTATCAACAGGAGCAAAGGCAGGAGGGCAGAAAGGCCATAAGGGAGCACATTTGTCAGAACCGCATGTACCTGATGAGGTTAAATGTCATATTCCTAAAAAATGTCAGTGCTGTCCAAATCTCAAGACCTGTGTTGCATCAGGAGATGTATTTACCTGTGCAGAGTCTCGTTATGTGATTGAAGCTAAGACCATAACTCATGTAGTAGAGCATCAGAGCATGGTGGCAACTAACTGTCCCTGCAACTGTCCTGGTAAGGATGAGAAACTTGTAGGAGAATTTCCTGCAGATGTCAGAGGCTATGTACAGTACGGAAATTCCGTAACAGTTCTTTCTGCACTGCTATCAACCTATGGAGCTGTAGCCTATAACAGAATACATGTTCTGTTAAACGGACTGTTTGGTATCAGTCTTTCAACTGGAACCATAAACTCCATGGTAAAGAGATGCTCGGATAAGATAGCTCCTGTTATGGAGAAAATCAGAGAATTTCTAAAAGATTCTGATGTAGTCAACTTCGATGAAACAGGATTAAGAGCCTTAGGCAAATTATTTTGGGTACATAACTCATCTAATGATGAATATACCTATCAGTCAGCTAATGAGAAACGTGGCTCTATGCCTTATGCTGTGCTCATCTGTTAAGAGAGCTTAATGCTGTCAGAGAAAATTAGAAAAATCATATTTGGGCAGAGCGCTTTCAGAAACTCCTTATCAGAATGAAAAAAGCTAAAGAGGTTGCCATTTCTCTGGGGCAGAAGTTCCTTGGAAAAGAGCTTTTAGAAGAGTTTTCCAAAGACTATGATGAGATTATGAGCTATGCCGATAAGGAATGCCCTCCTCCTGAGTTTCCCAAAGAACGGAAAAGAGGCAAAATAAGGAGAGGTAAGACTAAAGCTCTGATTGAACGACTCAAAAAGTTCAAGGATGACGTGTGCAGTTTTGCACATAACTTTGCCCTGACTTTTGATAACAATCAGGCAGAGCGTGATGTTCGCAATGTAAAAGTAAAGACGAAAGTCTCAGGATGTTTTAGAAGTATTAAAAGAGCTCAGAACTATTTAAAAATAATGTCTTTCATCAGTACCGGAAACAAGCATGGTATTAACGCATTTGATGCTTTAACTGCTGCTTTTCCGGTAATGCAAAAATTATTTTGGGAGAGGGTTCTGAATAGTTACGAAAAGTATATTTTTTAGTGTTTTCTTTTAATTTCTTCAAATGACATTGAGACAAAAAAATAAGGAGTTTTTATGAAAAGAGGTCGCTTTAAAAAAGTTGCAGCTACAGCACAAAATAATAAATACGAAAAGTTAATTGAAAGAGAAAATGAATTATATAAAAGAGCTTCTGACATAAGATCTGAATTCGCAAGAGATTTCACTAGAATATTGCATTCAACAGCTTATAGCAGATTAAAGCATAAGACTCAGGTATTTTTCAATATAGACAACGATCATATATGCACCAGAATGGAACATGTTCAACATGTAGAATCTGTTAGCAGCACAATTGCAACATATATTGGATTAGATTCAGAACTGACTAGAGCTATTGCTATGGGCCATGATTTAGGACATGCACCTTTTGGTCATTGTGGAGAAGAAATAATTAACGAAATAATGAATACGAAAATTTTCATTTCCACAACTCCTCAAAAGCACTTTTGGCATGAAAAAAATGGAGTTAGATTTGTAGATAAAATCGAGCTCTTAAAGAATAAAGATGATATTTATACAAATTTAAAATTAACATACGCTGTCAGAGATGGAATAATATCGCACTGTGGAGAAATTGATGAAAATGGTATTAAACCAAGAGACGAATTTTTAGATTTGGAAGAACAATTTACAGAACCAAACAAACACAATCCGATAACGTGGGAAGGATGCGTAGTAAAGTTTGCTGATAAGATAGCATATCTTGGTCGAGATATCGATGATGCTCAAAGACTCAATTTTCTTAATGAAACTACATTAAATGAATTAGAATTGGAACCAATGAAAATTGATTCTAATATGCACATAAATTCTACAGTTTTTATGCATGATTTAATTATTGACGTTTGTAATAATTCATCTCCTGACATAGGAATATGTCTAAGTGAAGAGGGATACAGAAACTTAAAAAAAATTAAGAAATTTAATTATGATCACATATATAACAATGATAGATTAACAAACTTCAAGAAGTATGCAGATTTAGTTTTAAATTCAATTTTTGATATTTTGGCTGAAACCTACAATGACGGTGATTTTTATAAAAAATTAAAACAATATAAATCATATTATCCTAACCTTATTACAGATTTCATATCATTCATAATTCAGTATTCTTCTACTGAAGTAGTAGATAAATTAAAAGAATCTAAAATACATATAGAGTTTGATGAAAAAAATTATGAAAATGAAAAAATCTATAATTCATTGTCTTCAAAAAAATCGTATTTTCTTGCAATAATAGATTTTATATCTGGAATGACCGATCGATACGCAGTGAAAATATATAACGAGTTGATCTCATATAATAAATTTGATCTATTTTAATTAAAAAAAAAATAACATGAGCGGAGAGTTCGTTCACAACAGCTAATGAAAGCGTGGCATTCTTCGCTCAATCACACTTCTTATCAAAATCACCTATTCTTAAAGAGATGATCCTTCTCGGTCCATGTGGCTTTTTTTGAGAGCTTCTGACTCCGTAAAAAAATTATGGCAGGTGCTATCGCTGTACAACAGCATGATGACGTTGTAAACCTTTCAACGATTTCGCATAAAAAAACAGGATACAGATTTGCTTTTGGTAAATATGAAATTCAAGTTTTCTTATGGCACCTATTCAGAGAAAGATCATCAATTTCTAATAATCTTAAACAAGATCTTCGGCGTTTTTGCTAAAGATCTTAGGTAAGTATATAAAAGTAAGGCAATACTATTTTCAATCATTAAAAGATGGTGCTGCTTTTAATCTTCATACTTGTAACCACTAGGTCACAGCCGACATTATCAGTCGGCTTTTGTTGTGATGTCATTGGTTTATAGTTGTTGATATACTTTGATTTATGGCTTTTAATCAAATTTACAAACAAACATACAAAGATAACTCTTTACGAGGCTTAAATGAGTACTGAAGAAAACAAGAAACAAGGTCTAACAGATGAGGCTGCAACAGTTGATCTTTTTAACATCAATAAATATTTAGATGGTTTATCAAGATTCATTAAAGCCTGTAACACTCCAATGACAATCTCCATTCAAGGTTCATGGGGCTCAGGTAAGACCGCTATCATGAAGATGGTAGAGCATGAGATTGAAAAAGATGTCATTCCAGTTTTCTTTAATACCTGGTAGTTCTCTCAGTTTGAGCTAGGTAACTCATTAGCCTTTTCAATGATTAAGGTGCTTTTAAATAAGCTTCAAGATGATGATAGTTTTATAAAGCACTTTACCTTTGTATGCAGTAATGCCTTAACTACTGCTTTAAAGTCTGTATCTATCTATAACATCAATGTAGATCTAAAAAAGTGTACAGAAAAGACTGCTGATGATAACTACGCAGAGCAGATTGAAACTCTGCATCAACACTTTCAAGATGTAGTAGACCGTGCTTGTGAAAGAGAACATAAAGATAGGGTAGTGATTTTTGTTGATGATTTGGATAGATTGGTTCCATCTAAAGCAGTTGAGTTACTTGAAGTATTAAAGTTGTTCCTAGATTGTAAGCAGTGTGTCTTTGTGCTGGCAATTGATTATGAGGTAGTAATCAGAGGTGCTATTAAAAAGTACGGTTTTGCCTCATATAACTCTGAAAAAATTGATGAAAAAGAACGCAATCGAGAGTATGAAAAGGGTAAGTCTTTCTTTGACAAGATCATTCAGGTGCCATTTAAAGTACCAGTAGCTGTCTACGATATAAAGGACGGTTTTAACAAGATTAACCTTAAGATTGATGATAACGATTTACAAGATTACATCGATCTCTGTGCAAGCTCTATAGGTTCTAACCCAAGATCATTAAAAAGACTGTTAAATGCCTTTTTACTGCTTACATTCATTGGTGAAGGTTCAATCGATCTCAATAACAAGGATAAGGCGAAACTTCTTTTTGCAGCACTGTGTCTGCAACAATACAATGAGAAGATCTACAACCTCATAGTGTCTCATTGTAAATGCGATCTGAATGATGAGGCTCAAGTTAAGATTTGTATATCTGATTTATACAATCTTCTATGTGCACTAAACGATGAAGATGTGAATTGCAATGACATCAATTATGTCGAAGGGACTGATCTTTTAACAGATGATCTAGATCTATATCGAAAGTCTTTTTGTGATTTTTTCTTAAAAACAGCTAAGATTGAAATTTCAGAGAAAGTCGATAATGAAGAAAGTGACGGTAGTTCTTCTCATGATATCAGTTATAATAATAAAATAGCTTTGAATCATTTTATTGAGACTTTAGCTTTTTCGAGCACAACGGCATCTGATTCTCACGGTAAAGATAACAGTAGTCAATATGCTGGTAATTACACTAAATCACAGTTGAAATTTATCCAATTATGGAATGAATTTAGTAATATTTCGTATAGGAATTCAGAGTTTTCTCGCACTTTTACAAAAATTAAACCTCAAACATGTTGTTGGGTAGAACTCGGTGCATGAATGAGCAAAATTGGTAATATTTCAGTAACCTTGTACCCTTCAAGAAGATTTATAAAAGTTACGTTCAAAAAGCTTTATGATTGCATTGAGTGGACTGAGATTTTAAGAGATCAAGACTCTATCTTGCAAAAACTTGGAAAAGATACTAAGTATCAAAGTTCAGAAAAAAACAAAAATGAGATAGATCAAATCAACAGGTTTATCGGAGTAAACTTTGCAAATAATGATGAGAGAGAAATCGTTTTTGCAGAAGTTGCAAAATACATTGTAGCTTTGAGAAATGTTGTGGTTTCCTATATAAAGTAAGTAGCATAATCTTATGATTTTAGTGTAGCATTATTGCTAAACAGAAAAATACATTATGTTTATTGTTAGTACTCTCTGAGAGTGTAAATGTAACCAAAATAGCGTAAAATTCTGTTTCCTAGAACAGCTTAAAGTCTTTGGTAAGAGATCAGATCAATTTAAAAATTTAACAGAACATAAATATGTCAAAATTAGTATCAATAATTATCTCTTGTTTCAATCAAGAAAAGTTCATCACAGATGCGATCATGTCGGCTGAAAACCAGACCTATAAAGATATCGAAATTGTTTTTATAGATGATTGCTCAACAGATGGTTCCCTTGAAGTAGTGAACGAATTAAAGAAAAAGTATACCAATATTGTTGTTTTAAAAAATGAGACTAATCTTGGTGTAGTAGATTCTAGAAATAAAGCTATTGACGTTGCCAAAGGTTTCTATATTCTACCTTTAGATGGTGATGATACTATTGAGCCTACATATATTGAAAAAGCTGTTAAGGTCTTTGATGAAAAGCCTGACGTCGGCTTTGTTTACTGTAAAACTAGAATTTTCGGAGCAGCAAAAGAGGATTTGAATCTTCCAAAATTTAACAAAGAGAGTTTCATTTTCCATAACTGTATTGTAAACAGCGCATTATATAGAAAGTCGGACTTTATCAAACTAGGTAAGTACAAGTCTTACAAGTACAATTTGACTGAGGATTACGATCTATGGTTGTCTTTTGTAGAGGCGGGGTTGCTTCCTTATAGAATTGAAGAAGTTCTTTTTAACTATAGAAAATCTGAAAATGGATCTAGAACTCAGTTAAATGCAAAAGATCCTTATTTTGCTAGACGTGAGTTATTGTTACACCATACAAAACTTTACGCCGACAGCAGAGAATGTATTTCAAGAATATTTGATCCTGAATATAAGGCAAATTTCTATAAAAAAGATAAGAAAATCAAAAAGTATAAAAAGCTATGTTTAGTTGAGTCTGCTTTTATCTTCATTCTTGGACTATTAGTCATTTATTTATGTATGTTTTATTGACTTTAATGAATGTCTATAAGTTGTTGTCAAAAGATTTCAATTCAATATTAATTTCTAAATTGAGGATAAAATAATGTTGTCAATTATTATCCCCACAATGCAAAAAGATCTTGAAGTTCTAAATAAGCTGTTGTTAGAACTAGATGGTGATGATTCAGTATGGGAAATTCTAGTTATTGATAATTCATGCAAAGGTTTTAAGACTGATTTAAAAAAAGTCAAAGTTTTTGCTCAAAAGGAAAATCTTTTTGTAAATCCCGCTTGGAATTTAGGTATTAATTTATCTTCAAAAGATATTCCTTTCTTTGGAATTTTAAATGATGATATTATTTTTCCTAAGAATCTTTTTAATGCTGTAGATAAGTTCTTATCTACATCTGATGAAACAGTAGGTCTAGCTGGTATTGACTGTGCAACTAATACTCCTAAGTGTGAATTTGATACATATCCGGAAGATACAGAGATTAAGTTTGAAAAGTCTGATAAGATGGCTGGCTTTTGGGGATCAGCTTACTTTGGTAAGAAAGAGAACTATTTTGAAATACCAAATGAAATAAAGGTATTCTATGGTGATCATTTCCTTTTTAGAAGAAATCAGCAGGCAGGAAAACAAAACTATTTAATCACTAACCTTAAGGTTAAACACTTAGAGTCTTTGACATCTCATAGCTCAAAGTTTATTAAGAGACTTTTTAAGTCTGATAGAAAGAACTGTATTAAGTACGATGGTGTTGAGCATCAGCATCTGACATTACTACAAAGACTTTTCTCTTTAACTTATTATCATGAGCATTATGTGCTATGTCTTTTAGGTTTAAAGATGAAGTTTAAAGTTCATAAAAAGTAATTGAGTTTTAGTTGCGTTCAAGTATAGCTCCAGACTTTCTAGTTTTGTTTTTTTATTTATCTCAAAGTAAAGATAAAATGAGTTTTAAGAAGATTTTTTTGACAGTATTTATAGCTTATCTTTTGCTATTTCCTTTATATCTGCTTTCAATCTATCTTTATGATCCTAGCCATATTTTCAGAAATCCGGACAATTTGTTCGCTAAAAGTATGAGGCTGCAAGCAAGATCATATCTAAATGAAAATCAAAATGTTTCTGGAATAATTATTGGATCAAGCATGCTTGAGAACACTTCATCTGTAGATGCTAGTAAAAAGTTATTTCCAGATACTGATAACGTGTTTTTTAATCTCTCTTTAGAAGGTTCATCCTTTGTAGAGCGCAAGTTAGTTCTAAATTATGCTTTTGCAAGTCATGATATCAAAAAAGTAATATATTCTATCGATTTAGCACCTCTTCATTTTGCTCCCAAAACAAATGATGTTTGGCAAAAACTATATGATAGTAATCCTTTTAATGATTTTCTTATTTACCTTAGAAAGGAGCCTTTGCAGTGCCTGTTAACCTTATCTAAAAGCAAAAATTGTATTGGCTCAAAAGTTGGATTGGATAGACCCTCTGCTTGGATTATTGATCCAAAATATGCAAATACTTTTAATGGACTATGCTCATGGCCTATAAAGTCAAAAATTCTTCTAAAAGACAGTTTGTATAATTATCAAAAATCAATAGCCATAAATAGTTATAATCTTGCATACCAAATCAAATATACTGAGGATAATGTTTTCTCACTTACTGATAAGCACAATAAAACTGAGTTCTATTTTGTAGTGCCACCATATTCTGCTCTGTACTATAAAATTAAGTTATCAGCTGCAAAAAATGAGTATGATTGGACACGTAATTTCTTAAAATATTTCGTCTCTGAATGTGATAAAAGATCAAACTGTCATTTATATGGATTTGATGATCAAGCATTTATTTCAGATTTAAAGAATTATAAAGATCCTATGCATTATTCTGATAAAATTAATTCTTTAATGATTGATTCCATTGCAAATCAAGAGAATGAGATCAATGCGAATAATCTCAATGATTACTTAGAAAAATCTGAGTCAATTGTAGAGAATTTTGATATTGAAAAAGTGAAAAAAGAACTTTCATCATGTGTGGATTAGTAGTTCTGTCTTAATTGCTATAAGATTTCTTTAGATGAATGAGCTTTGTGTTGTGGTAGCTCCGATAAACAGGAATAAATTTTAGTAATGGTCTTTGCAAGTTTACCTTTTATCTTTTTTATTCTCCCATTATTTCTTGCTTTAGATTTTTTATCTCAAAAGAAAAATCTAATTAGAAATTTCTTCATTATCCTAGTAAGTTTATTCTTCTATGTTTTTGATGGTGGTACTCACTCATTAAAGATCTTGTTAGCTTATGGAGTATTAAATTTCTTTTTGGGCTATATCATAGAGTATGTAAAATCAAAAAATCATATTTTAAAAAATTTAACTTTAATCTTATTTGTTGCAATTAACTTACTGGCTCTAGTTTTCTATAAATACAGCTTTTGGCTTGTAAATCTTCTGCATGACTATGGTGTTGCAGATAACATAACGGCAAAACCTCAAATTCTTCCATTAGGTATCAGTTTCTTTACGTTCCATGCCATTAGTTATTTAATAGATATAAGCAGAGGAGAATTAAACGGAAAAAGTAATGTTGTAAATTTCTTAACTTACTTTTTCATGTTTCCTCATTTGATTGCTGGTCCTATTGTCAGATACAAGCAGGTAAAGGACGATCTTGTAGAAAGAACTTACGACCAGTCACTGTTCTCCTATGGTCTTTACCGATTTATCTTAGGTGTTAATAAAAAGATCCTGATTGCTAACTCTGTAGCTCCTATAGCCAACATGGCTTTTACTTATCATGTTGCAAGTATTTCAACAGCTGACGCCTGGTTAGGTGCTGTAGCATACATGATTCAGATTTACTTTGATTTCTCAGCTTATTCAGATATGGCAATTGGATTAGCTGCTATGGCAGGCTTTAGTTTTTCAGAGAACTTCAATCAACCATATTTAAGTACCTCAATTAAAGACTTCTGGAGACGCTGGCATATTTCTTTATCTTCATGGTTGAGAGATTATGTTTACATTCCATTAGGAGGTTCTAGAGTACCAACCTATAGGATTTACTTTAATCTTATTACAGTCTTCTTCTTATGTGGTCTTTGGCATGGAGCTAATATGACCTTTGTAATTTGGGGACTTTATAATGGTTTGTTCTTAATTTTAGAAAGATTATTTTTAGGTGATCTTTTAGCTAGAGTTCCAAAGTTATTTACTCACATATATGCCGTATTTGTAGTTTTAATTGGTTGGGTATTTTTTAGAGCAGACAGTTTGTCTCAAGCATTTGATTATTTATCCGTAATGTTTGGATTATCAAATTTAGATAAAGAGAGCATTTGTCAGGCTCAGCTTTTAAACTATATTGCTTTAGTAGTTGGTTGTATTATAGTTTTCTTAAAGTTGAAAGCATTTAACTCTTCTAATACACAAGAAGCTGTTACTCATAACTATACTTATTTTGTTAACTTTGTTTTGATTTTTGTGTCTATACTTGTATTGTACTTTGGTGCACAGAATCCTTTTATCTACTTTAACTTCTAAGGAAAAATAAATGACTAGGTATTTAAAGTTCTGTCTTGTTTTTCTTATGTTTGCAGTACCAGCAATCGGATTTATCATTACTGACAATAATACAGTGGTAAAAGGTGAGAACAGAGTTATTAACCAGTTTCCTAAAGAATACTCAGATAACTTCTACTCTCAATTAGTCAATTGGTTTAATGACAGGTTGCTGTTTAAATTAGAGGTAAACGAGAATCTGTACGCTGATTTTCATAATTACTTTAATGATTTTAATTTTTCATCAAGTCAGTTTTCTGTTGCAGGCAATAGTGGTTGGTTGTTTGCGGGTGACAGCTCTGATTATGTTTATTCTCAGCATACTAAAGATCTTAAGTTCAATCAAAACCAAATTCAAAAGAAAATTTTTACCTTGCAGGCAATACGCGATTCTTTTAAAGGTGATATGTACTTTGTTGTAGGTCCAGATAAACATGGTATTTATCCAGAATTTATGAATCAGAATATATTACAGCCAGGTAAATATAGATTTTTTGATAAAGTAAAGACAGCATTGAAAGTCAATGGGGTAACAGTCATTGATAATTATGAAACTCTAGTATCTTCAAAAGATCCAGATAAGAGGGTTTCTCTTTATTACGGTGATGATACTCATTGGAATAAATATGGTGCTTATGTTGCTTTTGAAAATGTCATGAGACTTATAGAGCCTACATACATCTCGCAACATTATAAATTTTTATTTTCTCACCATGAAAATGGCGATCTTGTACATAATATTAAGAATCCAAGAAGAGAAATTTTAGACAGTGCTTTAGTTGATAATGTTAGAAAAAGTACTGTAAAGGCAAAAGATCTGTTTTCAAATACGTCAAAAGTAATTAGTTTTGATGTAAATTCCTCTTTAGATTTAAACTATAAGTATGTTAACTTGACTCCAATCTCTGATAAAAAAGTTTTTCTAATCACAGATTCATATGGAGTTTTATTTATGCCATACACAGTGGACTACTTTAAGACTGTAATTCATATGAATAGGCGTTTGCACGATTTAGGTCTAATTCTCAATGAGATTAGAAAAGAGCAACCTGACATTGTGATTTATTTAAACGTCGAAAGAGAAGTTGCTGACAGAGTGTTTTAACCACTTGATGTCATGTCAAAAAGAAAATTCAGATAATTTACTTGAGCTTTTTAGCGCAAAATTACTCTTTTGAAACTTCGTTAATCAAGTATTCGCCAATGATAGAACCACCAAACCTTGAGTAATGAAGAGGATCTTCAAAAACTCCTTTATTTTTTTTGTATAGGGAATACTTGTTATTACCTTCTTTTAGAGGTAAGTTGCGATCTATAAATACTACGTTAATTTGATTTTTGCAGAATTCAATGATTTTGGTGTTTATTTCAGTTGTGTATGTTTCTTCAAAATCGCTTGTAATTTTAAAAAGATCAAAGTTGATGATATTTTTTAAGAAAGAGCTATTCGTATTTACTTTTGACCAAATTACTGCAGTCTTATTTGGGACAAAAGAGCATCCAACAATGTAAAATTTAAAATTTGGATGAAGAGATATCTGTTCATTTAGATCTGAAATTACTGCATCTGTGTACTTTTGTAGTGATGTTTGATTTACTTGTAAGTTGTTTTCTGTGCAATAAGATCTGTACAAGATATCCCATCTCCCACAAAGAACTACTTTATCTCCATCATTTAACTTGTTTAAGGTCTCTTTATAAAGCTTGTAGAATTTTTCTTTATCTTCAAGTGAATTAAAGAATATTGTTTTGAGATTTGTAAAATAGCTTCCGTAAGCCATCATAGCAGCATGTTCTAATACATATACTGATCTTTTGTTGATATTTTTTAGATAGTAGTCATACTGAATTAAATTTGAATCTCCAACAAAGAAGATTTTAGGAGTTTCAGTCTGAAGACCATAATGCCAAA
>ERZ1034680.53-NODE-53-length-87307-cov-37.650174_pt1 | contig 87307 bp, 89 predicted proteins | sample MGYA00520639_ERZ1034680 | MGnify/ENA primary metagenome ERZ1034680 (study PRJEB33766, sample SAMN09781760) | gut metagenome | biome: gut microbiome | host: Homo sapiens | place: Madagascar | study: EMG produced TPA metagenomics assembly of the PRJNA485056 data set...
TTCTTAACAAACCAGCAAATCTTTAGAACAACACCTTGCCAATCAAGGCTGGAATCATTCATTTTTTTGCCGTATCTCTCAGCGACTTGTATTATGATACACGTCTTTTTAGTTTTTGTCAACACTATTTTATAAAAAAAAACTGGCAAAATCACCAGTTTTTTTAACCATATCAAAGTGATAGTAAAACTACCACTAACACGCCTGGTATACCAAACACGCCAGCCACTAAAGCTTTAATAAATGTTATCTGTATCCCCGCGCCAAATAAATTTACAATCCAAAGCATTACCGCGCCCACAATGCTATTAGTTATCATTTTCCAAAGCAATTTTACCGGCAATGATACAATTTTACCGATAAGACACAGTACTATCAAACCAATGGCAAAAGCTACCACTAATTCCATAGCTTAAATTTCCCTCCGATTCTCCATCGCCTTTGATAAAGTTACTTCATCGGCATATTCTAAATCGCCGCCAATAGGTAATCCATGTGCAATCCGCGTGACCTTCAGCCCCATAGGCTTTAGTAACTTGGCAATATACATAGCAGTAGCTTCACCTTCTACATTCGGATTCGTAGCCATAACAATTTCTTTCACCTTATCATCAGCCAAGCGATTAATAAGTTCCTTGATACGAATTTGTCCAGGACCTATCCCTTCTAATGGTGATAATGCCCCATGAAGCACATGATAGACGCCGTGATAATCACGCATACGCTCCATTGCTGCCACATCTTGTGGCTGCTCGACTACACAAATTATTGAATGATCCCGTTTAGTGCTTGCACATATAGCACAAGGATTTTGATCACTTAAATTAAAGCATGTATTACAATAGCCGATTTTTTCTTTAGCTTCGACAATAGCCCCGGCTAAAGCTTTAGCTTGAGCAACATCCATATCAAGTACATGATAAGCAAGACGCACTGCCGTTTTGTTTCCTATACCTGGCAGTGCGCGAAAATGCTCTATCAATTTAGCTAATGGTGCAATATATTGCACGATTAAAACATTCCTGGCGGCAAACCTAAACCACTAGTAAGCTTGCCCATCTCCGAGGCCATCATATCGTCTACTTTTTTGACGGACTCATTAAACGCTGCTGCTATAAGATCCTGCAACATTTCAACATCCTCAGGATCAACTGCCGCTGGATCAATCTTCACTTCCTGAACCTGTTTTTCGCCATTCATGACAATCTTAACAGCACCACCGCCAGCAGTAACTTCAACCGTTTTACGTTTAAGTTCATCCTGCATTTTTTTCATTTCATTTTGCATTTTTTGGACTTTTTTCATCATACCGGCCATATTGCCCATATTGCCCATTCCACCAAACATTTAAATGCTCCTCTCGTAATTAAACGTTGCGATTACTATCTCTTATCACGCTTCTTAGCCTACCAAAATATACTAAGAACGTCAACCATATATCAATAACCATAATTAATTTTTATCATTCTCTATTTTTGTCACATTGTCACCAAATACTGAAAACGCCTTCTCTAACGGTTTTCGTTCCACAGGCGTCACTTCATTTAAATCCACTGCCACCTTTGGCGGCATTAAGGCACTATTATTGTTTTTTTTACCATTATTAATCGCCACTGATTTTGCTGGCAATTCATCACATATACAATGCAACGACATTTCTTTTCCCGTTAACTCTGCTAAGATAGTTTCTAGCTGTTGACGATAATTGCGCATAGTTAGCGTTACCATCATCGAACTATTAAATTGTACTATAAACCGGCTTTCCGTCATGCCTCTAAAATTGCCTTGACTTATACAAGCTAATACCGGTGCTTTATTTTCAGCTTGCAGTCTATGCAAAAGCTCTTCCCAGACTTTTTTGCCAGCAGCGCTAACTGTTGCCGGCAACATATTTTCATTTGCAACCGCAATAATATTATCTTCCTTTACCGCCGGTCTATTCAAATTAGATTTAACCGGCGGTTTAGCCTTGACCAATTGTGCGCCGGAATTCAGCTTATTCACCAGCGCAGCTAATTTAGCTTCCAAAGCAGCTATTCGGCTATCATCAGCCTTATAAGTATCCGGTGCAGCAGCGATTATATTATGCATTACTGCGTTACTTACTATATTACATAAAGTAAGCAGTGTTATTTCAGCTACTATACGAGGCTGGGGGGACCACTTCATTTCATTCATAGCTTCTTGAATACTATGCAGCATTTGCATTATTTGCTCACTAGTAAATAATTTTCCTTGCTTCTTTAATATGCTATCCTTTTCTGCATATAAATCCATATTTTCAATAGTGCCTGCTGCTTGAAAAATCATTAAACTGCGCAAATGCAATGACAATTCCAGCATTATTTGCTTTAAATCCTTGCCGTCACGCAAAAGTTCAGCCAAAATAGTCAATACCTGCTGTGTTTGTTTATCAGCAATAGCCTGCGTTATACCATAAATCCATTCATGACCAACCAGCCCTAATATTTGCCGCACTCTAGCCACAGTTATCTTACCTTCAGCCAGCGTAACGCATTGATCCAATATTGACAAAGCATCACGCAAACCACCATCAGCCTGAATAGCTATTAATTGCAGCGCTTCTGGTTCTGCTTCCAGGTTGCTTTCTTTTACTATATAGGTCAGTCTTTCACTTATTTCAGCAGCAGTAATTCTTTTAAAGTCATACCGCTGACAACGTGACTGAATGGTTGCCGGAACCTTATGAGCCTCAGTGGTTGCTAATATAAATACTACATGTGCCGGCGGTTCCTCTAACGTTTTGAGCAAAGCATTAAAAGCCTCCGCTGTCAGCATATGCACTTCATCTATTATGTATACTTTATAGCGATCATTAGCCGGAGCAAATTTCACTGTTTCCCGTAAATCACGAATCTCATCAATACCACGATTGGATGCAGCATCTATTTCAAATACATCCATCGACGAACCATCATTTATTTTTCGACACTGTTCACATTTGCCACAAGGCTCCGGTGTCGGACCATGCTCACAATTAAGTGCCTTGGCTAATATTTTAGCCGTACTAGTTTTACCAGTTCCTCTTGGCCCTGAAAATAAATATGCATGACCTATTCTGCCAGTTGTAATGGCGTTGCTTAAAGTACGACTGATATGTTCCTGACCAACCAGCTCGCTAAAGCTTCCTGGACGCCATTTACGATACAATGCAATATATGCCATATTTCCCCGTCACCTCACCCATATAGAAAAAGCAGCCATAACGGCTGCTGCTCTTTTCCACGTCGGACCACAGTCTTCAGGTAACCTTGCGGCACATGAAATGATCCTCTTATTGCTGCTTCCTTCCGGACCTGACAAGATTCAAGGGATTCCATTGCGCAAGCCCCAAACACTGCAGCCCGACCTAAAAAAGATTTTTCTAAAAAATAAAAAAATGGCGGAGAGTGAGAGATTCGAACTCTCGGTACAGTATCACCGTACACACGCTTTCCAGGCGTGCTCCTTCAACCACTCGGACAACTCTCCACAATGCTCTACCAAAAAGCTATTTTTTTGTTATTGTTCACATAAGTCGCTCACAACGATAACTATTTTATCATCAAGTCAAAGCACTGTCAACACTTTTTTATAAAAATTCATCAGCTGCCAGTATAACTTTAAATGCTCCCAGCTTGTTATACGCTTTTATTTGCAATTGATGCGTACCCTTTGGCGTAATATTACGCATAGTTCTCGGTATACCTAATTCAGCTTCAATTTTATCATTGGCCAGTTCGATACAAAAAAGTCCATTTATAACATTCAGCAGTTCTTCTAAACTATCTACTGCCAGCTCATCAACCTCAGCGAATTTCTCATCACTATAGCAAGCTGCCAGCTTTAAATAAATAGCTTCTGTAGCTATTACTCCCACTGTTATATTTATATCACCACTAATATTTTGGGAAACACCATAAAATGGTTTAACTTCATCATCGGTTGCCTGCGTTACATCAATAACTGTTTCCAATCCCAAAATTTCACGCATAGCATCGATAAAAAGTTCCATGTAATTTATATACAGCTCAAGTTCTGCTTCATAAGCATCGCCTGCTGCCAGCTGCACCGCAGTGCGAATAGGGCGATTATCTAGTTCATCATTGGTAAAATGCTTGGCTAAAAGTGATTCATCCTGCTCAGCTGCAGCCAGCAAATCGTGTACATTATCTTTAGCTGATCCACCTTCGTTATATAAACATTGCGCCAGGCTAAAATTATTTCTCATGTTCAGCAACCCTCTTTTGAACCTTGGCTACAGTTTTTCTTATCTGCTCAGTCGTATATGGTTTTTGAATAAAATCTGAGGCTCCCATCTTTAGCGTTTCCATCAGCTTCCGTGGTGTACCAGCCGATGACAGCATTACCACCTGCAAATCTGGATTAACCTCCTTTATCACCTGTAATGCTTCAATACCACCAACTTCCGGCATGACAATATCAAGAAAAACACAATCTAATTTTTCTTGCAAATTTATCATGACTGCCTCTTTACCATTTTTAGCCTCAATTACTTCACAATTCATTGCCTCCAGCTCCTGCCGCAATTTTTTACGCAATAGCTTGGAATCATCAGTTATCAATACTCTTAATTTTCTGTCCAAAATTATATCCTCCCCAAGAATAAATATTTTCTATTCATAACGCTTTCATCTTTGATATATGTACTTATTTGATATATGTACTTATTCGCCATCATAAAAAATATTCCTTCCTGTAAAAAGAGCTGGCTATAAATAAATAGCCAGCCTTCTTGATAGAAAATCAAAATTACCAAATAAACAATCCTACAATACCCGCCGAAAGCAACGAAACCATAATGCCTGAAAGCAGCATATAAGCTACATTACGCGAAATAAGCTCATTCTTATCATCGCCAACCAAACCTTTAAAGCAGCCAATTATCATGCCGAGAGTAGAGAAATTAGCAAACGAGGTAACAAATACCGTAAGCACTGCTTGCATATGCGGAGTAAAAGTATCCATTATATCTTTAGCATCCAGCATAACTACAAATTCATTAGTTACCAGCTTCGTACCCATATACTGAGCTAATTTGAAAGCTTCCGTAGTATCAAGTCCCATCAGCCAAGCAAACGGGAACATTATACAGCCAAGGATATTCTCCAAAGAAATCATCGGATTAATTCCCATGAGAATCATATCAATGAGTTTGGCTAAAGCTACAAAAGCAATTACGTTAGCACAGATAATAAGTACCAAACGACCTGCACCTAATATTGAATTCCCCAGGAAAGAGAAAAACGGTTCGCGTTTTTTGCCGCCCTCATTAAGTGTCGCAATAACATCTTCTTCCTCTGAAATCTTTACTGGATGTAAAAGATTAGTAACAATCAAGGCATTGATAACATTTAACGGCACTGCTGAAATGATAAATTCAGCCGGCATCATTTTCGTGTAAGCTACCAGCACTGCAGCAGTTACACAGCTCATAGACATCATAGCCAAAGTCAAGCAGCGATCCGCTTTCATTCGCTTCAATTGCAAGCTAGAAACTGCCAGTGATTCCGTGTTCCCTAAAAACATCATTTCAATAGCAAAAAATGATTCAAACTTCGGTTCACGCGTAATTATAGCCAGCGCCTTACCAACCATGCGGATAAACCAAGGCAAAATGCCAATATAAGTTAAAATATCAAACATTGGCACTACAAGCAAGATTGGCAATAGCGCCGCAGTAAAAAAGTTCATCTGCGGAACATTCACCCAATCCGGAAAAGCAAAAGCAATACCTTCATAAGCAACACTTATCAGACTATTAAAGCCAATAGCTGCTGCGGTAATAATATCGCGACCTACCGAAAAGGATGTTAAAAACCATGCTAAGAAAACATTAATGACCAGCAAAGTACCAATACTGCGCCACTGAATGTCTTTACGTTTTTTAGAAAACAGCACGCCTATTGCCAAAAAAATGACAATACCTAATACGTTTATTGCAAGATACATAATCGTACTCCTTTATAAAATAGTGGATTTTCATGTTTAAAGGTCTTTATCGGAAAAAGCAAATGGCAGGAGTTCAGCTAAAGTAACCACTTTAGTATCCCCCTTGAGATTAGCCATGACAATATGATTTATTTTAAATTCTGAAATAACTTGACGACAAGCACCGCATGGCGAGCACGGTCCATCAGTATCAGCTACCAAAGCTAATTTTTCGATTTCCCAATCACCTTCGGAAACGGCTTTAAAAATTGCTGTACGTTCAGCACAATTCGTCACCGGATAGCTGGAATTTTCAATATTACAGCCACCATATACCTTTCCTTGCTTGGTTAATACTGCTGCGCCAACCTTAAATTTTGAATATGGTGCATAAGCAAAGGAACGATATTTTTTTGCAATCTCTACCAGTTCTTTATCTTCCACGATAAAACACTCCTCAATACACAAAAATCTGACTGATCAAAATCTTTATTGACCAGTCAGATACACCTGCTACCCTACTAGGCCATCAATATTTTTCCACTTTGTCTTTTTCTACGCGAGCATATACCAATGGTTCTTTTTCAGGTTTGCTGTCACCAATAATTGTTGCCTCACGATACATCTTTTCAGCATTAGCCAAAGCTTCCTGTTTCGACGTATATAACGTTACTAAAACATCGCCTTTCTTTACTGCATCACCATATTTTTTATGCAGAATAAGCCCTGCTGAAAAATCTATCGTGCTTTCCTTGGTTTCACGACCAGCACCTAAAACTACTGATGTTTCACCAATTTCTTCAGCATTCATCTTCGTGATAAAGCCATCTCTTTCAGCTTTAACTTCAGCTTTGTACGGTGCCTTAGCAAATTTGCTATAGTCACGGACTACGCTATCATCGCCACCCTGAGCCTTAACCATCCTGCAGAAGGTCTCAAAAGCACTGCCGTCAGCTATCGCCTGTTCAGCCATTTTACGACATTCATCAATGGTACCTTTGCCGACTAAGTATAACATATTTTCGGCTAGCTGCAATGCTACCTCTGTCAAATCAGCTGGTCCATGCCCTTTGAGTACGTCCATGGATTCCATAACTTCGATGCTGTTACCAATACCTAACCCCAATGGCGTATCCATATCGGTAATCAAAGCTACTGTACGGCGGCCTGCGCCTTCACCGATAGCTACCATAGTCTGTGCTAGTTTAATCGAATCATCTAATGTTTTCATAAAGGCACCACTGCCAGTTTTTACGTCTAGCAAAATACAATCGCTGCCAGCTGCCAATTTTTTACTCATGATCGACGAAGCTATCAACGGTATGCTGTCAACAGTTGCTGTAACATCACGCAATGCATACAGTTTTTTGTCAGCTGGAGCTAGATTACCAGATTGACCAATTACACTTACACCACATTTATTGACTGTATCAAAGAACTTATCTCTATCGAGTGCCGTTTGATAACCTGGAATTGACTCTAATTTATCAACCGTGCCGCCAGTATGTCCTAGACCACGGCCTGACATCTTAGCAACCTTGCCGCCACAAGCAGCAACAATGGGAGCAACAATAAGCGTAGTCTTATCACCAACACCACCAGTTGAATGCTTATCAACCTTCTTGCCGGCAATAGCCGAAAGATCAATCATATCACCGGATTTAGCCATTTCTTTGGTAAGTTCAATGATTTCATGATTATTCATACCTTTAAACCAGATAGCCATCAGCATTGCTGACATCTGATAATCAGGGATATCTCCCTTGACATAACCATCTATCATAAACTTTATTTCTGCATCAGTTAAAGCTTCACCATGTTTTTTCTTTGTAATAAGATCATACATTCTCATAACTGAAATACTCCTTTAGCTGCCAGCTTATTTTTCAATGCGCATTAGCAGGCTTTCACCTTTTGTCTTTAAATCACAATCAAACATATCTGAAATAGTAGCTCCCAGCATAGCAAATGTTGGATAAGTACCAAGATTTACGCCAGCTTTTATATTTTTGCCATAAATGAGCAATGGTACATATTCACGCGTATGGTCAGTGCCTGGTGCCCCCGGATCGCAGCCATGATCAGCTGTAATCATGAGTACATCATCATCTTTCATTTTGCCCATAAACTCGCCCAGCTGTTTATCAAATGCAGTAGCTGCTGCAGCATAGCCATCTACATTGCGGCGATGACCATATTGCATATCAAAATCCACAAGATTAACAAAGCAAAGACCGGTAAAATCTTCATCCATTAATTTAAGTGTTTTTTCCATACCGTCATTATTATCTTTGTTAATACCTAAGCTGCGACTTACACTGCGGCCAGCGAAAATATCCGAAATCTTGCCTACGCCAATGGTTGCCAAGCCCTTGCGTGCCAATGCATCAAGCATGGTATCACCGGTCGGGTCTAAGGAAAAATCATGACGTCTTGAGGTACGGGTATAATTAGGATATTCACCAATATAAGGACGAGCAATTACTCTGCCTACACCATGCTTGCCCTGCAATATCTTACGAGCCGTTTTGCAGTATCCATAAAGTTCTTCCACTGGAACATCTTTTTCATTAGCAGCAATCTGGAATACACTATCAGCTGAGGTATAGACGATAAGACCACCCGTTTTTTCTTGTTCCTGACCATAATCATGAATAACCGCCGTCCCGGAATATGGCTTATTGCACAAAATCTTTTTGCCAAAAGCTTCTTCTAATTTGGCAATCAAATCTGCGGGAAAGCCATCCGGATATGTTGGCATTGGCTGTTCAGACACGATACCTGCTAATTCCCAATGACCAGTTGTTGTATCCTTACCTCGTGATAATTCCCGTAAACGAGCGAAAGAACCAATAGGCTGAGCTTCAGGTGTGCCGCAGCCAACACCATCAATATTAAAAAGACCAAGCTTTTTCATATTCGGCGTATCGTATTTAGGTGAAGCAACAATTGATTTCAGCGTATTGCAAACATCATCACCAAATTCCGGTGCATCCGGTTCGCGACCAATACCATAACTATCCAGAACAATGACAAATGCCCGTTTAAATTTACTCATTTTCTGACCCTCCGATGTTTTCTGAATAATTAGCTATTACTTATCAAGTTCATCCTTTAAAACCTTAACCGCTGCACTTGCGCCAAGACGACAGCAGCCAGCATTGATAAAGCCTTCCATTTCTTCACGCGTATGAATACCACCAGCAGCTTTCATCCCAACGCCTTCGCCAATATTTTTCTTGAACAGTTCAATATCAGCCAGCGTAGCTCCAGCCGTACCAAAACCAGTAGAAGTTTTAATAATGTCAGCACCAGCTTCAGTTACACATTTGCAAGCAGCAATTTTTTCTTCTTCCGTAAGGAAGCAAGTCTCAACAATAACCTTCAGGATACGATTGCCACAAACACGCTTTAAAGCTCTGATTTCTTCCGTTACATAATCAGTTTCGCCAGCCTTTAGCATCCCAATGTTGATGACCATATCAATTTCCACAGCACCATCAGCTAAGGCCTGCGCCGTTTCAGCAATTTTAGCAGCTGTATTGCAATTGCCATTAGGAAAACCTACTACCGTAGCAATCTTCAGTTTATTACCATATTTAGCCTGAATCCGCGGAATGAAGCACGATGGAATCATAACTGTAGCTGCCTGATACTTTATTACATCATCACAGATAACCTGTATATCATCCCAAGTAGCCGTCTGTTTGAGTAAAGTGTGATCGACATGCGCCATAATCGTTTTTGCATCCATTAAAAATTCCTCCTAGTAGGTAAAATAATTCATTTGAAATACATACGTCCTTAGTTAAGTAACAATGTTCACATACTAAACAAAAATCACTATTAATTTTTGTATGTTTTTAATTGTCTGACTGCTTTTGTCATATATGTTTTTCCTTTGTTGTTATTATTGTAAATCTTTTTTTCTTACAATAAAAGGACACATGTCTTATCTAACTACTAATTTGTTAGCGTTTTCTAAGACTGTGTCCTGTTATTATTCATTATTATTTACTCAAAGCTCTAAACCAGCTTGTTTACGTGCCTTATATTCTCGATCCAAAATTCCTAATACTACTAGATTTTCGTAAACACCATTGGTTATTATCGTTTCACGAATCAAACCTTCACGCTGCATCCCCTCAGCTTCATAAAGATGCAAAGCCCGGGCATTGTAATCCTTGCAATCAAGCCAGCCACGATGAAATTTTAAATCATCAAATGCCCAGGCTTTTAAAAGCTTCATTGCTTCATGTCCATAACCATGCCCTTTTTTATCTATTATCACATGCGTCCATTCAATTTCCTTAGCCTCTGTTTTAAGACCATTTATCATTAAGTAACCCACCGGCGCTTTAGTAGCAATTTCTTCAACGATTACATCCATAGCCTCCAAGCTGTTTTCAATAATTTGGGTATGAAAATCACGATCAAACGGCACAATATATTTAAGATTTTCCTTGTCATATTCCAATTTCATTATATAATCCAAATCAGCTGTTTGGGCTTTTCGCAATTGCAATAATTTGCCAACATGCAAAATATCCGACATAAAAATCACTCCATTTATCCTAAATAGCTTTTATTTTCATCTAGATATAGTATAATGTTACGGTGTTTTTAGTTCAAGCGTTAATAAGGAGGCGTTTTAATTGTCTGATTTCAGCTGGTTTACTTGGGTGGACTGGGCTCATCTGTTAGAAATGCTCATAGTTCCTGGTTTTATTTTAGTCGCAGCACTTGCCACTGGTATAGCTATCAACCGTATTATCCGCAAAAAGGTTGCAAAACATCTAGCTACCGATGAAACTACCTGGCAATATATATTTATTAATGCCCTGCAAGGGGTTCCAATTTCCCTATGCCTAGTAGTGGGGCTTTACTGGATAGTAAATACCATAAATATCATTGAACCGTTGGTCAGGATTTTTTCCTATATACTTTTTACGGTTATAATTCTATCTATAACCAGGGTATTTGCTCGCACTGTTAATGGCATGATCGACATGCAAATCGAACGTTCAGAACGCACCATGCCAAAAACGACCTTGCTCAATGCTATTATGAACGGTGTTATTTATGCCATGGGCATATTGGTAATACTACAATACTACGGCATATCAATTGCTCCGATAATAACTGCGCTAGGTGTTGGTGGTATGGCCGTAGCTTTAGCACTGCAAGAAACGCTGGCTAATATATTTTCTGGTCTGCATCTTATTTTATCAAAACAATTGCGCTTAGGTGATTACATAAGGCTAAATTCTGGTGAAGAAGGACGCGTTACCGATATAACTTGGCGTTTTACTACCATAGTTCCCGCTAACAACAGCAATATGGTAGTAATACCTAATCAAAAGATTGCCTCAGCTAACATAACTAATTTCAGTATGCCGCAACGTGATATTGTCATCAGTATCCCGGTAGGCGTATCTTATGACAGTGATCTTGATAAAGTCGAACGCGTTACCTTAGAAGTTGCCAAGCAGGTTTTAGAAGCTGTCGATAAAGATGTCGATATTCCCCCAGCCGTACGCTTCCATACTTTTGGCGAATCAAGTATTGACTTCAATGTAATCCTGCATTCAAGCCGCTTTGATCATCAATTTGTTCTCAAACACGAATTTATCAAAGCCCTAACCCGCCGCTACCGCCTGGAAGGTATTGATATTCCTTACCCTATTCGCACAGTTATAACTTCATGACGAATTACATTTTACAATTATCATAATTTCGCATAGCGTCTCATATTTTACTATATATTGTGTTTTATTTATTGACCATACCGCAATATATATTATATAATGGGAGACGTCGACCGATGATTTTATTTAATTATCCACGACATATCTGAATTATTCTAAACGAAAATATAAAAGGACTGGTGATTTCCATGACTGTAAATGGTATCGATGTAACTGTAAAGGGACTGCCTGATGTTTCTTCACAGGAAATTACAAATTATATTAACTATGTTGAAACAAAAACTCAGGAAAAAATCAGCCGGCTGCACTTATCAGCAGCCAAAAATGGTCAGGTAAATATTGATTACGTACTCCAACCGAAAAAATTTGAACGCATCCGCCGGATAACTGGTTATCTAGTTGGTACCATCGACCGTTGGAATAACGCTAAACAGGCGGAAGAACGTGATCGCGTAAAACACGGGCTTAACTGATTATGAAACTTCGCATAGCTGGCATTAATGATGACTCCGTAGTTGATGGTGACGGTGTAAGACTTACTGTCTTTACCCAAGGCTGCCTCCACCACTGCCCTGGTTGTCAAAATCCTGAAACACATGCTGTAGCTGGTGGATATATCATAGATACTGATGATATTTTAGCCCGTCTAGCAAGCAACCCGCTGCTTTCCGGTGTCACCTTCAGTGGTGGCGAGCCATTCTTACAGCCAATTCCCCTTACGGCTCTGGCACAGCAAATACATGCCAAAGGACTTGATATTTGGACTTATACCGGTTTTACTCTGGAAGAACTCATAAACCAGCACAATCAAGCTATAACGACGCTGCTGCAAGAAATTGACGTTTTAGTTGATGGCCGTTATGATGATACCCAGCGTGATCTTACTTTGCATTTTCGTGGCTCTAAAAATCAACGAGTTATTGACCTTGCTAAATGGAGACAAGATCAAAAAATCCACCTGCTTTATACTAGTTAAAGTAAAATGGCAGTGCCTGAAAAAATCAGACACTGCCATTTTACTTTTATTATGCGTCAATATCATTTAACTACCAATACCGGGCACTTCGACTGTTCAACTATATACTGACTGACACTTCCTAACAGAACACCCTTTACCACACCAAGACCGCGGCTGCCCATAACTACCAAATCCATATCATTAGTAGTAGCAAAATCCAAAATAACTACTGCTGGAGAACCTGTTTCGGAAAATGCTTCCTTTTCAATTCCTGAAGGTACCATCTCCAAAGCCCGATCAAGAATAACATTGCCAGCTTTGGTAACTGCCTCTAAAATAGCATCAGAAAGACAAGCATTTATTGCCAGCTGGTTGATATTAGCCACATACAAAAAATTTAATTTGGCATCACATGCCTCAGCCAAAGCAATAGCTTCTGCGATTGCCCGATCCGAACCTTCTGAACCATCTACTGGTACTAAAATATTTTTTAACATAACAATTACCCCCTTGATAAATATGCTTTTTATTTAGCTACTAATGTTGGCACCAAAGAACGCTCAATGACTTCCTGACTGACACTTCCCAGCAAGAAGCCCTCAACTGCGCCTAAGCCTCTGCCACCAACAACAATAAGCCCGTCTAGGTTTTCATCAGCAAAGCTCACTATCTCCGTTGCTGGTATTCCGCTTCTTTGATAGTAGTTTGCCTTAACTCTTGCTGCCAAATAATCTTTAGCTCTAGTAAGCGCAAGCTCTGCCTCCGCTTTCACTGAACCGGCGACGTTATCTGGCAGCCAGGATATCTCGCAAGAATCAGTTTCACTAGCAAAATATGCTACATGTAAAATATCTAAACTTGCCCCAGTAGCTTCTGCCAGCTGCACAGCTAGTTCCAAGGCTTTATCCGCGCCAGCCGAGCCGTCTACCGGAACAAGTATTTTTGACAGCTCCTTCATGAAACCTCTGCTACTAAAAATATAGACAACCGTGTCTACACTAGATGTTTCGCCACAATCTCACGATTTGCAGTTCCTTATTCATCGTGTATGCTTTGGTTAAATCCTAAGACTTCAACTACTCACAAGTTCTTGTACACTCCAAAGGCGTTGGCCATACACTCCTTGTTTTAATCAAGGAGGCAAGCCTGTTCCCGACTAGCCATCGGTACATATATCGAGACTTTTATCGTTAAGCTGCCCGATATTCTTTCGCATCTCGCAAATTAAGTGCAGCGTTAAAATCCCTATCTTCGGTATAACCGCACTTGGGACAAATATATACGCGGTCTTTGAGTTTCAGACCTTTATTTATATGTCCACAAGTATGACAGGTTTTAGAACTTGGGTAAAATCTATCAACCGTTCTAAACTCTATACCGATAATTTGGGCTTTACGCTTTAGCTTAGCCAATATTAGACTAAACCTCTGTGCTGCCACGGCTTTTGCTAAATGTTTATTCTTCATCATACCTTTTACGTTTAAATCTTCCATTGTTATGAAACGTGGTTTTTGTTTCACAATTTCATGGACTACTTTATTTTCATAATCCTCACGGATTGTGTCTATACGATAATGAATTTTCTGTACCCTTAGCTTTTGCTTGTCTATATTTGCAGAGGCAGTAGCAGTCATACCACCTTTCTTTTTTCTAAACTCATATTTACGGCTAAGTCGCCTCTGCTCTCTACGAAGCCGTTTCTCCAGTCGTTTGACCTTTGAACTCTTATTAATATTTTTAAATGTATTACCATTACTCACTATTGCTAAATCTTTGACCCCTAAATCTATTCCTATACCATCTGTTTCCGTATGATACGAAGCTTCTAAATCCTTGTTATACTTGGATTTTTCATCAATATCAACCACAACAGAAACATAAAACCTGCCAGCTTTGCAGGAAACTGTACCGTTAGTAACTTTAGCACCTACAGGCAGATAGCCAAATTCTTTAAGCCTTACCTGCTTTAACGTAGGTATCATCAGTTTATGACGCCATATCCTCCAATCACCCTTGTTATTCTTGGGAAAATATAGCTTCACATCCTGATTGGATTTCTTTTTGAATCGTGGAAAGCCTGCCATACCATCGAAAAATCTCTTAAAAGCATTTTCGGCATTTACTAACGCTTTTTTACGAGCCTTAGAACCACACTCAGCTATCCACGGCAGTTTTAGCTTTAGATTATGATTTACATATTTGTCAAAGTCTTTAGCAGTTACAAAATGCTTTTGTCGGCTATCCAGTAAGCCGCGTTGATACATCTTGTATAACTTACGATTGTAAGCAATATACTGATTATATAGAAATCTGGCTATGCCGATTGAGCGAACGATTTTTTCTTTCTGCTCTTTATTCGGTGCTATTTCCGTCTTGAATGCCTTTAGCAATATTTTCATCCCCTTCTATCTGCTTTTTGTATTTACGCAGTCCATACAGTCTGCATGAAAATTCATGGAGTATACTTACAATGTCCTGTACAAGATCTTCATGTGGTGACAGCTTCTCGTTTTTAACGACTACTATCTCAACATTGAACTTGTTGCAGAATTTCTCAAACCAGTCAAAACCAAATCTCACAAACCTGTCTTTGTGAGATACCAGTATCATTTTTATCTTGTTTTCCATGACTTCAACCAGAAGCTGATTCCATTTCTTGCGATTATAATTTAATCCACTGCCATAATCACGAATAATCTCATCGGCAATAAGCCCCTTGGCATTTGCATAGGTTTGCAAAAAATCAACTTGATTCTCTAAATCATCAGATTGGTTTCTGGTTGACACCCTGGTATAAATTACAATCTTGCGAAAATCAGCGTCTTTCCCTATTCCCTTAAATTGCAAATATTGGTCGTAAGTATAATATCTTCGATTAGTCAGGGTTCTATTTGCTATAAGAGTTTTTTCTCTATCCCAGCGTTGTAGTGTCTTTACTGAAACGTTGAGCAATTTGGCAAACTCTTTCGGCTTATAATTAGTGATATATAATGTGTTCATGTCTAAAGTCCTCCATAAACATATTATATTACCAATATACACTTTTATCTATATAATCAGTTGCTTAATATTTCCTCCTCCATAGTCCTTGCTGTTCTTATGCTATATAGTTCGTGATAATTCAATAAAATTCCTTCATAAAATTATATTTTTACCTAAAGTTGCTCGAATAATGTCTAAGTACTTTTTGCTTATTGACATAATTTGGGCTAAAGTGCTAAACTTTATAGAACATTTCTTTTGCAATACTAACAATTAGTTAATGGTATTGTAAACCAAAATGTATTTTATTGATAATATTGCACATTTATTTTACATATTTTACATTAGGAGGATTTTTCATGAAATCAGCGGCAACCGACACCAAAACTCCCACCAATCAGGAAATTGTTGCCAGCACTACCATTGCTGGCATCTATCAAGCAGCTCGTCAACTTGAAGGAGTTGCTAAAAAAACCCCTTTAATTCATAGTGATTACTTTTCCATTCTTTCTGATAATGAAGTATTTTTAAAGCCTGAAAATCTTCAACATACTGGCGCTTTTAAACTGCGCGGAGCTTACAACAAGATAAGCCAGCTAAATGAGGCTGAACGAAAAAAAGGTGTCATAACTGCTTCGGCCGGCAATCACGCCCAAGGTGTCGCTTTTGCTGCCCAAAAACTTGGTGTAAAAGCTGTAATATGTATGCCAGCCACCACTCCTATCTTGAAAGTTGAAGGTACCAGGGCTTTAGGAGCCGAAGTCGTTCTGCATGGTGACGGCTTTGATGATGCTTATGCCTACAGTCTGGAATTGCAAAAAAAACACGGTTATGTTTACATTCATCCCTTTAATGATCTAGAAGTTCTTCTAGGTCAAGGGACTACCGCCCTAGAAATTATTGATGCTTGCAAGGATATTGACGCTATTCTCGTACCAATCGGCGGTGGCGGCTTTGCTTCAGGCGTTGCGCTGGCAACTAAACTCGTTAATCCTGATATCAAAGTCATCGGGGTTGAACCAGCCAACGCAGCTTGCATGAAAACAGCCTTAGCTGCTGACAAAGTGGTAACACTAGACAGTGCTGATACCGTTGCTGATGGCTGTGCGGTTAAAACTGCCGGCACACTCACCTTTGAATTCTGCAAAAAATATCTTGATGATATTATAACCGTTTCCGAAATGGAAATAATGGGTGCACTCCTTTCCCTCATTGAAAAACATAAGCTGATTGCTGAAGGTGCTGGTGTTCTTTCTCTAGCTGCCCTCTCTAAATTACCATTTAAAGGCAAAAAGGTTGCTGCTATCATAAGTGGTGGTAATATTGATATATCAACTATTTCTGCACTTATCGAAAAAGCTCTTATTGCTAGAGGACGCGTATTCTGCTTTGCTGTACCACTGCCTGATAAGCCAGGTCAATTGTTAAATATTTCCCGCATTCTAGCCGAACAAAACGCTAATGTCATCGAACTTAACCATAATCAGGCTCAGGTCACTGACAGTTTCAAAAAGGTCATTTTGGAAGTAACTTGCGAGACTCATAACGAAGAACATATTAAAAAAATCGTTAATTCACTACATAAAAATGGTTATGAAGTTAATCGAATCTACTAAGTTTTATGTTAAATTATCTGAACCGCTGCGGCGGTTCTTTTTTGTAACCTAATTGTAAATATTCTCAAACTTTTTTAAAGATAACGCCTTTTTTTCCATAGATTGACTTTTAGCAAAAGCTGTTTATATAATTAATTATCTTATTTACTATTTATCAGATTTTAATTTATATTTTATTATGGAAAGGAAGGACCTCATTGTTTTTAATTGCACTTTCTCCAATTCTTTGGCTGGTCGTGGCCTTAAGTATTTTGCACATGCCAGGACACAAAGCCTGCACGCTAGCACTGATAATTTCCGTACTAGCTGGAATTTTTGCTTACAGCATGACCGCTATTCACGCTTGGCAAGCTTTCCTCGAAGGGGTAGCACTTGCCTGCTGGCCAATTTTACTCGTAATCATAGCTGCTATTTTCACCTATAACCTGTCCCTTCACACCAAAGGGATGGATGTTATAAAAAAAATGCTGACCTCTGTCAGTAATGACCGCCGTGTGCTCATCCTCCTCATTGGCTGGGGCTTTGGCGGTTTCCTTGAAGGCATGGCCGGCTTTGGTACTGCTATCGCAATTCCTGCCGGTATGCTGGCTGGTATTGGCATCAATCCGGTTTTGGCAGCCTCAGTGTGCCTTATAGCTAATTCCGTACCAACAGCTTATGGCTCCATTGGTATTCCACTAGTAACGCTTGCTAGTGTCACTGGTATCGACGCTACTACTCTTGCAACTTATACTTCATTACAGTTAGCACCACTTACTATTCTCTGTCCCTTTTTAATGACGATTGTAACCGGCGGTTCTTTAAAAGCTCTCAAAGGCATGCTTACTATGTGTTTGGCTGCTTCCTTATGCTTTTTGCTGCCAGAACTTGCTATTGCCACCTTTATGGGACCTGAACTTGCTGTTGTCGCCGGCTCTATTGGCGCTATGGCAGCCATTGTCGTTTGCGCTAAATTCTTTCCGGTTACCGATTCAGCTTATGCTATGCCCGAGCAGAATCAATCTTCCGTAGCTCATAGCGAAGGCTTAAAGGCTTGGCTTCCCTTTATACTGATATTTATTTTTTTACTTATAACTTCAAAGCTTATACCAGCCATCCATGATCCGCTTAATGTTATAAAATCATCGGTGCTTATCTATGACGGTCCTGGCGGCGCGCCCTATACTTTTACCTGGGTCGCCACTCCCGGTGTTCTTATCTTACTGGCAGCTTTCATTGGTGGCAGTGTGCAGGGCGCTGGTTTTGCTGAAATGCTAGCTGTATTAAAGCGCACTATCATTAATCTTCGCTTTACTATTCTTACTATAATCACGGTCATAGCTACTGCTAAAGTCATGGGTTATGCCGGCATGACCCATGAAATTGCTGAAACTGCCGTAACTGCTACCGGCACTGCTTATCCTGCTATTGCTGCCTTTATCGGTTCTATTGGTACCTTTATTACAGGTTCAGCTACCTCTAGCTGCGTTCTCTTTGGTAAATTACAAACAGATTCAGCTCTAGCTATCGGTGCTACCCCGGCCGCCCAGGCTTGGATAGCTGCGGCTAACGCTACTGGCGCCTGTGCCGGCAAAATGATTTCACCACAAAGCATTGCTATTGCTGTTGCCGCTATTGGTGTAACTGGTGTTGACGGTAAACTTTTGCATTTTGCAGTCAAGATTTATTTACCATTTATCATTATCATGGGATTAATGGTATTCTTGGGTCAGGCTATTGTAGGCTAAAATTAAAAACTAACTAAGTACACGCACCATCACTTAATTGATGGTGCGTTTTTGTGCTATACTAAAAGAGAAAATTGTTCTAACTATTTTGAGGATATACTTTATGATCGATTTGACTAAACTTTCCACGGAAAAAACTAATAATAATACTAATAATATTGATATGCTTGATACCCTGGACATACTGACTTTAATAAATAACGAGGATAAAACCGTTCCGCTTGCCGTAGCTAAGGAGCTTGCTAATATTGCCACTGCAGTTGATACTATCTATAAAAGATTAAAAACTGGCGGACGTCTTTTTTATCTTGGTGCCGGCACCTCTGGCCGTTTAGGTATTTTAGATGCTGTTGAATGTCCTCCAACCTACGGCACTGAACCAGCTATGGTTCAAGGGTTAATTGCTGGTGGTACCCCGGCAATTTTTAAAGCCCAGGAAGGCGCTGAAGACAATCCTGTCTTAGCTGAAACTGATCTTAAAAAAGCTGAATTTTCATCTAGCGATGTTCTAGTCGGCATTGCCGCTTCTGGTCGCACGCCTTATGTCTGTGGCGGTCTAAATTATGCTAAAAAAATTGGTGCTGCTGCCATTGCTATTTCTTGCAGTAGTGAATCTAAAATCGCCAGTATCGCCGATATTGCTATAACTCCTATTACTGGAGCTGAAGTTATTACCGGCTCTACCCGCATGAAAGCTGGCACAGCACAAAAGCTTATCCTGAATATGCTTTCAACTGCCGTTATGATAAAATTGGGCAAGGTCTATGGCAATCTCATGGTTGATGTAAAAACAACTAATCAAAAATTAGCTGAACGGGCTTTACATATTGTAACCCAAGCTGCTGATTGCAACCGAAAAGAAGCGCAAGCTGCTTTAACTAAAGCCTCCGGCAATGCTAAGCTTGCTATTTTATTGCTGCTAACTGGCTGTACAGCAGCTGAAGGAACTGCTATGCTAAAAAATAATGCTGGTCATTTACGGCAAGCATTGCAAGAAATGGAGCCATCTCATGAATAATGAAGCTATTGCTTGGCAAATATTTTTGCTGACAGGACCAGCTGCTAATATTTTAACCGTCAATCATTGCATGACAAGACTCCGGCTGACCCTAAAAAATATGTCTCCTGATTTAATGCACCAGCTTAACCAGATTGACGGCGTATTAGGCGTTAATTTAACTAACCAGGAATTACAAATCATTCTCGGACCTGGTCGCGTTGAAAAAGTTACAACTGCATTTTTGCAATTAGTGCCAACACCTGCCAAATCCTCAGAACCTGTATTCGGTGATGGCAAAGAATTACATGCTAAAATTCGTACCAAAAACGCTACTCCCTTAAAACTTTTTTTTAAGCGTATTGCTAGTATTTTTATACCACTTATTCCTGCTTTTATCGCTTGCGGGCTCATAAGCGGCTTATTAAACATTAGTGGTAAGCTTTTCCCTGAACTGACTAGCAGTCCTTTGTTTCAATTGCTGGCAGTTGCCGGCAACGTTATCTTCTGGTCAATGAATCTTTTTGTTGGCTTTAATACGGCCAAGGAATTCGGTGGTACACCGATAATTGGCGGTATCTTAGGCGGACTGCTTTCCCATCCGGGACTAGCGGCTATTACCATCGCTGCTTCGCCATTAGTCCCAGGGCGTGGTGGCGTAATATCAGTACTACTAGTAACCATTCTTGGTGCTTTTATCGAAAAAAAATTGCGAAAATTTATTCCTGAAATGTTTAATCTCTTTATTACGCCGCTTATGACTTTTCTAATAACAGGAAGTATTGCCATATTGCTTTTGCAGCCCTTAGGTGGTTTTTTATCTGACTTTATCGGACAAACAGCTACTACTGCCGTAAATGCCGGCGGTGCTGTCACTGGCTTTGTCTTGGGTGGGTTATGGCTCCCTTTAGTAATGCTCGGCGTGCATCAAACCTTCACCCCTATTCATGCTGAACTTCTATCGCGTTATGGTGTTACCATACTCCTGCCAATTTTAGCGATGGCTGGTGCAGGACAAGTCGGCGCAAGTCTTGCTGTATATTTAAAAACCCAAAATCCAAAGCTGAAAAAAACTATCGCTTCGGCTCTCCCTGTTGGCATTATGGGGATTGGTGAACCATTAATTTATGGCGTAACCTTACCATTAGGCAAGCCTTTTATAGCAGCTTGCATTGGCGGAGCTTTTGGCGGGGCACTGCAAGCTGCTTTTGCGGTAGGAGCCGCTGCCATCGGTATTTCTGGTTTGCCTTTAGCTGCCGGAACTGACAATATCGCAATTTATATTTTAGGTCTGCTGGCAGCCTATGCAGCAGGTTTTGCCGCCACTTTAATAATAGGATTTGATGATCCTGCAACTTAGCTAGCAGAAAAGAGGTATTTTATGGAAAATGGTATTTCTTTGTACCCTGGACTTGATAACACTTTAGCGGAAAACATTGCCTTACTAAAAGATGCTCATGATGCCGGTATCAAACGAATTTTTACTTCGCTCCATATTCCGGAAACAGATAAAGCAAAACTCAAGCAAGATTTGACGGTCCTTTTAAAAACAGCTCGTCAATATGACATGGAAGTTATCTCGGATGTTTCACCTGCAACCTTAAGTTTATTAGATATTAAAACTTTTAATCCTTCACTGTTTCGAATGCTCGGAATCACTACCTTGCGTCTTGATGATGGTTTTAGTCTAGATGATATAGCTGCGCTAAGTCAAAAAAAACAGCATCTTCGTATTCAGTTAAATGCTTCAACTATCACCAGCAGCATGTTAAAAAAATTAACTGCTAAAGGCACTGATTTTTCCCAAATTGATGCCTTGCATAATTTTTATCCACGCCGTGGCACTGGCATCAGTGAAGAATTTCTTATCCGCAAAACAGCTATGTTACATAAATTTGGTATAAAAACTAGTGCCTTCGTACCAAGCTTTGCCGGAAAAAAACGCTCACCACTTTATGATGGTCTTCCCACTTTAGAAGAGCATCGCAATGAATCGACGGATAATGCCGCTAGACATTTAGTGTCTCTGGGGATTGACTCGGTATTTATCGCCGACAGCAGACCAACAGCAGCAGAAATCAAGGCCGTTGGCAGCTTGCAAGAACGCGTCGTCTTGCGAGCAAAATTATTAACCAGCGATCCTTTAACCAAAAAAATTTTAAATCAGGTTTTCTCAGCTCGTGCCGATGAAGCTCGGGATGCCATAAGAGCTAGTGAAAGCCGTCAATTGTTAAAAAATTTTACCGGTTGTATCGAACCAGAAAATACCAGCCTGCGACCAGCCGGTGCTGTTACTATTGATAATAAACATTACCAACGCTATATGGGAGAACTCCAGCTTATAAAAAATCCCCAAACAGCCGATGCCAGAACTAATGTCGTAGCCATGATTGATGAAAATGAAATAAAAATGCTTTCCTACATAACTCCTGGTCGAAAATTTTCCTTACTGCTGCATGAATAAACCTGCTATACTATTAACTAAGATATAATGTAAGGAGCAATTTAAATTCATGACTGCTAAAAATAATTCTGATATTTGCGAGGTACATTGCACTCACCCTGATAAATTACATAATTGTGCTATGCATAAGCTTGATGACAAAATCAGCTTGGAATTAGCTGATCTTTTTAAAATTCTCGGTGATCGCACTCGTATTAAATTACTGTCGCTGTTAGCGTCTGAGCACGAACTATGCGTTTGCGATATAGCTGAATCTCTGAATATGGGACAATCTGCCATATCACATCAATTACGGGTTTTACGAGCTGCAAGATTAGTAAAATTTCGTAAAGTTGGCAAAGAAGCTATCTACTCGCTAGATGACGATCATGTAGTAAAACTTATGCGTCAAGGATTAGAACATGTATCTGAGACTTGCTGATAAACTTATTTTTCCAGTTAGAAAGGGCGATATTGATGAAAAAAATCCGGTTACTGCGACAAAGCATGCTAGCTGGTATCTCTATTCTCCTGCTAAGCAGCAGTTTGGTCCTTGCCTCGCCAACACTCAGACAAGGTTCAACTGGACATGACGTAATGCTATTACAGAAAAAGTTGCATAGCGTTGGTTACAACATAAATTCTATCGATGGCGTTTATGGCGCTGAAACTGAACAAGCTGTAGCCGAATTTCAGCGTGATCAAAAAATACGCATAACTGGTATTGTCAATAATGCCACTTGGCGAGCTCTTAAAAACAGTAAAAAACGCCCTTGGGGAAGCTCAATAAAAAAACCAGCGACCAATAATCACAGCACTACCTTAGCTCCTAATAATCGGCCAATACTTGCCCGCAGCAAAGTTAACTCACTTTTGCAAACCGCCCGCTCTTATTTAGGAACGCCTTATCAATTTGGCGGAAGCACACCCAAAGCCTTTGACTGCTCTGGCTATTTGCAATATATATTTGCGCAAAATGGAATTGCCATTCCGCGCACAGCAGATGAACAGTACAAATTAGGTCAGCGAACCTATAGCAGCACTCAGCTTGAACCAGGCGATTTAGTATTTTTCACTACTTATGAGCCAGGCGCATCGCACTGCGGTCTTTATCTGGGCGGTGGCGAATTTATTCATGCCAGTTCCAGCGGCGTAAGAGTAGATAAACTTTCTAATAGCTATTGGGCTCCAAAATATTATGGTGGCAAGCATATTGTAAGATAAATATAGCGAAAAAAATCTGGAGCAAATGCCCCAGATTTTTTTCGCTATATTTCCCATTCTAAGCTATTGACTCTATTGTATCAACTGCTGTTACCGTCAATGGTTTAGCAGCAAGTAAAAATTCATTTTCTTCCTTTTCACGTAATACTCTTTGTTGCATAATTAAATAGTTATGAAAAGTTTCAACTTGAATATCTTGATGATTCATTATATGACGCCGCAGCTTACGTTTGCTTCTTTGTAAAGCATTATCAACGCTCTTTATATTGCCACCATTTTCGGCTGCTATCAATTGGTATGATTTGCCAGCTACATAACCCATGAAGATGCGATAATCAAACGGAGATAATACCTTTGCTACCACTTGCTGACAATATTTGAAGTCCTCCTGCATTATAATACAGTTTTCAGGATTGTCTTCTTCATAATCACTAGCTAAAATATCAAGAATAGTATAATCCTCACCATCACTAGCTATAGACTGCTCTAATGACAAGGCTGAATTCAATGGCTGATGCTTTAATCTTTGCACTGATTTTATTGCCGTAATAAATTGACAGCGTACACACCTCTGTGCAAATACAGCAAAAGGGATGGCTTTAGCTGCATCATAACCTTGCATGGCTTTAAAAAAACCTATCTGCCCCTCCTGAAACAAATCCTCTTTAGTAGTGTGTTTATTAAATAAGCACCGAGTTTGACCACGAATCATTCTTTCATAGCGCGACAGCATAACCTCTACCAAACGTTCATCTCCATTAGCTTGATAGAGTACAACCAGCTCCTCATCCGTCATCGCTTCCATTGCGTCGCTATCCAAAACCATTGTCAACTCCTCATAAACATTTGTATTCAATTACCCTTTCATTTTAGCATATTTTAACCACTTTTGACAATAAGACTTTATTCCTATATTTGACATACTCCCCACGGCTGAAGCCGGGGGATTCTGGGATATTAGCGAACCTTGCCTAGTAAAAATATAGCTTACAACCAAAAGAACTTGTCTAAATAACAAGTTCTTTTGGTTATATTTATTTGCGACTTGCCGCTACCGCTTTAAAGGCTTTTTCAGCTGCTGTTATTGTACGAGCAATATCTTCATCAGTATGTGCACCACTCATAAATAAAGTCTCAAACTGCGATGGTGCCAAATATATGCCCTGCTCAAGCATAACTTTAAACCATATTTTAAAGGCTTCCTGATCTGATGCACAGGAGTCATCATAATTATAAACTTCCCGTTCATTAAAGAATATGCCAAACATCGAACCAGCTTGATGAGCCTGAATCGTTACCCCAGCCGCTTTCGCTTTTTCCTGCCAGCCTAATAACAGTTTCTTAGTTTTAAGGGTCAGCATCCGGCTATAATCAGCTTCACCAGGTGCCGGTTCAGCCGTAATTATCTTGAGCGTTTCTAAACCTGCGGTCATCGCTAAAGGATTACCGGAAAGTGTTCCTGCCTGATAAACCGGACCAGCTGGTGATACCTTTTGCATGATATCACGCCGCCCGCCATAAGCCGCTACGGGTAAACCGCCACCAATTATTTTTCCCAAGCAGGTAAGATCCGGCGTTATACCATAAGCTGCCTGCGCACCGCCAAGCGATGCTCTAAAGCCACACATGACCTCATCAAAAATCAGCAACGCACCATGTTTTTGGGTAAGCTCTCGCAATAATCGCAAATAGCCTTGCTTCGGCGGAATACATCCCATATTGCCAGCAATCGGCTCAACTATGACCGCTGCCACTTCATCACCAATTTCATTCATAACCTTCGTTATGGCCGCTTCATCATTATACGGCACCGAAACAGTGTCCTTAGCTGTTCCTTGCGTAACACCAGGTGAGCTTGGTACACCAAAAGTTGCCATACCAGAACCAGCATTTACTAAGAGACTATCACTATGACCATGATAACAGCCAATGAATTTAACTATTTTTTCTCTGCCAGTATAGCCGCGAGCTAAGCGAAGCGCACTCATCGTCGCCTCGGTACCTGAATTAACCATGCGAATTACTTCAATCGATGGATAAACCTGCATCACCAGCTTAGCCAGCTCGCTTTCAATTAACGTTGGTGCCCCATAGCTCGTACCACGAGTTGCTGCTTCTTGCAACGCTGAAACTACTTTAGGATGTGCATGTCCTACTACCATCGGTCCCCACGATCCTACATAATCAATGTATTCGTTGCCATCAATATCATAAATTTTATCGCCATTGGCCCTAGCAATAAATGGCGGATTGCAATCAACATTTGCATAAGAACGAACTGGACTATTAACACCGCCTGGCATTAAATTTTTAGCTTCAGCAAAAGCAGCGGCGGATTTTTCTAAATTCAGCATATTTATTCCCCTTCTTTTAGCCATTTAGCAGCATCAATAGCATGATATGTAATAATGATATCTGCACCAGCCCTTTTCATACTAGTAAGGGTTTCGAGTACTATGCGTTTTTCATCAATCCAGCCATTTTGTGCCGCTGCCTTGACCATCGCATACTCGCCACTAACATTATATACTGCTACTGGATGGTGAATATGATCCCGCACCTTCCGTACTACATCTAAATAAGCTAACGCTGGTTTTACCATAATAATATCTGCACCTTCAGCTATATCGAGATCAACTTCCTTGATAGCTTCATGCGCATTAGCTGGATCCATCTGATACTGCCGGCGATCACCAAAAGCTGGTGCACTATCCGCCGCATCACGGAATGGACCATAATAACCCGACGCATATTTTACCGCATAGCTCATAATGGATACATTGATAAAACCATTTTCATCTAAAGCATCACGAATGGCTGCTACTCGTCCATCCATCATATCGGACGGCGCAATAATATCAGCACCAGCAGCTGCTTGCGACACAGCTACCTTTTGCAACAGTTTCAAGGTTTTATCATTATCAACATAATGACCTTCCAAGTGACCGCAATGACCGTGGCTGGTATATTGGCAAAGACAAACATCACCTACTATCATCATTGCTGGTACAGCTGCTTTGATAGCTTTGATAGCCCGTTGCACCGGACTATTCATATCCCAAGCACTAGAACCATCTTCATCCTTATATTCTGGCAGACCAAAAACCTCTACTGCTGGAATTCCTAATTCATAACATTCCTGCGCTGTTTTTACAGCGTTATCAACTGATAAATGATAACAATTAGGCATACTCGGTATTTCTTCTTTGATATTTTCACCGGGAACTACAAATATTGGATATACAAAATCCTTCGCTGAAAGTGTAGTTTCACGAACCATAGCCCGCATAGCAGGACTTATCCGCATACGACGCGGACGCAATTTTTGCTGCTGCATTTTATCAATCTCCATTTCTATTAAAACCAATTTGCCAAGCATAATTTTAACAAATATTTTCTTTTACAGCTTCTACCAAACCGTCAATAGTATATTCCTTGGCAATTACTGCTGGCTCTAGCCCAAAGCTACGCAAAGTTTCAGCTGTAACTGGACCTATACAAGCCAATTTTACCTGCCTGAGTATATCCTTGTTTGCCAAAGCCGTCACTAGATTTTTCACCGTTGACGAACTTGTAAAAGTTACCATATCAATAGCACCATTTTTTATTAAATCAGCCATCTTTTCCTTATCAATCGCACCACATACAGTTTGATAAGCCGTAACCACTTGCACCTCAGCCCCTAAAGCTTGCAGTTTTTCAGGCAAGATTTCTCTAGCTTCCTTAGCCCGTGGCAATAAAATTTTGGCATGCGGTGGCAATTGCCCTTTCAGAGCCTCAATAAGACCTTCAGCGCGAAACTCAGCTGGCACTACATCCGCTATAACACCATGCCTAGCTAATTCCTCAGCAGTGGCACTTCCTATAGCGGCAATTTTAGCATAGCCTAGGGCACGCGTGTCCTTCTTAGCTAAGTTTAAGCGGTCAAAGAAATTCGTTACGCCATTTACACTAGTAAAAATAATCCATTGGTAACTAGCTATATCCTTTATCGCTGCATCTAATCCTTGATAATTATCCGCTGGCGGTGCTATTTCTATAGCTGGCGTTTCAATAACCTTAGCTCCAGCTGATTCTAATCTGGCAGTCAGTTTTGAAGCTTGCGCTCTAGCCCGCGTCACCAGTACCGTCTTGCCAAATAAGGGATGAGTTTTTGGCTCGTCAAACCATTGGAGTTTATCTCTTAATTTAACAACATCACCAACAATAAATATTGCGGGCGGTTTTAACTTAGCCTTGGCTACATCAGCAGCTGCTTCACCAACGGTTGTCAAAAGCACCTGCTGCTCTGGTTTAGTGCCCCATCTTATTACCGCTGCCGGTGTTTTAGCTGCACGACCATTTTCAATAAGTTTACTAGTTATATGGGGAAGATTGGCCACCCCCATAAGAAATACCAGCGTATCAACCCCAGTTGCTAGATGCTCCCAGCGCATATTAGACTTGCCTTTAGTCGGATCTTCATGTCCTGTAACTACGGCAAAGGAGGTAGCTATACCGCGATGAGTAACCGGAATCCCAGCATAAGCTGGCACTGATATTGCCGAAGTAATACCTGGTACTACCTCAAATGGCAAATCATTTTCCCTAAGCAAAAGTCCTTCTTCACCGCCACGACCAAAAACAAAAGGATCGCCCCCCTTTAGTCTTACTACACATTTGCCAGCCTTAGCTTTATCCACTAGCAATTGATTTATATCCGGCTGTTTCATGGTATGATTACTCGAAGCCTTACCAACATAAATATATTCAGCATTATCTGGTGCCCACTTTAGTATTCTGTCATCAGCTAACCTATCATAAACAACCACTTCGGCCTTTTTTAAACAATCCACTGCCTTTAAGCTGATTAAACGATAATCTCCGGGACCAGCTCCAACCAAATATACCATTCCTGCCATAAATATATCTCTCCTTTAGTCACTTATCTTATAACCACCATCATTGACTGACATTTGCTAACAGCCCTAACTCATGCATAATATCAATTCCGCCCCTAGCCAGCAATCTATCAGCTAGTTCTATTCCCAGCTTACTCGCCTGGCTAGGATTGCCGGTAATTTCATCGCGGTATAAACGCTTGCCATCAATCGCTGCTATAACTGCTTCTGCCTTTAATGCACCCGAATCAATTACAGCATATACTCCTACTGGCACTTGGCAGCCACCCTCAACCCGAGCTAAAAAAGCTCTTTCCGTTTCAGCACATTTTACCGTTTCATTATCATTTAAAAAAGCAATAAGCTGCTGTATTTTATCATCACCAGCTCGCGTCTCTATCGCCAATGCGCCTTGCCCAACAGCTGGCAAGACCATTTTTTTTGGCAAAACTTCCGTAATGCGTCCACCAAAGCCTAACCGTTTCAGACCGGCAACTGCTAAAATTATGGCATCATACTCACCATTATCTAATTTGCTAAGCCTGGTATTAACATTGCCACGCAAATCCTCAATCCTTAAATCTGGTCTTGCATGTAAAAGCTGCGCCCGGCGACGCAGACTTGATGTTCCAACCCTCGCTCCTGCCGGCAGCTCAGTTAGATTTTTATATTTATTACTCACCATAGCATCACCAGCATCAAACCGCTTGGTTATCGCTGAAATAACCAGACCTGCTGGAACCTCTGTTGGCATATCTTTTAAGCTATGCACCGCAATATCAATATTGCCTGCAAGCATAGCTGCTTCAAGTTCTTTCGTAAAAAGTCCTTTGCCACCGATCTTAGCTAATGGCGCATCGAGAATTTTATCCCCCTTAGTCGTCATTAATTTTAATTCAACTTTTAATTCTTTATATTTATTTTCCAGCTGCTTTTTCACGTATTCAGCTTGCCAAAGTGCCAGCTTACTGCTGCGCGTCCCGATAATGATTGTTTCTTTCTTCACTGCTTCCTGTATCTCCTATCGTATCCAATTTAAACAAAGCCCGCATAGCATCAATATAAAATTTTTCCTGCGGCGTTCCGGCAGCTGAATTGAGCTTCATCATTGGCATTCGCAAAATTTTACGCACAATCATCCGGCTCATATGCTCCACATAACGCCAATCGCGCTCATTTAAATCAGGCAATTTAGAATTTATCCGCTTGACTTCCCGCTTCCGAATACGCTCGCATCTTTCTGAAAGCAGTGCCATCAGCGGACGAAACGACAGATATTGAAACTTATCCTCTATTGACTGCACTTCTTCTTCCACAATTGTCTTGGCTTGCTCAGCTTCCGCTCGCCGTTCCTGAATATGCTCATCAACTACTTCTTCCAGCGCATCTATGTTATATAGCGTTACACCCTTTATTTCACTAACATCAGGATCAACATCCCTCGGAACTGCTATATCTATCAAAAACAGCTGCCGCCCCTTGCGCTTAGTCATAAGCTGCCTGGTTTCCCAAGCTTTTATTACATAATGCGGAGCGCCGGTGGACGTTACTATTACATCTACTGCTACTGCCCGCCGTATAGCTGACTCAAAAGGAATTGCTTCACCATTAAACTTGGCTGCTAACTGCTCAGCCCGCTCAATATGACGATTAGTAACATAAATTTTAGCTACGCCATGCGCCGCCAAATGCTTAGCTGTCAGCTCAGCCATTTTACCAGCGCCAAATATAAGTACCTGCTTGCCAGTCAACCCCTGCAAAGCCTCCTTAGCTAATTCAACTGCAGCATAACTTACCGAAACCGAATTGTACTGAATCCGTGTCTCGGTACGCACTCTTTTACCAGTAGCTATAGCTCGATGAAACAATGTATTTAACATCGTACTAGTCGTTCCACATTCTCGCCCTACAGCATAAGCAGCTTTCACTTGTGATAAAATTTGGCCTTCACCTATGACCAGTGAATCCAGGCTTGACGAAACTAAAAACAAATGCCTGATACATTCTTCACCTGAAAAATGATATAAATAATCGTCTATATTTTCTTCATTGCCAGTAAGATCAAACAAAAACTGCTTTAAAACTGCTAAATCCTTTTTAGCATCATCTACTACAGCATAGGTCTCACTGCGATTGCAAGTTGATAATATAACTGCTTCATTCAAGCCATCATATTCGTTTAAATTAGCTAATCCCGTGCGTATAGCTTGCTTTGACAAGGAAAAGCGTTCTCTAACATCAACTGGTGCAGTTTTATGATTCAACCCCAGCATCAATAATTCCATTTCTTACCTCATATTCTGCCTGTTCTAAGTGACCTGCTCTAACTAAATCAATAACTGCCGGTTTAAGTGCCTGACGCCAAAATTCTTGATGCGTCGCGCTTCCACCTGGCTTCACCTTTATTTCCTGTCGCAATCTGGACATGCGTTCCAAAAAATCAGCAAACGCAGGTGGGTATTCAGCTTCTAACTGCTGCCGTATAAGCTTAGCAACAGCTGGACTTTTACCATTTGTCGACACCGTAAACAGCAAATCACCGCTTATAACCTTAGCTGGCACTTGAAAATCTGTTAAATCCGGCCGCGTGGCTGCATTTACTAAAACACCACAGCGTTTAGCTTCTTTTATAGCGGAAAGATTAACGCTATCATCACTAGCCGCGCAAAAAACTAATAATGGCCGCAACGATTTTATCATACCACATTGATAGCCTGTTTTTTTTATTTTCAGCTTATGTTTTGCTGCCAGGCTTTCTATCTCCCTTGTTACTTCTGGTGCAATTACTGTAACTAAAGCATCTGCCTCTAATAACGTCTTAGCTTTGCGCTCAGCAACTTTACCACCACCAATAATTACACAGTTTTTTCCGGTTAATGATAAATTAAGTGGATAAAGCATTTTTTCGTCCTTTAATTATGAATAAATATCAAATACGAATCTAATTCATATTTTAAAATCCATTATTATTATACCCCATACCATGCCGAAAAAAAAGAAGGTATCCTGCAAAAGAATACCTTCCCGCACCTTGCTATTATTTATCAATCAAGCGATATTATTTTATTTTTCAACACATATACTAAAGCTTGGGTACGATCATTTACTTTTAATTTGTGAAATATGCTGGTCAAATGATTCTTAACTGTTTTTTCACTAAGTCCTAGGGCTTTACTGATATCATTGTTAGAAAAACCTTTGGCAATACATTCAAGCACATCCATTTCGCGAGCAGTCAGTCGCTCACCACGGCTTTCATCAAGAATTTCCTTAGCTTTACTCTCTACATTATCTGAGATAGCCACACTGCCAAAAAGGCGTTCTGCTAACATCGGATATACAAAAGCATTACCGTCATTTACTACATGAATTGCTTTAACTAACACCGCTGGTTCGACATCTTTTAGCAAATACCCTAAAGCTCCATTTTTTAACAGCTCCAATACATAATTGTCGCTATCATGAATAGTAAGGGCAATTATCCGCGTTTTACAATCAGCCTGTTTTAGCTGCTTAGCAACCTCAAGACCACTAAGTCCTGGCATATTTAAATCCAAAAGCAAAACATCTGGCTGCATAATCAACGTTCGTGCCAACGCTTCCTGACCATCTTCCGCTTCACCAATAACTTCTAAATCATCTTCAAAATTAAGTACCCTTTTTATCCCCTGTCGCAATAACGCATGGTCATCTGCTATCAATATCTTTATTGCCATAATTTTTCCCTTTCTCACCAAAAGGACTATAAGTGTCTGCAACTGCAAAATCTGGCAAAATACGTGCGGTTAAAAATATCATTAACTCTGATTCAGAGCTGCTACGCTTTAAATTGCGAAAAAATGCACCCAAAACTGGCAGTTTGCTAAGAAATGGCACCTTGCTCATCGTTCTTGATTCTTCACTTCCTATAAGACCACCTATTACCATAGTCTCCCCATCCCGCAAACGTACAATTGTATCCGCACTGCGCTTTTGAAACCTATAGGCTTTAATATCTTCCACATAAAGTGGCGAGCTCACCTCTGTATGCACCTCAGCGGTAACATAACCATCAGCATTAACTCTAGGCTTACATTTTAAAATAATACCTGCCTGACGATAAGTTAACGTGGTAGTAGTTGCCTTTTCATTTATAGTTTGCGTCGGTACAGGCACTTCTCCGCCAATATTTATAACCGCATCCTGACCTTGCACTGTGGTAATGTTGGGACGAGCCAATACCTTGGCTTTGCCATCAGATACCAAAGCATTCAGCTTAGCTGCAAAATAAAATTCAAAAGGATTACCTTCTGGACCATGACCAAACTGAATAATTCCTGGAATTGATTCATCACTACGCCAATGCCGCTCGATATTATCCTCCCGGCGCTCATTTTTCTTGCCTTCATTACGGTAACTTATTTTGCGCTCAGGATATTGGGGCAGCTTTGACCATTCCCATTCTATACCTAGATTTTTCGAAGCATCCTTGGATAACGCCAATACCTTAGCTTCTAATGAAACTTGTTTCGCTGGTACATCTAATTTTTCTAACAGCTCAGTTACTAACCTCGCTTCACGTTCATTACCGTAAAATATTAACGAATTGGTAGCAGTATCTGTTATAACCCGATAAAAATTATTTGCCTTTTGCCTAGCAGTAACAGCACTATTGTCCTCATTATTGACTGTACCATTAACTACGTCATGTTTATTATTCGACAAATTATTGCTAAATCCTTCCTTACCAATACATAAAGTTACTGCTTCCTCTATATTATGCAAATCCGCATATTTAATATTATACACATATGCTTTTTGCCAAAGGACTGCTTTAGCTGCCTCGGCAACAATATAAGTATTCGCCACTTTGGTAAGCACTAATCCTTGACTATCAGTCAGCAATTGCAATATTTTTTCTGGTTCCGCACAGAGATTTACAGTAACATAGCCATTGACTTTATCATCTATAATTATGTTAAAATTGCCGCTTTTAGCAACCGATAGCAATACCGTTCTTATATTGCCACCAGTAACCTGCATTCTCATTGGCTCAGCATTTACTATATTATTACTGCTTAACCACATGCTGCCTAATATCATTATTATCATATAAATTATTTGCTTGCCCATAGCTTTGCTGTTCATACGCCACCATTACTTTCTGTACCAGCTAAATTCAGCTTTTTATAATTACCATCTTTTTCTAATAAGGCATAATTATCACCTATTTGTTTTATATTCCAACCAGCTAAACAATCATTTTCTTTCACTAATAATGATTGTCCCTTTTGCTGCACAATAATCATTCGTCCTTGCTCGCTTTCGATTATGCCATTTAATTGCCACGAAATTTCTGTAACCTCCGGCAAAGTTGGTAATTTTTCCATTTTCTTATCAGCTTTTATTGCCAATTTTTGAGCAGCCTTTTTTTCATTGCCTACTGGCTTTTCCTGTTTAGCACGGTCCTGCTTCAATTCATGCGCCAAAGAAAATGGATTTTTTATTAAGTTATGCTCATTAGCTAATTTTATCCCCGCAATAGCTATAGGTTCTTCTATATTTTCTGCCGTTTTAGCCAATGTTTCTGCACTCATATAGTTTTCGTCAGAATTGTTGTTATTATCAGTAAATTCACGGCAAAATACAACCACCAATATAAAAAACAATATGCCTAATGGCAATGCCAATTGTCTTTTTTCTGTCAGCATAGTGCGCACCTTTCCGTTATCTGTTTTTGTTGTATGGACTCTGCTTTAAGTATAAGACTTTTTTTATTAAATGTACACTAGTAAAATAATATTTAATAAAAAAAACTCTGCAAGCTTTTACTTACAGAGTTTTTTTATTAATATTATAAATTATTTTTGATTCATTGCTTTGCGCTCAGCCAATTTAGGTCCCATAATGCGTTTATAAGACTCAACGCCTGGCTGATTGAAAGCATCAACATCAGCTAATTCGCCTTCATAAGCAACCGACATAGCTAACATGTACAAAAGCTCACCTAAATGATACGGCGTAAGCTCTGGCAGAGTAAAGCAAGCATTATAACGCTTATTCGAAGCCAAAGCATCAGCATTTGACTGACGGGCAACTTCTAAAGCCTGTCCCATAGTAACTCCTGAAATATCAGCTAACTTCTTAGCCTCAGGGAATACATTTGGAATCTCAATGTCCGACTGCCAATTTTCCAAACGAATAAACTGAACTACTTTATTGAGCTTGCCTTCCTGATGCTGCTGCGTCTGCGAATGCATATCCGTCGTACCAACAGCTACGAGCGGTGTACGACCATAGCATACTTCCTTGCCTTCCTTGTTAAACTGCTTGCCTAATGATTCAGCTAATAACTGAATATACCATTCGGAAACAGATTTTAGATAATCACCATAAGGCATCATTACTTCTATATCACGACCATGCTTCTCTGAAGCTGCAAATTTTAAAGCAGCATTAAGCATTGCCGGGTTCTGCCACATGTCATCATTCTGACAAGCCTTATCCATATCCTTAGCACCATCAAGGAATGCCTTGATATCAAAACCAATGCAAGCAGCCAGCGTAAGACCAACCTCACAGAAAATCGAGAAACGTCCGCCAACTCCATCAGGAACAGCGTACTGCGGCCAGCCCTTTTCGATAGCCAATTTCTTTAAGAGCGTCTGATTTTCCATATTGGGATCAGTAACTGCTACAACTTCAACATCAATATCAGCAAATTTTTGCAGGGCATCATATATTACCATGAAATTAGACATAGTATCGAGCGTCCCGCCGGATTTAGAAATAACCAGCAAAAGCACCTTTAAATTACGCTTTTCATGCGATTTGGTAACCTTAGCTGAATTTTCCAGGTAATGAATGATATCACCAGTACGACGCGGATCAATATTGTTACCACTGAATAAAACCTTTGGGAAGCCGTTGCGTTCTTCTTTGGGCAACATATTCCAAAATTCACCGCAATGAACATCAAACAGGACTTTATCACCAAGGTAGGAACCGCCAATGCCCAGTGATACCACTACATCAACATTATCCTTTACATGATCGGTAAGCTCCTGCAAGTGCTTCATTGAGCTCGGACTGTTCAAATGACCTTCCTCGATATACGGCAATTCACTAAACAAAACCTTTTCTGGTTCGCCATCTTTAGATAAATGTGCGCGAATAAATCCCTTTTCCCGCATAACCTTCATTGCTTCATGAGCTTTTTTGAGATCTTCCTCATATGATTTCAGATCGGCATCAGTTACCTTACCTTCACCATAAAGATTATCATAATCAAAGGTAAAACCGGATTTCAATTTCAAACTCATAACTGGTCAACACTCCTCTTTCTCATAGCTGCACTGTCCAAAAAAGGACACAATCATACAAATTTATATATGATTTCATACATAAATATTATATCATGCATCCTTTTTACTGTGAAGAATCATTTAGTAGCGATTTTATGCCACATTCATTATTATTCTTTTGCTTTTGTTATTCAATTAACGACGTATCTCCGCCAAAAGTTCAGCTGTCTTTTCCTGACAGAGTTTTTCATCCTGACGCGTCTCAACATTCAACCGAATGACCGGTTCCGTGTTAGATTTACGCAAATTAAAGCGCCAATTATCAAATTCAACCGAAAGACCATCAACTTTAGTAACTTTGCCCTTAGCGCCATAATCCTTTTCAATGCGATCGAGAACTTCCTGCGCATCAGCTACTTTGCTGTTGATTTCGCCAGAAATTGGATAACGCTCCATGCGCTCTTTCATCAACTCAGACAAGCTCTTGCCATCAGCCTGAGACAACAATTCAAGCACTAAAAGCCAAGGAATCATGCCACTGTCACAGTACGAAAAATCGCGGAAATAATGATGAGCACTCATCTCACCACCATAGATAGCATTCACCTGACGCATTTTATCTTTGATAAAGGCATGTCCGCTCTTGCACATAACGGCTTCGCCGCCCAGCTCATCAGCAATTTCAATCGTATTCCAAATAAGACGCGGATCATAGATAACTTTAGCTCCAGGATTCTTTTTAAGGAATGCCTGCGCCAAGAATCCCACCATGTAATAACCTTCAATGAACCCGCCATTTTCATCAAAGAGGAAGCAGCGGTCAAAATCGCCATCCCAAGCCACACCGACATCAGCACCGGTTTCACGAACAACTTTAGCAGTTGACTCACGGTTTTCCTGCAATATAGGATTTGGTACTCCATTAGGGAAGTTGCCATCTGGAATATTATTTACCTTGACAATATCAAATGGCAAATGCTTTTCCAGCGCATTGATGATAGGACCAGCTGCGCCGTTACCAGTGTTAGCTACTACCTTGAAGGGTTTTAATTTCTTTACATCAACATAGGAGAGTATATGCTCTACATAGTCCTCTAAAATATCAATTTTCTCAACTTTGCCCGTAGCAGCCGTTTCCGTAAATTCACCTTCCATAACCGCTTTTTCCAGCTCTTTTAAGCCAGTATCACTAGAAATAGGGCGCGATTCTTTCCGTACAAATTTCATGCCGTTATATTCTTTAGGATTATGACTAGCCGTAATCATGATACCGCCATCGAGCTTTAAATGCGCTGTCGTGAAATAAATCATCTCCGTACCACATTCGCCAATATCAACCACATCACAACCGCTCTCAGTCAAACCTTTGACCAGCGCGTCGCGAATAGCTGGTCCTGACAAACGAATATCATGACCAACAGCTACTTTCTTAGCTGCAAACAGCCCTGGGAATGAACGTCCTATACGATACGCTAATTCCTCATTAACATCCTCCGGATAAATACCGCGAATATCGTAAGCGCCAAATCCCTTATTGCTAATCTTCATAAAAAACACCCCTATCACAATATCTGTTCCCATGGGAGAGCATAACTCCCACTTTACTACAAATATTCTCGATAGAGGTTTAAAAATCCTGTTTATTTCAAGGAAAAATACTTTTCATAAAAAACTTATTTAAATTGCTAGCTTATTTTTATGACGAAAGGTACGGCGCGTCCACCAGTACGCTATTGCTAATGGTACACAAGAGCCGAGCCAAGCCATTGGATTAGCTAAACATGCCCCCAAATACCCTAAGCTTTGGCATAAAAATATTGCCGCCGCACCGCGCATTATTAGCTCCATTATGCCGGCAATGGTTGGCACTACACTTTGGCCTAAACCTTGCAGCGTATAACGGAATATAAATAACAATGACAAAATCCAGTAACAAACACCATTTACCCACAAATATTCCTGTCCAAATGCGATAACCTGCTCTTGACCATCACCGACAAAAAGATACATAATATCTGAACCTAAAGCAATTAGCAATATTCCAGCTGCTATACTAAAAGCCACGGACATATAACTGCATTTGCGCACACCCTCAGCAATGCGTTCATACTGCTGCGCACCATAGTTTTGCGCGGTATAAGCTGCCATCGCAAGACCAAATGACATCATTGGCATCATTGCAATTGATTCTACCTTTTGCGCCGCGGCATAAGCAGCAATGGCTATCGGACCTAAATTATTAAGCGCTGCTTGCAATATAATAGCACCGATAGCAATTATTGATGCCTGAAATCCCATCGGCAAGCCAATCCGCAAATGCTCCATTAATAAATTACGGCTTACCCTCCAGTCATCACGAACAGTATGCAGAGCCGGAACCTTCTTGCGAATATAAATATAGCAAATTACATTGCCTATGAACTGCGCCACGATAGTTGCTAATGCTGCTCCCGGTATTCCCCATTCTAAAATCAAAATAGCTACTGGCTCCAAAATGATATTTATAACCAAAGCTATCGCTAGTATTACCGTTGGCATCTTACTATCACCTAAAGCGCGTAAAATATTAGTTTGCAACTGTAAAAATACAAACATGATGATGCCGCCATAGATTATACTGATAAAATCAACCGCACCAGCAAAAATTTCCGCCGGAGTCTGCATCCAATGTAAAAATAACGGACAAAAAATAACCCCTACCAATGTCAAAATAACTGATTCCAGCAAAGATAAAATTACACAGGCAGCTAAACTTTGCCGAACACCTTTAGCATCTTTAGCCCCATAACGCTGTCCTGTATATATGGTTATACCAGTGGAAAAGCCTATGACAAAACCTAGCATTAAAAACATCAGACTGCCAGTACAACCAACAGCTGCCAAAGCATCAACACCTAAAAATCGACCAACTATCAATGTATCTACCAGTGCATAAAGCTGCTGAAAAATATTTCCCGCAATAAGTGGCAAAGTGAAAAACAAAATCAGCTTGGCTGGTTCTCCACTAGTTAAATTTTTTGTCATTCCAAATACCTCGTTACTAAAAATCTTAAAGTTTCCTGTAGTACTATTACATTATTTTCTAAAGCATCCGCCTGTGGCCTTAACTTCGTGTAATGAAATACCGGATGATGTGTTACCTGATAATCCGCCGGATATGGTACTACCGCTACCCCTTGCTTAGCAAAATTCAGCACCGAGCGCTTCATATGAAAGGCCGAGGTTACTAAAATTGGCTGACTAAGACCGTGTTCGTGCAAAATTTTCGTGGAAAAAATCGCATTCTGAGTTGTATTTATGCTTTTAGTCTCTATTAAAATCTTATCTTCAGGCACTCCTAATGATAACAAAATTCTTTTAGCAATCATCGCTTCCTGCGCTAAATCACTGTACACCTGTCCGCCAGAAAGTAAAATTGGCACATCCAGCTTTTGTTGCAGCCTGACTGTCGTTAATAATCTATTCGCAGGATACGAACACAAGGCTCCTTTTCCATCCACATCCGGACTATCGGCAATAGCACCGCCACCTAGCATAACAATCACATCGCCTTGCGGATTTTGCGGTGGATAATAAGCTTCTTCCAGCCATGCCATAGTTTTTTCAGCAATAAAACTCGTGCACAGCAAATAAAATACCGTTGTAAACGACAATATTACCGCTGCTAATTTGCGTTCACGCCTTTTTTTCCACAAATACCATATTAAAACCAGCAGCATTATTATAAAAATTCCTGGTGGCAAAATCCAGCTAGCACCAAACTTTAAAAAATAAACCATATATTTTTATTTTTCCTCCCATGACCTATACTAACTGCAATTATTTTGTATCTTGCAGTTAGCAATAAAAAAGCGCAAATTCCTTTGCCCAAAGGAATCCCCGCATCTTACTACATACCAATAATATCCAATACATTTTACCGTTGGCAAAACTTTAACAATGGCGTTATAATGTCATTGTAACAAAGAAAACTGAAAAAGAAAAGAAGGAGCGTTTTTTATGTCATTTATTGAACCAAATCCTTTGCAGGCAACAAACAAAGCTGATGGCAACGGCACCATCACCATCGTAAAGCTTTTAACACCAGCTGAACTTGATGGCAAATGCGATATGTATGCCAAAGTTATTATTCCGCCACTTTGTTCTATCGGCGTCCATGAACATCATGGCAACACTGAAACTTACCATATTCTCAGCGGCACCGCCATCTATAATGATAACGGCAAAGAAGTTACTATCGGTGCTGGCACAACCACCTTCTGTCCGGATGGTGAAAAGCACGGTATTGCTAATGCTTCTAAAACCGAAGATCTTGTTTTCATGGCTCTAATAATAAAAAAATAAACTAGCAAAAAGGGAACTTGACCACTAATATGATCAAATTCCCTTTTTTAGTTACTTACATTTGAGTTACTTACATTTGTTTTACAGGAACAGCTCCACGCGATAGCGCTATAGCACCAGTGCGTGCTATTTCCAGTATTTCATACTCGGATAATACTTCAATAATACCATCAATCTTGCTTTGCGAACCAGTCAATTCAACTACCACGTCATCAGGTCCGACATCTACTATCTTGGCTCTAAATATATCAACAATATTTATAATATCAGCCCGATTATTGCGATCAGCCTTGACCTTTATCATCACCAGCTCACGCTCAATTGATTCCACTTTACTCAAATTAACTATTTTTATCACATCAATTAGTTTTGATAATTGCGTGACAACCTGATCTAACTCATTAGCTGATTCAACTGAAACGACAATGTTGATACGGGTTATATCAGCTTCCTCAGTATAACCTGCGGATATACTCTCAATATTAAACGCTCGCCGGCTGATAAGGCCTGATACATGGGTAAGTACACCTGGTTTATTATCGACCAGAACGGCTAGCAAATATTTCTTCATCATTATTTTTTTCCTCCCAGCACCATCTGATCCAAAGTTTTGCCGCCTGGAACCATTGGCAGCACATCTTCATCCTCAGGAACCCAAACATCAATTAAAGCTGCGCCTTTTTCCTGTATTATCTTTGGTAACAGGGTATCTAGTTCTTCTTTTTTGGTCAAGCGATAACCTTTTATGCCCATAGCTTCAGCCAATTTCACAAAGTCCGGATTGCCCTTTAATTCAGATTGCGAATAATGATGATTATAAAATAAGCGCTGCCACTGACCAACCATGCCTAAAATACAATTGTGAATAATCACCACTTTAACTTCAATATCATTATCAGCTATAGTTGCAAATTCCTGACAATTCATCATTATACTGCCATCACCGGTAAACAATATAACCTTGCTAGCAGGCTCACCAACCTTAGCTCCCATAGCTGCCGGCAAGCCATAGCCCATAGTACCCTGACCGCCTGATGTAAGAAAATGCCGTGGCTTATAGACATCAAAGAATTGCGCTGCCCACATCTGATGCTGACCTACATCAGTTACAGCAATGGTATTTTCATCAGCCAATTCACTGATTTTTTTGATAAGTGCTCCCGGTTTGATTACATCACCATTTTCCTCGTATGAAAATGGTTTATCCTTGCTCATAGCAACAGTATGCTCAAGCCAAGCGGCATACTTATCCGATTTTATAGCAGCCTTGGCTAATTTTTGGCTAAATATCGGCAATGACCATCTAAGATCACCTAAAACTCGATAATCAGGTGCAACATTTTTGCCAACCTCAGCTTCGTCAAGTTCAAAATGAACTATTTTAGCTTTAGGAGCAAATCCTGATACCCTGCCCGTTACCCTGTCGCTAAAGCGCATGCCGACGCAAATAAGCAAATCACACTCCTGAATCGACATATTAGCTGCATAAGAACCATGCATGCCAGCAAATCCCAAAAAGCCTTTTTCATCAGCAGGAATTACACCTAACCCCAAAAGAGTAGACGTCACCGGTACCTTGAGGCTGCGAACTATTTTTCGCACCAGTTCACTGGTATTAGAACTTACAATACCGCCACCAACAAAAAACAACGGTTTTTTCGCAGCTTGCAAAGCCTCAACTACAGCATCTATTTCAGTTTCATCACCAATATATTCACCTGAATATCCTCTAAGGTGAACATCTTCTGGATAATTATAGTCAAACTTTGTATCAAAAACATCTTTAGCGACATCTATTACTACCGGTCCCGGTCGTCCCGTACGCGCAATGAAAAAAGCTTCTTTCAATACTCTTGGCAAATCTTCAACCTTTTTCACCAAGTAATTATGTTTGGTTATTGGCGTCGTAATACCAAAAATATCAGCCTCTTGGAAAGAGTCTTTACCAATATATGGATTAGCTACCTGTCCTGTTATACACACCAGCGGCACCGAATCAGTATAAGCTGTTGCAATACCAGTAACCAGATTTGCTGCGCCCGGACCAGACGTAGCAAATACTACACCTGTTTTGCCAGTAGCTCTAGCATATCCATCAGCAGCATGTACTGCACCTTGTTCATGTCTGGTAAGTACATGCGGAAAATTCATCGTATAAACCGCATCGTACAATGTCAGCACGGCTCCGCCCGGATAACCGAAAACCACATCTACGCCTTCTTTTTTCAGACTCTCTAAAACCGCCTGAGCTCCATTTATCAACAATTGAAAGCCTCCCCCAGCATCTATGTTTACACAAATTCATTATATATCTTATTATTATACACAACTGTATACAAAGTTACAACTTAAACCAATATTATTTTAACATTTTTTCATTGCCAGTGGTCACTTGCCATTACCAGTACATCTACTGAACTAGCACCAGCTTGATGCAATAATTTAGCACAGGCATACAATGTTGCCCCAGTTGTCATAATATCATCTAATAATAATACATGCTTTCCTGCGGGGGAAAAATCACTATTTAGATTAAAGGCTTTTCGCAAATTAGCTTGTCGTTCCCTTAGCGATAATGCATACATTGGTCTTGTCGCCCGTATACGGCTTAGACCAGCAGCTACCGGTACATTATTTTTTTCTAACCATTTTTGAAAAATTAAAGCTGTTTGATTAAAGCCACGCTTTTTTTGTCTTTGCTCATGCAATGGTACCAAAACTGCTATATCATTTTCCTGTAAGAGCGCGAGAATGTCAGGATTTTTTTCAGCAGCTAATAAAATCTTTTGCAAATAAGGCAAATATATTCGCTTGCCTTGATATTTTAGTCCACGAATAAGATTTCTAGTTCCACCGCGATATAATGTCAGTGCCCATGCCCGGTTAATAACCGCCTGCATAGGCACTGATAAAGCCAGCTGCTCTGGCTGAAATATTTTATTAAAGCATTTTTCACACCAATCGCCCCGATTTTCTACATAAGCATCACAAATTGGGCAATGCGGTGGAAATATAAAATTAAGCAAGACTTCTTGTAAAGCACCGGCTAGCTTTTTAAGCACGGCTAAAAAATCCTTTCTTGGGGCGTTTGCTATCCCAAACCATAACCGCTTCTAAAACTGAACCAGCTATGCATCTAGCTTTATCCGAAATCGTAAAACATTCTTCTTGTCCCATAGTCGGATGAATATCGGCTATTTTTTGCCCTTTTTCTACCTTGGTATGACGATGCAAGGCTCCGCGCAAAACACCATCAATAGTTGCCTTCAATTCAATAATACGACCATCATCAGTATGAAGCTGCGCTATTGGTTCACCACGTTTAACCATCAAGGAAATACTGCGCAATATATCAATAGTTCCAGCTTCCGGCGCAAATAATAAATGTTCAATATTGCGATCAGCCCCTACTGTGCCATTGCGAATATCTTGCTCCCGTGCCGAAAAACCTTCATATATCAGTCTGCCCAAGTTATGTCCACGCATAGTTTCCACTACTACATCAACGTCACGCCCAGCACAAAACCCCGGTCCTAGCGCTATAGTATGTTCAGCCATATCGCGTTTAGTACCACAGTTATGCTGTGCTACAATAGCATCTACTAAAACTTGTGGCTTTAGTTTCTTGACACACTTAGCCGTCGGATCTTCTAACATGACCAGCTGACCCTGCTTTAATCGCTTTTTGGCATCTTCTAATGAATCTGCCTTATAACAGATTATTCGTTCTACTGATGCTTCACCACGGTACATTGCATCCGAAAAAGCTACCCGTCGTCTAGTCGCATAAGGCAAAGCCTTTTCTAAAATCAATACTTTAAATCCCGCCCGATAAAGTGCATGAACGACACCACTGCCGAGCTCACCACCACCACGCACAACAATCAAATGTTTCATTTGCTTCGCCCTTTCAATTTCGCTTTTGAGTTAATTATACCGCTAATTTTTTAGTTTTACTACCAGCAAACATCACAATTAACCTTTTATTTACCATAAAAATATTTGTCAAAAGTATTGTAATTGTCTGAAAAGTATGCTATTATAAACATGAAAAGAGGAGATAGATAAGCATACCATCAGATTAGTAGTCCTGGAGGTCGAATTTTTGACAGGTGTTTGTCCTGCCGAAACAGGCTCTCTTCTCAAGCTTTCATATCTTGACATTTGGAAAGGATGTGAGGGGTTATTGATTAATTTTCTTCACGTGGTTTCTTTCCGTACTGACTAGTAAGTGTATTGTTGTAGTAACGTAATATCCTTGGTGACATTTCGGTACATGATGATGGATCTTTTTTAGGTACGCCAGTTGTATTATGATGTTAAGGAAGTTTTTTAGCACAGTGTCATCAGGAAAGAAAAGAGACAACTTATATCTATGGTTATCAACGTTTAAAGCCGCTTCGCAATTTTTGTGAAGCGGCTTTACTTTATTTTTTTATTTATTTAGCTGTCTTCGTACTCACGCACTCGCAAAGTCAAGTTTCGTTTGGCACAAATTTCCTTGCATTTAGCAATTTCAGCTGGTCCTTCAACCTTATCTACTATAGTAAGCACTACATTAGGTATATACTTTTTGCAATGCTCAGCAAAGGTAAGCATCCCCTCATACGACTTCAAACCATATTTAGCTCGCGTAAGCTCTAAATATCGCTCAGCATTAGAGGCATTTAAACTTATAGATACCGTATCTAAAACGCCTTTAAAATCAGCGGCAATTTCACGTCTATATTCAAGCTCACCTAAACCATTAGTATTTAACCTGGTTGGCAGCTCTGGATGCTTTTCTTTAACATAATGCAACAAATTTACCAAAAGGTCCAGCCGCATCGTTGGCTCACCGAAACCACAAAATACTACCTCTTTAATATATTCCCAAGGCACTGCATCTAAGGCCTGTTTAAAGTCAGTTTCACTTGGAATTGACTTTAGCCACAATGAATGTTCCTCAGCCATTTTTTTCATATTGCGCAGACAAAAAGTACAAGCACAATTGCATTTATTAGTTACATTGACATATAGATTACGCTTGCCCTCAGGCTGAATACGTAAACTATCGGCCAGTGGCATATACTTGCCACCAGCATGAGTTGCATATACTAACATTTATTTCAGCTCCCTAAGATATTCTTCAAATGGCAAGCCGTAATTCCACGGCAAGTCAAGCTCTACTGCATATTCAAGGCAACGGCTTATAAAGTCCGCTGCCTTTTTTACGCCTAATTCCAGACTCTCACCATTTAATAAACTCCCCGCTACAATAGCAGCAAAAGCATCACCAGAACCGGAACGATCCCCGCCAATTTTCTTAACCGTCAAGATACTTATTTTACCTGATTCATAAATAAAATTGCGAATATTTTCTCCATCACTAAGTCCAGTTATAATTACCTGCTTGGGGCCGCGTGCTGCTAAAGCTTCGGCCATGTCCTTAAGCTCAGCATCATTTACCTTGCCATCAATCGGATATGGTACATCAAGCAACTGACAGGCCTCGGTAAGATTCGGCGTAACCAAATCCGCATATTGTAAAAGTCCACGCATGTCATCACACATTTCCTGCGTATATGAACTATACAATTTGCCATAATCTCCCATAACCGGATCTACCATAACCTTGGTATCAACTTTTTTAAAACGGCGAATAAAATCCAATACTATTTCAATTTGTTTGGCTGAACCTAAAAATCCCGTACAAATGCCATCAAAAACCAGCTTGTTTTTCTCCCAGCTGTCAATATAAGGCTTCATTCTATCGGTATAATCATCCAAAAAATGATCGGCAAAGCCCGTATGTACCGATAATATTGCCGTCGGCAACGGACAAGCCTGAATTTTCATAGCTGAAAGCAATGGCAGCTCCACTGCAACCGAGCAACGCCCAAATCCTGTTATATCATTAACTAAAGCAACACGCTTTTGCTTTTGCGTCAAAGTGTTCCACACCTTATCTGTTATCTACTTTATCCATTGCTACCATGTCATGTTCACTAAACCGATGCCAAGCCAGCTTTTCATATTTAGTACCTGGACGACCATAATTAGCATACGGGTCAATTGAAATGCCTCCACGTGGCAAAAACTTACCCCAAACCTCAATGTACTTAGGATCCATTAATTTAATAAGATCCTTCATTATCACATTGACCACATCTTCATGAAAATCACCATGATTGCGAAAACTTACCAAGTAAAGTTTTAATGATTTGCTCTCTACCATTTTCTCAGCTGGAATGTAGCTAATGTAAATAGCCGCATAATCCGGCTGCCCCGTAATCGGACAAAGTGCGGTAAATTCAGGACAATTAAATTTTACCCAATAATCATTATCCGGATGCCTATTCTGAAATGTTTCCAATATTTCCGGACAATAGTCATAGTGATAATGAACATTTTTTTTACCCAGCAGGGTAATATTTTCTTGTTGTTTCTCTCTTGACATCAATTATTCTCCACATTTAAATATTTAGCTGCAAAAGTTTCCGGATTTTCCGGTTTGCCGAACAAATACCCTTGAATAGAATCTGCATTACATTCTTGGGTCAGCAACTGATATTCCGGTTCGCCTTCAACGCCTTCTATACAACATTTTATACCAATACTATGGCACAATGCTACCACATACTGAACTAATTTAAGATCAAAATCATTTTCTAAAATCTTTTTTACAAATTCCCGATCGATTTTTACTATATCACAAGAAAGATATTTTAGTGAAGCCAATGATGAATAACCGGTACCAAAATCATCCATGGCTATAGCTATACCCTGTTTTCTAAACTCATCAAATTGCTTATTGATAAACCCCCAATCAGCCACAATCTTGCTTTCAGTAAGCTCTAATATGATAGCTTTAGCTGGCAAATCATGTCGTTGCAAACACTCCATGACGAACTGACGAAAAGATAAATCCCTTACCTGCTCATAACTCATATTAATACTCATGCAAAAATCGGGAACAAACTGCCGCCATTTTTTACAAACCTTGACTGCTTCTTCAAAAATCCAGCGCCCTACGGGAACAATAAGCTTCGTCTCCTCTAATATTGGAATAAATTCCATCGGTGCTACCATTTTTCCTTTAGGATTGCGCCATCTTAGCAAAGCTTCGGCACCAATAAGCCTTTGATCAGCAGCTGCCACCTGTGGCTGAAAGAACAGACTAAATCCCTGACAGCCATTTTCAACACTATCCCATAAGCTATCCCGCATTGCAATGGAACGCACCCAACGATTATACTGCTCTTTGCTAAAAATAACATTGCGATTCTTGCCATCGCGCTTAGCTAAATCCATAGCCGCCTCAGCATGTTTATGCAGTACCAGATAGTCCTTGCCACCAGCTGGATATAAAACCGTCCCACAAGATGCGGTACATAAATACTGATGACCATCAGCCTCCTGAGGTCTTGATAAAGCCTTTTGCACACTGGCAAAAAGCTCACCTACTTCCCTTTCAGCTGCTTGCGGATAAATAACAGCAAATTCATCACCATCAAGCTTAAATAACGTCAATGGTGCTGGCAAAATATTAGCTATTACCTGACTGGTGTTTTTTAAAACCAAGTCACCTACTACACGATTATAAGTTTCATTGATTATCTTAAAATTATCCAAGCCAAAGATCATAACCGCACCACCATCCCCGGTTGCACGGTATTGAGCCAAAGCCATTTTCACCGCATGTTCAAATTGGTACTTATTTAATAACCCTGTAACTTCATCAGCCCGATTGCGCTGCGCCATTCGGAACATAAAACCGGTGAATATATTCGGGTTACCTTCCCGATCGGTACCTACTCGTCCCCGACAGCGAAGCCAGACATATTCACCTTTGCGATTTTTCACTCGATACTCCATGCTATGCTCAAACACGGTACATTTCACGGTCACTGCTCGTAAAGCAGCTTTTACCTGTGCACGTTCCTCAGGATGGATTAATTCCTGCCAATATTCATTAAAATTAGTCATAATCTCACTTGGCAAAGCAAAATCATTTACCAGATTGGGTGAAACCACAATTATATTTTCTTGCAAATCAGCAAAAAATATATAATTATCTGTGGTCTTTTTTAGCAAATCAAAGAAAAATTTAAAGCGTCGTAAAGCTGGGCTTAAGTTTATACGATTATCCTTTTTCATCGTTATCATCCTAATCGCCTAATTTTTTACTACATTGTTACACTCTCTAATAATATACCTAAATAGTATTATTTAGCAAGAAAAAATATAGGACTAAAGTCTTTCATAACAACAAAAAAGATCCATCCTCAATCATGAGGACAGATCTTAATATTAAAAAATTATTTATCAAAGATATTGCGCAATGCCTGCTTGTTAACATCACGGTTAAGCTGAGCAAGATACGTCGTCAACTTGATATTCTTCGGGCAGGCCTGAACACAGTTCTGGCTGTTGCCGCAGCTGGTAATACCGCCCTTTTCCATGAGCGCATTCAAACGCTTTGGAGCATCGAATTTTCCCAGCGGATGCAAATTGAAAAGATATGCCTGAACCGTCGGAGCTGGTCCAATAAAGTCGGACTGTGGACCAACATTCGGGCAAGCTTCCAAGCAGCAGCCGCAAGTCATGCAATGAGAAATCTCATAAGCAGTCTGTGCCGTATACGGATTCTGGATAGGAGCATCCTTAACTTCCCAGCTGCCATCAACTTCAACCCAGCCATGGATACGTTTGAGGCTTTCAAACATAACCGAACGATCAATCAGGAGATCGCGAATTACTGGGAACGTACGAGCAGGAGCCAAGTGAATTGGCTGCTGCAGGTTATCGATAAGGGAGCAGCAAGCCTGGCGAGCTTTGCCATTGATTACCATCATGCAAGCACCGCAAACTTTTTCCAGGCAGTTGCATTCCCAAACAACTGGGGCAACTTTCTTGCCATCAACCGTTACCGGATTTTTTTGTATTTCCATCAGGGCCGCAACAACGTTGAGACCTGGACGATAGTCTACTTCGAACTCCTGCGTATACGGCTTATCATTTGGGCCGTCCTGGCGTTCGATAACAAATCTGACTTTTTTCTGTTCTGCCATTTATTTGTCCTCCCTATTACTCTTTCTTCGCTTTAGAGTAGTCTCTCAGACGCGGTTTGATGAGCGAATGCTCGAACTCACGATAGGAAACCTTCGGCTGCTCCGTTGCATTGTCAAAAGTTACAATAGTCGTTTGCATAAAGGTCTTATCATTACGCTCAAAGAATACAAGATCATCATTACCGTCCGTCGTCATGCCGCGGCCAGTCTCTTCATCAAACTTGAAGTCACCATATTTTTTCTTGAGAACTGCCTGCTGATCTGCATCGAGTTTATCGTAGTCAGATTTGAGGACAATCTTAGCATGAGCACCACGGGATTCATCACGCAAGAGAGCGGATTTGGTGATAGCCATAGCATAGATTATCATATTGCGGAGCTGACGAACAAACATAGCTTCCTGATTAGCCCAAGCGCCATGGTCAGTAACACCAATGTTATCCCAACGTTTGAGAATATCCGTCAATTCAACCATACACTGAGCCAGACCATTATTATCACGTTCAACTGATACATATTTATACATGATATCACCGAGCTCATGATGAAGCTGATGAGCATTTTCTGGACCATTCATAGCCCGAATCTTATCAAATTCAGCTACGCACTCTTTGCGAGCATTTTCAAGTTCATCTTCGGTAAGAGCAGCGCCGAGTTTACCGCTGCGAGCCAATTTAAGGGACTCTGGACCAGAAATCGTGCCCGAATAAGCAGCGGAAAGCAAGGAGTTAGCACCAAGGCGATTAGCGCCATGATACTGGTAATCGCACTCACCAGATGCCATAAGGCCCGGAATATTAGTGTTGTGTTCACGGTCAACCCAAATACCGCCCATAGAATAATGAATAGATGGGAAGATTTCCATTGGAACTTTACGTGGATCCTGACCAACAAAGTCATTATACATTTCAAGAATACCACCGAGTTTGCGTTCAAGGTAATCAGCTGGAATATGCGAAAGATCAAGATATACACGATTTGGATTGTGCATACCAAGTCCCATATGAACAACAACTTTATAAATGGCACGTGAAGCTACGTCACGCGGTACCAAGTTGCCGTATGCCGGATACATGTCTTCGAGGAAATACCAGCGTTCTTTTTCGTGCGTTTTCGGATTTTCACGATAAACCCAAACACGACCACCTTCACCACGGCAAGCCTCTGACATCAGACGATTCTTATCAGAGCCTGGAACAGCCGTCGGATGAATCTGCAAGAATTCCGGGTTACCAATTTCAGCGCCCTGCTGGTAAACAGCCGATACAGCCGAACCATTGCAGATAGTAGAAGCCGTGCAACGGCCATATACCTGACCAGGACCACCAGTTGCCAGAATAACAACATCAGCTGGGAACGAAACGATCTCGTTGGAATTCATGTTCTGAGCAACGATACCACGGCAAACGCCATCCTTGTTCTTAATTATCTTGATGAATTCCCAGAATTCATACTTCTTGACCTGACCTTTTACTTCCCAATGACGAACCTGTTCATCAAGAGCATATAAAAGCTGCTGACCAGTAGTAGAACCTGCAAATACCGTACGTTTGTTTTTCTGACCACCGAAGTTACGCAAATCAAGCACGCCTTCTGAAGTACGCGTAAACGGTACACCCATGCGGTCAAACATCTTGATAAGTTTCGGTGCAGCTTCAACCATGCCTTTTACAGCTAGCTGATCAGCTAAGAAGTCACCACCATAAACCGTATCATCGAAATGTTCATAAATAGAATCATGCTCACCTTTGGTATCCATGCAAGCATTGATACCACCCTGTGCGCACAGGGAATGCGAGCGTTTTACGGGGCAGTAAGAGAAGAGGTCAACCTTGCCGCCACCTTCGCAGATTTTCAGCGTAGCCATCAGACCGGAAAGGCCGCCGCCTACGACAATAATCTTATTTTCTGGTTTATTAGCCATTGAAATTCTCCTTTTCTTTGCTATTCGTCCACAAGCTTACATGAAGTAGCTGCCCATGAATGCCAGCGTAATGAGGCAAAGGACAACACATAAAAGCATGCTGAGGCAGTTAACGACCTGCTGAATACGCGGACCTTTGGCAATGCCCCAAGTCATGCAGAACGTTGTAATACCATTGCAGAAATGGAAAATAGCTGCAAACATACCGATAACATAAAGCAATGCAAAAATCGGGTTACTCAAGAAATAATTCTGCAACAGCTCATAAGAAATCGGCGTGCCCGTAATTCCTTTTACAAAGATACGGAGATAGAACACATGCCAGATAAGGAATACTACGAGGAACCAGGCCGTATAACGCTGCAAAGCAAAGTTCCAGTTACGAACAAAGCCATAGTTACCAGGATTGTTCTTAGCCTGCAGCGCAATGTAGATACCATAAATAGCATGGAACAAGAGCGGAATTGCGATACCGCAAACTTCAAGCATTAAAAAGATTGGAGCCGGAATAAGTTCCATCATTTCTAATGCACCATTGAGCGCCGGAGCACCGCCAAGAGCCATGGAGTTGGTGAAGATATGCTCAAAAAGCACCATACCAAGAACCAAGAGGCCGACTAATGAATGCAGACGACGCAGATAAAAAGTTGTGTGAAACATTCTATACCTCCTAAAATAATCCCTGGAAATCAGCAGGACACAGGTGTGAGAGAGCCTGTGTCCTGCCGTTATCCCATTTCTTTATCAGTAGCCTTTCAGCGTACGATACTGAGCCTGATTCGTTTCGTAAAGGCTGTTGCCTTCACAATCGATAACAACAATAGCTGGGAAATCCTCAACTGTTAAACGCGCAACTGCCTCTGGACCAAGTTCCGGATAAGCAAGAACTTCGTATTTTTTAACAGATTTTGCGATAAGAGCAGCAGCACCGCCAACAGCAGCAAAATAGGTTACGCCATTTTTCTTCATGGACTCAACTACTTCCTTGGAACGGGAGCCTTTACCAATCATGCCTTTGATTCCCTGATCAAGCATAGTCGGCGTATAAGCATCCATACGACCAGAAGTCGTCGGACCGCAGGAACCAATTGGATCGCCTGGTTTAGCCGGCGTCGGTCCTAAATAATAAACCATCTGATTTTTCCAATCAACCGGAAGCTCCTCGCCACGAGCCAAAGCTTCCGTCATTGCTTTATGTGCAGCATCGCGAGCAGCGATGATTTCGCCAGTAATCAGCACTGCATCACCTGCATGCAGCTTGCGGGACATTTCTTCCGTAAACGGAGTATGAATTTTAATCGGTTCAGCCATTTTTATTTTCCTCCTATCTGCCAATCAAAGTACACGCTGTTTATGACGCATTGCATGGCAGCAGATAGTAACAGCTACCGGCAGACCAGCAATATGCGTAGGTGCCCATTCGATGTTAACAGCGAGTGCAGACGTAGTACCGCCGAGCTGCGGTCCAATACCGGTCTGATTTATAAGCGTGAGGAGTTCTTCTTCGAGTTTTGCATATTCAGGCATCGGATTGCGTTCTTCAACGGAACGGGTAAGAGCCTTTTTCGAAAGCAGAGCTGCTCTATCCATCGTACCGCCGATACCAATACCAACTACCATTGGCGGGCATGGATTCATGCTAGCATGCAGGATAATTTCCATAACAGCCTTCTTAACGCCTTCAACACCATCAGCTGGAACCAGCATCTTTACACCAGACTTATTTTCCGAACCAAAGCCCTTTGGTGCAACTGTAATTTTCAGTTTGTCACCTGGAACTATTTTTGTATAAATAATACCTGGCGTATTGTTCTTCGTGTTAACACGATTAAACAGCGGTTCAGCTACAACTGATTTACGCAGATAACCTTCCGTATATCCCTTGCCGATACCCTCATTGACTGCATCTTCAAGATTACCGCCAGTAATGTGGAGATCCTGACCAACCTCTAAGAATACAATCGTCATACCAGTGTCTTGGCAGTACGGACGATCTTCAGCTTTAGCAATTTCTGCATTTTTGATGATCTGATCCAATACATTCTGACCAACTGGGGACTTTTCAGTTTCGCGACCTTTTTTTAGTGCGCGATAGACATCGTCTGGAAGATAATAAGCCGCTTCCTTACACATCTGTGCTACTGTCTCTGTGATTTGTTTTGCGTCTATTTCTCGCAAAGTAATCCCTCCCATAAATATAACTTATCACACATCTGCAGGTTCATCATAACACACTTTTTTATTGCTTTCAAGCATTTAACATATGGCGATAACCCCGCATAAATAGTGAATCCAATTCACTTTTGTCAGCCATCTTAACTCCACAATTGTGATTGTTCTCACTTATTATTATACTAATCTATATTGGCCATTCGTCAATATTTTCCTGCTATTTTTTTATGCATTTTAAGAAACTTTTCTACTACTATAATGCATAAGCTATCATATAATATATATAATTTATATGCGAATCAATTTAACATTCGGTGTCTTAGCTGGTAATAATTCAATAACCATAAATGAGCCCCGGCTAGCATCTCTTGGCATGGCAATGCTTCCTGGATTTACTATAGTTATTTCACCCAAATTAATATCAGCAATATGAGTATGACCATAAATTGCAATATCCGCTTTTACTTCCCGTGCGGTCTTTTCCAAAATATCCGTAGTAAAATTAACCCCATAAGTATGACCATGCGTTAAAAATATCCGATGCCCCGCTACATCAGTAACTGATTCTTCCGGAATTTTGCTAACTGGCCAATCGTTATTGCCAGCAACCTTGACTACCGGCTTATCTGACATCATCAACAGGTATTCCGCATCTTGCGCTACATCACCAGCAAAAAACCACATTTCAACCTCACTGGCCGCAGGGTGAGCCAGCATCCAATCAATCATTTTATGTTTACCATGACTATCACTAACTACCCCTATTTTCATCGTAAATACTCCTTCAATAGTACCGTTAATTTAGCTATAGCCTTGCCACGATGACTAATACTGTTTTTCTCCGCCATCGTGAGTTCTGCCATTGTACGGCCTGCATATTCTGCTGTATAAAAATATGGATCATAACCAAAGCCATTGCTTCCCTGCGGTGTTTTCTTCACCGTACCATCACAGCGTCCCTCAGCTTGCAATAAAGTACCGTTAGTATCAACAAAGCAAAGAGCACAGCGATAATCAGCCGGTGATTCATTTACATCCGCAATGCATAATTCCTCCAGCATTTTTTGATTGTTAGTTGCATCATCAGCATGAAAACCAGCAAAACGAGCTGAAAATACACCTGGGGCACCGCCTAAAGCTTCAATTTCAAGTCCCGAGTCATCCGCAACACAGGCACAGCCAGTCTTTTTGACATAATATTTAGCCTTAATGGCCGCATTATCAGCAAAGGTAGCACCATCTTCAACCGCGTCTTTTATTTCGCCAAAATCAGCTAATGATAAAACTTCTACTGGCAAATCAGCAAACGCTTCGCACAACTCACGAATTTTACCCTGATTTTTTGTGGCAATTACTATCTTTTTCATATTTGTCACCTTAGCCTTCCCGACCAACCAGCCATACCAGCTGACCACCTAAAATATCCTTTTGATAAGAAATAAGTTCCCGGCAGCCTTTTTCACCTAATTGCAACAACGATGAAAGCTCAGCCTGAGAAAACGGTCTTCCTTCGCCAGTTCCTTGAATTTCGATGAATTTTCCTTCGCCAGTCATAACCACATTCATATCCACTATCGCTTGAGAATCTTCTTCGTAGCATAGATCCAGTATGGGGTCACCTTCATGGCTGATACCAACACTTATTGCTGCTACAAAATCTTTTACGGGAAATATATTGCCTTTTTTATAAAAGGTCGCGCAAGCCTCAACCAATGCTACAAACGCTCCTGTAATAGCTGCCGTGCGCGTCCCGCCATCGGCCTGAATAACATCGCAATCGATCATAATCGTCCGTTCGCCAATAGCCTTAGTATCTACTACCGAACGCAAACTACGTCCTATGAGCCGCTCTATTTCCTGAGTGCGGCCTGATTGCTTGCCACGTACTGCTTCACGCTGCGTACGCGTGGCTGTAGCACTTGGCAAAAGCGAATATTCAGCAGCTATCCAGCCTTCACCTGTTCCTCGCAGGAAAAATGGCACTCTTTCCTCTATTGAGGCAGCGCAAATAACCTTGGTATTGCCCATTTCAATCAGCACTGAACCAGCAGGATATTTTTGAAAATGTCTTTTTATTGTATAATTACGCAACTCATCTAGCTGTCTTCTGCCAATTCTCGCCATAATAATGCTCCCTTCGCCGATAAAGCGGCATTAATTTTCTGCCAATCACAAAATAAACGCCTTCCCCCATTGGAAGAAGGCGCTTTTTAATCAATTATTTCTTTTCTGCCTGATATTGCTTGTAATTCTTGATAATACAAATCGGCGTTTTCTGTGAAGCATTGCCAAAAGGATTATCTAGCAAAAGCTTACGAGCAATTTCTCCATCTACGCCCTTACTTAAGCCAACAACTCGTGACCGCTTCAAATCATTAACATCGGCTATCATAGCACCAAAACAACCAAGACGATCAGCTATTTTTTGGCTGACTCCATACGGATCTGCCGGTCCATAAACTATGGCCTTGTCAAATGGCGGCATGGTACCAGTAACATCATCAATCATAGCGGTCTGTTCACCACCCCACTGGTAAAAAAGGCCTGACTTGCCTACAAGCTTGCCTAAAAAGCCAGCGAACAGAGCAAACGCCACCCGCCATTTACCTTCAACATCCATCAGCGACTGCATACCATGCGGTGATGCCAGCGAACCATAATCAGGGATAAAACGACAACAAAATTTTGCTACTCGGCTAATTTTTAAATCTTCAGGCCAAACTACTCGTCCCTGCGTAATCGCAACTACACTTTCCGCACTGCATACCAAATCATTCTCATTTACTTTACCCTTTGTATAGCGGGCAATTGCATCAACTATATCATCTTTTTGGGTAAGGATGCGCGTCGGCACCGGAATCAATTCTATTTCTGCCATTTTGCAGCCTCCTCAATCTTTTACAAGTTCTACGCCAGCTAATTTAGCAATTTCTTCAGCAGTTATGACTAAACGAAGCTTGCGATAATGCCACGGGGTACGACCAGTTTCCTGCCAAATGAAATCCAGTGGCAAATCTACCATATGCGAAAGTGCCTCATTTAAGCTTAATCCTTTGCGTGGCAAAAGCTTAACTTTAGCATAAACATTCAAGTGATCTTCATTTCTTACATAGCCTTTTTTCTGAATGATAACTGCTTCAAAGTAGTCATCTTCACGAATCTCACCCTCGCGTTCAGCTTTAGCGCGCACCTCAATACCATCATACTGCTCATAAGGCAGCTGTGAACGGCACATTGCATCCATGATAGTTGCACATTGTTTACCTTCATTCCAGAATTTTAACTCTTTAGACAGACTTATGCTTTCGCTATCCTTAGCTTCTAACACCACGGGAGCGCTGGCATCAACTCTGATATCTTCGATACCCGCTGCTGCCAAATACAGTTTTGCTGCCAATACAGCTAGGATAATTAGTCCAATAATAATATACAAACCGGTCACTATTATTCCTCCTGCTTAGTCTGCAAGGCTTTTTCATTATCCATTGCAGCTTTTAATAAATTATAATATTTATCAGGCAAACGGGTTATATGTCCCGTATCCTTACGTGTAAACACATTTTGCGAAAAGCCTGTCACCAAAAGCTCGCCATCAGATTTGCGTAAAATCCGATAATCAAATGACATCTTAGCCTTGGTAAGCGCCCTGGGGGTAACTTCAATCAAAACTATATCATCAAAATGCCCCGATGCTAAATATTTAGCCCGTATTTCCGTAATTGGAAATACATAACCATCATCCATCATTTCGCCAAGGGTAATACCTATTGAGCGCAAGTATTCTACTCGACCAATTTCAAACCAGCGAATATAGTTAGCATGATGCACCACTGCCATGGCATCAGTATCAAAAAAGTTCACATGTTTTTCAGTAGTGACTGGCATGCAATCCCTCCTGTCAATAGTTTTCCTAACAACTCACTTGTATAGCCTAGAACAATTAATGCTTAAAGTCAAGTTAAATGCTATACATCTTATCAAGCTGTTTCATAAATATCTGCAAACGGTCTAATTCTAATGGATCATCAACTTTTTTACCTGAATAATAATATTCTACTGACTGCGTTAAATTCTCCAGCTGATTGCGTTCCTGTAATTGATGTCTGAGTTCCTTTACGGTTCCTTCGTTGCCGTCAACAAAATGAACCGTCGGTGGCAGCAGCGTACGCATAGTATCTTTAAAATAATTAAAGTGCGTACAGCCAAGCACCACTGCCGAAAACTTCGTAAAATCATATTGTGAAAAATTAGTTCTTAAATATTCGGTAACTGCCGGTGATTGAAACTCCTGCCGCTCAGCAAATTTTACCAATTCTGGCAAAGCTAATCGATCCACCAAGTGATCTTTATCCACTCGCTCAATTAAAAGTTCCATTTTATGTCCTTTGACAGTTATTGGCGTTGCTATTACCAGCACGCGATGTTTAGCATCCAAATCAAGAGCTTTTTTTACCGCTGGTTCCATACCAATAATTGGAATATCATAACGCTTGCGCATTTCCGCTACGGCCACAGAAGTCGCAGTGTTGCAAGCCGTAACAATTGCTTTTACTTGCTTGCCTGCCAAAAAGTCAAAAGCTGCCGCAACGTAATCTCGAACCTGCTGCTTGGTTTTCGTTCCATACGGAACATGCTCTTCATCGGCATAAAAAATAAACTGCTCATGTGGCATTACCTTCATAGCATGATGCAATACTGATAGTCCACCCATACCTGAATCAAAAAAAGCTATTTTCATGCTCTCAGCTCCCCATGCAATTCTAAGCATAAATTCAATGGGAATATTATAACGCTATCTAGAATTTTTTGCCATAGGCAACCAGCTAGACGATAAAATATACAATAAATTATTGACAGCTGCCTATACTTACTGTTATAATAATAGTGTTGACTACGGAGAGGTGTCCGAGTGGTTTAAGGAGCCGGTCTTGAAAACCGGTGATATCGCAAGGTACCGTGGGTTCGAATCCCACCCTCTCCGCCATTATGGAGTGGTACTCAAGTGGCTTAAGAGGACGGTTTGCTAAATCGTTAGGCTGGGTAACCGGTGCGGAGGTTCGAATCCTCTCCACTCCGCCACGTGAGATTCAGGCTCTGACTGCGGTCAGAGCTTTTTTGTTAGCAAAATAATTTTCTAAAAAAGACGATTGTGAATCTTAATCCACAATCGTCTTTTTTGATTACTTACTTGACGGAACTAAATCCTCAGCCTTTAATTCGCCTTCCTTTGCTCGCTGGGCAAATTCAGCAGTTGCGGTAAAAAGTACATCAGTTGAGCTGTTTAATGCCGTTTCGCAAGAGTCCTGCAAAACACCAATGATGAAACCAACACCTACGATTTGCATAGCAATATCATTGCTAATACCAAATGAAGCACAAGCTACCGGAATCAGCAGCAGTGAACCACCAGCTACACCTGATGCGCCACAGGCACCTACCGTAGCCACAATGCAAAGCAGCAATGCTGTCGGCAGATCAATACTTAAGCCCAAAGTATGCGCTCCTGCCAATGACAGGATAGCGATGGTAATAGCTGCCCCGCTCATATTTATAGTAGCTCCTAAAGGAATCGAAATTGAATATGTATCAGGATTCAGACCTAAACGTTTGCACAAGGAAAGATTTACTGGAATATTAGCGGCTGAACTGCGCGTAAAGAAAGCATATATACCACTTTCCCGCAAAGTGGTAAAAATAAGTGGATACGGATTGCGATGAATATGCAAATAAACTATTATAGCGTTCATTATTAATGCAACTGAGAAGAAAGCTCCTAATAAAACCGCCAAAAGCTGCGCATAACCTAAAAGTGCGCCAAGACCATTGGTACCAATAGCATTAGCTACCAGTCCCATAATACCAAGCGGAGCAAAACGGATTACCCATTGCACGATTTTAGTTACCCCAGCTGCAGCATCGGCTAAAAATTTCTTCGTCGAATCAGCAGCGCTGCGCAAAGCTACACCAGCTAAAACACCCCAAGCCAAAATACCAATGTAATTAGCACTAGCCAAAGCATGAATAGGATTATCAACCACATTTAATACCAAGGTGTGCAATACTTCCGTTATACCGCTTGGCGGAGCAAGTTTTGCATCCTGCGGTACTTGCAATATAAGTTCCGTAGGAAATAAAAATGAAAACGCTACCGCAACAAGTGAAGCAAAAAATGTTGCCAATACATACATACGCACGATTGGCTTCATCGAAGCATTATTTTCACCACTCTTCTGAGCCATAGCATTCATAACTAACACAAAAACCAAAATCGGGGCAACTCCCTTTAACGCCCGCACAAACAAATCGCCTAAAATAGCCACAGCCGGCACTGTATGCGGAGCTGCCACAGCCAATACAATACCGATTACCAGTCCCACAGCAATCAGCTTTATCAGGGCTGTTTCCTGATATTTTTTTCCGATAGCTCTTAGCATTTTACAATATCCTCCTAAAAATAAAATATAAGGCCTGTCGTTCTTTCATAGAATACGTTTGTTAGTATACATCAAACACAGATTAAACGCAAGATTTTTTATTAAGTATGTATGTATGCAGTGTACCATAATCGAAAATTAAAATATCGTGTACATATTTTTATTATATGTACACGATATAAACACTTATTTTACACATCAATAGACATTGGCTATACTTTTTTTACAATCTAACCAAGCTCTTGTAAATAACGCTTAACTGCATCCTGCCAAGCTGGCAAACGTTTAAATCCAGCTTTATCCAAACAAGCTTTGCTAAGCCGCGAATTGTAAGGCCGCTTAGCTTTGGTAGGATAGGCTGTTGCTGGCACATCATTAACCTTAACTGCTTTCCGGGCTTGCTTAAATATTTCCCGCGCGAAATCCGCCCACGAGCATGTTCCTTCATTAGTTGCATGATAAATTCCATATTTATCACTTTGAATTATATCAGCTAATAACACTGCCAAATCGCTAGTATACGTTGGTGAACCAATTTGATCATTTACTACATTCAGCTCGGTATGAGTCTTGCTTAAATTTAACATAGTGCGGATAAAATTCTTGCCGTTTATCCCAAATACCCACGAAATCCGTACAATAAAATATTTTTCAAGTTCAGCAGCTACTGCTTGTTCACCTTTTAGTTTTGATAAACCATAAACATTTTGCGGTTTTTTCTCATCTTGCGGTTCATAAAATTTGTCACCGTCACCAGCAAAAACATAATCAGTACTTATATAAAGTAATTTAGCATCTATTTCATGACAAAGCTTAGCTAAATTTCTCGTACCAATTACATTAACAGCTTCACAAGCCGCCGCTTCTTCTTCAGCTTTATCAACAGCAGTATAAGCTGCACAGTGAATTACGGCATCTGGCTTATAGTCAAGCAAATATTGCTTCATAACTGCAAAATCAGTTAATGGAAAATCCTTGCTATTAACGCCTCTTACGGCTATGTGACGTCTTTCCAGTTCTTTTACACAATCAAATCCTAACTGACCACTAGCACCCGTAACTAAAACTTTCATCTAATTTTATCCTCTCTATGCAACAACTGGTATCGTAAGTATTACCTTGGTTCCTTTACCTAAATCACTTACCATTGCAATGTTAATGTTGTGTTGTTCAGCAATCCAGCTGGCAATCGAAAGACCTAGCCCGGTACCACTGACACCGCCCTGAGCCTTCGTTCGCGAAGCATCAACCCGGTAAAACCGTTCAAAAACTTTTTTCTGATCTTTTGGCGCAATGCCAATACCATCATCGGCTAACTCTAACTGAATATGCTTACCATCAGGCATTTTTTTCGAGCTTACTGTTATATGCCCTCCCTCAGGCGTATACTTGGTGCTGTTTTCTAAAAAAATCCGCAACATTTGTCTTATCGTCACCTGGTCAGCATAAATAATACCCATGTCATTGTGCAATAGTTCCACGCTATGCGTCTTAGTAACCATTTTCATCTTGCGCATAACATCTGTCACTAACTCCGATAACTCCAGATTTTCCTTATGAAGCACCTGTCGCTTCTGATCAGCTCGCGCCAAAAACAACAATTTTTCAATAAGCTGCTGCATATCCTCAGCTTCAGAGCGAATTGCTGATATTCCTTCATCCAGGACTTCTTTATCGGAACGTCCCCAGCGCGACAATAAATCTGAATAACCCAAAATAACTGTCACCGGTGTTCTCAGCTCATGCGAAGCATCAGAAACAAAGCGCTGCTGCTGCTTAAATCCAATTTCCAACCTATCCAGCATGTGATTGAACGTATACGCAAGTTCTGCCAGCTCATCCTTAGCTGGTGGTACCGTTATCCGCCGATCCATTTTTTCTATTTCTATCTTACGGACAGTAGCGGTCATGTCCCGAATTGGCTGCAAAATTCGCCGGCTCACAAAATAACCAGCTACTAACGCTAGCACAAACCCTAATATCGTCATCAAGAATAATATTTTTTGCAATGTTTCCAAAAAATGCTGCTCGGCAGTTATAGTTTTAAAAAAATGCAATTGATATATTTGTCCTTGATATTCGACATTCACCTTGGCATGATATAAGGTCATATTGCGCAGCTTGGCCACCTGCATCGATTTATTTGCCCAAAACGGCGGTTTTTTTAATGTGGATGCCTCAATACGTTCAATTGAAGGATAATGGCTATCGTTTTCATATACAATTTGACCAGTCAAATCAGTAATTCTAAGCACTACCCCAGGCAAAACTGGATCATCATGAAAAAAATCTTGGGCTAGTGATCTGCCATCTTCCATGCGCTGCAAGACATGATGCATACTTATTTGCAATTCAACTTCAGCTTGATGATAAAATGAAAAATATACACCAATTCCAGTCAAAGCACTAGTAAGTATAAGCACTAAAAGTAAAACCGCAGCATAGAAACAAGTGATTTTAGTAGATATTCTAGCATATCGCAAACGATTAAGCAGCGTAACCTGTCGCCGCCATAGCTTACTCCTTGATAGCATAACCTACGCCCCGTACCGTATAGATATACTTTTGATGAAAATGATCATCAATTTTGGCCCGCAAATAACGGATATACACATCAACTACATTGGTATCACCCGTATAATCATAGCCCCATACCTCTTGTAAAATTTGGTCTCTTGTAAGTACATTGCGCTTATTGCGAAGCATGTATTCTAATAACGCGTATTCTTTCTTAGTCAGCTGAACTTCTTCTCCTTGAACCATCACTTCATAACGGCTAGGATACATTACCATATCCTTTACCTGTAACCGTTCACCATTAATATCTATATCCGATTCGCCATTTTTGTATTTACGCAACGCATTACGAACCCTTGCCAACAATTCCTGAATAGCAAACGGCTTAGTTATATAATCATCAGCTCCCAAATCAAGCCCATGTACCTTATCTTCAACATCATCACGTGCTGTCAGCATTATAATAGGAATACTTGATATTTCTCTTACTTTACGGCAAATAGTCATACCATCCATATCCGGAAGCATTATATCTAGTAAAACTAAATCATAATCTTCCTGGGCGATACGCTCAAAGGCTCGCAAACCATTCTCCTCAATAGCTGTATCATAACCTTCATGTTCCAATTCAATTTGTAAAAATCTAGCTATACGGTGTTCATCTTCTACAATAAAAATACGATCTTTCCCCATCATATATTACCTCCATCGAAACTAGTATATAGTGAAATTATATCATCTTTGGTGAACATTAACATTATACCTGTATTAATAAAAATATGAACTTATTTTGTTTAAGGAAACCTACTATCAGCAAACTTGCAAAGCATACTTGCCAACTGTAATTTTTATTTTGCCTTCATTACGCAGTAATTCAAGTTCCTTACGAATTTTATTTTCTGATACCAAAAGCTCGCTTGCCAGGGAACGCCTTCCCACCGGTTCATGTTTTTCATTATGTTTTTTTATAGTTTGATATACCTTTTCCTTCAAATCCAGTCTATTTGTCTGCACTAAAAGCCGTTCTTTTAAATCTTGTGGCAAGTCACTAACTCGAGGTATTTCACCAGGACAAATACTTATCAGATATTCCACAACATTTTGCAGTTCCCGCACATTTCCTGGCCAATTGTATTCATTTAAGCATTTAGCAATTTTTGAAAAATATGTCTCAGCTTCAATATAACACATTGACAAATCATTATATATCGCATAACAAAGTGGTAACACATCGCCTTGGCGCTCACTTAATGCCGGCAAGGTCAAAGGCAGAACGTTAAGCCGGTAATATAAATCCTCACGAAAAATTTTTCGTTTGATATGTTCCTTTAAGTCATGATTAGTTGCTGCTATCACGCGAACATCTATAGGAATAATCTTGATACTGCCGACACGCCTAATTTGTTTTTCTTGCAGCACCCTTAGTAATTTCACCTGAAATGACAGCGGCGCATCCCCTATTTCATCTAAAAACAAGGTTCCCTTATTAGCTGCCTCAAAAAGTCCTGGTGCACCACCTCGTTTAGCTCCGGTAAATGAACCTTCTTCATAGCCAAACAATTCCGACTCCAATAACTGCTCCGTCATTGCCGCAAAATTAACTGCTACAAACGGTCCATTGCGTCTAGAAGATTCGTTATGGATACTTTGCGCAAACAATTCCTTGCCAGTGCCACTTTCACCATGAATTAATATTGGTGCATCCGCTTTAGCCATTTTCTTAGCTAATTTTATTGCCTCAGCTAAATTCTGACTTTTCCCTGCTATATCATCAAAATGATAACGAGCTATATTGGAATCTTTTGCCTGACGGCAATATAACGAACTTTCCAGCTTTTTAATATCATTGGCTGCCTTACGCATAAGCTCAATAATATCGCTGATGTATCTTGCCGATATAGTATCTGAACATTCTTTACTCAAACCAAAGAAATTAATTATATCCATTATTGAAGTAATATCGACCAAACGCGTATGTATATTTATTACCCGCTTGATGCCTGGTGGTACCAATTGCATTTCCCCTGGCGTTATCGCTACATCCACCTGAGGATATTCTTTTACTCCCGGATAATACGGAAAGTAATCTATATGACCTAAACCTATAATTTGCAACAATCTTATCGTCTGATGCGCACTTTCCTGTGAATCATTAACGAGCAAAGCCTTTTTATGCGGTGCCAGCTGAAAAAGCGGACCTATTTCATGATAATTAATTGAACGTCTTGCTACTCGGTATGGTATACCTGATTTTACATATTCATGCAATTTTATATAAGTAAAAGAACTTGTATAGATAATTAAATCGGCCCGCAAATTTGATGGTGGCAGTGCATTTAAATAATATGCATCTATCTTAAGCTGATCCGCTAACAGACGCCTCAATTGTTCTTGTATTGCTTCTGCTGTATATTGCCCCAGTGATATAACAACCAACCGCTTCATCTATCCGCCCTCCAATGGGATATTAATATTTAGTAAACGGGACTCTCCCCATTAATTTTTTAACCTTCCTATCTTGTTTTTATTGTCTCAACCTGTAAGCATTGTATACATTAGTTGTACAAATGCCGTCTGATATTTGATTTTACAAGGCTAGGTGACAATATCAACTACTTAAAAAAATAAGATTAGCCATTAACATAAAAAATTGGCACGATAATTGCATTTTATAAAAGTAACTTTCTAATTTAAATTATAACATATATTTTAAGGAGTGACTGAAATGGAAAAAGATAACTCAACCCCAAAAGTTAGAGTGCCTTGGTATGGCTATGCCGCCTTCCTGGTAGCCGTCCTGATGTTCTCTGGCTTGTTTTCTTCGGCTGATGGTCCGCTAAAAGCCTTAGATTTTAATGTATTGTGTGGCAGTTTTGGTAACATCAGTGCTGATAAAGCTATGAATTTCCGTGGTGCTGGCGGCAGCGGTGCTAAAGATGGTTTTATTTTTGCTCTTACTTTGATTCCAGCTGTTATTCTGGCTCTAGGATTAGTTAATGTAATCGATGGTCTTGGCGGTCTTAAAGCTGCCGAAAAAATCATGACCCCGATTTTAAAACCATTGCTTGGCGTTCCAGGTATAACGGCATTAGCTAATATTGCTAATATGCAAAGCACCGATGCAGCTGCCGGTATGGTAAAAGAACTTAAAGATAATGATGAAATAACTGATAAAGAACGTTCTATTATTATTGCTTATCAAACCAGTGGCAGTGCTACTATTACTAATTATTTTTCATCGGGTGCAGCCGCCTTTGCTTTTATAACTGCCCCCATAATTTTACCAATCATAGTTATTTTCGTTTTCAAAATAGTTGGTGCTAATCTCATGCGCCTTTATTTAAAATTTGTCTATAAGGATTAAGGAGGTACCTTAAATGGAAAAAGAAGCAACTGCTCCCAAGAAAAATATTCTCGACCTCTTCGTTGAAGGTGCTCGCAAAGGCTTTACTATTGGTACCACCAGTTTGTTACCTAATGTTATTATGGCTTTCGTTATCATTCGAGTTCTTGATGTCACCGGTCTCTTGCATCTCATAGGTATCATCTTTGAGCCAGTAATGGGCTTGTGGGGGCTTCCCGGCGAAGCTGCTACTGTTATTATCGGCTCTATCATGAGCATGGGAGGCGCTATTGGTATTGCTATGAGTCTTTTTACCAGCGGCGTTTTAGATCCGATTCAGCTCACCACCATGTTGCCTGGCATTTACCTCATGGGTAACCCTGTCCAGAACGTTGGACGCTGCCTCGGTATTGCCGGTGTTAACAGCCGCCATTATCCAGCTATTTTAGCTATCTGCCTGATTAACACACTCCTCTCAATTTGGGCAATGCGCTTTTTACTGCTGTTTATCTGATTCTTTCTTTAAACGATGTATTTTGGGATAATTTACATTTTAACCATTATCAAATGAAAGGAAGTTATTATCATGGATAAGAAGAAACCTTTTTTTACTCTTTTGAAAAATGCTCATGTTTTTGCACCTGACGACATTGGACAGCAGGATATCTTGATTGCTGGTGAAAAAATTGCTGCTATTGGCAAAGATTTAACTTTACCAGCAGTTTACAACTGCCACACTGTTGATTGTACCGGTTTAAAAGCCGTTCCAGGTTTTGTCGATTCTCATGTTCATCTCATCGGTGGCGGTGGTGAAGGCGGCTACAATACCCGCACACCAGAAATTCAGTTAAGCAAAATTACAACTGCTGGTGTTACCACTGTATTAGGTCTGTTAGGTACTGACGGCGTAACACGTCACGTTGAAAGTCTTTTAGCTAAAGCCAGAGGTCTTGAAAATGAAGGCATTTCCACTTATATTTACTCTGGTTCTTATGAAATGCCAACCCCGACTATTACAGGAAGCGTCCGCCGCGACATCATCCTTATTGATAAAGTAATCGGCACTGGTGAAATCGCCATGAGCGATCATCGTTCTTCTCAATCACCAGTATCAGCTTATCGTGAAATCACTGCTGAAGCCCGGGTCGGTGGCATGTTAAGCGGCAAAGCCGGTGTCGTAAACATGCATGTCGGTGATGGTACTGACGATTTAAAATATCTGCGCGAAATAACTGCTAACGGCGAACTGCCACGCACGCAGGTTATACCAACCCATGTAAACCGCAATCGCCATTTATTTAATGATGCTATGGATTGGGCTAAAAACGGCGGGCTGATGGATCTTACCAGCAGCATCTATCCCTTAGCTGAAACCGATGCTACCATCAAAACCAGCAAAGGCGTTAAAGAAGCACTTAATAACGGTGTTCCCCTTAGTCAGATTACCGTCAGCTCTGATGGCAACGGCAGTATGCCTATTTTTGATGATGCCGGCAATAACATTGGTGTGGGCGTAGCTAGCGAAGCTTCCCTCATGAACGAATTGCGCGATATGGTTAACGAAGAAAACATTCCTTTAGCCGATGCGCTTTGCGTTTTCACCAGCAATGTTGCTAAAAATACTAAACTTTTCCCGAAAAAAGGTGCTATCACTGCTGAAAGCGATGCTGATATTCTCCTGCTTGATGATGAACTTAAATTACAAGCGGTATGGGCTCGTGGTCAGCAGATGGTAAAAGACGGTAAAGCTATTGTCTTTGGTACCTTTGAAGAACATTAATTGAGCTTTCCCCCTTCTAATTGTATATAACCTAAAAACACAGCATGACTGCCCCTCTTTTGGTCATGCTGCGTTTTTTATTGTGTTTAGTTATTTAATTATTTTACTATCCGCTTTGCTCTGAAATTTTTCAGCTGCTACCAGGAAGCGTTCATGGATACCACTGCCAATTTCTTCCTTTTCATCATAAGCCTTAACCGCAAACGTTACTTTTCTTCCATCAACTGCGGTAATAACAGCTTCTGCCCTTACTTTCATCCCTAGCGGTGTAGGCGCTTTATGCGCTATATTTAAGGAAATCCCAACGCTTGTCATATCTTCACTTAAGACTGATTCTAACAAATCAGCAGCTGCCTTTTCCATAAGACAAGTCATAGCTGGCGTTGCAAAGACCTTAAGACTGCCGCTTCCTAGCGTTTTAGCCGTATTATCCTCTGCAACTAACGTAACTGCTTCTTTTTTTAAGCCAACTTTTATCGCGGTTAATTCCATTTATTTTTCTCCCCGTTCATTTAAAAACATTTCTCTAAATAATTTCAGCAAATGCTCACTAGACGATGACAACGTCCGATTTTTAAGCCAAGCAACCACCGTATGCGTGCTCATTTCCGGATCGATTAATTTTTTATAAATTAAATTGCCATCAGTCAGGAGATTTTTGGAAGAAATCGGCACTAAAGCCATTCCCATATCCATTTTAGCCAACAGCAAATCCTGCACAATACTATCACTGACACATACTACATTAGGCTCAAAACCTAATTTGCGGCAATTAGACACAAACACTGACTGCCAGCGAAGCGGAATTATTATCGGCACATCCTTTAACTCTTCCATGCGAACCTTATCAGGAGCTTTGCCGATTTCATCTTCCTTATTCATAATTAGCACAAAAGGTTCATTAGGCAGCACTATGGATTCATAGACCTTAGAATCAACCTGGGTCCGAGTAACACCAATTTCAATAACTCTATTGTCTAAAAGCTCTAAAATACGCGAACCTTCTGCTTCCCAAATTTGATAAGTAACATTGGGATAACGCGAATGAAATTCAGAAATTAATTCTGGCAGCAGCATTGCCCCTGATGATGTAATCGTACCTATTCGTATCGAGCCAGCTACGCCTGAACCTATTTCCGTAATTTCCCTGACGGTACCATCGACCATACCCAAAATATGCTCGACACGTGCATACATAACACGACCTGCATCAGTTAAGCGAATCCGCCGGCTGCCACGCTCAAAAAGCTGTACCCCCAATGACGTTTCCAAACGCTTCATCTGCCTGGAAAGCGCTGGCTGAGCTATATCCAATCGCTGCGCGGCATGACTGATATTTCCTTCTTCAACAATTGCATAAAAAGCTCTCATATCCTTAATTTCCATGAAATAGCTTACCTCTTTTTTCTATAGCATTTTTTTATAGTATCTATGATTTATTAATTATTATTATACTTTTTTTGCTATAAATAGGCAATAAAAGTATTTATTTTTTATACTTATCTCACATATTTCTGTATATTCTCACTTGTGCTTTTTAAGGTGCATGTTATAATATAGAAAGGTATGTATAAATTACGACTATATATTGTATCGCTCAACTAGATACAAATTAAATTACAGCAAAAGGAGTTTTACGATGACTAGAATAAAAGACGCTCTTGATGCAGTGGCAGCTGCTGTAATTGCGCAAAAAGATTATTTAACCGCCCTTGATGCCAAAATTGGTGATGGCGACCACGGACTTAATATGGCCAGAGGTTTTCGAGCAGCTCTTGAAGCCGTTGATGCCATGGATGACACTAGCAAACCGGGTCCTGTATTAACAAAAATCGGCAAAGCCTTAATTCAAAATGTTGGCGGAGCTGCTGGACCATTATACGGCACTGGCTTTGTCAAAGCCGGTGAAACCTGCGATGATGACACTCACTTAAATGTAGTAAGCATTGAAAAAGTATTGGGAGCTGCTGTTCAAGCCATAAAAAAACGGGGACGCGCTGATAAAGGTGACAAGACTATGCTTGACGTGCTGATACCTGTCTACGAATGTTTCCTGCCGGAAAATGCTAACGGTAAAACTTTGTTTGAAGTTTTGCAGGAAGCCTCCAAAGCTGCCGGCGAAGGCGTTAATTACACCAAAACTATTGCCGCCCGCAAAGGACGAGCTAGTCTAGTTGGTGAACGCAGCATTGGTATTGAAGACCCTGGTGCTATGAGCTCGCTAGTTATGTACCGCGCCCTTTATCAGTTCTTAAAACGCTGATTTAATATTACCAAATTGCCGCCTGTCCTTTTTAGGGGCAGGCTTTTATATTTTTATTGATTGTAGTATACTTTTAGAAGAAAATTAGCAATTACTTTTGTCTACTTAGGAGGAAATACATTGACTGATAATAAAGTCCGCACTCGTTTTGCCCCCAGCCCAACTGGTTATATGCATATTGGCAATTTGCGCACAGCTCTCTATGGTTACCTTTATGCCAAAGCCCAGAATGGCGATTTCATTTTACGTATCGAAGATACTGATCGCAGCCGCTATGTAGCTGATGCGGTTGATTTCATTCAAAACACTTTGAAAGCTGCTGATATTATCCCTGATGAGGGTCCTGGCATCGGCGGTGATTATGGACCTTATGTTCAAAGTGAACGCATGGATCTATATAAAAAATACGCTGAAGAACTCGTAAAAGCCGGTCATGCTTATTACTGCTTCTGCGATCCTGACGAAGATCACTCAGCTGGTGAATTTGGTGGCTATGATCGCACTTGTCGTGATTTAACGCCTGATGTTATTGCTGAGCATTTAAAAAATGGCGATAAGTATGTCATTCGCCAAAAAATGCCAATTGACGGCGCTACTACTTTCTTTGATGTACTGCATGGCAATATAACCATACCAAATGCGGAACTTGAAGATCAGGTACTTTTAAAGCGCGATGGCATGCCAACATATAACTTTGCTAACGTCATTGATGACCACCTGATGCATATTACCCATATCATGCGTGGTGCGGAATTTATCACGTCCACCCCCAAATACATTCTGCTCTATGAAGCCTTTGGCTGGGATGTACCTACCTTTATTCATTTAGCACCAGTTATGGGTAAAAATGAAGACGGTTCCGTATCAAAGCTTTCCAAGCGTCATGGTGCAACATCATTCGATGATTTAGTAAAACTTGGTTATCTGCCAGAAGCTATTACTAATTACGTGGCTCTCCTTGGCTGGAATCCTAAAACTACCAATCAAGAAATCTTTACCATGCAGGAACTGATTAAACATTTCTCACTGGAAGGACTTTCGAAATCACCAGCTGTATTTGACTATGACAAGCTTGGCTGGATTAATGGTGAATACTTTAAAGCTATGGATGATGCTGAATTTGCTAAAAAAGCGCTTGCTTTTGCTGGTGAAATTCCTGATTATCTGAAAAATAATTGGGCTGAGCTTACAGCTCTTTTAAAAACTCGCGTTGAGCGTTTCAGTGACATTCCTAAAGAAATAGCTTTCCTCATTGATATGCCAGCTTTCGATGCTGATCTTTATGTCAATAAGCGCAACAAGGTTACTCTCGAAAAATCAGCTGAATTAATGCCAAAACTGATTGCTGAACTCGAAACCATCGCCGAAGCTGATTGGAATAATGATTTTCTTTATGCTAAGCTGGAAGCTTATATCGAAGCTGCCGGTCTCAAAAAAGGTCTGGTCATGTGGGTCCTCCGCATCGGCGTAGCTGGTCAAAAAGTAACTCCTGGTGGTGCTACTGAACTTTTAGCCTTGCTCGGCAAAGATGTTTCCTTGGAGCGTCTGAAAAAAAGCCTTGCAAATTTAAATTCACTGTAATATAATTATATAAGTCGTTTACGTGGCACCTTCGTCAAGCGGTTAAGACACCGGCCTCTCACGCCGGGTTCATGGGTTCGAATCCCATAGGCGTCACCAACATCGGCACCTTCGTCAAGTGGTTAAGACACCGGCCTCTCACGCCGGGTTCATGGGTTCGAATCCCATAGGTGTCACCAAGAAGATTCAAGCTCATTTCTGCTGAAATGGGCTTTTTTATTTATTATATAACAAGTTGAAAAAGCGAGGTTTTCGAGATGATATTTTTATCCATGCTGCTATTAGGCGCAGTTATCGGTTTTGTCGGTGCCGGCGGGGCTGGCGTAACCATTACACTTCTTACGGTAGGTTTTGGTGTCCCCATTCATACTGCTTTAGCTGTAGCACTAGCTTCCATGGTCTTTACTACTCTTTCCGGTGCTCTCAGCCATCTGCGCGAACACGAGGTTATCCTGAAAACAGCTGTTGTCATCGGCATCGGCGGCATAATCGGAGCTTTTATCGGAGCTAATACCTCCAACATCATGCCAGCTGACAAGCTTAGCTTTATGACTGCTGCCATGATGATGATGAGTGCTCTTATATTATATACCAAGCTCTATCATGCAGAATGGTTAAAACGACATACTCCCGTGCGCGAAACGCTGCTGACTGGTCGCAAATTATGGATTTACGGTATAATCTGTGGCATTATTAATGGTTTTCTGTCTGGTGCTTTCGGTATTGGCGCAGCTGCTTTTATTCAGATTTCACTTATGGTTATCTTTGGTGTGCCGCTTCTCCAATCCATTGGTACCTGCATGATGATAATTTTGCCAATATCGTTTGCGGGCGGACTTGGTTATTTTTTCAACGACCGGCTTGATTTTCCCATACTAATTCAGACATTAGCCGGCTTAACTATCGGTGCTTGGTTCGGTGCTAAATGCACTCATCTGGCACCGCTGCCATTTTTAAAAGTATGTATTGTTGCTATGCCAGCTATTGGCTGTATTACGATGTTTATATTTCGATAAAAACAGGGATTTGACAAAATGCCTTCACATTTTTGTCAAATCCCTGTTTTTTATTTATTGCGTTGCAAAAAACTGTACAACGCACCGATCATACCAGCAACATTACCAAGTTCAGCAAAAACAAGTCTAGTATTAGTTCTCATAGCTGGAACCACCAGCGTTTTTAGACGCTGACTTAACCGCGGATATAAATACTCTCGCTGGTCCATTATGCCACCGCCCAAAACAATGACTTCAGGATTAAGCAAAGCACAAACATTGGCAATGCCTTCGCTCAATGCGTCTGTCATATGCTCAATAGCTAATACCGCATCAACATCCCCCTGCTTAGCCCACTTAAAAACCGTTTCGCCTGGAAGCTCTGCCGGGCTCATATTATGCGAGCAGGCAGCTTCATTAATCATAGCTTTAGTGGAAGCTACCTCTTCTAAAATACGATTTTCGCCATGCAAACGGCTAAAACCAAGTTCACCCGCACTAAAGCTTGCGCCAGAAAAGATTTTGCCATCAATAAGTATGGCGCCGCCAATTCCAGTGCCAACAGTCATAACAAAAGCTGAAGCCGCTCCTTTAGCAGCGCCCTGCCAATACTCACCCATAGCCGCGGCATTAACATCATTTTCTACCGTACAAGGAAGTGCACACGCTTCGCTGACTAATTTTCCCAGCTTTATACCACTATAGCCTGGAAAACTTTTTTCACCGGCATAGATTATCTCACCATCGGGTTCCGGCTTAACAATTCCTGCTGTATCAATAGCAACGCCAGTGATATTATATTGCTCCTTAAAGCTTTGTACTATAGCTACGACCTTATGTACAATCCCCATTCCGCCATCTTCTATTGCCTTAGTTGGCTGACTGTCTTGTACAAAAAAATTACCATTGGCATCGGTTAAACCATACTTTATAGCAGTACCACCAATATCAACAACCACATAATACTGTCCCATTTTTACGCCTCCAGTTTATGCTGGCGAAAACCTTTATCTTGCGCTACAAATCGTCCCATCGCCTTTATTCTGCCGCCCATACAGTTTCGACAAGCAGCTGGTGTATCTGACACACAAATTTTACCTGGATATAAGGCATACTTGCGACGATAATCGCCTTCTGTTACGTTAGGCATGACTACATTAGCTCCTGAAGCCAGTATAATCTCACGTCCCCGTGGCATCAGCGTTTCCATCGCCGTAGTTGCCGGTATATTAGCATCAGGCAAAAGCAGACGCAAAATTGAAACCATCCTTCTGGTTTTATGCCAATCACCCTGCGGTTCGTTTCCTAGCGGCGTATCACCATTTGGCACCAGAGGTCCAATTCCCAGCATATCAGCATCAATTTCTTGATACCATAAAATATCCTTAGCTATCATTTCATTAGTCTGTCCCGGAAGCCCTATGAGCGTTCCCGTCCCAACCTCGTAACCCAATTTCTTTAAATCTTTAGTACAGCGCACTCTGTTATCATGCTTCATTCCTGGATCTAATTTTTCATAAAGATCTTTATCAGTAGTTTCAATGCGCAGCAGATATCTATCAGCACCAGCCTCACGGAAAGCCTCATATTCTTCATAAGGACGCTCACCAATTGACAAAGTTACTGCTAAATCCAAAGCTTTTATCCGGCGAATAATATCACAAAGCACTGTCACTGTAAAATGACTATCCTCACCAGACTGCAATACTACTGTGTAATAACCATACCCCTTAGCCTTACGCGCCAGCTCAACAATTTCATCCGGTGTCAGACGATAACGCTCTATTTTATGATTATCACGTCTTAACCCGCAGTATAGACAGTTTTGACGGCAAATATTAGAAAATTCTATCAGGCCACGCAAATGGACACCATCGCCAACGTATTCAGCTCTTACCCTATCAGCGGCAGCAGCTAGTTCCTCTTCCGCTTCCGGTGCCTCTAAGAGCCTTACTATTTCTGCCGATGTCAATTTATGTGTTTTTTCAGCCTTAGCAATTATTGCTGCTGTCACATTATCCATCTCTATATCCTTTCTCTTGCCACTGCACTAGTCATATAGCATTTAAGATGCTTTATTTTTATTATGACGCTGATGAGTAACCGTATTTTTCATTTTTGCAAACTGCTTTTTCCCTTCAGAATTTAATTTAACATTGTTCTTGGCTTCAGTACGTTCCAAAATTTCATCTAAATGCATCCTGGAATAACCTAATATCGCCTGATAAAATTTTCCTTTAACACCTTTTTCCGATAGCTGAGTTAAATCTATTACCTGATTGACATTAGCGGTATCTAGTACGCCCCAATCTGAATCCAAATCATCCTGTTTTATTATTTCTAATGTATTAGCTTGCAGATTAAATCGCAAATACTGCGCTGCGCCTGCCAAATCATTATAGCCTTCTGTTTTCTGCATTTTCCAGCGTCTTTTAGCTATGACATCTTCCTTTTGCACTTGATCATACGTCTTTAGCACAGGCACCAGCAAAGTATTTAAATCAATCTGTCCTTTGGCATCAAGGCCAAAATAAATATGCTGTTTATTAAAATAATAATTTTGTCTAGAAGTTGATTGTACCCATTGATAAATATCTTCAGATATAGTTTCCTTAGCCTGTGCCTGCGGTACAGCTACCAAAAGCATAGCTGCTGCTAAAATACCAGCGCCCCATTTTCTGTTCATTAAAAACTCCCTTTCCCCTAGTTAGCTTCTTAATAATTCAGCAAATATTGTACTGCTAATGACTGAAAACATAATGAACCAACCATATTTTTAAATATCACGCTCACCATACAGCGAATCAAGCTCATAAGGGGTTTCCTGATAAACATAATAATTCAGCCAATTGGCAAACAGCAAATGCGCTACACTGCGCCAACGCACTATCGGTGCCTTGCCAGGATCATCATTGGGATAATAATTTAAAGGTATATTAGGATTTAACCCTGCTTTTAAATCACGATCATATTCCTGTTTCAATGTAGTTGGATCATATTCAGCATGACCAGTGATAAAAAACTGCCGTTTAGCTAAATTAGCAATTATATATGGTCCAGCTTCCGAATCTGATTCAGCCAAAATAGTAAGCTCGGGAACCTTTAAAATATCTGCTTTATGTTCCTCCGTATGCCTAGAATGTGGTACATAAAATTCATCATCAAAACCTCTAAGCAGCTTTTCATGCTCAACGCAAAGATGATGCTTATAGACGCCAAATATCTTTTCTGGCACTTGATATTTAGGCACACCATAGTGGTAATAAAGACCTGCCTGCGCCCCCCAGCAAATATGGAAGGTCGAATAAACATGTGTTTTACTCCACTCCATAATCTCAGCAATTTCATCCCAATAGGCAACTTCTTCAAAAGCCATATTCTCAACCGGTGCGCCCGTTATAATCATGCCATCATATTTTTTATGACGAACCTCATCAAAGGTACCATAAAATTGTGCCAAATAATCCATTGGCGTATGACTTGGTGTATAGGACTCAGTATAGATAAAATCAACCTCAACCTGCAAAGATGAATTGCCCAGCAGTCTTAACAACTGAGTTTCAGTTATATATTTAATTGGCATAAGATTTAGGATTAAAATCTTTAATGGCCGGATATCTTGGCTATAAGCTCTATCCGCATCCATAACGAAAATATTTTCACTTTCGAGTATATGCGCTGCCGGCAGCGCATTCGGTATTTTAATTGGCATAAACCCACATCCTTTGATATATTTACTCACTAACAAATGCTAATGCCGTTGCTTAACTTGTTAGACACATATTTTAAGTATACCACAAAAAAACCTGTCCTTTGCAAAATACAAAAGACAGGCCTAAATTTTTCTGTCAATCCAAGGAATACCGATAAACCCAATCGTGATTTTCTTTAACATATTCCCGCAGGGTAACAATAGTACGATATTCGCTCGAACCTTTGCGAATCATCCGATATTGTCCATCAAGACTTTCATCTAATGATTGCCAGCCAGTTTGCGGTGTCCAATAACGTCCGCTGATAACTTTTTCAGTTGCCTGAGGTAAATTTACCGCCATCTTTTGAAACTTTATTTCGACGACCTTGCCATCAGCATCCTTTGTTTCCTGCCATTCCCAAAATATAAGATTGTCACCACGCATACGCATAGTTGACGTATCAGCTGTTATATGGGTGCGGACACCATCGGCAGTTGTATAATCAAAAATGGTTCCCCAACGATCTTTAGCCTTAGCATGATCTTCTTCAGCCGTTTGATGAAATGCCTGATCCACCGCTGCTGTATAAAAAGCTTCATCGAATTGCTGCGAATTTACTTCCTTTTCTTTAGCATTAGGATCATCTTTTGACCAGATAACCCGCCCCTGAGCATCATAGAAATTTTCCAAGGAATACTGCACCGTACGATATTGCGGCTTTATCGTAAGCTGCGCCATACTATAGGACAGCTGGCTGGGATCAGGAAATATCTTGCTTAAACCATAAGCATTCAATGTTTCCTTCGCGCCACCATAGCTATAAGCTGTCTTTGTCCAAACCTGGATTTCTGTCGGCACCTTGCCTTGCGTTGCTTCAACTGCACGCGTAACTACTACTGACTCTGGATCAAAAAATTTGCTGTAATTGTCATCAGAGCTTAGCCAATACCACTGGTCATCTGGAGCTGCTGACTCTGCAAATACCGTTGCCATCTGCACTACGGTAAAAGCTAGCAGCAAGAGCACCATTTTTAACCCACAATGGATGTTTTTGTCCATAATATTCACCTCGTAATATGTAATGTTTAAATCACATGGGCAATTTCTCCCCCATTGTATCTTATTTTAGCTCTAACGGCAACTTTATTTTGGCAGTTCTACATCGGCTAATATCCCCAAAAGAGCCGCTATCGTAACTCCATAATTAGACATCGGAATATTTTGCGCCTGACACTCTGCTACTCGGCTCAAAACATATTTGCGATTAAACATACAAGCACCGCAATGGATAACAAAATCGATCCCCGAAAGATTTTTGGGAAAATCACGACCTGCCGTAATATCAATTTGCAAATCCTTACCTAGCGTTTTGCGAAGCAGGCGTGGCAGCTTTATGCGTCCAATATCTTCCGAAAGTGGCCGATGAGTACAAGCCTCTGCTATTAAAATATGAGCCTTAGGTGGCAATGATTTTAATTTTTTTGCCGATTCAACAAAATAATTGATATCACCTTTGAAGCCAGCAAATAAAACTGAAAACGATGTAAGCAGGCTCGCAGCTGGCTTTAGGGCATGAACTGCTTTAAATGCCTGCGAATCAGTTATAATAAGCTTTGGCGGCTTAGTAAGCGCTGTTAGTGTATTTTCTAAACAATCAGTAGTACAAGACATAACCAGGCATTTTTTATCCAAAAGTTCACGTAATGTCTGCACCTGAGGCAGAATCAAGCGCCCCTTAGGTGCCTGAATATCTTGGGGCATAACTAAAAGTACAACATCTCCAGCTTGACAAAGACTGCCAGTTATACTTTCCTGCTCATAATCTTCCGGAAGTTGCCTTATCATCTCTGCCCGCAATGCTTCGATACCATCGCCAGCAGCTGCGCTTACCATTATTGCCTGCTTGCCGGTTTCAGCTTTTATCCTAGCCTGCAAAGCCTTACCCTTATCACTCAATTTATCTATTTGACTTATTACTGCAATAACAGGCGTTTTAACGGCTTGAAATTTTTTTACCCAATCCAGCTCTTCACTTATATCAGCATTATTAAACAAAACTAACGCGATATCAGTTTCCTTAGCTGCCAGTTCAGTTTTTTCAACTCGTAATTTGCCTAAATCACCAACGTCATCAAAACCAGCGGTGTCAATAAAAACCACGGGACCTATGCCATGCAGTTCCATTGCTTTGTACACAGGATCTGTCGTTGTTCCTGGCACAGCTGATACAGTTGCTACCTGCTGACCAGTCAACGCATTGACCAAAGTTGATTTACCGCTATTGCGGCGTCCATAAAGACCAATATGCAGCCTGTTGGCGCGTGGCGTGTCATTAAGACTCATTTTCAATCGCTCCCATCAATTAATTATATTGATTGCGCTTTCATTTTCTCTAGATAGTATAGCACAGTACCGACTGGATATGATACACTGTATTTATAGAAAAAGACTATATATATAAAGGAGTTTGTATTCATGAGTGATTACATAAATTTTCAAATTGGTGAAAAATTTCCTCTTCCCATAAAACAACAGCAAGACGGCGGAATGTTTCAAATCGATGCCAACGGTATTATGTTTATCCTGCAGCTTTCACATACTGATATAATAGCTATCGAAGCTTTTCGCACTGGTAAAATGGAACTGGCTTTATATGAACAGGATGGCTTGCTGTTTTTTCTTTATCAAATCGACGGCATCTTCAAGGAAGGCTGGGGCGATGCTCCTTTTTCACTAACAGGAATATCACCTGAGCTTATGCCAACTGAAAAAAGCCTTGGCGATCCAGTTATTCATCTGTACTTAGTCGATACTACCTTGCAAATCCTGCTCAGCCAGCGTGATATTACCCTAAATGAAAAGTTCTTAAGCATATTAAAAAAACACGTAAAAAAACAGCAGCAAAAGCCGCTGTCACAAGAACGTTTTATAAAACAAGTACAAGCTATCTGGAATCAAAAATCAGCCATAGCGATGCGCCAGCAAGCCAGTGCCGTCCAAAAAGTTGATTTAGCTATCACTTTACCCCAAAGCAGTACACCTGTTATCCATTGACGCTCACCATAAATAAAAATATACACCTAAAAGGCGCTTCACAAGTGGACTTCGGGAAGCGCCTCATTTTCCATATAAATTATCATGCAACATCTTCAGTTGCACCGTCAGTTACACGGCTATCGAGCCAATTAGCTACTACCTGACGTTCATCAGACTTGCCAGCCTTCGAACTAAGGTCGACCATTGACTGACCAGCTGCATAAGCCTTAAAGCTTTCATGTCCCATAAGCTTAGCTGCCTTAGTGAACTGCTTCACCCTCGCTGGAATGTATGCTTCTTCCCGCCACTGTGAATAAACCTGTACCTTCATTTTGCTTCTCTCCTTGTAACAAAATTATGATAGCATATTAACAAATTGATGAAAAAGCCATCCACAGCATCTTTCTGTCAACTGCCAATCGCGACACCACAATATACCTTGCGCCTAATTTTGCCACTTTGCAACCAAGATAACAAAACCGAAAGTCAAGCCAGCATAACAAAATATCTGGAAAATATCATATTCATTTTACTGCATCTATTACTAATATAAACAACATCATCTACTACGCCTATATTATAAAATAATTTTAACTGCCTTGTCAATATTTGTCAGAATATTTTTTATCCTAGCGGTACGATATTGCGTTGGCGATGATTAAACTGCACCGTTTGGGTGTAACCATAACTTTTAGCATAAGCAACAGCCTCATCATTATAAGCTCCGCAATCTTCCGGTTTATGAGCATCTGAAGTAGTAATTACTGGTAATTCATACTTAGCTGCCAGTTTCATAAAATCAGGATAAGGTGATATTTCAGCAATAGGATAACGATAAAACGTCCCCGTATTGATATCTACAATCATATTGGCTTTTTTTAGTGCCTTAACCGCCCGCAGCAAATACGGCGTTACATCAAAATCAGGCAAAAATTTAAATAAGCGGATATTAAATGGATGTCCTAAAACATCATACAAACCTGAATCAGCTAATTTTTCAATTTCTTCCGTATACCATTCATAAATATCCTGCAATGAATGATTTTGCCATTCAGCTTTTATTTCAGCCGAATCATAAGCCCAGCCACGCAAAAAATGTACCGAACCAATTACATAATCAAAATCATAATTCTGCAAAATATCTTTTACGGCTGATTGATTTTGAAAATTACATACTTCGATGCCGGTTTTTACCACATGATGCTGCCGCAATTTTTCCATAAAAGCCAAATAATCATCCAGCGTATATTTAAATTTATTATTTTTTAACCATTGCTGCTGAAATTTACCAATAAACGAATCATCTAACACTAAATCATCATAATATAATGACTTAAACTCCGGAAATGTATGGGAATGTTCCGAGATACCAATCTCAGCTAACCCACGTGCCTTCGCCGCCTGAAAAAATCCCTCGACCCAATTAATATCATAGGAACCCTTTTCAAAATGCATATGATAATCTAATTTCATGCCAACACCTTCTCAAAAACTGTCTGAATCCCTTACACATCTAATTCATAAGCAGAACCACAAAGACCATCGTCAATCAATTTTTTTATTGCTCGCAAAACACCATGTTCTTCATTACTAGCTGTGCTGAATCGCGCTAATTCCTTTATTTTAGGATGAGCATTAGCCATAGCAAAACTATAATACACAGCTTCCATCATCTCACTATCATTCAAATAATCACCAAAGGCCGCACATTCTTCCGGCTTAATCTTAAGCTTTTTTTGAACCTGTTTTATAGCAATGCCTTTATTTATATCCGCATTCATCACATCAACCCAATAGGCACTAGATAAGGCAACTTGCAATTTATCAGCATATTTATGCAGTGGTACTAATATGCTTTTATCAGCATTCCCCGTTATATCCCAAAACGAAGCTTTAATTATCTCATCATCAATAGCTGAAAAATCATCAACCACTGCTGAATGAGTATAATATTTCGCCAGCTCTGCCGCAAAGGCATCATCATACTGAGATTTTAATACATAAGCATTTTTTTTACCACAATAAACACTATATACCTGCGGAATGTCCAGCACCGTATTTATAACCTTTAAGGCAATATCATGCTGCATTGGACTCGAAAAAAGCTCCTTGCCCTGATAACGAACCATGGTGCCATTTTCAGCTAAAAATAAAAATTTATCTTCATAGCCTTTAAAGCTATCCAAAAGCGAAAAATACTGCCGGCCCGATGCTGGTGCAAAAATTACATTGCGCTTGCTAAGCTCTTTAATAATATTGTCAAAACCAGCAGGAACGTTTCCCTTAGTATCAAGAAGTGTACCATCCATATCCGACATTATTAATTTTATCATTTAATGTACCTCACCCCAGATATCAACTGGCATTTATCATTCACCACGACGACCATGATACAAACACCAAGGCTCTTCGGCCATATAATCATCATTATGATAATACGCTGCTCTAGCCCTGCAGCCACCACATACCCCTTTATATTCACAAACGCCACAGCCGCCACTATAATCAAGGGTTCTTAATTTTTGCAAGACTTCATTTTTCGCCCAAATTTCATCAAATGGAGTCTTACGCACATCACCTAGCTCCATATTCAAATAAGCACAGGGCTGTACTTTGCCCTTAGGGCTGATAATGCAGTAACTAAGACCAGCTAAACACCCCCGATGGAACCGTGACTTAACTCCCAATTGATCAGCTATACGCAAAAATTGCGGTGCACAGGTAGGCTTAAGCTCAATCGAAACTTCCTGCTGCTTTTTCATAATTCTAGTTAAAACATCTTCATACTGCTCAGCCCGCAACGATTCTTCCTCGATAGTAGCAGCCCGTCCGGTTGGCACTAAAAAGAAGAAATGATGCGCCTTAGCCCCAATTTCTACCGCAAAATCCGTCATCGCTTCCAATTCCTGCTGATTCCAATCCATTACCGTAGTATGAATCTGAAATGGAAGTCCGACCTCCCGGCAATTTTTCATTCCTTGAACTGCTCCGTCCCAGCCGCCGGGAAAGCTTCTAAATTTGTCATGTTTAGCCTTATCTAATGAGTCAAGCGATATCCCCATTCCCTTAGCACCTGCAGCTTTTAACTTGCGGGCCATATCAAGTGTTATAAGCGTGCCATTCGTACCAAAAACCGGCAGCAAATGTAAATCCGACGCATATTTTACCAGCTCAATTATATCAGGACGCATTAGTGGCTCTCCGCCAGAAAATATCATTATTTTAAAACCAGCTTTGGCAATTTCTCGCAGCAGTTTTTTAGCTTCCGCAGTTGAAAGTTCCTCTTTCGCCTGACAGCCAGCATCGCGATAACAATGCGCACAATACATATTGCAAGCATTAGTAGTATTCCATGAAACAATCTTCATTTACTTTTCCTCCGTCAAACCAATCTCTTCATCAGTCAAATAGCATGACGGATCTGATTCCCAAAAATCACCAGTACAAGCCTCTGCCCGCGTCCTAAAATTGCCATTACAATTAGCTAAATATTTGCATTTAGCACAACGTCCTTTAAGCAGGGGCTTGCGATTCTTTAAGCCAGCCATTATCGGGTTAGTCGTATCAGACCAAATATCACCAAACTTTCTTTCTCTGACATTACCAAAGGTATGATGCTGCGTAAATTGATCAGGATGAACATACCCCAAAGGATCAACCTCACCAAAAGCAATACCAGAGCGATTTCCTCCATTCATAGCAATGTATTTTTTTATTTGCGCTGCTGTTTTATCATCACCAGCAGCCAGCGCCTTAAGATACATATAGACACCATCACAGTGATTATCAACGGTCAGGATCTCTTTTTGCAAACCTCGCTCTTCAAAATCCTTCGTCCGGCGAATAATCGTATCCATCGCCTTACGTGATTCAGCTGGTGTAACATCCTGATTTACCATTTTTTCACCACGACCAGAATAAACCAAGTGATAAAAACATACTCTATTGATATTCTCAGCTTCAATAAAATCAAAAATCCGATCTAATTCCTGGATATTATGATGATTTATCGTAAAGCGTAAACCAACTCGCTGACCAACAGCTACGCAATTTTTTATTCCCTGCATCGCTTTGGCAAAAGCACCTTCCATACCACGGAATTTATCATTTACATCTTTTAAACCATCCAAGGAAATGCCAACATAACCAACACCAATATCTTTAATTTTTTGAGCTACCTCTCTTGTTATAAGTGTTCCATTCGTCGATAAGGTTGGACGCACGCCCGCTTTTTGCGCATATTCAGCCAGTTCAAAAAAATCCGGTCTAATAAGCGGTTCACCGCCAGAAAAAAGCAGCACGGGAACCTTAAACTCAGCCAAATCGTCAATGAATTTTTTAGCCTCAATCGTAGTAAGCTCATTTTTATACTTCTGGGCATCTGATTTCATATAACAATGCATACATTTCAAATTGCAGGTCTTGGTTGAGTTCCAAACAACCACCGGTCCCATGCCTTCAGCGGCACCATTTTTCATATCATGAGCATTCTTGGTATAGCGCAAACCATCACCATAATAATCTCTAGCAAATAAAAGCTTCGTTACACTAATCATGAACTATATCTCTCCTAAATCCCATTTATTATCTTATTTTAGCTGTATGCCATCAAGCAATATATTGGTCTTCATAGCTACGTTTTCTTGAAATGACACATTCAATTTGCTAAAAGCTGCTGCCTGATAAATCGAATGAAACATCTCAGCTATTAATTCTGCCGGCACATCTTGTCTTAACTCACCATTTTCCTGTCCTTCTTTTAAAATTTTAGTGAATACTGGTTTAAAGCCTGATGTATGTACCTTCGATGGCATCTTTTTTAACCCCTCCGGTATACCTGAATGGTCAGCTGCGGATAAAAAAAGTGGCAGTACATAACGATTTTCATCCAAAAACTTAGCTGTTATCCTACAGCCAGCAGCCAATTGCTCCCGAGCTGGGCTTCTTACTGCCCTCATCGCCGCCAGTTCTTCATCGACATCATGTACCATTCGCCCTAACAGTTCTATTAAGATTTCCTCTTTTGATTGAAAATAATTATAAAATGTACCTATACCTAGATCAGCTGCATTCATAATATCAGCCACCGAGGTTTCCTTATATCCCTTGCTGCTAAACTCAGCCACAGCAGCATCAAGTATCGCTTTGCGCGACAATAGCTTTTTACGTTCCCGCCGCCCAATTTTTTCCGCCATAATAGTATCACCCTAACTTTCATTGCAAACTCTGTATTTTATTATAACGAAAATTTACCTGACTGCAAAGGAAAAATGAACAAGATTCATATTTTATGAAATAAATAACAAAAAGCCCCTGCCTAAGCAGGGGCTATCACTTCAAATGGTGACCCAGGAGGGATTCGAACCCCCGACCCTTTGATTCGTAGTCAAATACTCTAATCCAGCTGAGCTACTGAGTCATTTGCCAATCACTTTCGCAATCAACATAAATTATTATATTCAATCAAATACTATTTGTCAACACCTTTTTTATTTTTCTAAAACTATCTCCGTCGCATCATTTACCTGGTCTTTAGCCTCAACCAAGCGATTTAATAGCGGCACAGTTATAATCATCAAGAATGTTACCCCCATTGTCACCATTCCAATATCAGTAAAAACCTGTGAATAAACCGGCAGTGTCTGCAATGGATCAGATACATCTTTTGATACCGTTGTTAACGTAGCTACCCAACCACCAATAACTGCTGAAATAGCTGTTGTCAACAGCCAGGCTCCCATTAAAAAGCCCACCAGTTTTTGCGGTACTAATTTTGATATCATCGACAGCCCCAGACCACTTATTAAAAGTTCTCCTACACTAGAAAGAAAATAAGAAGCAACCAGCCACCATGCTGATACAATCCCTTCCGAATTGGCAAAATTAGCTGAAAAACCTACCACCAGGAAAGAAGCTGCCGTAAGTCCCATTCCCACAGCAAACTTAGCTGGCATCGATAAATCACGCCCACGATTACCAAAATACGAATATAATAAAGCCAATATCGGACTTGCCAGCATTATCCAAAACGGATTTAATGTTTGAAATACCTGTGCATCCGGAATAGCAACCCCCATAAGCGAATGTTCAACATTTTTTATAGCAAAGAAATTAAGTGATGTCGGCATTTGCTGATAAAGCGTAAAAAATACAATAGCTTCAACTATCAGTATCATAGCTGCCAACATCTTTTTGCGCTGAGCCCCTTTAGCTTGCAGCATCATTTTTATAAAAGTTCCATAGACCAAAACAACAATAGCAAACAACAACCAATGAGCTACACTTAAATGCGATAGCATCCAGCTGGAAAATACAATCATCACCAAAGTTGCAAGCACGACTAATAATAATTTGCTATAAGATAATGGCTTTTCACCAGCTGGTGAATCAACACCTTTCATCAAATAGCGAAAGCTTAAAAAGCCGCCAATTGATAAAACAAGACCCATCGCGCAAATTATGAATCCCAGCGACAGACCATAATGCACGCCAATAATTGGAACCAGCAGCATGGAAATAAACGAACCAACATTTACTGCCATATAATATAACGTAAAAGCACTGTCCAGCTCCTGTTCTGCATCTTTATACAGCTTCGACAATAGTGATGATGGATTGGCTTTAAAAATACCATTACCACAAGCAATCATACCAAGAGCCAAAAATACTAGGGTTTTATCTGCTCCTGCTAAAGCCATACAAAAATATCCCAGCATCAAAATCACAGCGCCCAAAATTATTGTCCGCTGGGTTCCCAATATTTTATCACCAAGATAACCACCTAAGGAAACATACCCGTAAACCATAGCGCTAAAGGCACCAAATACCACAAATGATTCAGCATCTTCCATGCCTAAACTCTTAACAAAGAAGCCTGCTAATACAGCTTGCAAACCGTAGTAACCAAAACGCTCCCAAAATTCAACAAAAAATAGCACATTAAATGCTTGCTTGCGGTTCACTATTTGTGCACCTGACATAAAAATCTCCTGCCTTCCGCTTTGAAAAACTTGACAAAGCCAATATTGTTTATTTACAGAGGACATAATATCACATTTATCTGCATATTAAAAGCAGTGTAAATATGTAAAATAGACATTTGCCTACAGCCAGCAGCACACGGTGTTATTATAAAATATATTTGTACTATATTTTTAGTATAACTAATATTTTTTTTATTAAACGTTTATTTAACATGTAATATTTGCCTTAAAAATAATACATATTTTTTTCACATTTCATAACATTGTATTTATTAGCCTACATATCTTGTTGTTTTGTACATTACATGTATACAATTAATATTTATTCATTTAATATTTTGTTTTTACACAAAATTGACATCTTACCAATATTTGTTAAAATATGAATCGTATAGATATATCAATTGAAAGGACTTTTTCTAATGCTTTATATTATTTCCAGTCTTATTACTGAAGGACAATCTAATACGTTTTCTTTGATCGGGGCTGTCAGCGACAAAAAAAAAGCTGCTGAACTTGCAGCCGCTGTTTACAAAGATTATAACAAAAACGCTTCATTTCAAAATATTGAAATGATTACCGAATGGCTGGCTACCAGAATGAAACATTCCTTCCGCAAAGACAAAGAGCACAGGCTGCAATTAGCAATAACCCCGCTAGAAGGTGAGGTATTGCCTAAAGACAAGCAAACTATATTCTCGGCTGCTGCCGAACAAGATGAATTAATGCGCCGAGTAAGCCAGGCGCTATTTGAAGGCAAGCACAGCGCTGAACGAAATGGTAACAATATATCCTGCCCAATCGAGTAAGTAAAAAGCTTCGGCCAATATAAGCCGGAGCTTTTTGCTTGATTATTTTCAGGCACAAAAAAGCGCCGCTTGCGCGACGCTGAAAGTTCAGTGGTGGGCAGGGATGGATTCGAACCATCGTAATCCGAAGATGACAGATTTACAGTCTGTTCCCTTTAACCACTCGGGCACCTACCCACAATATGGTGACCCAGGAGGGATTCGAACCCCCGACCCTTTGATTCGTAGTCAAATACTCTAATCCAGCTGAGCTACTGAGTCATAAATATATGCTAAGTCTTTAGATAAATGGTGGGCCCACTTGGACTCGAACCAAGGACCGACCGGTTATGAGCCGGTTGCTCTAACCAACTGAGCTATGGGCCCGAATTGCCTAAAAGACTTACAAACAATGGAGCGGAAAACGAGGCTCGAACTCGCGACCCCCACCTTGGCAAGGTGGTGCTCTACCACTGAGCTATTTCCGCATATTATGGAGCGGAAAACGAGGCTCGAACTCGCGACCCCCACCTTGGCAAGGTGGTGCTCTACCACTGAGCTATTTCCGCATATTATGGAGCGGAAAACGAGGCTCGAACTCGCGACCCCCACCTTGGCAAGGTGGTGCT
>ERZ1034680.58-NODE-58-length-84919-cov-59.535268_pt1 | contig 84919 bp, 137 predicted proteins | sample MGYA00520639_ERZ1034680 | MGnify/ENA primary metagenome ERZ1034680 (study PRJEB33766, sample SAMN09781760) | gut metagenome | biome: gut microbiome | host: Homo sapiens | place: Madagascar | study: EMG produced TPA metagenomics assembly of the PRJNA485056 data set...
CCATGCCCGCCATCGGATGACTTCCCCCGATGGAATGAAACCTCCGCATCTGGCAGCAGGGAGCTACGCTGCAAAATATGATGGTGCTACGCAGCGATCTTAGATGAAAATCTTTTGAATGACCATACCAGCTGTAGTTAAATGGAGTTTGATGAACAGCCATCATATCCCCTGCGCTTGATGCGTGGGATGCCGGAACCAACAGAATATAGTGGTGGAAACCCACCGGGGCGAGGTAACACTCGTGCCGACAGCGCAGTAAAAGTCGTTTGCGTGTTTCGGCCAAAAATGTAAAAATCGAGCGGATAAGATTTTCGTAGAGACGGCACAAGTCCATTCTGGAACGTCCCGTTCAGCTTGCCGGGAAAGACTCACTAATGGTCGAACCGGATGAATCCGCAAAAGTTCGTAATGCTTGGGGCGAACCGAAATCCGCCAAGCTAGGCAGCACCTTTGGGGACGCTTTCAGGACTGCTGATAAACAAGCGCCGGTGTGCAATCACCTGATTTGCCGTTGGTCTGTGCACAAGACCTCACGACCGGTACGTTAAGCCGGTATTGATGGGTTGTTAGCTCAAATGGCTAGAGCAACCAGCTCATAACTGGTAAAACCTCGGTTCGAATCCGGGACGGCTCACCATGAAATTTTCGGGAAAGGAGGAAAATCATGAACAAAGACGAACTCGTAACCGCCGTAGCGAACCGGATGGACGTTCCGAAGACGCAGGCGATCTGCGCGGTAAACGCCGTGTTTGACGCGATGCAGGAAGCGCTCATCGTGCATGACACCGTGAACGTTCCGGGCTTCGGTAAATTCGCCGCGAAATACTGCGCCAGCAAGCAGTCGAGAAATCCGAAGACCGGCGAAGCAATCGACGTTCCCCAGCACTTCGTCGTTCGTTTCAGCCCTGCAAAGGCGCTGAAAGACGCAGTGAGATAACACCCTCAATGTTCAGTTCAAACGCAATTAAACTGAATAGGCGGCATATCGTGCGGACGTGCCGCCGTACATAGAAAAATGTGAAAGAAAGGACGAAAGAAATGGAACAAAATATCCATCGCGGCGATATTTTCTGGGTGGATAACTGGAAAGACGGGCTTGGAAGTGAAATTCGCAAGTCAAGACCTGCCGTTGTCGTTTCAAACGAGAAAAATAACCTATTTTCTCCGAACATAGAGATCTGCTACTTAACGACCGCAGAGAAGAAAAAGCCCCTTCCGACGCACGTTGAAATCATTCTGATTGACAAGCGAAATACCGTCCTCTGTGAAAATGTATACACCATCAGCAAAGACCGCCTCGGAAACTATATCGCAACGCTGGACCAGGACGAGCAGGCGCTGGTAGACCGTGCGCTTCTCGTTTCTCTCGGTCTTCCAAGTATGGAAAATTTCCCGGAAACGCAGAAATCCGTGCAATCCGTCCAGCATCCGGAAAACGCAGAAGAACTGGAATCTTCCAAAAAGCGCTGCATCGAGCCGCAAGCGCAAAACCAACTCTATCATAAGCTTCTTTCCACCTTTGTACCGAACTTCGGAGGAGCCGCGCCATGCTGATTTACCTCGACTACGCCGCAACTTCTCCGGTTCTTCAAACGTCGCTTCATGTGTTCAACCACCGGTGCATCAATCATACTGGAAATCCAAATAGCATCCACGCAAGCGGAACTCGCGTAAACAAGGAACTGGAAGAATATAAAAAAATTGTAGCCGCGTGCCTGAACTGTGAACCGGAGCAGGTAATCTTCACATCCAGCGCCACCGAAAGCTGCCGCCTTGCAGTGCTTCGTCTCCGGAATGATGATCGGGAAGTTTTTTGTTCTTCTTACGAACACGACGCAGTTTATAAAAGACTTCCTGATTACGGCAAGATTTGCAGCAAGTCCCGCAAGAAAGAAGCCGCTCTTGCGCATATCCACACCTGCAACGAGACTGGATTCATTTACGACCTGAAAAACACAGGATCGTGGAATGTACAGTTTTCCGATTGCACCGCAGCCATGGGAAAATACCCGCTGAATTACAAGTCGGACGCAATCGACTACATTGCAGGCGGCGGCCATAAATTCGGCGCTCCCGTCGGTGTCGGCGTCCTAATCGCAAAAGATCCGGAAAGGATCTATGAACTGGAACATTTTGCAACTCCGTCTGTCGCCTTAACTGCGGCGTTTTCTCAGGCGCTCTGGTTCCGGACGCAGCATCTTTCGGAGTTTGCAGAAATGGCAGGTCGCTTGCATGACCGGCTCATTGATGGTATCATGAATGAGATCCCGGACGCGAAGCTGAACGGTCATGTTTATGCCGGAAATTCCGCCTTGCAATCTCCCTACATTGCAAACATATCGTTCCCCGGCGTTGAAAATACCGCCCTTGTCCTGAGACTTTCTTCTATGAATGTCATGGCTTCCGGCGGCGCAGCATGTTCCAGCGGAGATAATAAGCCGTCGAGAGTCCTGCTTGCCGCTGGATACCCGGAAGAACGCGCCAGAAGTGCCGTCCGGTTTTCTTTTGACTATACGCTCCGGCTTCCGATGGACGAATATCAGCCAAGATTCGGAGCCAATCAGGAACAGGACTTTGCAAAAATCGACGAGGCTGTGAAGATCACCGCCGCCTGCGTAAAGGAGTTGAGAAACCTATGCCCCCAACAATCGTAAAATATCCCGCTGAGCATGTAAAAGCGATCGCTGCCGCAATTGAAAGCAGCGTCTACACCTGCAGTATCTGCAAAAAGAAGATCTATCCGTCCATGGAAATCTACGAGGACGGAACCATTGGGATGGATGTCTCTCTTTCAGAACTTCGCGCCGGCATTGGAAATTCTATTGAAGCAGGGAACGTGTGCCTCGACTGCGCGAGAAAACGGGGCAACATTGTAACAGAGAAAATTTCGTCTATGTCTGTGTCACCGCAAGACGCAGAAAAATATCTAAAGCGGCGGGACGAACTCTGATTTCCCGTAGAATAAAAGATGTACCACAAAAATATTTCATACAAAGGAGACAATATGATGAAAGATCCCAAACTTGCAGCCATGGTAGAAGCCATGCTCGAACGAAATGAAAACTTCCGTGGAACCTCTGTTGATGAAGAGAAAATGAACCTCTTTGCAGACCTTCGCCGTCAGGCAGAAGAACTCGCGCACCTCATGCACGCAGCCGTTACCGTCCGTCCCCCGGAAAACACCGCGCGAAACGCTATGGTCATGCTGGACATTCCACTTCCTGTTGGAATTTTCAACGAAAGCGTCCGCAAAAGACTATCTACCCTCATTGCAAGTGCCGACGATGTGAGCTTTGCCGCGCCGTCCGGAGAAACCCTGCGCATCACCTTCGGCGTTCAGGGGGTGTGGAAAGAATGACGCTGGATCTCAGATCAAACGTAGTAAAACAAAAATACACCTTTGAACTCGTCTTTCGTGACGAACGGGTGAACGATATGACCATTATCGAAGCAGAAAGCCTGGAATCCGCGAAGCTGAAACTTCCATCCGATATCATGGCCGCAAAGCTTCGGGAAATCGACGGAAAACCCGCCGTAGAACTTACCGAGGAGGAATACCGATGGATGAGAATGCCGAAATGAAGCGCTTTGCAGATCGCTTGTGGGACTATTTTAAGCCGAAAATCGAAGAACTCACGCGGTCTAATGTCTGGTTCTTCCGCGCAGAAGTCACAAAGGCCGCTGCAAACGGAAAAATCACCGTCCAGCGCCCCTTTGATAAGGAAATCGCCCTTCCCTATGTTTCCAGCATGGCATCTTCCGCCGTCGGCTCTCAGGTCACAGTCTTCGTCCTCGGACTGAGCCTCACGAACGCCGTGATTATCGGCGACGGAACCCTGTCAAATCTATAAAGAAGAAAAAGAACCGGAGAAATCTCTCCGGTTCTTTTTCTGTATCCTTACTTCTTCGTTTCCAGCACCGCGATATTTCCCTTGTTCGATACCTTGAGATCGAGCGCCGCCGCAATATCGCGTACCTTTACATAGTTTGTGCCGTCCTTCAAAATCCGATCAACGGCAACTTCCTTTCCGTCTACAATGATCTTGCTCTTTTCAACCACTTCATCTACCTCCTTCAAAAGCTTCTTGAATTTTTCCCATTTTCCCTCATCGATCAGCGGAAGCGGGCAAAGCTTCATCGAAATGTCGTAGTGCCGCACAACCGTCTGTACGTTCGGCATCTCTTTCAAAAGCATCTGATAAAGCCTTGCCGCGTTCTCCATTGTCTTCTCCGGAATGTAGTACGTGCCGGACGAATCCGTGTGGCTCACCATCTCGATGGAAACCGTGTTGTAGTTGTTGTAGATGCCGCCAAACTTTCCGCTCCTGCCGTCTCCGACGCTCCAAGCCACCGTATCGAGCGGAACGCACTCATATACTACGTTACCCTCGTCAACGCAGTAATGGGCGCTGGCGGCGTGTCCTTCGCTTCCTGCGGCAAAATACCTGGCATTTCCCTTCGCAGTCGCGCTTTTCCCGGTGTTCGCCGTGTAATGGAATACGATTGCCTTCACTGCCGAGAGCGGCCTCTTGCCGCCAATTCTGGACGCGCGCAGGCTTTTGTCAATTACCAGCTTCGCCATCGCTGCCACCTCCCGTCTGGTCTTCCGTTTTCGCGCTCTGATAGCCGAAATAGAACGTCAGAACCATCACAATGATGGAATAGAAATCCTTCGGCTCAACCTTCCCACGCAAAGACATCGCAACGAAAGCCGATGTCAGCATGATCGTCACGAGCGACTTCACCTTGAAAAGATTCGAAATCAGCACCTGCCACCATTTGTTGTTCATATTCTCTATCCCTCTCAATCTTTTAAAACTGTCTCAATAATCCGCGCCGTCGCGTCAATGCCATACGTCTGTGCAAGCTCCTGCACAAATTGCAGCGCGTACTTGCTCCTGTTCTCGTTCTTCGCCTTCCAGAAATAAAACCCCGTTGCAACGCCGCACTCCGCAATCCACGCGCAAAGAACCGTCGCCGCAGAGGATTTGTCGCTTACAAGCAGGAAAACAAGGATCAGAAACAAGAGCACCGTATAGGAAAAAATCAGCAGTTTTTTGCTACACTCCATTTCCCTGATCCGTTTCATTTTTCCATCCCGTTCTGACATCGCTCTTCCAGCGTATGAACGTATTTCTTCACGTCCCCGTTTCCGCCCTTTTTGATATACTCAGACCCGGCAATCAACCGCTCTGATACCGGCATATTCGGACTCATAATTGTCAGCCGCAAAATGTCCAGATGCTGTTTTTCAACAGCCTCCTTCTGAACGTCCAGCTTTTTATCCAGCTTTTCAATTCTGCCGTCGAGCCGGTCCCAGATCTCGTCAATTTTTTCCGAGAATATTCTTTCCCGCTCGTCGATCTTTCTTGAAAGCTGCTCAAGCTTCTCTCCCACAGTGCTCACGCCGCGCTTCTTTGCCTTCCGGCTGTCTATGATTTCCTTGACAACGATGGAAAACGCCGAACTTCCAAGAACCGCGACCAAAACGGTCATTGCATCACTCATATCTCTTTCTCCCATGCGTCCTCATGTCCTTCTTCTTCCTCAGATCTGCAAATACTCGGGAGGGTGCAGCCATTTCAGCGGGAAAAACCATGCCTTTGCATCCTTCCGGTAAAAAGACCACCATGCAAGCTTTGAAAAATTACGCATCTTCTTTCTCCTTTCTATGCATCGCCTCTTTTTCTGCCGATACGATTGCTGGGTTATTTTTCCGATACCGCGCGCCCTCACAATACCAGTATTTCCAGTCCTCTTTGACTGCGTACCGCGTATCTCCGTTTGAAAACGTGAGCTTCACGCGGCGCTTGACCTTCTTCTTTGCTTCGTCCATGCTGTTCCTCCTTCCTCTTGATTATTCCGGCCATCCGGTGATCGTCGCAATCGGGAAGTCTGCGACAGATACCGCCGATATTGTCATTTCTCCCGTCGAGGTAAGAGGTCTCGTAAACCCTTGAATCAAATGCCGCTCCGTGGGAGAACCGGGCTTATCCGTCCTTGTCAGCTCAATCAGATTGTTTTCAACAATGTGGAACATCTGCGTGCAGGAAATAGAAACTGCCTTTTGAAGAACCGCCGTCCGCTTGAGCTTCCACTCTGCAAGATCCTTGCACTGCGTCTGCGTGTAATATCCGCTTGCCGTCTCTCTGTAGGTTTTTCTTCCGATGATATACACATTCGTATCGCTCGCCGGGTCAAGATTCTGCGCCCGTCCTGCCGCCTGCGCATATTCTGAGGTCTGTTCTCCGAGCACAATATAGTCGTTGTATACCTCTGTGTTTTTGACGGTATACGTCGCGCCCAGCAGCTGTGCTTCCTTTGTAGAAAACCGCCAGAGAACCGGCTTCTGCGCGTCCAGAACGTCATCTTGAGACGGGTCAATGCGAAGCGCGCCCGATTGGTCATACCCAACCAGCCCGTTTACCATCTCCGAAAGTCCCAGAATAACGTCTGCATACGTTCCGTCGTCAGAATCAACCCGCAGCGTGTACGGCGATTTCACAAGGCTTGCCGTAGAACCGTCCGGAAGCGTCTGCGTCTTGTCGTCGTAATACGTCGTGAAAATCGGCGTGACCGCGTCGACCTTCGTTCCGTTCCCCCGGTCAAGCTTCAAAATTGCCCGAATCGGCGCAAAAATATTCGTCCCGACCGGAACCTCATACGTCCCTTCCAGCCGTCCAAAAAGCGTCCCGTCCAGATACGCCCACTTGTCAACCAGCGGATATGTGATCGTCCGAAGATTCGGCTGCAAGGTCTCCTGCGGCTCTGCAATGTAGAAAATTCCCTGTGGCAGATAATACTCCGACCCATCTGACAAAATCAGCCCTTCGTCAATGGCAATCTGCTGCCCGAACCATACCTTGTTCACGCTGTAGTCAAACGCCGCGTCAATGTTGGAAAGCGTCACGCTTGCCGTCCGTCTCTGCCCGTTTTGAAGGTTCACGCTGATGCTGCCGTCCTGCAAAAACGCGCCGCTCCTCCGGTTCAGAGGGTTATTGTCGAGGGCAAACGCCGTCGAGCCGTCCGGCTGCAAAAATCGGAGCCGGCATATTTTTGTAAACGGCTTTCGGAGCATCCGGAAATAATCCTGCGTCCGCTCTGCATATGTCGTAAACGCCATTGTCCGCGCCTCCCTTCTCAGCCAAAGTACACCGCAGCAGTGTCGATTCCATGTTCAGAAGCCAAAGACGGAATCTCCTGCAAAAATGCGCCGTCGTTTTTGGTAATGATGATCTGCGCGCTGCTTGCGTCCGCAATCTCCACCCAAGGCAGCTTCACAGTCTGCGCCTGCTGCGCGGAATTGTCCATCGTCTCCATTTCGATTGCGCCAGAGATTGCAATGTGGATAACGTCTCCTTTTCGGTTTTTGAGGAAAAGTGCGTATTCGCTTGTGGTAAGCGCTGCAATTTCGTCTCGGAGTTTCGTGTTGTCAAAATACACGCCGTTTTCTGTGTATCCGATCATGCTTGTCAGCATCCCGCTTCTGTAGTTCCAAGGCGAATTTTGAACAACCGGATACCTCGTGAAATTTTGAAGCACGCTAGGAACCGCGTTGTTGCTGACAGAACCGCTGGAAACGTTGTTTCCAAACCGGAAAAACTTCTGTACATGGTAAACGCCTGCTTCGTCCTGCGTGCATGCAAGAACGTGCCAATTCCAGCTGCAGTCATGCACCGGCTGGCTGATGACAGCGTTGGAATACAGCGCTCCAACGCCGTATGCGTAGTAGGTGTAGATTTTTCCATTGACCGCCGACGCATCGATCAAAATGTTTCCGTCCTCTACGGAAAGATCTCCAACGTGCCGGAACGCTTCTTCGCTGCCCTCCATCCGGTAGATTGCAAACTTGTCATATCCCGTCGTCCCAAACTGTCCGCCGTTCAGACCGTTTTCAAAATTCGCATAAAACTGCGTCGGAACAGTTCCGTCAAACCCATACCGGAGGATGCTTGAAATGTCTCCCTGCGTAAGCTTTCCGCTGTAAAACGCAGTCTCCGTACACGTCTGATAGGAGTTGAGCGTCAGCTCCGTGATCTGTGTGTTTTTGTCCCAGCCGAGCGGCGCAGAAAATTCCCGAGGCGTGTCGGTTCTGTCCTCGCTGAGATACATTTTCTCTCCGTCCAGCAAAAATGAGAACCATTCCTTCGCGTAGCATTTCCCGCTGCACACCGATTCAGACATGACTTCGATCTCGAACGGATGGTACGAATTGAAGATGGCGGCCTTTCCGCCTGTTCCGACAAGAACGAACTGCGTTCCGTCAAAGCATCCGCTTTTCCATGTCCCGCTTGCAGTTCCTGTAGAAGAATACCATTTGCTTCCGTTCATTGAAAGCGAAGCCCCGCTTCCGTTTGCGCACAAAAACAATCCGCCGCCGAAAATAACGTCGTTTCCGTTCCCAAGCAAAGCGCCGCTGCTGAAAGAAGTGCCCCAATTCGCGCCGTCATCGGAGTAATATCCGTTTCCGCCGCACCGGACAAAATACACGCCGTTTCCAAAGCAAAGACCAAAAAACGGATCTCCGGACGATTCCGCGATCAGGCCGTTTGAAACCCATGTATTCGGGTATAAGCCGCCGTCTGAATACGCGCAAGCGCCATTCTCCGCGACAAGACAATAGCGGTCATTCCCAAAGCAAACTCCGGTGATTGGGCTTGTCACCTCGTATCCTTCTATGCTGCAGGGATTCCATGTCCAATTTCTCCCCCCGTATGCCCATCCAAGCCCTCCGCTTGTATACGCGGCGAAGAATCGGTAGCCGGCAAAAAACACGTCCTTGACTGCTTTCGGCATGGTGATCGTTGTCCATGTCTCACCGTCTGTCGTGTACGCGGCGGTTGTCGTTGCGCTCGATGCAAGAAGGAAATAATCTGCGCCGCTCACATGACCTGCGCACAGCCGCAGCGCTGAAAGATTCCCGGAAAGCGCCGATGGTATGCTCGACATCTTCCACGCTTTCCCGTCCGAAGAATACGCAACGCCTGCGTCTCCCAGCGCCATATAAAGATGATTTCCCCACTCCGGGCAAACGACCTTTCTCCAAGTTCCGCTTCCGTAGATACTGTATACGCCTGTGCTTTCCAGATCTGCATCGGAAAAGTGAATGTCGGTCTGCTTTCTTTGCGATGTTTGCGTGTTTTTCGAATACAAATTGATCTGTGCGTATTCTCCGCGTATGTCCGCCCTTCCTTTCCAGACGTAGTTAAGCGGCCATAAGGCAAGCGGCTCTGCATCCCATACAACGCGTGAATCTGAGATATACCCGTCGAGAACCAATTCCCCGTTTTCTATCCGTGCTTCCTTTGCCGCATTTCCGGGAATGCTGCTTGCCGGAGGCAGGGCAAGCCGGACTCCTCCGCTTTTCCCCTCTGCGCAGGCTGTGATCTGCGCGTCGATCTGCCTTCCGTATTCGTCGATTGTGAAATTAGACCAAGTGGAGCTTGCTTCCATGCCGCTTTGCGTCTGCACGGTGCATTGCACAATATAATTTTTTCCCGGGAATACCCCATCAAGGACATACTGCAGCTGCGATGTCCCATAGATTGGTCCCGTGTCCTTCAAAATCTTTTCCGGTGCCGAGCTGTAGTCCCAATTCTCCGGCTGCTCTGCAATCTGCCATCTGACCCAGTTTAGCGTTTCTCCCTGTGCCTGTGTGTAGTTTGCCGCAATCGTTACCTTCTTGCTTGAAATGTACGAGCCGGCAATCGGCTGCGTGATGGTAACAACCGGTCTGTCTCTTGTGATAAATGCGCTCTGGCTCTGCTGGTCAACATACTCCGTTTCGCTCCAATACTGCCGGATGCGCATCTTGTAGCTCTTCCCGTTTTCAAAATGACTGCCGCCGAGGTTCATCCGGAACATTTGTACATTTCCTGCGTAATCTGTCCCATAAAACGGCTGGTCCAGCTCGCGTCCAAAGCTTTTGGAGATTGTGCTTCCGTCCAAGCTAAAAAAAAGCTCAAACCTCACCAGCGGAGAATTGCCGTTTACCTGAAAACTGAGCACAAAATCCTCGTTTGCGTCAATGACGCCGTTTCCAAGCGGCCCCAGCATGCTTGGAGAAATGTTTGTCGGCTGATAAAGCATAGTTTTCTTCCTTTCTCTCCCGTCTCAGGAGCCGCTTGAAATTGTGAGCGTCTGCGCCATTCGCGCAAGCTCATATACGCTTGTCGTTCTCGCCTTTCCCTCGCTGATGGAAATTCCGCCGAGCTTATACACATTTCCGTTGTGCTGTGTGCCGATTGCATGGTTGTCAAACCTTGCCCCACCTGCAAGCGGCAGATCGTTTCTTGCCCCGTACAAAAGCCCAAGCTCCCGGATTCTCTGCTCAAACCGCGCGTCTGCCATCGGCGCGAGCATCTTCTTTGTGATCTCCGGCGGCAAAACCATCTCGTCCGCGCTCGTCGCCTTGATACCGCCAAGCCCCCGAAGGATACCGCCCTCGTCATATACCGTGAATTTCCGTCCGTATCCGTCCGTGATCGATGTCGTGCCGTTCCGGTTCTTCACCCAATAAGACCCGTCTCCGCCTCGCATCGTGTCTCCTGCGCCGGCGTTGTTCAAAAAGTTCAGACCGTTCGCGCTGGAAATTTTGTAGTATCCGCCCTTTCCGTCGTCCGGCTCTGCATACACGGTTCCGCTGTATCGGTTTCCGCCGCCGGTGTCTGCGGAAGAACCGGCGTTTCCTGCGCCGCCGCTTCCCGGCACATTGTCATACGTTCCATTGTAGTTGTAGGTCGTCTGATTCTTGTCAACAAGCTTCGATTCATACGTTCCGTCCGGATTGACCCCCGTAATTTCGTATGTGCCGCCGCCGGTTACAACCCGGTCACCAACTGCCAGCCCCGACGGCGCTTTTCCGTCTGGATTGACCTTCACAATCCGGTTCGATGCCGCCGTAATCGCGTCCGAAAGCTCTGTCACATCCACGCCCAGTGCCTTGAAAAGCTCTGCGTTCTCAAGAATAATCGCTTTCAGCTCCGGCGTCGCATTCTTCCAGATGTCCTGTAAGATCTCCCCGATGCCGCGCGTCTTTTCCTTGAGGGAATTGAGGAAATTCTTGTACTGCCGGTCTAAGCTGTCCTGCTGCGCCTTGATGGCGTCCTTCCGCGCTTCCAGAGCAGCCAGCTCTGCGTTATATGCGACATCATCCTTGAAATCCTCAAGGTCTTTTTTCGCCTTGTCGAGCGCTTCTTCGGCGGATTTGATGTTTTTCTGGTCTGCGACCCATTCCCACTGCCCGGACCTCGCGTTATACTGACGGATCGTCCGCTCGTTTCTCGCGTCCGCGAGATTTTTCTGCGCCTGCTGAACCGCCAGAATCTTTTCTTCCAGCGTCAGCTCCTCGTCCTTCGAATCCTTGCGTTTTTTGAGCGCGTCGATCTGTGCGTCGATTGCCGCAATTTCATCGTCCAGCGCGTCCGATTCCCGGTCGATAGACTCCTGCAAAGCGCTTTCCAGTTCGCTCAGAAGATCGTCCGTGTTCTTGAGTTCCCCGTTGATCTTCTCCTGCCATTCCCACCATTCGGCGGAAAGGTCATTGATGTCCGACTGGTTCGCGCCAATCGACCGAAGATACTCCGCCTGTGCGTGAAGCGCCTGCTGAATCTGGCGCATCTTGTTCTTCTGGTTTTCCTCGCTCGCGCCCTGTTTTTCCATCAGCGTAAGCTCGGATTTGAGAAGCGATACCTTTTCCTTGTGCGCGTCCAGATTCGCGTCCGAAGAACTCCCGCCGCCTCCACCGCCGGAAGATGTACCGCTCGTTTCCGGGATTTTCTCGGCCAGCTTGTTCCAGTAGTCAAGAAGTGCCTGATCGTTGTTCTGCGCTTTTTTCTTCTGGCTCGCAATGTACCGTTCCGCCTCTTGAAGCGGCATTCCGTATTTCTTCTGTGCTTCCGCGACCGTCATTTCGGAATCTTTTCCGATCGCGTTCATGCTGATCCCGGCAATCGCAGAGCTTGTCACGCCAGCCTGCAAGGCAAGTGCCTGCAAAGCTGCTATTTTTCCGCTCACATCGAGACTGGTGTTGTTGAAAATAATCAGCCTCGCGACAAGGTCGTTTACCTCATCTTCTGTAGCGCCTGCCTGTTTTGCCGCCTTTATGAGGCCGGATACAAAGCTGTCCATCGCGCCGCTCGATGATTTTGTAACGCCTGCAAGATCCTCCGTTGCGTCAATATCATCGAGAACTGCGTCAACAACGTCTCGAAGCCTCGACTCCGTCACAGAAAGCTTTCCGTTCTCGTCCGTCAGAATGGCGATATACTGGCTGTTGATTCCCATGAGCGATTTCATGGTCGTCGCGGAAATGTGTCCCGTCTGCTGATACTCTGCAAGTGCCTGCGAAACGGTTTCGAGATCACTCTCCTGCTGCTTGAGCGTTTTTGCTGCTTCCGCTATTTTTTCTGCGTTTTTCGAAGCCGCATCCGCGTTCTCATCCAGTGCATCGGTGTTCCCAGAAATTGCATCGGTTTCCCTATCGTAGCTGTCGATAACGCCGTCTTTCGCGTCCTCCGCGAGATTTTCAAGATGCGTCTGGTTCTCAAGCGCCGCGTTGTATTCCTCAACAAGTGGTGTAAGCGTTGAGATTTTGCCTGCAATTTCCTTATACAGGTATGTGTCTTCGTCTCCGCTGTCCAGCATCTCGTTTCTGCGTCGAACCAGATCGTTATAATAATCGAGAACTGTTTCGGCGCTGGAACCTGCCGCAAGTCCGACTTTTCCGCTCTCGCTGCTAAGCTGCTCTCCTGCCGCCGTTACGCCCGCTTTCGCGTCATATAGCGCAGACTCGATTTTTGCCTGCAAAAGCTCTGTGACAGCGCCCTTATTCGCATCGATTGCCGCCTTGAGAGAACCGTACCGCGTGATCTGCTCGTCAAGCGCGGTCGTTTCATATCCGATTGCATTCAGTAAATCGTAGGTTGCAGATTCAAATTCCTTTTTAGAGCCTGTTCCGTCGGAAATTGCCTTGTCTGCGCCCTGATACGCGCCGTAGAGTTCTTCAAGAGACCTTGCTTCCTCCACTGCTGCATTTCCGGCTTCAATCGACGCCTTCCACGATTCTTCCTGCTTCTGCTTGTAGTGGTTATAAGCGATGGTAAGCGCCGAAATAACCACAACCACGCTGCCAACAATCAGCTGCGTGCTGGTGAGCGTCAGATTCATCGACTTCATGCCGTTATTGAATCCTTCCGCGCCGCCCTTTGCCTTGCTGAATAGCATCGGGAGAGCCGAAACAACAGATTTCAGTGTTCCAAATCCAGTTGTGATTTCGTTCCACTTTACCGTAGCAAGCGCACCGCCGAAAATCGTAATTGCAGTGCCTAGATCGCCGAACCCCTCAATCAGCCATGTGACCGCATCGAGACTATCCTTCGCCCAGTTCGTGTCGATTGTCTTGGAGATGAACTCCGTCCACGTGTTCTGTAGGATATTGGCCTTGCTCTGCCAGCTCGTGAGCATGATGCTGACTTCCTGATCGGCGCTGCCGGCAGAATCCTTGACTTTGTCCAGCATCGCGCTATACATGTCAAAGTTCTTGATGAGCGCGTCCAACTGGTTCGTCCGCAGCTTGCCGCCGAGGGAAGATTCGATTTCCGCAAGCTCTGCCTGCGTCAGAACGCCCTCTTTATACGCCTTTGCAAGTCCCGCTACCGCTTCCATCGGGTTCACGATGGTTCCGGTCGCCTGCGCGGCTTTCATAGCCTCTTCCGAGTACGTCCAGAGTACCTGCGTCAGACTCTCGATTTCGTCCTTTGTCCACGTAACGCCGTCTTCCAGCTCCGTCTCGGTATCTCCCATAATATTCAAGATGAGAGCGCGAGCAGCGGTCGCGGCTTTGGTGCCTGACTCCTGGGTCACAGCCGTGATCGTTCCGAGCATCGCCATCAGCTGGTCAATGGACATATTCGCCATCGACGCAACATTTGCAACGATTGGGAATCCCTCTGAAATCTTCTCGATGGACGTTGCGTAGTTGTTCTCAATGACGTTGGCTTTATCGAGAACTGTGGACAGCTCCGTGACATTGCCCTTCATCTTGAACGCTGCGTCCGCAGCAAGAAGGAACTGGTTTGCCGTCTCCGCGTTCACATCGCCGACCAGCTGCGTCTTCGTCGCAAGCTCCGCCATATCTTCCGACAGTTCTTTGTAGCCGGCTTTTGCAAACGTTCCCGTCGATTCCAGATAGTCCGTCACCGCCACGCCATACTGCGACGCCACCTCATAGGCGTGCTGGCTGAGCTTTTCCATCTCCGCGTCGGTGTTGTTCGTGACCTTCTGAATCGCCGTCAGCTCCGTGTCGACCTCTTTCATGGTCTGCACGGCTTCCTTGAACGACCGGATCACCGTCGCGACCGATGCGTTGATAACCTGCCACGCAACGATCTTCTTTACAATGTTGCCGAGACTGTCGCCCAGAACGTTTGTGGAGTTCTTGAGCTTTTCCGTGTCCTTCTGCGTCTGTGAAAACTCGCTTTGAAGCTGCCGGAGGCTGGATTTTGCGTCATCGACGCCCTTTGTGTAGTCCTCGTAGCTGATATTTCCGTCGGCAAGGTCGCTGTCTAGCTTTGCAAGCGCCCCTCTCGCGTTCGCAACCTCTCCTGAAATCTTGTCAAACGTGCCGCTCGGGTACTTTCCGACCGCGTTGTCGATCTGCCGCCCAAGGTCTGCAAACTGCTTCTGCAGCGTCGGCATATTGTTCTGCGCGGTCGTAAATGCCTTCTGTGCGGTTTCTGCCGCCCTCTGGTTCGCCGCAGTTACCTTATCGGAAGAATCCTGCCACGCCTTTTCAAAAACCTTTGCAGAGTCCGCAGCGCTCTTTGTGGCGTTGCTGACGCCGGTCAGCGCTTCAATCTGCTTCTGCATCGGCGTTGGATCGTAGCGTTCTGCCGCCTTTGCCGCCGCCTGCTGTTCCTGCAGAAGATATGCTTTCGCCTGCTGTTCTGCCTTCTGGTTGGCGTCTGCTGCCCTCTGGGCGGCTTTTGCCATCGTGTCGTAGTTCGTAGTGGTCTTCGTCTGAACCTCGGAATACGATTGCGTTTCCTCGTTGAGTGTGCGGATGATCTCGGTTGTTTTTCCGAGTCCTTCGTTGACCGTTTCAATCGTTCGGACAGGAGCGCCATCCTTCACGCCCGCCCAGATTTCTGTGATCTTTCCACCAGCGCCGTTTGCGTTCTGCATCAGCGTTTTCATGGACGCATTGAACTTGTTGATCGCGTCCATACCGGAGGAATCCACCGTGATAGAGAGTTTCTGGCTTTTCAAATTGTTGACGTCACGAATCAGCGTATCGAGCTGACTGCGAATAACCTCTACTTGAAGCTGTACCTTATCGACGTTTCCTGCCATCTTTCAGAATCCTCCCATCAATCAACCTTGAACCCTTCCGTGCGAAGTCCGGACTTGAGCGCCCCCTCAAACCATCCGTCGTCCACGACGTTTTTCTGCGCGACGCTGTGAAATGGTCTCGGTTTCTGCCCTGTCCACTTGTATTTGTATCCCTTGCCGCTTTCCACAACCGGCGCAACAAGCCGCCCCGTGTCGTCGTCCCGGTTCATGTTCTGCACCGTGAGAAGCATATCTGCCGCATCATACTGCGCAACCATGTTGTCGGGACTCTGGTCAATCAGTCCGCCGTAGTCTCCGCGCCGCCAGTAAGCGACCGGCGTGTATGCGTCGTAAACCTCTGTCTCTACCGCATTCGCCATCGCCACGCGCACAATGACCGCAACATCGTTTTCCATCACGCGCCCGATTGCCGCGTCAAGCTCCGTGTTGAACCGCGCCACAATATCCTCGATTGCCATAGAAAGCCGCCTTTCATTCAAAAGAAATGCGCAAACGCACCAACTCTGTATTGTTTGATACGCTTGCGCATTTCCCGGAGGGCATAACCCTCCGGGAGTTTTGTGTGTTTACGCGGTCACGCTGACATCGCAGGTGTCCTTGAACGTGGTTTCGCCCACGACATAGGAAACCTCGACCTCGAAATCGCCAGCAGTCGTGCCGGCGGTAATCAGGCCAGTGCTTGCACCGACAGTCGTGCCGGTCGGAGCGCCGGTCGCCGTGTAAGTGAAGGTGTTTGCGTCACCCTTGACGAGTTCGCCGTTCATCATCACGATGCGCGGCTGCATCTGGTACTTTCCGGAGGTTGCGACAGAAATGCTGCCGACGTTCGCCACGATGCCCTCAACGTTCTCAGCGCTGGTTGCACACGGAACATAGAGGTAATACGCGAGTTCAGAACCGCCGCCGGAGCAATCGTCGCAGGAATCGCTGATGATGGTCGAGTCGTTGATGACTGCCTGACCGGAAAGCGACGTGGTATCGTTGTTGGTCTGATCGCCGGTCACGCCGCCGTTCGCGCCGAACTTGAGCGACGGAATGATGACATAGAGCGTGCCCTGCCGGGTGCCTTCGTTCTGCGCAGAACCAGACTCGTTCGCATACACAGCCATTGCAGCCGTGAAGTGAACGACCTTCGGGTCAAGCATGGTGGTGATGGTAGCCAGCTGCGCGTCTGCGCGGTTCGCAAAGTACCACACCTTGTAGGTCTTGCCGCTCACGGCGGTGAAGCCGGTAACAGCGCCTGCGTTCGAGATGTCATACGCCTTGCCGCCAACAGCAATCAGCGACGCCGCGCCGACCTCCTGCACATAGCACTGCGGCTTTGCCATGCCGAGCTGTGCAACAGGGGTGCCCTTGGTGACGTCGATAGTCAGGGACGTGCCGTCCGCCGTGACATTCTGGCAGGTCATGACCGGCGCGGAATACTTGAGCGTTGCGCCGAGCTGCGCAGACTTTGCAAACAGCGAGAAGTCCGCTGCTGTGAACTCAACGTTGACCGTTGCGTCCGACGGGATGATTGCCGCGACAGCGTTGCCCAGACCCGCACGGATTTCGCCCATCGTGACGCTCGTGGTCACGTTGCCGCTCTGGAACTTGTTGGAGAAATACACGATATCGCCCGTCACCTTGTCGGTGCAGATCGCGTCAGAAGTACCCTTGAGGTAAAGTCTCTTGTCGGTAAACTGAATCATTCTTTGTTCACTCCTTTTGAAGATGTAAAATGTCAGGTTGTTTTGCTGCCCGCATTCTGGACAGCCCGCATACCAGCGCCTCCCGCAAACGACGCCATATCGATCACGCCGCCACAGTAGTCGATCTCGCGGTCATAAAGAGGACTCGGGAACGGATTGCCATGCGGCCATTTCGCCCCCTGCGCCTCTGCCATGCCGCAGTTGAGGTATCCGAGCATCCTTGTCACAGCGTCCTTCTGCCGGTTGAACCGGAGGATTGGCCAGTCGTCCATCTCCGTCTCCGATACGCCAGAAATGAGGGAAATTGACGCTTTCACGCTTTCAAGCTCATACCGGAGCTTCGGCGCTTTCATTTCCGCCAGATCTTTCTCGGCCTGCACAAGTTCAGGGTTGGCATTCTCAGACACAAGCTCGATTCCGTTCTGAGCCGCCAAAATTGGGCGAAGCCTTTGAAATTGCACCGGCGAAATGTCGGCATACCGGTCGCTTTCCAGTTGAATGCGGATGCTTCTGAGTTTTTTCTGGTTGTTTTCGTCTGTTAAAAGGTAGACAAGTCCGAGCCTGTCCTCCGGGCTAAGTCCATCTCCTGCCCGCAGTGCGAGAAGAAGAAAAAGCACGCACCGAAAGAAAAGTCCCGTTCCCTGTTCTTCCTTTTCCGCCGCGTCAAAGTCCATCTGATAGAACGCCTGCAAAAGAGGCTTTGAGATCAGAGTCACAGGGAGACTCTGCTGCAAAAACTCGATTGCCGGCCGCGCCATCAAAAACTCGCTGAACTCCGACACGCGGATTGGATATAAGGTCAGGCTCTCAGCCTCTATCGGTTCATATCGGTTGATTGCCTTGACCATGCTGTAAGAAAGGTCGTTCATATTTTTGTTTTTCCTTTCTGATAGCCAAACAAAAAGAGCCGGCAGCGAACGTCAAAAGACGCCCACTGTCAGCTCTCCTAGCTGTTTCACGCCGTGCTGTTTCACGGTGTAAATCTATATGAATTTGTTTTTATTCCTGCGGCAGCTCCATCTCCGAGTCGCACCATTCGACGCTCATATGGAGCTTTCTTCCGCAGTGCGTTCCGTAGTCGAAAATGCTTGAGCTTCCGTTGTCTGCGTGGGAAAGCCTTGAAAAATCTACCACGCCGATTCCCGTAATGTTTACCCCGTGCAAAGCCTCAATGATGCACTGCTCAATGTCATATGCCCTCGAATACGCATCGGTTCTCGTCGTGTTCTCTAAGTTCACATTCACAAGGATCTCAAACTGCAAGCCAAGCACCGTGTGGAAGTTATCCCTTGCAATGCTTCTTCCCATGTAGAGTTTCAGCGTAACCCCGGCTTCCGTGTCGCTCTGCCCCCACACTCTCTGCGGGTAAATGCGGTATCCCTTCGGATGTGCCGCTTTTTCGTCCTCTGTGTTGAGGACCGGATTCTCTCCGTCAAAGAGCATCGAAAGCTTTTCTTTTGCCGTCGGCAGAGGCTTAGAGAGCGGCGCTGCCCCGTCGTGCCAGAGGTATTTCATCAGCCTGACACGGGCGCGGCTGTTATCGTCCTTCGGCTCATACCCTGCGCTGGGAAGGTCCATCAGATAGGTGAGGACTTTCAGTGGAATTTCCTCCGAGCCTTTCAGCCGGTTAAAAGCCTGAACCCGTTCATACGGATAGGTGTCGGAATTGACCGAAATGTGGCTCATTTCCCCTTCACCGTCGCTTTCCTCTGCGCGGCGTAGCCGTCAAGCTCCTTTTTGACGCTTTCCAGTTCTTCTTTCAGCCCCTGAATCACTTCCGGTGTCGTCTGCATCTGCATCGCCATCATGATCCGGCTCACCGGCTCGTTCATCACCTGCATCAGATTGTAGACCTCGGTGTTAAACCGCTTTTCAAGATCTCGCCAGTCGGAAAGCACGTCAAACGCCTTGTCGCGCACCTCGCCGCCCTCCGCCTTCATCCGCTCGATCTGGTTGAAAATATGGCTCCCGCAGAACCGGTCATAATCCGACATGCTCATCAGCCACGCATTTTCGCCCTCCGTCTCAAATTCCGCTTCGAGATAGAGCCGCGCAAACGCCCCCATCAGCATCCGGCTCTTGATCGATGTGTTGTCCTTATACATAGGCGGCATCGGCATACTCTCTGCCCCGCCTGAGATCTTCAGTTCCATCCGGTCAAAGCAGCCGTCCGCAGCCTCGGCTACGAACTTCATCTTCTCCGCCATCGGCACATAGTCCCGCATCGAAAGAAGCTTCTCTCTTGTCATTTTGATGTTCTCCATGATGTTCCCATTCCTTTCAGATTCTCTCATGGTGTTTGTGTTTTCTATGGTCGTTGCATTTTCTGCAACAACTGCTCATTTCTTTTCGTTTTTGAGGATTTCGCACCTTGCCGCGCCGTCCGAAACTTCCCACCGTTTGGTCCTCGCGCACAGATACTGATGGGCGCACCAGTCGTGGCGGTCTCCCCGGTCCGTTTGGAACCTGCAATGCAAACTCGCGTCCCCGTTTTTCCGGTATGAAAATTCACACGTTCCGTTCATCCCGCATTATTCCTCAACTTCCCAGTCCGCCGGATAATCCTTCGGGCTGAAATTGGTATCTCTCTTTGCCTTGCACGCCTTGCCCTCGAAGATGCACCACTCGCCGGCGTGGTAGATGTCTACCGTGCCCGCCTGCGGCTGCAAAAACGCTCTGGCCGTCTCGCGCGTTGTTCCGTGGAGCGGCTTATTGAACGTGTACCACGCAGCGTTTCCGGGCGCGATGTCCGGATGGACGGCGTTGTCGTAGCTCTGGTAGACTTTCCACGGGTCGCCTCCCACGGTGAAGATCTCATCGACCGTGTGCTTTCCGGGCTTCCACTCGTCCCAGAGCGCCGAGCATTTAATAATCTCGTCTGCCGTCTCGGGCTTTTTCTCGCTCATGAGCAGCTTCACCGCAAACGCCGTGGACGTGTTCAGATCGTAGGCAACAGGCGTTGCAACGATTGGCTGCGGCGTTGGGACCGGCGTATTCGTCAGCAGCCAGCTGCCGTCCGTGATCTCCTGCCGTAGAAAATTGCCCGGCGTATAGGTCTGCATCTGGAAGCCGTTGTCCGCAAAGACACCAACGGGACCGGTCAACTCTGTCACCCCCGAAAGAGAATTGCCCGTAAATCGGACCGAGCCGGAGGTGCTGTATACCCGGACGTTCGCGTATGTTTGATTATTATATGCGATGTACATAGTGCCTCCTTATGCTGCGAGCATTTCTTCACTTACAATGAAATCAGAGGGAAGAACCAAAGCGGGGCGGATACCGCTCGGGTATGCTGTGTAGGTATATGCCCAGTAGCCTTCCTGAGCAATAAAAATCGTTTGGTAGCCGTTATACACAAATGGGGAACGAGACCACCAATCCTTGGCCGTGCCATTCAGGTACGCAATACGCTTGTTGTTCGCGGACGTTCCGGTTCCGCTCTCGAAATAGTCCAGTTTTGCACCGTCAACAGGGAAAGAGGTGTCGACACTTGTCGTCCAGCCGACTTCGTATCCGGACAACAAGAACACCTTGCAAGGCAGGCCGTTCGCGCCGCTATTTACCGTGGAATTACCACCTCCGACGCAGTACGGAATTTTCACCTGCTTGATGGCATTCTGAACGTTTGAATCAAACTTTGCAAGGAAATCACCGCCTAAATAGGTATTGATTGTATTGGTTGCATATACATTGGAATTTGAGCTGCTCCACGCTCTAGTCTCGTAGATATTCTTCATCAGCAGCCAAGTACCATTACAAGAGTCGTCGTAGATGCTCGATGGCAGTCCCTGATGTACAACCAGCCAGTCCCACGGAGTACCGTTTAGGTTCAGCTTGATCGTCTGCCCAATTTCCAGATCTGACAGCCTTGTCCTGTGCGGCGCGGGTCCACGTCTTAAAAACATTCCCATGAGCCACACCTCCTAGAAGCAGAAGCCGAAGGGCACGCCAAACGCAAAGCTCGCGGAGCTGTAGTCGGGGTCGTCAAAGTCGACATCGCAGAAAGACGCGGAGTCGCCGCCATTCGGAGAGCGCTCCCACCAGCGGGTCTCGCTGCCGTTGTGGTTCTTCTTTCGGCTGTTGCCCGCCTTGTAGTAGTCGTACTGCGTGCCCTCGCCGCTCTTGGAATAGCTGACGCTGCCGAAAATCTCGATCTCGCTCAGCAAAAACAGTTTGTCCGCCGTGGTATTGATGGTGGCGCTCTGGCTGCCCGCCGATGTCAGTTTGTTCACCTCGCGGATGCCGCTCTGCACCTCCGTCGGCATCTGGCTCAGAATGGCAGGCAGGTGCGTCTGCCGCATGGCGCAGCTCGTCCAGCCGCCTTTGTTGGTTTTGGAGCTGTTCATGTTCTTCAGCTCGCCGTAGCAGTCATGCAGCTGGAAGGTGAGCGGTGCCGTGCCGCCTGCGGTGTAGGTATCGTGGTTCTTTCCAATGATATCGATCTGATAGCTTATGCCGTTGATCATCATTGTTTTATGGTTTCCGACAGCCCATGTCTCTGGGACGGTGCCCCGTTGGCAGGCTGCAATGATCTGCGCCCAGGTGTTATCAGCAAAATTTGCCTCATACGGATATTGAATCCCCGTAAACCACCGCGGCGATCTTCCGCTCATCCGAAGACCACCACCTTCACGGGGACATTCACCGTCGGCGCTTTGCCGATGCACTGCGCGGTCAGGCTGTTCGCACCGGTCACGTAGTTGTGAATGAGCGCGAAGCCCTCCAATAACGCCGCGTCCGCGTCCGGGTCAGTCCCAGAAAGCGCCACGTCCCACTGTGGGTCTACATCGTAGGACGCTTTCAGTCCCGTGATCACGATCGTCTGCGCCTGGTAGCCGTATGCATCCTCTGCCCAGCTATTTGCCAGCAGAGTTCCCGAATACTGCGTAACCTTCGTTCCGAACGAAGCATCGACCTTTGTCCACCTTCCGTCAACAACCATCATAACCATGCCGTTGTCAGCCGCCGTAACAGGAATTTTCTCCTGCCGCTCGTCAACGTCCTTTTTCCGTGGCGTGGATAAATTGTTGTCGTATACGCCTAAGTTCTTCATACCCTCTGCCTCCTGCTTATAGGTTCACCATCGTTTTGAGATGGTGAACCCTCGTTTTCTCAGCCGATTGCAACCGCCCGATACGTTCCTGCGGTAAGCGTGCCTGCACCTGCCGTGTCGTTGATCGTGATAACGATGCTGTTGTCCGTGTTCACAACTACATCTGCAAGCACCATCGCGTTCGTCGCGGTTTCATACACCTGCACCAGCATCGGCTGCTGTGGTCCGTTTGCCTGCGACGCAATCGTCCATGTAAACGCGCCGCCTGCCGCCGTGATTGCTGGGTTTGTAGTTGTGTACTTGTGAAGATTCTCAGGAGCCGCCTGCCACGTCGGTGCTTGTCCCTCGCCGTTAGAGGTCAGAACCTGACCAACTTCTCCGCCTGTCGTCGGTGCATAGAACGTCGGATTCGCCGTTTCTGTACCGTTCTGTGTAATGGTATTCTTGGTTGCGCCCTCGGCAACGGTGTCCAGCTTTGTCTTGTCCAATTTGCTGAACTGCGTATAGGTTTCGCCCTCGCCGATATCGTCCTGTGTCAGCACAACAACACCGGTTTTTCCGTTTACAGAGTTCACGTCAGACGGATTGCAGAGAACATAAACCGTGCCGCCCCAGCGGTACTGCTTGTTCTGATATGCGCCTTCGGTCATAACGACATAAATCTTGCCGGTTTCCGGCGTAAGAGCCGCGCCTCCTGCGGTAAGCGACATCCAGTCGGATGCAAGCGGCGTAGAGCCTACAATATACGCTTCCACAACATCGTCAACGTAGCTGGGAAGCTGCGCCGCTGGGACAAGACCGTCTGCGCCGAGTGTTGCAACGCCGTTTGCCTTTCCCTTTTCCGATGCTGGAATCTTGGAATTAAGCTGTTCCTGCGCGTCGGAAGTCAGCCCGGCAATATACTGTGCCCCGGCGATCTCCACAACTTCTGCCGCTACAATGTGTCCTGCCTTGTCTATCGTGAAGGAAACCACATGCGTTCCATCGCCGTACTTCTTCGCATCTGCACCGGAGAACGCATGTCCAAACGTAATAACCTTTGTCGTTCCATCCGCATTGACATGAATCCACTTGTCCCCGGACGCAATCGAAAACGTGTCCGTCTTAGCACCTGCGGAAACCGTTTCCGACGTATTCTGCCCTGCAACCTGCACCGTGTCGTTCGTGCTCTGCTGCGGAACGGTAACATTGGAAAAGGCGTTCTGGTTTACCTCGCCGCCTCCTGCAACCGCGTTCTTGATGGCTGTGTCCATCGCGTTCATCGCCTGTTCCAGCGTCATGCCCGCAGAAACATAGCCGCCGTCCACCGGCGTGTAGTCGGTGAGCGTCAGCTCAATGACCTTCTTCGTGGTCACATTGCCTGCGCTGTCAAGACCGACGATGACCGCGCCCGTAGAACCCGCCTGCTGATACACCACGCCGACTGGATTCCACTTTTCACCGTCGTACTGATAAATAATCTTATCGTTCGAGTTTGTGTAAATTTGAAATTGTTTCGGATTTACGGGAGGTGTGGCCAGTGGCTGAAGCACTGCATTCTGAATCTCGTTTTTGCTTAAATCAAGGTTTGTTAGAACTTTTCTGCTCATGTGAAATTCCTCTCTTTCGGGTTAAAATCAGTTGAGATAGGCTTTTCCGGAAAATGGTGCTGTGAACGCTACGGTCAATTTATTCTTTGTCATATATGTCACGTCTCCGACAACCTCGTTCCCGCCGCTGTCTACGATGGAAACCGACGGATACTTGTCTAGGTTGTGGTCGATTTCCCACTGGGAAGACGCGGTCGCCTGCGTGAAAATAAATGACTTGTCGCCGTCACCGCCGGATGATCCGCTTCCGAACTTCTCAAGCGTCCCGTCCGAGCGAATCACGTAAATGCCTGCGTCGTCCCCTTCGGTTACGTGAATGACCTGCGTGAAGTAATAAACGGTGTTTGTAGAGCCGGGTGCTTCTGCCGTAGCGGCTGCTGCAGCGGCTTCTTCATAGGTTTTGAAATACGAGTTTGGTTCCATCGGAATCGCGGAAGTCGCCGCGAATCCAACGCTCATGTTTAGTTTCGGTACTTCCGGGAGCGCCATTTCTCATCACCACCATTCAAATTTTCACGCTGTATGTGTTGGCTGCGTCATTCGGGCTTGCAAAGTCGAGCCGGTATACCCGGTAAGAGATCGCCGTATAGCCGCCTGCCCCCTCTACGTCCGATGCGCTCTGCACAAAGGCAGACGTAATATCTGCGTTCAGCCCGTTTACGTCCTTGATGGAGCTTACTTCACGCAAGGTAGCTGGATAGCAAATCAGAACGCACAAAGCACCGACCGGCACAGTTACCGTGAATGTGCTTCCATTTGCAAGCGCCCTTCCGGATTTCTGTGCAAGCGCCCGGACCGTGCTGCTCGTCACGGTATCCGGCTTTGTTGTCATCGTTCCGTAGAAGCTGTTTCTGTAGCCGGTGATCGCGCCGCTTGTCGCCGTTTTCGTCGTGCCATTGATTCTCCCCGCCGGATACGGCTTTCCAAGCGCGGTCAGCGGAATCGCGCCGTCCGAGTATGTGCCGCTCAGTGTAATCTTGTAGTTCGCGCCATCCGGAACGGTATATGCCGCAAACGTTCCGGTCTGTGTGGTTTTTTCTTCGCTCGTTACATTGTTCTTCGCGCTCCACGCATTCGCCGTCACGCCGGTGTCCTCCGGGCCGTACTCATACGAGCCTTTCCCAAACGAGCCGCTGTATGCCGGCGTCACGCTGGTTCCGACCTCATACGCTCTTGCCGTCGAGCTAGAAACGGAGACGGTCGGCTGCGTGACCGTCGGGTTTTTATCCTGCGAAAACGCATCGTTCAGAACCGCAAGCAGACTCTGATCCTCTGCTGGGATCTCGACCTTTCCGTCGACCGGCTGGTATCTTCCAAACTGCTCTGTAAAGATGAGGTCGCTTTCAAACATCACCTTGTCTGCCGGGATCGTGTCAAGCGTACTGCCGCCATCAGCTTTTACCCATAACCGCCCGTCTGCATCAACGCCGACCGGAGTTGTCATGTCGTCGGTTTTCGCCTCCGGCATAACGCCACCCAAAGTATCAGGCGTTGCGACAGGAAGCGTGTAATCCGATACGCCGATGTTCTTTCTGGCGCGTTCCTGCTGTTCCGGTGTCAGGTTCTGCGTCACATCATAGCGGACAGCCCCTTCTATGGTTCCTCCACCGCCAGTCCCAGCACTTGCAGCCCCAATCGTTACGCCGATATTCCCAGTTCCTCCGCCGATCTCAATGCTGACCGGCTTTGCCTGCGTTGCTGTATCCTTCGTTTCACCGCCGATGATTCCCCGGTTAAGAGCGGAAACGACGGGGATCTTTCTTCCAGCGCCGCCAAAGACCGTTCCGTCGTTAAACTCGATCCTTGCCTGCGGCTCTACAGAGCCCTTCATTGCGAACGACTGCTTCTGGCTCATCGGGAAAAGCCATTTCCCGTCCTCGTAGGTCACATCCCCCGGATACTGCCTTGACATATTCCCGAGGTTTAGAACGACCGTTTTGACCATGCTGTCTGTGATGATCGTTCCGTCCTGTGCGCGAAGAATAAATGGTACGCAATACCGATCGCCCTGCATGACCGAAATTGCCATATCACAGTCCCTCCAATCTCAGTTTCACGCTTGCGGCGTATTCGCCGACTACTGCCGTGATGGTAAGCGGTGTCTTACTCTCCGCCCAGCAATTCACAGTAAGCACATTCCCGTCCTGCGTGAACGAATAGCTCATGCTCTCCGCGCCAGAAAGCTTATAGGAAACCTTGTCGAGCCTCTGCTCTCCGTTTTCAAAATACGCCGCTTCCATTGTCAAAGACTCATACGCGCGGATGCTCTCCGGAATATTTCCGAGGAATGCGACCTCGTTTTCTCCCTCTGCCGGTACGACTGTAACCTTCATGCTTGCCGTAATCTCCCTGTTCTGTTCCAATGTGCAGGTAATAGTGCTTTCACCTTCGGAAAGTCCAATGATGCTTCCGTCGAGTCCGACGTCCGCAACGTCTTGGTTGCTGCTCTCCCACAGATAGCTGACCGGATTCTCGCAGTCCGGCTTTAGCCTCTCTCCCATGCGGATGCTCTCCGCCGTGAGGACGCTCGTAGCGCCGACTTTTACGACCGGGTTCCCGGTAATCCGGACTTCCCACGAAAACGTCTTCCCGCCCGCCACATGCCGCTCCATGTCGTCAATTTCCATGTTCGGCGGTTCGTATCTTGCCGAGAACTCAAAAAGCCGAACCGAGTTGTAGTCTCCGGTAAATTCCATCGAATAGTCGCTGAAACCAGTGATCCGGTATGCGCCGGAGCCAAGGATGATTCTGCTGTTTGTGTTCAGATCTTTTGTCTGCTCGTTGCATTGGCACGAAACGTTCACATATCCCTTCGAGATCAGCGCGTAGTCCTGCATGTCTGAATCGTTCGACAAAAGCAGCGCCTTGTCCACACAAATCGGCTCGGAAAGAAGATTTCCGTACCAGTCCAGATGATTCCATACCGACCTGCACCGCTGAACCACTGCGTTTGCCGTTTCGCTTGAGATGTTTTGTGGGTTGATGACCAGCCACGTTGACCCCATACACTCGATTTTTGCCCCCTCCGGGACATAATCGATGCTCGCGTCAGCAAACAAAACGATCTTGTAATCGTCCTTTTTCCGAAGCGTCGATGCAGAGTCCGGCGAAATATCCGCCATGCGGATCAGCACCGTTTCCCAGTCGTGCGGGTTCTCCGGGTCAAGCCCCTGCACTCTCGCCTCAATAAAGTTCGTCGCATACTGCGCGTATTCGTGCATAAACTCCGCAGAAACATCTCCGAGGTACTGTTTCTTCCGGTCCTTATATTGTGACGGGGCGTTTTTCGCCGCCTGATGGAGCTTTCCTGCCGAGATCATCCCGTTTTTAATGCTGTCCGTGATTGCCAAGCGACGTCACCACCATTCTGTTTTCAAATTCTTAAAGTAGCTGGAAAACACGCCTTGTCGGATTGACCGTCCGCATATACGCGCATTCCTGCTCATAGCCGCGCAGCTCCGCATAAAATAGCTGCGCGTTCTTTTCAAACCGCGCCGTGGATTCCTTCATCGTCGTGTTCTCGTTCGGCGGGTTGAAACTCTTGTCGTGCGGTTTCGGCTGGATGTTCAGCCATTCGCGGTTAAACCGATTGTCCCAGTTCACCGCGATTGCCATCGCCAGAAGCCGCTTCTGCTTCATGGTCAGCTCATGTGCAAACTGACCGTCTGTATAAAAGTCAAGGCTGTATGAAATTCCCGAGTTGTCCTGCTGTGGGAACGTCACAACGCCTGTTTCTGCGTCGTAAGTAAAATCCGTATACGGATAATAGATCGCGTCTCCGTTTCTCGCCGTAACGATCTGCACGCACGAGCACAGCTCATAGCCTGTCTTGCCTGTTTCTACGGCTGTTTCGGATACCGTGCTGTTCTGGTCGCTCTCCCAATCAAAGTCCGCGTATTGCGGCTGTGTCAGCCCTTCCGTGAGATATACGAGCAGTTCAGGCGGAGACTTTAACATTGGGATCGACATCTGCATCCACCCTGTCATTCTCCGGAAGAAAAGCGCCGGATTTGTCGCCAGATCATCCCGCATTCTGGTGTCGCTGATGATGACCATCGCATAATCTGTGATAATTTCGCTCCAAGCAGTCCCCATCAGTCCCACCTCTCATCTTCATACGGACTTTCATCCGAAATTTTCTGATACTCTTCTCTAAGCGAGTCAGCGGCGGTTTCATCCTGAATCAGTTCCAAAAGAGATTCAATTACCGCGCATAGCGCCTCGATCTTTTCTTCACTGTTCATACAAAACCGCCGCCTTTCCGTATTCTCTGTTACTGCGCGTCCTGCGCGTTCATTCTCTCAATAATGCCGATGAAGTCCCCTCGCGTGCTGCCTGCCGCCTTGCTCATTTCGTTGAGCTTGACCGTGCGTTCGCGCGTGACGTTCGGATTGCCTTCCTCATAGGCTTCTGCCCATCTCTGCGCAACCATCTTCTTGTGACCGTCGCAGAGTTTCGGATAGATTTCCAGCAGCTCGTCTCCGAGATCGACCATCTTCTGGAACGCTCTCTTATCAAGAAGCTCGCCCTCTTTATAGTCAACGCCGAGCGCTTCGCGTTCCTCATCATCAAGACCAGAAACCACAATCAGCCAGCGCCGCTTCATAAATACGCGGTTGCGCTCCGTCAGGACGCGGGAAAGTTCGCTCTTCGGCACATAGAAGCTGCCGGTCTTGCCGACGATCTGTCCGTACATACCGCCCTCGCCGAACCGTGCCACGTTATCGTCCGCAACCTCCGCCTGCCAGAGAAAATGCACCTTCTCCACGTCTGCCGCAACCTGAATGATCTGCGGTGCCGCCGGCTGCGTCGGAACGCTCTGCATGGCTTTTGCCACCGCCATAGCGATCATCCGCTGCACTTCATCATCCGTGTAGGTTTTTCCCGTCTGCTGCGTGTCAATCGCCTGTACGTTCGCTTTTTCTTCCATGCTCTGCGGAACTACGGTGTTTTCCGTTGTATCAGCTGCGGTTTCAACCTCTGCGACCTGGAAAAAATCATCCTCCGCAGAAGTTTCCGGAACGACCGCTGTCTTTCTGGGTCTTCCGCCCTTCTTTGCGGTTCCTGTCGTGGTTTTCTTCGTTTCAGCCATATCTCATACTCCTTTCAGATCTCATGGCATTGTGAATCAGTAACGTTGGCTCCCGCCGGACTTGCACCGTCTTGCTTGCACTATGCGGAACCATTTGAAAATGTGGGGAGGGTCGGAGGTATGAGCCCTCCCCACGGGGCACATATCAGATGGTGATATGTGCGATCTTGCTGGAGAATACCGCGACGGTATCAAGAGCAATCGTGAGATTCATAGCGATCTCGAAGTCGGCTGCGTCCATAACCGGGTCAATCTCGATGGTGATCGGGGTGGCCGAGTTGTACGCAATCGCCAGCGGCTTTCTGCCGGAGGAAGCCATCATCCAGATGTCGGTGCTGGACAGCATCGTTTCCGGATTGGTGTTCTGCGTGCCGGGGATGATGACATCGCGCATCGGCAGCAGCGGAATGCTCATGAACTCGCCGAGATAGCCACGGGAGTTATACGTTCCGCCAAGCAGCGTAGCCAGTGCCGCATCCATGTTGACGTTGGTAGAGCCGGTTGCCTGCGTCGGCAGAACCTTAGACAGCGCAACCATCGAGCCGGTTGCAAAGATGCCGCCGATACCGGTGTTGTTGAGCGCCGACAGACGGTTTGCCGCCGTTACCCAGTTTGTGGAGTCGAACGTGAAGGTCAGGTTGGACGGAATCAGCGTGGTGTCGCTCTTCACGGCGGTCAGCGCGGCGTTCCACATGCCCATGGTCTTTGCATACATGCCGGCCACGAGGTTTGCGAAGAATGCGCCGAAGTCCTGATTGTTGCCGACCAGCTGGAACCACTTTGCGTTGATCTGTGCAGTCTTCGGCTGCGGGTTCAGCGTGTAGTCCTTGGTGTAGAAGCGGTTGCGCGGCACCGAGCGGCTTGCGCCCCAGCTGGAATCCTGGAAGACCGGGATGTCGTTGGAGTTGACGGTGATCTGCTTGGTCTCGCCAAAGCCGACCTCGTAGGTTTCTGCCCACATGTCAACCGCTTCCGAATAAACGGCAGGAATGATCGGCTGAACGACTTCCTGATAGATTCCCTGCATGACGCGGTAGAAGTCGCGGTTCCGGAAGAAGCGCTGACCGTTTCGGCGGAAATCGTCGAAGTCAGCGGGCGCGTTCTCACCCGTGTGCATACAGCAGAGCTTTGCCGCATACAGAAGGTGGTTCTGCTGGAACTTTTCGTTCAGCTGCTTATACGCGGTGCTACCGAGCATGGGCTTGACTTCCTCAGTCTTGCCGTTTGCCTTGAGCATGGCGTTCTTGCCTCTTGCAGCGTAATCGTAGAAGAGCATTCTGCCCTGTGCTACGATGTCTGCACGCTGCCGTTCAATACCGGAGCCGTCTGCCGCGTTCACGACGAAAACAGACGGAGAAATGCTGTTAAGAGTCAGTTTAGACATGTTGTTTCACTCCTTCCTGATTAGCCGCCTGCGGCAACCGCAGCGACAGCCGTAAACGCGATGACATCGACATACTCAAAGCTGGAAGTTGTGCCCTCGGTGAAGTTTCCGGTGCCAGGGTCTTTCAGTTTGAAATACAGAGCGCCGTTCGCGGTAGGAGCGGCAGCAGCCGGTTTGAGCTGGCCTGCGTCGATGGTAAAGAACTTGTTGGTGCTGAGTGCGGCATTTACGTTGCCGATGCCGAAACGGTAAGTGTGCTTGCCGTCGAAAACGATCTCGGTAAACGTGCCGTCACGGCCTGCGGGAATGCCGAGACCGAGGGTCTGTGTGCCAACGGCATACAGATTGCCGCCCTGACCGGAGATCAGCGGGACCTCATAGGTGTTCGCCGCGTACACAACGTCGCCGGCGTTCGTGGTAGAGGTCGCGTCGTTCATGTACCATGCGTTCTCATTTTTCACGTTCGTGAAGCCGGCGCACGGAAGCTGACCGTTGCGAACGACAAGTCTGCCGGCATCGCAGTCAGCGTCAGCCGAAGACGCCTGATAGCGTCCGGTGACATTGCACAGGTCGTTGTTTCTGTCGTTGGTGATACGCGCTTCAAACGCGGTTTTTGCAGTATAAGACATCTTGTTTCACTCCTTCCTTATTCCTTGGCGGTGTCAATGCCCCAAGCACTGAGCATGTCGCCAATCGTGCCACCGTCCTGATGCGAGTTCTGCTGGAACTTCTCCCATGCAAACATGGTGCGGTTCTTCTGCGCAGCGGCGGCGTCGAGCTTTGCGACTTCCTCACCGCACACGGCGTAGACGGACTTGGAAACCTCTGCTTCACCGGTCCACTTGCCGTCTTTCATGCAGTTGGTGTAAAGGCCGCTCTCGACGTCCTTGAGAATCGCGTCGATGGCGCTGTCCGCGACCTTCTCTGCGCGGTTCTGGTTGAACTTCGCCAGCGTCTGCTTGGCGGCTTCCTTTGCCGCGTTCAGTCGGCGCGCGCTCTCGAAAGCCTCCATGTCGGAAACCTTCTTATTGGAATCTTCCAGCTGCTTGCTGAGATTCTTCACGCTTTCCTCGGCTGCGTTGAGTCTGGTCTGCATCTCGCCGCTTACCGTGTCCGTGAACTCCATCGCGTCCATGCGAAGCTCCATATCCTCGCCGAACGCAATGGCCGTGTTCGCAGACAGGCTCACGAACTTCTCCGGCACAACGGTTTCCGCCGCGTTTTCCATGACGTAGCTCTTGAGAGCGCCATCCTTGGAAAGCAGTCCAACATATACCTTGCCGTCCTGCTCTCCGGCAGCCAGAACCTTGTAGCCTTCGAATCTTGCGGACAGTTCCGCAAGCTGTCTCTTGCTATAAGTGTTCAATTTCTTCACTCCTTTTCGAGTTGTTACCCCATCCTTGGGGGCGTTGTTCTCCGGGGACTTCTGCAAAGATGCCGCGCGCAGTTTCAATGTCTTAAATTCATCCTGCATCGCAGACAACCGGGCGATGTTGGCTCCCGGAATCGCCGGAGCAACGCCCTCTCCCAGAATCGTGACACCGATGCCGCTCCAGGACGTGAAAACTTCCGTATCTCCGTCCTTGTGCATTTCGTGAATCAAGGTCTCCACCGACACGCTCATGCGCCCTGTTCGCACAATCTTGTCGACAAGCTCCTTCGCGTAAAATGCAAACAGCTTTCCCTTCGCCACAACCCATGTATGACCATCCCTCTCCACAAGGGAAAAATCATTGATGTCATCCGACAGCGTTCCGACAATCCGCTCCGCTGTACCGTCCGTGTAGGAGTAGTATTTCTCCCGTGTCCTAGGGTCTACCTTCTCCGAGCTGTTATGCCCATCTCCGATTTTCCCCATTACGTAGGCAATCAGAATCGGTTGACCGACAAACGACCGATAATGGTCTTTGATGTTCCAGTATTCCCATCTGTTTTCGTTCAGCCCGTCTCGCATCATCGTGAGTTCCACGCCAAACTCATACTCATTGAGTTTTTGCAAAACCCTGATCTGACCAAAAGACTTGGAAGGCTTTGTTTTTGTAAGCGGCATCGTCACGCACCCTCTTCCTCAAAAAGATCCTCGATCCAGTTCTCAAAGCTCGTCGCGCCCATTTCATGCTCGGAATACATCTGCCACGCATACAAAAACTTTTCGTAGCTCGCGCTGTTTTCCATCTGCAAATTTTCAAATCCGCGCCCCAGTGGATATACGCCGTTTTCGTCGCATACCTTCACGCATTCATGCAGCGCGTTTTCAATCTTCTGCAGCGCGTCAATGATTTCCTCAAACACATCGTCCAGCGTCTCCGGTGCGCCCCGGTATTCCTCGGTCGCCGGATAAATCTGCAGGATGTGTCTTTGGTGAAGAAGATCACCAATCACATCAAACCGAACGGGCTGTTCATGCGCGAGCTTGTGAATCACGTCCGCCGTCTTTGGCATTCCAAACTCGATCAGTACCCATTCCTTGAGTGTGTCGAGCCTGCGAGCCGCGTCCTGATACGCGCCTGTCGCTTCCTTCGCCGCGTCCCGGATGCTGGCAAACGCGCCGCTTTCAAAATTAAACTTCTCTTTCAGTCGTGCCATTGCAGGCATCTCCTTTCCAAAAAGAAAAAGAGCCAAACAACACGCAATTTTTGCGTATTGTTTGACTCTCCTAGTCGTTCCGCACCGCCGTTTCGGTGCAGACATCTATCTTTAATTGTTATTTCTTCTCAACTGCCGCCTTGCGAAGCACCTTTACCGTGTCCTCAATGATGCGGTATCCGTCCTTCGTCCGCTGAATCCGAACGTCTTTATCTTCGTTCAGGGCGCGGTTGATGAGGAAAAGATCCTCTTTCCTTACATACTCAATCGTTTGTCTGTCCATACTGGTCAATCACGCCCTCCGATCCGTCCGATGTTACCGTTCCGTCTCCCTTTGGTCTGCCCTTCGGCTGCGGCGGGAGATTGGAAGTGTCCTGTTTCGCGCTATACGATGTCACAAGTGGAATCCGCTTGTCGAGCACACCGCTTTCATATACCGCGTCAGACAGGCAGATGTCATCCAGCATCGACCGGTCGAGAAGCGCGTTGTAAAGAATGGTGTCCGGTAAAATCCCGTGCTCCATGCCCTTCATCGCGCGTTCCATCGTCTTTTCGTCCTCTGCAAGATTTCCAAACATCCGGAACCGGAAGTCATACTTGAGGTTGAGGCTCTTGAGAATCGCGTTCATCATCCGCTCATAGTCGCGGTAAACGCATTCCATAAACTTGCTTTCAATCTGCAAGGAGATCTGCGCCGTTGCGGCTCTTGTATCGTCTCCCAGTGGGATAATAGCGCCCATGCCGGCCTGCGACATCGTATCGGAATAGCCCTGCTTCACAATATCCATGGCAGACGGCGCTTCGGACAGGCTCTCAAGCTTCATGTTCTCAACCGGAGCCAGATACAGTCCAATGCCGCTTGTGTTGTTGTCCTGCAGCATCTGATACCACAGTGCTTCAAAAAGAAGCCGTCCTGCGTTACTGAGCCGGTACTGGTCATCGTCTGTTGCGGTCTTTTCGTCCCGATACGGGATCTCACCGTGAAGAAGACTCACCAAAGGATTCTGAATCAGCTCCAACTGGATCTGCTCCATCTGCGCAAGCTGGATCATGTTGAGGAAAAGTCCTGCAAATGGAGATATCGCCGTCCGGCTCACATTGTCCGCTTCAAATGTAAAAACCTTTTCCGGCGGCAGATACACCCAGTAGTACCATCTTCCGTTCTGGTAGTAAACATCCGGCGTTCCCGCAATCTCTCCGCCTTGCTGAATCATTTGGAACTTCTGCATGTCAATGCGCTTCTGCGCAAAGACGACCGACTTTCCAACGTTCTTCGGCTTCTCTATGACCTGCGAAAAATCGTAAAGATACGGCGTAAAAAGATCCCCGAACTGTTCCGGCACACATCCCGGCTGTAAGAAGTACATCATGTTAAAGGCAACCGTGTACTTCGAAATATTGTTGAATCCCGTGATCTTCGTCCAGTCAGAAGGTAACTGCTGTAAAAATGCGTAGTCCACTTTGTTGTGGCTCTTGTCTACGCTGTAGCGCGGAACGTAGAAAACCTTTCCCTCCACGCCGACCTGCCCGACGATCTCATGCGCCGTTTCCTTCGTCCGGAACTCCTGCCGTAGCTTTTCAGTCAGCTTATATTCCCGCCAGAAGTCATCTTTTTTTATATCCTCTTCGGATACAAGGTTCGGCGCAATGTAGCTGTGATAGGTCAGAAGATTCTGATAGGTCTTTCGGATATGAAACAGCGGATACGCCGTGTATTCGAGAATGTGCGCCACCTGCCGCAGCGGCTGTTCGCTCTCATACGGCTTCGTCAGCATCTCCGCGACCTGATCTTTGGAATAGTCCGCAGGAAGCGACGAAATTCTCTTTACGCGCCGGTTCTGTATATAAGGGTTCGCCATGCCGTATCTGCCGGAGTTGATTCCCGCAAACGCAGACACAATGCTTGCCATCGGAAGTCCCTGATTCTCTGCCGCAAGCTTCCGGAACCGTCCGAAAATCTCAGGAAAAGACTCATACTGGACTTTGTTCAGTTCCGCTGTCGGTATTGCCATCTGTCTTTTCCCCCTCATTCCTGGAAAGCTTCTCGCGTTCTTCGGCGAGCGCCGCGCCGAGTGCGTCGATCATATCACTGAGGCGTTTCGCAACCGCAGGCTTTTCCTTTTCCAGCCTTTCCATCAGAAGATACCCGGCACATTCCATGATCCAGCCTTGGTCTTCTTTTGTTAGCCTGTAAAGGTGCTCCTGCGTCACTTCAACACTCCGTGCCGGCGCTTCTCCGTCTGTGTAGACCAGAATATATTCCGGAAGAATCCTGCTGAATTTCTGCTGTACGGCCTGCTCGACGTTCTCCGGCGTGACCGAAAGCGCGTAAAGCCTGAAAATCTTGTTCTCTGTCTCCTGCATCAGTACAAACGCCCTCCCCGGCGTGTCGTGACCATCCGGCCTGTTCCGTGCGGTGCGGCGGTCGCCGTTGCACTTTTTCCTCTGAACTTCTCAAGTTCTTCATCCCAGTCGCTTTTCTTTCTTGCCGCGCTGATAGCAAGCGCCCGTTCGAGCTTCTGTGCCAGCCGCAATCCATACTTGATTGCCGACCAGCTATCTCGCTGTATCGACTTCGAAATCCGTTTCTCGCTGATACCAGAGCCTGACGGTACGGCTTTCAGGTTTTGGATCTGCCCGGAAAGTTCTCTCGTCTTCTGATACGGTCGCGCGATCTGATAGTCCATATCATCGTCTTTGATTCTGTGCATGCGTTTGTAACTTTCAACGCCCTCTCTGGTGTTCATCGTCAGAAGCTGGACGTTGTGGTTGTCAAACTGGATCTGCGCGTACCGGATCATCTCCGCGTCCGGGTCAGTAACGCCCGTGCCGCCCGCCTTGATGGGGTAAATGACCGGAAGCGCCCCGTCGAGTTCCAGCGCCGTATATTCCGTGTGGTCTAACACGCAAAGCGGCGGAAGTCCGTCTCCGAGATCCTTCATCAAGTCCTCAATAACCGCCTTGCCGTACTGCCATCCGTCGATTGCGATATACGTCGTATTTCCGCCGTCAAAGCAGAACCGATACCATACGTCTTTCAGCCGCCGCGCCTGCTTCATCGCGTTGTCGGGTGGCGGCCAGTCGTCGAGCCATACGAGCTGCTTTAAGTACCTGTCGCGCTTTAGAAAGTCCGTCTGCTTCGTGAGCTTCCACACGCCGCACGCGCACTTTGCGTTCTTCTTCGCGTCCTCATACGATACGTCGTAGCAGACGATGTAAATAACGTCCTTCGGGTCTGTCCTGCATCCCGGATATTTGCAGATGTGCTGCCGCTCCATCGTTTGCAGGCAACAGCTTTCCGAAAGCGTTTCATCCGAGATGATCGGGTATTCGTCCGCACCGGTGTAGCGCGACTCCATCTCGCGCATCCACTTTTCAGGAGAAAGCTTGCTTCTGAGCTTCATCGCCCAGGAATACGGGCGCATCTGCTGCAGAATTACACATTGATACGGAACGTCCATCTGGAAGCTGTTCTCGCCGTTCCGCATCCCTTTCCGAACTTCGCAGCGAACCATATACGCATGATTCTGCTTCCTTCCAGCACTTGTGATGGAGTGGTTCTTGTATGCGACAAAGTTTCCGTCTTTCTCTCCGTTGACATTGTGCGTCAGACGAACCGCAGGGAGGGCAACCGTCGTATATTCGTTAAAATCAAACGGTGGATTTTCTTCCTGCGCAAACTCTTCTGCGATAACCGCGTGAAGGTTATCGCCACGCTTCGCACCGATGTAGAAAGACGAACCGTAGTCCGTTGTTATCTTAAAGTCATCCTTGCTTTCTGCCGCAACTCGCCAATGCTTTGTAATGCACGGATAGCTTTTTGAAAGGTCGGAATGTGTTTTTGCGCCAATATCGGCAAGCTGCCGCAGCGCAGGTCCTGTGTAAAGAACGCGCGTACCGGGCCAAACAACGCCGTTGATTTCCTCGCCAAGCATTTCCGAATAGGTCTTGCTCAGTCCTCGCGTACCGGTTATCGCAACATCCTGATACCGCGCGTTCGCCCTCATCATGACTCTTTGTACAATTTCGAGCGTCTTATATTCTGCATCATCCGCCCGAAGCACGTCTGCCAATATATCTGGGAAAAATCTGCCTACCCAAATCAGCAGACACCAAAAGTCGTTTTCAAAACTGCTGTAATCGCGTTGTTCAACTTCTCGCTTTGAAATCCACCCAACGCCCTATTTCAGCTAACCAGGCGCCCAAGCCTTACCAGCCCTTCTCGCCATAGTTTTGCATCACCCCTCAATGTACCTCCAACTGCATCCTGCTATTTTCTTTCCGGTCTTGCAGGATTTCAAAACACTTGTTCTGCTAATTCCTGTCATGCGCTCTGCTTCCCGCGCGCTCTTGAATGTTTCTCCTGTCTGCATATTCATGATACGTTTTACCCGTTTTTGGAACGAGAGCGTTTTGTCTGCCTCATAATTTTCAAGGAAAGCCCATCTATATCCGGCTGCTGTGTAGCAATTTTGCTTGTGTTGGCAAACCTTGCGAATTGTCATGTTTGAAATTCCATATTTCTTTGCTGCTTCTCCGCAGGAAGAATATATTTCTCCGGTATCCATATTGATTATCGGCTTATTCTCCGGTGCGGTTTTTCTTGACTCGTCTATAACAAAGGAATCCTTGTTTTCAAGGAAACACCAATGCTTTCTCGCAGCCTGTGCATATTCTCCAATACACGCAGACTTCAAAATGTCTCGTTTAATCCCGGTCTTTCGTGCCGCCTCATGCAAGGATTCAAAAACTTCTCCGGTTTCAACGCAGTATATTGCTTTGTGCTGTTCTCCGTGAAGTATGTTGTAACCATGGAGCGGATTTGTTGCATCAAGCACACGAATGTATTCCCGTTCGATTTCGTATGCTTCCTTCTGCGTCAGGTTTTCCGCAAGAATCTCATGCTTTATATTTTCCCAGCCATATTTTTCACACGCCAATGTGAACTCTGGATTCGCCTTATAAAGCCTGCCGTTTCCCCACCTTGCCTCCGGTTCCTGCTGCGTCTGACCTACGTAAACCTTTCCGTCCGGAGTGGTGTGCTTGTAAACACAGTAATCCCTTTTTCCCATAACAAAATTCTCCTACACAGATTTTTGTTAAAGCTGGTAATCTCGCCGTGTAGGAGCGAGAAAAGGTAGCTACCCTCTGTCCCAGCCAACAAACGCTTTAATTTCCTTTTACGGGTGGCATTTTTACATACCCGAATCCTTCGTATGCGTCTTTTTCCATTTCGTTTGCTTCCTCTGCAAACTCATGGAGATCGTCCTTGATTCTCACGTCATCTGGAAGCGTTGACAACTCAGGAAGTGAATCGTTTATACGCGAGGTATTGATAATTGCAAGCAGCATCTGTTCTGCCGCATCTTTCGTGTAAGAATATTTCGGTCGTCGATGGAATAGCAGTTCAAACGCCTTATCAGGGTCAACCGGCTTCCCGTTTTTCATTAACCCCGCCTTCTCAAGCCGGTCGGTAATTCCATCGATCCGGATTTCTTCTACGGGCTTTGCGTCGCGTTTTCTCAGATTGTCGCTTGCAAGGTTCTCCTGAATGATCGCAGACAGCTTCTTTGCCGCGTCGAACTTTCCCGCCGCCGAAGCGTCGTTCATCTGTTTTGTCCACCTTGCAACGTTCCGCAGAATCAGCTCCTGCTTCGCGCTCACTGCATCCTCTCCGCCGAGGTCAGTTACGAGAATCGTGTAAATCCGGTCAAACTCCGCGTAATCCTCGTTCGTGTACGGGCGCGATTCATTGCCGACGCCCCAGTCCTTCCTTTGCCGGACTGTTCCCGCCTTTGCGCTCTGCGCGTTCTTTTCCGCGTAGACCGCCTTTGTGAACTCCCCGTCTTTCAGTCCCTCTCCGAAGATCTTTGTGATGTCCGTCAGCCCGTCGAGGAATCCAAGCGGCTGCCCTGCCTTGTTGACATCCCGCTTTTTGAGATGCAGGTTGTCGATATACGAAAGCCATCTGTCGCGGCTTTCGTCACGCGGTACGCAGTCTCTTGCGAACGGAACGTCATACTTGACGCAGCAATAAAAATACGCAAGACTTTCCGATGTTTTCTTCGCAAGCTCGTTGTAATACTCCTGCTGTTCAAACTCGTTGTTATCCTGCGCCATTTGTACCTCCTGACAAATAAAAAAAGCCGTTCCGGTAGTCCTCCCATACGGGAAAACACCGAAACGGCGTGTGGTCATAGTATTCCTTTTTACCGGATTATACCACACTTCTTATGAAATTGCAATACTTATTTCAGATCTTCTAATTTGTACCAATCCGGAATCGCAATGATTTCGTTTCCACGGACAACTACGCGCCCTGCTTCAATCCTGCAAATTCCATCTTTTTCATGTGTATCATTTTTCAACACCTCAGTTTCTACCACGATACCGTATGTCCCGTCCCCGTTGTAGCACTGAGAAATAAGCCTGAATTTTGAACCTTTGAAAATTTCGGCGAAGTCTACCCCCGGATCTGGAATTTTATATTCAGTACCCGTCATCTTCGCTCACATTCCGCTTGTGTAATTCGGCAATCACATCGCCTTCACCGATTCCGAGCCTTGTGAGTAGCTCTTTAATGGCTTGCACTGCACTGAGCAGTTCATAAGAGCTATTGCAAGTAAGCGCAAGTAGAGTATTCGCTGCTTCTTTCACCAGTTGTTCCTTCGTTACGGTCATGTTATGTTTCACCCTCCATCAGTTTTTCTGTCGGCAGTTCAACATTCTCAATCGCTGCACGGACTTCCAGCATATCGGCATACTGCTTCATCGCAAGGAGCTGCTTTTCAAGAAGAATAATCGGACACGTCGGCTCGAAATCAAGTGTTCCGCTATAGTGCCTTTGGAGCATCCGATCCAGCTTTGCAATCCGAATCCTTGTCTGCGCCCACTCCGCAATGAACCTGTCCCTGTAATCCTTGCTTTGCATCAGAGGAATCGTCGCGTCCAAACCAAAAATGTCCACTCTTGGATTTCCAACCTTCTCTCCGTTGATATAGAGTCCTGCATCGCCATCCGAAACGTATTTCATTCTCCCGTTTCCTCCTTGTACTCTTTAACGGTCATATTCATCTACCTCCTCAGTAGTCATGCGGTTCATCCAGAATCTCGCAGGCAACGACTTTCCCGTCGGCAAACTCAAGTCCGGCGTTGCATCTCCATGCTACGACTTCCGCTCCGTACTCATGGATTGCCTTCAAAAGTCCGATCACCTCGCCATTGTGCGTAAGCGGAACCGCATCGCTCGGCGTGAACTCCTGATTTTCTGGCCATTCCATTTTCATGTTCTTACCACCTAGCAGTATTCGTCCATGTCATCTTCGTCGTCCTCCGTCTCTTCCATCTCGTAGCAGTCCTTCAAATTGCGGTTTCGCCTGCAACAAGAGCATTTCTGCGGCCGCACCCATTTCCACTTGCATCCATTACATTCTCCGACAAAAGGAATTGTATCCATCGGTACAAAGTGGTGTGGTTTCATCTGAATGAGGTCACGAGACAGTTCCAGAAGCACCATTTTCCTGTATATTCCCATCATGGCGTCATCGGCTGATTCTCTTCTATCTGTCAGAAAATTGAGAAAATCGATCATGTTTACATAGTCAGCCATAGCGTGTCACCTGCTTAACGCAATCGTTATCAGCCGTAGCGATCTCAACATTCATTTGGTCAAGAACCATTTGAACCTCATCGATGAGAAACTTCTTGTGTTTTCCCATATTCTCGTCCGAAAGAATGCGGATAAAGCATAGTGTTGAGATGGGGTTTTGGATCTTCTTTCCCATTTTCTTAGCAATATCTTGAATGTACCTCGCCATTTTGAGCGTCGGTGCCACAATGATTGCTCCTGTTTCTGCGGATTTTTCGATGAGCATGTTTGTTTTCCCGCTTTGCCGTTCACCTGCATATATTTTAGTCATCTGCTGTCACCTCAATCACTCCGTTCCGCATAGAAAGCCGTATTTTATCCCCGCACTGCTCGCATACGATCTCAATTTCCGCTTTTTCCGCCCGATAAACAACGCGCCGCCTTCTCATCTGCACAACAAACGCCCCATCCCGGCATTCTCCGACAATATGCCCCTTCGGGCAGCGAACCAGCCCCGTCACGTCTATCCCTCCGAAATGCCGGCATCTTTTTGCCGCTTATCAGGCGTTCCCACACGGCGTTCTTCCGCCTCTTTGAGCGCCTGATACACCATCACATAAACATCTATCGAATATGTGTCTGCTTTCACGGGAATCAAGGGTGCAATATAATGCCAGCAGTCCATGTATGTGATTTCACCCATCATTCCACCTCCTGCAACCAATAGTCAAGGCGACAAACACCGCAATTTGTTGTCTTGCACAAATTTTTGATCGTGTTGTCTACATCACATGGGCGAACACACAAAGCACCACCAGTCATTACAATCGCATTCGGAAACATCTTCAAAAACTCGCTTTGGCGTGTCTTGACTGGATGCTCTTTTGCCCATTTCTCAAGTTCATCTACATATGCACCAAAGTCATTTCCACAGAGTTGAATATAGTTTGCATAATCGTGCGGGTTGCTTTTATATCTCCTTTCTGCGGTCTTCAAAAATTCAACTGCGTCCATCGTTTTCCCTCCGTTCTCTTTCCGCTTTCCATTCCAAAAATTCCCGCTTGTGTATCCAGAACTCATAGATCAGGTGTTCGACCTTCCGTATAGCCGCGAACGTGCTGAGAAATTCTGTCCACACTTGACACACAATCCATCCGATTCCACCGAGTAGGGCAGCAGCAATCAGGCACCCTCCCATAAGCATGAACCAGTACCCGATCGACGCAGCAATTTCAGCCATCCGCTTCATCTCCTTTTCCCTTCGGCATTTCTGCCCAGGCAAGCACATCTTCCCAATCGCCGCGACCTTCGAGATATGTTCCTCCATCAATGCAACAAACGTCCACTTCTACTCCATATTTGGTTTTAACGAGGATTTCCTGCCCATCTTCCGGCATGGTGCACTCAAACACAAAACAGAGGTCATCGCCCCATATGCGTTTATAGTCCTGGTTTTCTTCTTCCGTAGGCGGTCTGGTCGTCACCTCGTGCCATACGATTTTCTCAATGTAGTCCATTACATTTCCTCCACATAGCACCAGCTTTGTGGCGCACGGCGAAGATATATCCGCCCATCCGTTTTGCAGTCCGTTTCGTCGCCGTCTCCACAAACATTTTCGCATTCCCAGCAGTTTGTGCTAAGTTCTGACTGTTCCGGGCAAGCTTTCCAAAACTCGCTCAGTTCGCGCGGCTTGTCATAGATCACCAAATCAGAGATATGCCATCCAAAAAGACACGCCGAGTGCCCTTTGTATTCGTAGTCCGTCATTTCTGCCAGCGTCATACAGGCATCTTTCGCAATCGCAACGTTTTGGGCATCGTTTGCGCGGTAATCCGTCGTAAATTCTTCCATCGTTCTGCAAACAAATTCGCCGATAATTTTGCCGGAATATTCAGTTTCACTGTGGCTTTCAAGTGTTTCTTTGCAACTTTTCCCTCGTTTTACGCACAAATTTCCGCTTACGTTGGATTTCATCAGCAAATTTTGCCTCGTGCAATAAATGTACACTTTAAACGGCACGTCAAGCTTCGGGAAATTCCTGCGCACCTCAATCGTCTTTTTGCCAGACGCGATTTTCTCGCACCACTTCGGGCGGATGCTAATTAAAACTGCTTTACTCATGCTCCACTTCCTCACATTCCCCGTACCGGACGCATACCCGGTGTCCGTTCACGGTCACAACATATCCCGGAATCTTCTGGTTTTCGTACTTTTCAGCCGGATAGATCCTTCCTATATCCGGTCTGTAATCCTCATACACGTCCAGAATCTGCGTAACTCTGATGAAAACGTTCTTGTGCGGGATTCCCAGAGGCTCTTTCGCTCTTGTCAGCGGCAGAAATTTCCCGCTTCTCATAGCCGCCCGATAACACGCCCGATTGCAGAAGTTTGCATTCCGCGCGTGTGAGCCGTTCCGGATAAATTCCCTTCCGCAGTTGTCACAGACAAGTATTCTGTCCGTCGTCCCGCTTCTTTCTGTACCAGAGCCGTTCGTTGTATGCTCCATATCGTTTCTCCCAACTCAGAAGATCCTCTTTCGTGAGGTTTTTTGCAATGTTCTCCCACATGCCGCACGACTGCATTTCCGGGCAAAATCCACGGTAGCAGCAATTAGGGACCAGCACGTCCGATAGCTCCGGCTCGATTGCACGCAGAGCGCGTTTAAAGTCCTCCGCATACTCTCGCGTCTCTGGCGCGGCTGTATGGCACAAACGCTTCCGCATGGTATCAATCAGTGCCTGTGCGTTTGCGTCGCCCGTGAAGTCAACCGGCGCGTCCTGCGGCAGCTTGTCCCGGTCAATGCCCGTCCGATCTGTGCGCTGCGTCTTGACGAAGCACTCCCACTTGTGCCGTACCCAGTGCGTTGCGACCCAACTCTTGATGTTGTGCCACTTCCACTTGACCGAAATATCCCGAATCGGACTGTGCTCCGAAATCAGGATCTTCCGCTTGAACTCCGTACTGGGTTCGTGCCCGAGCGGCGGCTTTCCGACCGTTGCGCGGCAATCCGATACGACTTCTTCCCAGTCACCCTTGATTTTTACAATCTGCGTCTTCATGCGTTTCATTCTCCTAAATTATTTCTTTTATACGCAGCTAAGATATATTCTTCTCTTAAATTCCAAGCTTCTTCCTGTTGCGATACACGGTAGCCCTATCCACGCCCAGCTCCTGGCATATCTCCGCGTTCGGTCTTTTAAGCGTCAGCATCTCTTTGAGCCGGTCAAGGTCGATCTTCTTCCGTGTGTCCGGTTTTCCTCCGGACAGGCAGTTGCAGCATTCCGTGTTTGCATACGGGCAGTGATTGAGGCAGAAGTCAATCTCTTCTTGCGTATCCGTCGTATGTTTTTCCGTCGCCGCGTCCTCCCTGTAAATGCTTCTCCAAGGCACAACGGCTGTAATGACCATGCTCTGAATCGTTCGTTCCACGTTCAAACCTCCGTTATCTTAATTCCATGCACCCAGAGCATGAGCTTTCGTTTTAACACAAACTTTGCATATGGGGCAGACGACGGATTTCTGTATCCTTTTGAGTCTTCAACAACGAATTCTCCGTCCTTTTTGTAAACGAAGTCCGCTACATACGTTACGCCGCGCTCCAAAAGAATTTTTTTATCCTGCAGCTTCTGTCCGCGTTTTCCGTATCGCTCTTCTGTCTTATACTGGGCAGGTATCAGAACGTACTCCTTTTGCCGTTCTAGTTCGCAGATCAATCCTTGATTCTGCATCATCAGAAGTTCATCATATCTGTCAGCTTCGCGTTTGCTGTCAAACACGATTCCGTTACGTTCTACTTTCTGATTGCGCATTTTGGGAGTTTTTTTCTTTTTATCTGTGTCCTTTTTCTGTTCTTTCAATTCTTTCTGGCTCCTTTTTGCCATCTGCTGCAAAATCTTCTGTTCTGCCTGTTTCCTATAAGGCTCCGGCAAGTCACACAGACTGATACCTGTCCACATTTTGCTCCCCTCAGATACTCAAATCGCAATCCATTGATTCTCCGGCTTCTTCGTCCGCTTCCTCCGGTTCTTCCTCTCCCTGCATCTGCTGGCACAGATCCCAGAACGCACCGACGAATGCCCGGTTGAACGCTCTTGTAAAATCTGCTTTTTCCTTGAAGTATCCCTGCTCCATCGTGCTGGCAAGCGCGTCTGCCATCGCGTCAGAAACTGCCTCCCGGAATCCGTCTTTCAGAATTTCGATGTAGTCGATGCGCAGCTCGTCCCACGTTTTGCTTTCCCCGTTTTTGTTCGTGTATGCCTTGCTGGACCATCTCCCGGCGATCAGGACGTAATCTCCCTTTTTTACCCGCTGCGCGATATTGGTCTGTTGGCATTCCCCGACGGATATGACGTTCATAAATCGCTTGTCCTCGTAGCAAACGCCGAATGTCACCTTCGGTTTTGGCGGAGATGTCTCGGAGCCTTTGGTATATTCCAGTTTCATGTCTCTGGACGCCTTGCCCCAAATCACCATCGTCTCGCAAACCTCGCGCTTCGGGTCTTTCGGGTCTTTTACAATCTTGCTTGTGATCGGCCTCATACGCCGTCAACTCCGAAAAACGAATCTTCGCCGTCGTCGGTAAGTACGTTCATTTCAGCGACATTCGCTTTTTTCCCCTGCTTCTTTGTGGGCACTGCCGGCGATTCTTCCCTCGCTTCCTCGCGCTTTTTGAGTTCTTCCTCAACCTCGTTCGCGCTGTCAAAGAAATCATCGTCCTGCGCGGATGCAGAGAGCTTCGGCGTGTCAATGACTTCCCCAGTTGCTCTGTCAACGTCTACGACCGGCAGATCCGGAATCACGCCTTTGTCATCGTCCACGGAAATAATGCTTCTGACCTCGTTTGCAAGCGGGGCATAGCCGCTGTTGAGAATCCGTCGAAGAACCGTTTTCTTAAACATCGCATCCTGACCGCCAGATACGTCGTACCATGGAGAAGACTTTTTAAGCTTTGCCGTCTCCTTTTCGTCCAACTCTCCCGCCATGAACTTGTTGTAGGTTTCAAGGGAGAACGCCGGCGAATAGTGGTCTGCGTGCTTTAAAAGCGCGTCTACGCTCATGTACTCCGCACGGAAATATCCGTCCTTCAGCTCGAAATAGGCGTAGTAGCCGATGATCGGATGATGCTCTCGTTCCTCGTCCGTCTCGTATGTGGAGAAGTCAACGGTAACTCTTCCGGTTCGTCTGTCTCTTCCCTTGTACTCGCCCTCGCGGACTTCCTTGCAATCGATGTCCTCATAGAATCCGGTACTCATGGCAAGCTGGATCATGCCCTTGTACTGCAAGATAAACGTTGCCACGCTGCCATACGGCACAACGCCGTAGCCATGTCCAAGAATCAGCCCGTAGCCTTCTCCGCGAAGAGCCGCCGCTACAATGCTCTGCGGTTCGCATTCTTTCAGTTTTTCCGACGAGTTCACAACGGAAATCAGCGTTGCCGTGAATCTCGCCGCCGCTCTCGGGTCGGAGACGGATTTTGCAATCATCTTCTGCATGGAGTCAGAAGTGATGACCTGTGAAAAGCTCATTTTCTTTGCCTGCGGTGCAAGCCGGTTATTTGCGTTCATGCGTGTTTCCTCCCTCAATCGTCATATCTCGGAACCCTGGTCACGCGGATTCCGTTCTCTTTCAGCCAGTCCCGAAGTGCGATTTTCTGTTTCTGCGTCACATAGACGCGGAAGTCGAGAATCTGAACCGGTTCTTCTTCCGGCTGCTCTGCCGGCTCCTGCGTCGGTTCTTCTGCCTGTTCTGCCATCTCATCCGCCTCACGCGCCTGCTTCGCCGCGATAGCCGCTTCTGCGTGTCTGCGTTCCGCTTCTTCCCGTTCTGCCGTTCTTGCCTTTTCTGCGGCTTCCTGCTCGGCTCTGCGGCGTTCTCTCTCCTGCTTCATGCGCCGCAGTTCATTGCCGCGCTGAATCGCGCCGGATACATTCAGCGTCTTGCGGTATTCCAGAAGCATCTCGTCTGCAAACTCCGCGTCAAATCCGGAAATGCTCTCGACGTCCGCGTTGACGGCGTTTACTTTCTCCGTGATTTCCTTCTGTGCTTCATCCATCGAGAACGTCACGTTCATCCATCTCGGGTTCTCGATCCGCTCAAACGTCAGCCATGCCGGCGCGTTCTGCGTCTGATAAAACGCAAGCAGATCATTTCGTTTCTGCGCCTTGCGCTGTTCCTCGAATTTCTTGAGCTGGTCGTCGATATTCTTGGACGCCTCGTCGCACATACCGGACAGTTCTTTCATGTTCGCCTCGAAAGCGTTGTACGGCTCTAAGTACCGTTTCTTGACCGCAATGCGCTGTTCGGAAATCGCGCTGGAAATCTTGCGGATTTTCGCCTTATCGGACTTTGCTGCTGCAATTCCGTCCTCCGTGACCACCATGTTCCGGTATGCCGTCAGATTCTCACCTAGCCACGCCTTGACTTCCTCAAAGTTAAAATCAAGGCTCTGTGGAACCGCCTTGTCGAGATCGGTTATCATGCGGATCTCAGTTGTTTCCATCAGTTTCGACCTCCTCGTCGTATTCCGTAATGCGCTTGAGCGGGAAATAATCCGGATTGATGTCTCGCTCCGGCACGTTCACCGCCGTAACGATCGCGCGGTTCTTTCCACCAGCGCCAGCCGGAACGACCACCTTGTCCATCACTTTCAGCGGCAGATCCGTTTCGTAGGTGTACTCGCTTCCCACGTATCCCATCGCACTTCTTCTGAAAAACTTTACTTTTACAAACATGCTTTCCCCTCCAAATTAAAGCCTCAATGTCATAGGCGGCATCTGCTTTCGGCCTATGTATCCCATGAACTTTTCTTCCTCGCCAATCAGCCACGCAATGTCATCCTCGCAGTCCTCACGTCGGAACTCATATTCCCGGTAGATTCTGTCCCCGGAGTAGAGCATCAGCCACGCGGCAAGAATCACGAAGTTGTATCCCGTCGCCGCCATCTGGTGGCAGACCTGACAGTAATACGCCGGCGGTATCTGGTTCTTCCATTCTGCGAACTTTGCCGCGTTCGCCGGTGCTGATGTCTTAATTTCCAGAATGCCGCGCTCCCGGTTTTCTTTCAGAAGTTCTCCGTCCAGCGTTGCAAATAGCCACGGTCGTTCCTCCTGATGCAAAATGTCGAACTCGTGATAATCCACCGTGAGTTCCGGATGCTGCGCCGCGAAGATCTCCCGAACTGCCTGCTCTAATCTGTGTCCTCTTTCCGTTTCCGGATTTCCGGAAAGGTCCTTCGGTTTTTTCTGCCCCGTTTTGATCTTCCAAAGTTCAACCGGTGACATCCATGGAGAAATGGCGCATACAGCTGCCGCTTCGCTCGCCCCGATACCGATTCTCTGCCGGCCTTCCAGCCAGCTTTCCCGGTCGTGAAATTCTTCTCGCACCAGCGTCATACCGTAATCGCCCCTCTCATATCCTCAACCGGAATGTGCGCCCGCAGGCAGATCGTCCGGATTTCTCCAAGCGTAAACTCCTGCGGATTGTTCAGCTTCTTCCTTGCCGTTGGCGCAGAGCATCCGATCATTTCCGCAATCTTCGGCGGCGTTGCATATCCGCGAATCAATTTGGAAACCTTGTCGAACTCGGTTTTCTTTTTGATGTACGGCATGCCATCATCCCTTTCCCCGGCTACGTTCTCTTCCCGTATCTTCCAGAGAAGATGTTGAGCAGCCAAAGTACGACGAGATCTTATCCAGCATGAAAGGATGCGGGTCGTTTCCGTCCAGCCAATTTCGCACGGACGTCTGCGAGCACCCGATGTCTTTTGCGAGCTTGTATGCCGTAACCCCCTTGATTTCCATTAAGTCCTTCAATTTTCTCGAAATGTTCACAATTTCACCCCTTAAACAGCTTGACAAGCGCAAAGTGGAGTAGTAAAATTTTAACGTACAGTATTGAATTTTATTCATCCATTTCGGGCGTATTTTTCGTTGTTTACGCCTATGCTTTGCGTTGCTCATGCTCCATATCTTACACCAATTATGGCGTATTTGCAACAGTTCTGATGTAATTCTTGTAACCGAAATTGGAGGCATCTTTTTATGGAATTTGCACAAAAATTAGATCAACTTATGAAGGAACGGAAACTATCTGCTTACAAAGTCGCAAACGACATCCATTGTTCTCAGACAACCGTCCGAAACTGGCTTTCCGGTCTTTCCATGCCGCAGCCGCGAACCGTCCTGCTTCTTTGTGATTATTTCGGTGTCTCAGAGGACGAACTCATGTGCCGCCCGAAAAATGCGCAAAAAAATAACCCCGGCACTGTTTCCAATGCCGGGGCAATCGACGATCCGGAGCTGATTGAGCTTTACCTGCAGCTCAATGATCTCGGTCGTCAGCGTATAAAGGATTTTGCAAGAGGTCTTTTAGCTTCTTCCGAAGACTAACTTTCTGGCTTTGCGTCATCTTCTTCAAAATCTCTGCAAACTCCTGGTCAACTTCTTTTCGCATTACCGGATTTCCCACTTTTTCATCCCTCCTATGTTTTCGTGTTCCGCTGTGTTTCGTAGCTCATTTATCTTAGAACTTATGTTCGATAAATTCAATTCCAAATCTTTCACAAATTTTCCATTCATTTTTCTACGCTGTTCCAATCCAATCATGACTTGTTATTGGACACAGCGCTTGTGAAACGGTTCTGCCGCCTGTGCCAGAGACGGCAGAACCCATAGCAGAAGCACCCTTATACTGCCCATCTGCTACGATTCCATCGTAGCAGAATCTTTTCGAGCAGTCCACTTTCCAGTTTGCGAATCTCTCCCCTGTTTTGCGAAATGCCTATCTCAAATCGCATTTTTCAAACCTGAATCGAAAATTTTTCTATGGAGGCGTATCATGCAGACATCAACGGAAAAACTATCGCCATATTTTGAAGCCTATTGTGGGCGCATCAAGCAGAGAAGACTTGAACTCGGTCTTACCGTAAATGAACTTTCCGAACGTTCCGGCGTTCCTTACTCCAACACCAGCCGTGTCAATTCCGGTTCTCAGTCAAACCCACTTCTTTTCAACGCCGCAGCCTTTGCCGACACAATGGGCATGTCCCTGAACGAGCTGATGGGGCTTTCTCCTGACGCAGAAGATTCCTCTGTTCTTCAAGAATCCATCCACAGCCTTGAGCTTTCCTCTGCGAAGAAGGACGCAGAGTTGAACCGACTTCGCGGTGATCTTCATCTTGCGCAGGACGAAGCCGCGCATCAGAAAGAAAAGTCTGATCTTCTTTATCAGCAGCTGTCCATCAAAACCCCGGTCATCTATGTCCTGATCGCGCTATGCGCTGTTCTTTCCTTTTTGCTCGTCGTTTACCTGATTATTGACTTCAATATCCGGAACGCCGGCTTGATCCAGTTCGGAAACCTAGGCTTTTTTGCATGGATCTTCGTTTTGCTTCTGATCCTATCTGCTATAACTGTCACGGTTATCGTTGCCAGAGTTCTTATCCGCTATCGAAAATCAACACCAAAGCCATAGGCTTTTTCTGCGCACATACTCAAATTTTCAGGAGGAAAATTATGAAATCACCAACTGAGCGCGATCAGGCTGTTCTTGAAGCGCTCGACGAAAACATTAAGCTTGCCCCGCAGTTCGGTATATGCTCTGAGCAGTTCTATGTTTTAAAGCAGGAATTTCTTCGTATTATGCAAGAGCGGGACGCCGCGCTCTGTGCGTTGGAGGAGCTTCAAAATGGAATGTAAGTTTTGTGGCAGAACTGTCCCGGAGAACTCCATCTTCTGCAACTGGTGTGGGGCAAAGCTTCTCAAAGAGCGAAAGAAGAAAGACGAAATCAAAGTTCCAGCCCCAAGGAAGCTTTCAAGCGGCAGCTGGCGGATTTATCTGGACGCAGAGAAGCAAAGTATCACCGAAAAAACAAAAGACCTTTGCATATCAAAAGCAAAGGCCATACGCGCTGGATTTATTGAATCAAAGAAGAGCTTGCCAAAGATAACCTGCCGGCAAGCCATCTCAAAGATGATGGAGGAAAAGAAAGGAATTGTCTCCCCATCTACATTACGGGAATACGGAACGGTTCAGCGCAACGCATTTAAAGAATACATGGACTGCGATCTTTCAAAGCCTATCGACTGGCAGATGGCGATCAGTCGTGAGACATCCATTGTCGCGCCAAAGACAGTTTGCAACCGCTGGACAGTTGTTTCAACTGCAATGCGTTTTGTCGGCGTAGACCCACCCAATGTCCAGCTTCCGAAGTTCAAAAAAGGCGGTCAGCCATACTTGGACTATGAGCAGATTCCACTATTCATCAAAGCAATCAAAGGCAAGCCGTGCGAACTTCCTGCGCTTCTTGGTCTGCATTCTCTTCGCCGCTCAGAAATCATAGACTTAGATCGAAGCGACATCATTATATCTCCAAGTGGAAAAATCAGCTACATTCGCGTATCCGGAGCAACCGTATACGACGAAAACAACCATCTTGTTCACAAGGAAACAAACAAGACGCAGACCTCAACCAGGAGCGTTCCTATTATCATTCCGAGGCTTCTTGAGATCATCCCAAAGGAACGGACTAAACTTGTTACCTGCAACCCAAATACGATATGGAGCCAGATAAACCGTGTCTGTCAAGAAAATGATCTTCCCAAAGTTGGCGTGCATGGTCTGCGCAGGTCTTTTGCTTCCCTCGCCTATCATCTCGGCTGGACTGAGCAGCGGACTATGGAGATTGGCGGATGGGATGATGTGAATATCGTTCACGATTACTACATCCAAGAATCTCAAAAGGAACGAGACATTCATTCTATGGAAATGGAGCGGTTCTATGAGGGAATATACAACGTGGATGCCGAATAAGGCTCTGAAAATCCGTGCCGATTTTCGTGCCGATTTTCGTGCAAAAAACGCTTTCTAAAGAGAAAATTTCTTTACGAAAAAGAAAATATATTTTCTGCTCAAAAACCCCTGAAACCATTGATAATACAAGAAAAACCCGCAATCTCAACGGATTGCGGGTTTCCTTTTTCTGGTGCGCGAGGCGGGACTTGAACCTTCACATAAAAACGCAAATCCATTGAAAACACTAGCATTTTTCATACGTGTCGATTTTCGTGCCGATTTATAATATCGCTGGAAGCACAACGTCATACTCCATCAGTGCGTCTTTCCGCATATCGTCGTAGCTTTCAAACACATGCTCCTGCAGTAGCTGTGAAACAAATTCTCTATATGCTTCACGGCGCAGTTTTTTCCCTGCAATATAGTAATACGGTTCCTTCGGAATATCAAGGAAGCTTTCAAAAAACGCTGTCACACGTTCGGCGTAGTCCATCTCAAGCTCCCTTCGCAATCAGCGCGTCCCGCTCGTCCATAACCCGTTGAAACTCAGAAAGCAGCGCCACAAACACGTCGCAGCATACCCCATACCTCGGTGCTTCCTTGATGTTCCGTTCCAGCGCCTCCAACACAATTTCGTCTCGCTGCTTCGATTCTTCCATTCATCTTCCCCCTTGCATTGCCTGAATCAAACTCCACTCTCCGCGTGGAATCTCTTTGAATGTTGTTCCCTGTCCGCCGGCTACCTGCCGGGCGTCTATCCTTTCTTTAAACGGCACCTTATCTCCGAGTTCAATCTGATCTACAAGTGCAAGATCTTTTCCTGTATACGTTCCATGCGTTCCAATCGCTTTAACAAATAACCTCCGGAGCCTTGAAAACTCTTCCGGGGTCATCTTTTGAACGCTCATCGCCCAGTGCTCCCAAATCCGTTGTTTCCACGCTCGGTTTCATCGAGTTTTTCCACCTGTACAAACTCTGCATGGTGGTACGGAACCAAGATCATCTGTGCGATCTTATCACCCTTAAAAACCTGATAATTTTTGCTGCTCGTGTTGACCAGCGTGACCATGATCTCTCCCGTGTAGGAGCAGTCGACCGTCCCGGAGCAGATAATGCCATGCTTGCGCAGAAGCCCACTCTTTGCGCGAATCGCTCCAAAATATCCGGATGGAATCGCCATATGAACGCCCGTTTTGAATGTTTCCCTTCCATGTGCCGGGATCATATTCATTTCCATGGAGATTAAATCCATGCCGGCATCATCCTCGTGCGCATATGCAGGCATTGTTGCGCCTTCTTCAAGAACGATCTTGATTCTACCGTCCTCAACCTTTGCTCCCTTTAAAATCCGAGATACAACTGCGTCTCTTAAATCGCAGTAATCCTCGTCTTTCTGCATCAGTGCGCCGCACTGGAAGCCATTCCAGTAATCCGAGGATTTCCCGGAACCATTTCCTTTCTCTGCTACCATCTTGTTTGCCATCTCAATTACGTTCATTTCCTAGTTCCTCCGGATTTATAATCGAATTTTGCAATGTATGGATTCCGTTCTGCAAACGGTGAAAAGTTTTTTCCGTATGCTTTTTTCAGAATCCTGTCCACCTGCTCCTGCATATAGTCTGCTTCTTCGCTTTTTGTCCACGCATCTCCCAGCTCGTCGTCAAGCTGCATCACGCGCCGTGCAAGTCTTTCCAGCCGGACTTCTCCGAACCCTTCTTCGTAGAGCGAAATTCCCCAAAAATCACAAGCTTTCTGAAATCCAGTAAGTACACCGATTTTCAGTTCTGTGTCTCTCGCAATTTGACGTTTTTGCGCATAATTAAGACCTTTTCCCATCACGTTTCCCCCTCCCGGAAGCATGAACGAATCGTGCTTCCGTCCTGAAGCTTAAATTCTGCCACAAAGAACCGCCACTCCGGGTGTACCCATATGACGGTTCCCTGAAAGTTGTATTTTTCGTTTCTCGGTCTGCCTGCGCTTCCTGCTTTTTCATCAAATACACAGCTCAAGCTGCTTGAAATTTTGTCCCCGATCTTTACCATGCTTCGCATCTCCGTTCTTCGGTCTGTAAACCTTTCCGTCTTTGTATGCCTTGAGTCCGGCTTTCATCATGCCCCGTATTGTCTCGTCGTCGTAAAAGCAATCTTCATAATCCGTTCCCATGATGGTTTTTCCGTCGATTGCGCGCCGGATTTCATATTTCACCCGGTTCACACCCCCAATATAGCCTTCATTTCCAGATAGTCATTTCTTCCTATCTTTTTTCTTCGGCTTTCCCCGGTCATCTCAATCGGATGGCACCGTTCCAGAATGCGGTCAAATATCCGTTTCCTGCGAATGTCTGTCTCTGCGGTCATCTGCTTCGGGCTGTAATTGCTCGTGATAATCATTGGAACCTTTGCCGCGTAGAGGGAATCTACAATCGTCGTAATGTTTTCGTTCATGTACTCCGTGTCCCGTTCCACGCCAAGATCGTCTATCGCAATCAAAGAAAGCCTCGCAATCTGGTCAATGTATTCCTGCTTTCCGTTCCAGATTGCCCCGATCTGGTTTGTGAGCCTTGAAAAAGTTGTCATCTGGCACGCATAGCCCTTGCTGACCAGCTCATTTACAACGCAAGCCGCCAGAAAGCTTTTTCCTGTCCCGACAGAGCCATACAGGATGATTCCCTTCCCTTCCCGGCGAAATCTGGGGAAATTGTCACAGTATGTTCTAAGCGCTGCAGAGATCTTCGGGTTTGCCCGATCATCGCGCGCAAATGTATAATCCAGCATTGTTTGTTCTGCAAACGCAGCTCTTTTCAGACGTGAGATCCGTTCAGATTCCTCTTTCTCCGCGTTATCCGCCTGCTTTTTGGCATCTTCCTCCTGCATGCACCGGCATATGCAAGGAACGATCAGTTCCTTTGTCCTTCCGGTTTTCTCGTCGCATATTGTGATTCTAGCCTGCCGCTTTCCGCCGCATCTTGTGCAGCGCAGAAGCCCATCGTCTCCTGCCGTCTCTGTCGCAGTGTCCCTCACGACGTTTTTTGCCGCAATCCCGGCAAAGCCCTCTGCCTTTTCAAGCGCTTCGCTTTCGTCTGTCTTCGCCGGCTCCCGTTTTTTTGCCGCCATGTCCAGCAGCTCCTGCATATCACTCATCTGTAAAAGTCCTCCGGTGAACCGTAGTCTGTCTGCACCTGGTTCTTGTTCGGATTGAGTGGTGGTTGCGTTGATCCGGTGTTGTCATCGTAATTCCCTTCCATGACCTTGATGAAGTTGTTCGGCTTTATGAACCAGTCAAAGACGATTGTCCATCCGTTACGGTTCTGTCCCTTGAGGAAAGAACTTTTCTTAATGCGCTCGATTGCATTGACAACCGTATCCGCTCCGTATTCTTTTAACCGTGCATTTAGCATTTTTCCACGGTTCGTATCTTTGGAAATCCTCTGAATCTTGTTTAATCCCAGCGAGTTCCACGCATCCAACACTCGTTGGACATCCTTTGTCCAACAAACAGTATCGTTAGATACTGTTAAACTCTTTTCTAAACCTAAGTCTAAACCTAAGTCTAAGTCTAAACCTAAACCTAAGTCTGAGGTTCCATTCTGGTTCCATTCTGGTTCCACTTTGGTTCCGCTCGAATTTCCATTTGATTCTTGCAATTCCGGAATGTCATCTTTCTCCGGTATTTTCTCTGTATATGCCTTATTTGGCTTAACACAGAGCAGCGCAAGTTCATCCTGATATTCCGTCGGATGATATCTGTCGCTTTTTAGCGTATTGTGCATACGCCAGTGCTTTATTACGATCACGCCAGAATCAAAGCGAATAACAAATCGTTTGACAAGCAGTATCCGCAAATCATCGATCGATGCGCCAACGTAATTGGTAATTCGATTCGGATTTTTTATAAATCCATCGTCATCGGCTCGCATGTTGAGATGAAAATAAAGCGCTTGCGCTGAAAGAGGCATTTCAAGAAACGCATCGCTGTCGATAATTGACTTCGTAAACATTCTTTTTTCTGCCATGCTCAATTTCTCCCGTTTCTCTTATTCCAAGCTCTAAGTGCTTTTACACAAGCTTCGTTCTCCCAACCTTCCGATTCCGGATCTTCTTCGCACGGAAATACCTTTGTTTGACCGCCGCATACTTCACACTTGATAAACACAAGCCATACCCGCATTTTTCGGGAGTAGTTTGCTCGCATGTGAATATCTTGATCTTCTCCGCAAAACGGACATTTCTTGGCTTTCATATGGTCGTTCTACCTCCACAAAAGTCAAAACGGCAGCTCGTCATCCGAATCCGTCAGTTCCGTAAACCCACCGGAAAACGAAGGCTGCGTGCTTTCCGGATACGAAGGCGCTACGTGATCTTCCGGCGCAGCGTCATCGCGCTTTCGCTCTGCAAAATATATTGCATCCACAACGACCTCTACGTTTCTTCGCTTGTTTCCGTCCTTGTCCTCCCAATTTCTAATCTGCAGCCGCCCGGAGGCAACCGTCAGACTTCCCTTCCGGAAATACTTCGACGCAAACTCTGCTGTGCTTCTGAACGAAACGCAGTCAATAAAGTCCGTTTCTTTTGCTCCTGTCCCGTTTGCAAAGTCTCTTTCAACGGCAAGCGTGAAGGACGTGACCGGCGTTCCGCTCTGCGTCATCCGCATCTCCGGATTTTTGACCATTCTGCCCTGAATTGTGATTCTGTTAAGCATTTTCTTCTCCCGTCCCATTTATTCGCGCGCGTCAAGCCGCCAGTGGCTGACTGTGCCCTGTTTATGTTTTCTTGGTATCCAACCCTTCTGGATTTCAATTGCGCATGATGCGCCTCTGAGCGTCATGCAAAGACGATGTTCAAAAGAAACAGCATCCCGATCATAACGCACAAGGTTCCGATTGACCCAAATGTTGCCGCCTCGCTGAATGTCTTAAACAGGTCCTTCCGGAACGCTTCTACGAGAAATACGATGCCGCCGCCGGTCATCACCAAGACGATCATCCAGTTGATTGCCAAATAAATCATTCTCACTAGCATTTCTCCCCTCTCCGAATTGCCCGATCCTTCCGTTTCTGATAGCTGGATGTTACGCACGCACGTTCCTGCGCTTCTTTTTTAATGGCTTTGACTTCTGCCAAGTATTCCTGAAAATCGATATATGGCTTGCAGGAACTGTGACACCCGAGCCGTCTGAATCCGCAATCCTTACACGGCGCTGATTTGTACCGTTTCACGCTCGCACTCCTTTTCATCTGCAAAAATAAATTCCATCTTGATAACAGACCAGCTCTGTCCCCTGAAAGAACTCCGCCTGATAGATAACATCATCTTCCAGCAACTTTTCTCCAAGCAGCACCCGTTCCGCACAAGCATACGCGCGTTCAACCGCTTTCTGCTCCGATGCAAGGCTTGCCCTCTCCGGCCAGACAACCCCCGTCCAGTAAAACGTGTTGTACTGTCTGTACTGCAGCAAAACGCCTTCCACTGTATCTGGGAATCCCTCATGTTTTGTCCGGTTTATAATTACGTTTCCTACCATGATCCTTGTCTCGTCGCTGCAGTCATCTCCGCCAGCTTCTTTGTAGATGGCGATTGCAATAAGTTCCAGATCGTTCTTTCCGTCCGTGATGAATCCGCCCTTGCCGCAGTTTCCATTTAAAAGCGGCTGAACTGAAACGGGTTGTTCTTCTTCAATTATCGTCACAACCGCCTGCATGTATATGACAGGCAGATCATATGCGCCCGCAGGCTTTTCTTTGACGATTCTCTCCGGTTCTGTCTGTTCCACTTGTGTCTCGGTAACGGCTTCTTGCTCCGCACCCTTCTCCGCGATGCTCCTTGCCGTAATCACAAGCGTATATACACTCACAGCAATGGACATCAAAGCCGTAACACACAGTAAGACTGTCACCACGCCCAATAGCCGTTTACGCATTTTGTCTGCCTTCCTTCCCCTGCTCAAGCAATCTTTGCTTTTTTCTCCAATACCTGCTGTTTTCTGCAGCAAGACTGGGATGTTCTGCATAATACGCTCGTTTCTTTGCTTTAATTTCTTCGGCGTGTGCCTCGTAATATCTGCGGTTTTTCTCTGCAATGTCTCTTTTTTGTTCGCGCTCTTTCCGCCGCTCATCTGCCTTGCCGTCCGCCCATCCAATGTGCTTATAGCTTGCTTTTTTGCAGCTTTCGCTGCAATAATATGTGATTGCCTGCCGTTTCCCGTCTCGCGCAACCATCCGCATGAACGGAGATGCGGCAGATGTAACGACCATCTGTCCGCATGTTCCGCACGGTCGGATGAGCGTTAAGCGCCTGTCAGTTTTCCGTCTTACGCTCATATTGTTCCAGGAGCCGGCTGAGATAGAACTGTGCTTTGCGGATGTCCTGCGCCGGGTTTCCCTTGAAAGGCGAACGCCAGATATACTTGACCGCCTGCCATGCCAGCACGGCAGAGACCGGATCGTGCCAGCTCTCAACCATGGCATTGAGTGCGTCTATGCACTCGATAGAGCCGGCATTGTAGTGCGGCGGATGTACCACCGCACTAACTTCTTTGAGATCGCAGTCCTGATTCATGTACTCATTGAACGTGGACGCTGTGCTTTCCCTTATTTTCATTTCTCCATGTCCTCCACAAAATATCTTTTGTACCGCGACATAACACCAAATCTGTCAGGTTTCTCTTCCCAAACATCCGTTACCGTGACGCCGTAGTTCCCGTGCTTCAAATCCCAGATTCGAGCGCCAAGTCTCGTGCATCCAAATGCAAGCGTCGCTTCCATTTGCGTGATAGACCCATGCTGTTTGCAGTACGAAACAACACGTTCACAGTCATTCATGCAAGCTTCCCTCCATTCGGGTCTGCCCAATTCCTGCATAGATATGCCAAGCTTGGATATGAAATGCTTTCCTCTCCAACTTCCACCCAGAGTTTCCCATACATGCTCACGATGCTGACCGCATACACCTTCCAGTGTTTCAATCCGTGGTATCCGGTTTTCCCGATGTACCGGAGTCTGATTTCTGTCTGCTTGATGCTCATTTCATAGCCTCCCCTCAATTCGATCATAGCAAATGGAAAAAGGAACTATGCAACATACCATTACCACAAGCTTTGCTGCTCGGTCGCTGTGACCGCTGCGCAGTTCTTCACGCTCTGTTCGTACCATGTCGGTTTCAGCTCCACACCGACAAATCTTCTGCCATTCTGCAGGGACACAACACCCTCAGAACCGATTCCCATAAATGGACTGAGCACCGTATCGCCGGGGTTTGACCAGAGATTCAGCGCACGGCGGATGACTGTAAGTTGGAGCGGGCAAATATGGCGTTCATCCTTTTCGTCACGGCAAGACGTTGCCTGCAAGGTGTCTGACGGATTGATGTCCGTCCAGATGGGAGAAGCGTACCACTGCCAGATGGACACAGGGAACGACTCGTTTGTGTGCTCCACACGCTCCGGATTGTCTCCCGGCTTGCGCATTGCCACCAGATAATCGGGAATACCCTGTCTCGACATGCAAGAGTCTTTCTTGAGCTGCTTGTGAAGAAGACCGAGTGCCTTTGTTCTCTGCATGGCGATCACCGGATCTTTCCAAATGCAGACCTCGGAGTGGTAGATGAAGCCGGCCTTCTGGAACGCGCGGATCAGCTCGCCCCGGAAGTCCTTGATCCCAATGTAGCCGTCGCGCTCTTTTGATGTCGGGAGATTCATGCAGTGGACAGCCATAATCCGTCCAGGCATCAGCACCCGGTAAAGCTCCTTGATAATGAAACTGAAATGTTCAAAAAATTCACCGTCTGATTTACAATTCCCGAGATCCCGCTCACTGTTCGAGTATGTGTAGAGTGACGCAAACGGTGGGCTGTAGATTTCAAAGTGAATCGAGTTATCCGGAATCCCCGGAAGAATCTCGCAGCTATCTCCGTTATAGAGCGCATAGCGGTCTGTGATTGCCTGTGCCTTTACGCTGGTTGCATCCATGTTGGAATATCCATCCTTTCGTTGGTAAAATACGTTTCTGTGATTCTCGTCGTGTGCCGTACATCCGACTGCAGAATGTCCTTCGTGTACTTCACGAGCTCCTGCGTCAGCCGGATTGCGTCTGCCTGCTTACGTTCGATGTTCGCCTTGACCGCGCCCTCGGCTTCGGAAATGACGATGTAGACGTCAACTGGCATCGTCTGACCGAACCGCCAGCACCGGCGAACTGCCTGGTAGTACGCTTCAAAACTGTCGCTGAGTCCGACAAAGATTTCCCGGCTACAATGCTGCCAGTTCATCCCGTATCCAAAAACCGATGGCTTGCTGATAAGGATTTTTCGTTCTCCCTCGCGCCATCTTCGTTCATACTCGACCTTCAAGTCGCTCGGCGTAGCGCCGCGCACGGAAAAGGCACGATCTCCGAGAAGCCGTTCCAGGTCATCTTGTTCGGAGTTGAGACCGCACCACAAAAGGCACGGCGTATCTTCGCTCAAAGCAATCTCGACCGCTTTCTGTGCGCGGGACGTCAGGCTGTCTCTCCGTGCCTTTCTGCGCTCCATCAGGGACATGGACACTTGTGGGAATAGTCCGAACTGTCCGTCCTCTGCTTCAATCGTTCCGGTCTTTACCTCGATCTCATGCAGTCGAAGATCCGGCAGATTGAACCCGATCATCTCATAGCCAAGATCCGATGGATGCGTCATGCAGCACGCCCAGCTTGCCACCCATGCGAAGAACGCCTGCTGCGCATGACCTTTCAGCCGCCACTTCTGCGTCTCGCCGCCGTCATGCACGAAGTACGTTGCAAGCATCTCTGTCCGGCTCATGATGCCAAGAAATTCCGCATGGTTGCCGAGTTCTACATAGTCGTTCGGAGACGGTGTTGCCGTACAGCAAAGCTTATACGGTGTTTCCTGGAACATCTCGATCAGCACCTGCTTTGTTGCGCTTGTATAGTCTTTCAGGATGCTGGATTCATCAAGGACAACGCCAGAGAACGCAGCAGCGTCAAACCCGCCCAGCCGTTCATAGTTTGTCGTGTAGATTCCTGTTTGTTTGACAGTGCTCATGTCCTTCGCGTATATTGCCTCAATGCCGAACTTTTCTCCCTCACGCACGGTCTGATGCGCAACACTCAGCGGCGCAACGATCAAAACACTTTTTCCCGTGTGCTCAGATACCTTTTCTGCCCAAGACAGCTGCTGAATGGATTTTCCAAGTCCGCAATCTTCAAATAACGCAGCCTTCCCCTTTTTCAGCGCCCATCGCACAATATCTGCCTCGTATTGGAAAAGATGCTCGTTCAGATCGTCCGCATCAAACCCTGCATCGGTCGCCACGTTCTGCTTTGACCGTAAAAATTCAAGATATTCAATTTTCCCCATGTGTCTGTTCCTTTCGTTCTCCGCAGCTGCAAAATGTGGAAACGAATTTTTTGTTGGCCCATTCACTCACCTTGAGGTAATACGGCTTGCACTCTTCCATTCTAATCCAGTTCCACTGGGAATCTCGGTAGATCAAAAACATATCCTCCGCTGTGTCGACGGCGTACACCCAGAAAACGCCGCCGGATAAAAGCTCAATCTGAAACATTGTCGTTGTCTCCTTCCTTCCGTTCTCCGTAGCTGCAAAAATCATTCTCGGTTGGGCAATACATGCCGTGCTCCTCAGAGCAGATGACAATACCGTTTGCGTCGGTTCGCACCTTGTGTTTGCAGTCCTTGCAGTACACGATTTCTACGGTGTTAATGGTGGGCGCACCGTCCAGATAGTTAATAATCGAGTCGAACTCCCAGTCTTCGATTTCGCCCTTTCGGTGGTTCTCCAGTGCCTCGTTGTAGATTGCATCCGCGTCAACTGGTCGCATCGTCAAATCCTCCATCCATCTTCGCCCCGCAGTTGGGGCAGCAGTCAGGTTTCCAATCACACCAAATATCAGCATCTAAACCCTTGAATTTATCTTTCCCGCACACTGGGCAAATTGGACAACCATTTTCCCAATGCCCATGCACCACCTCCGCAACGTCTGCGGCGGGCTGACGCATCAGGAGCGTTTTCACTCGCTGCGGTGTCCAGCGCGGATTTTCCGCGTTGCAGGCTTCAAAATCTACCAGCGCAGCCTCGCGGCTGATATAATCAGTCATAATGTATACCTTCTGCAATAATTCCGGCCATTCCATCCGGCAATGCGTGGAATGGGTCAATTGTCTGGATAATTTTCAACCGCAAGAGCCTTTCTGCCTGCCGCTTGGTCAGCCGCCGCTCTCGCTTCTTCGGCGGCAGCTCGCCTTTTGCCGCCGCAATAGCGGTCGGGTTGTGCTTATGTTGCCCCATACACCCACCTCCAGAGTAAGTATGCTGCCAATACGGCATAATGGATGGTCTGATCGAGCCAGTACGATATCTTGTGGTATCTCGCTTTCAGCGCATCAACAATCGCATGCGAAAAGAACAAAACCCCGAGGCTCCGGCCCCACCCAAAAGCTACCCAGAAAGGGATGACGTAAAGAAAACAGTGTATAAACAGGTGATACCAGTTCTCGCCTTTCGTCCTTGCGATAAAATCGCCCTGCAAACAATAGTCTCCGATCAGGTGGCATGCAACAAGTTTAGCTATCATCCTTGCCATCATTTACCCTCCTGTTCCATGCTTTCGTAACGGACTCTATCGCCGTTTCTTCTTCGTCATAGGTTATGGTGGACATAGAACACAAGCATTGATTGCATTGTATTGATGCTTCATACCCTTTTCTTGCTCTGTACGGTTCAAGAAGTGCTTCTCCCCCGCAAAACGGGCACGGTTTCAGTTCAGTCATCCTTCTTGTCCTCCAATCCCCATTCCTTCAAAACCATATCCCTGCGCACCATGCAGGCGGCATCTGCCGGGAACTTGAACGTCTCGTCTGTGGAGCATCGTGCATAGTCTTTGCACCGGAAGCATTCGCCGAGGATTACGGCGGCCTGAACGCCCAGACCCTCAGCCTGCTTTTCAGGCGGCAAGTCCTCCATAAATGCGGTACAGTATGTTTCAGCCATCCTTCTTGTCCTCCATTTTCTGCAAAGCCTTCTCGGCTTCTTCGCGGCTAAAAAATACGGTCTTGCCGAAACCTCTCAGCGATACGTCGTATTCTCGTTCCGGGGCTCCTATTGGTGCAAAAGTAACAAACCCAATATTGCCAACGACGACCTGCTTTACCTTGCACTCACACACGTATTTACTCTTGTTGTCCAGACGCGCAAACACCGTATCACCCACTTTGCACGGCAGCACGACCACGCGCCCGTCCTTGTCAGCTTTCATCAGCTCCACCATTCGTGAGATGGAGTAATCACAGCCGGAAAGTGTTTCCTCTATCTCTCGCGCCTCGGCGCACGCCTGCGGGGACAATCCAGCATCTTCGTAAGCCTTTAGCCGCTCCCACACCTGCTTCTGCGTGCAGGTGCCGCTCTGCCGGCACGCCGAGTCTCGGCACTGCGCAAGGTCACAAAAGTTTCCTTCAAATGTTAGTCGTTCCATCGGCATCCTCCTTGTCCTCGAACTGCTTCAAATGTTCGCGCAGCTCTGCGCACACCCATGCTGCCTGATATAGCAGAGCCAAAACGTGCTCGAACGATTCAACATCTTCCCAGAGCCATTCGGCCATCATCGTCGAGAAGGAATCATCCGAGATATCCAAGTCCACATACGGGCAGTTCCATCTGGTCAGATCCCGCGATAGGTCGAACAGGCTGATGTCTGCGCCGTTCTTCCCGTATCCGCGCACCCATACCTCTTTGTCCTTGACGTAGAACAGGTTCAGCGCCATTTCAAGATTGTTTTTCGGGGTATCCGTTGTAAGTCTCATGCCTTTTCTCCTTCCTCCGGCGCTTCCGGCAAGCCGTGCCATTCCCAGTTCGGTAGTCCTAAACTGCAGCTCATGCACTTGCAATTTTGCTTTTTGTTGCAATCACGGCAAAAAATTGTATCACTACAGTGATATTTGCAGGAAGTGCACCCGGAAGATATCTTCAGGTCAGCAATCGCCGCGTCCCTCTCGGCTTCTGCCTTCTCCTGCTCTCTCTTGGTGAGGGCAATCACCATGTCCTTCCACTCGATCTCCTTACACAGGTCTGCGTTCTCGGAGGTCAGGCGCTCGATCAAATTGGCTGCGCACTTATGCGTCTCGTCCATGCAGTTTTTATAGCTCACTGCCGGGCAGCGAGCGCACGGTGCCCCAAAATGGCAACTCCGCAGCGACTTCACGATTTCCTTTTCTGTCATGTCGTCTCCTTCCAAAATTCGTTGAACTTTTTCCCAGTGATAATCGGGCGGCACCATTCGCGCTGGAATCTCCGCCATTCAGAATCGTACTTTCCATCCTCTCCGCGAAACAGCATGGCATACGGCACGAATCCTGCCTGCATGGTCTGCATCAATCGTGTTTCTGCGTCCTCAAAACTATCTCCGTCATAGCCACACAGCACATAGCAGCACATGGAATGGCTGGCTGGTCGAAAACCTGCCATTCGCAGTTTCTTCCCCATCTCCATCAGCGGTTCAAGATCATCCTTCGTGTCATACGCTGTGTAAAGCCTCGCCGGTTTTATCTCATGCAGAAGTTCCGCTTGCCATTGCTGCAATAGCGCCGGTTCTAAGCCGCCCGTAAAGATCGCCGGGTGCTTCTGTCTCTTGAGCATCTCACAGACTGCCCGAAAATGCGCTTCTGACGTTCCCAGAATGTTGTCATCAAGGATGTTCCAGCCATCCACAATCGGAAGCTCCCGAATTACGCCATGTGCGCAGCGCGGTACAGAGCAGAACCAGCAGTCCTTTGTGCATCCCCGCGAGGTAAAAATCAAACCGTCACGCAAGTAAAGCCCCGGTGTGAAGTCTCCCATGCGATCATCGAATGCCGGTCCGCCGACTTCTACCGGTACGCCGAGAATCTGCCATGTGTCGTATAGTTCCTCTGCACGTTCCAAATCCCATGTGAACGTCACGGAAATATGTACCTTTGTCACTCCCGCCTTGATGCAGTCCGAGATGTTCTCAATCGTCGGCTCACTGAAGAACGCCAGCACATCAGTCGGCGAAGCGTTAGTTTTGCGTGGGAAGACGCGGGCGATCATAGCGCGTCCTCCTCCGATATCAGACCGTATTTTTTGAGCAGGGCGGGGACTTCGCTCTCGTCTATGATCTCGCCCCGGAATGTTTTTATGTGAGTCCAGTTGCGCGGTGCCCCGCCGACCCTCTGGAACGTCCAAAGAGACGATTCGTTTTTGTCGTGGTAAATCTCGACGCTGAACGCTTTCCCGACGCGAAAGCCGTTAGAGTCAAGCCGTTCCGGCTCAAGCATGCCTGATATGTACTGATAGCCGTTGCCGTCGATTCCGCTTACTATGAGCTTGTATACACCCTTCATATCAAAACTTCCTCCCTCAATGCCTTAAAAATCGGGTAAGCCTGCTGCGGGACTACGGCGTTTCCGAGGCATTTAAGTCTGTCCACCCGATTGGGAATCCCATGAGCCACTCGACCCACGTCGGGTTCAGCTGCCCAGCAACGTCCGTCCGCAAACTCCTGTGATTGTTCCCGCCGTGCGGCCCCTGTGCATCTGCCGCGCACGGCGTTGTCAGCAGTTTCACGGCATTTGCCAGTTGGCGCACATGGTGGTTGTTCCCCTGCGTCTTTGGCTGCATCAGGTGTTCCATGCTGTTTGCACCTTTGCTGTCTCTCGCAGTCGGTGTCGGCCACATCTGCGAGGCCGGTGAAGAATACCCTTGACCGCCTGTGCCATGCTCCGACAGCCGCAGCTTCAAAATTAAACACGACGACGTGATAGCCTGCACGCTCCAAATCCTTGACCACTTGCCCGGCGGCAATCTTGATGATTCCAGGAACGTTCTCACCGACAACGCAACGCGGGCGCAGCTCGGTGATAACTCGGAGCATCTCCGGCCAGAGGTAACGATCATCTTCTTTTCCCTTTTGCTTTCCAGCCACGGAAAAGGGCTGGCAGGGGAATCCGCCGGAAATAACGTCAACTGTTCGCAATCCTGTGCGCTCATAAAAACTCTCCTTTGTCAGTGTCCGGATGTCCCGCCAGCGCGGCACGCCGGACCAGTGCTTTTCGAGCACCTTTGTCTGGTAGTCGGCAAATTCGCACAACCCTACGGTTGTAAAGCCCGCCCATTCCGCCGCCAAATCCAAACCGCCGATTCCCGAGAAGAGGCTCAAATGCGTCAGCATCACATCGCCCCTCCCATCTTCCGTTTCCCTCTTGCCGCCCTCCGACAGTTCCTCGCGCCGCCGTCGGTCATCTGGCTTATGTCGATGATCTCGGCACGCCTACCGTAGTTTTTCAGCCGTTCTCCCTTCACGGCGTTCCAAGCCTCGCAGGACGCACTGCAACCGGCTTTCCGATTGGGGCAGTCCTGCGTGCACGGTCCAAATTTACTTCCTCCTGACAAGCACAGATACCTCCACTTCATAGCACTCGTTCTCATGCACGCAGATCGTTTTCTCCCGCTTTTCCTGCGGGTCATCGACCTCGATAAATCACGATCATCCAGTCCACAACACTGCTATAGCCAATTTCGATGTGCATCGGTACTCGCGTCCTTATGTCTTCGAAGAATCTTAGGAAATCATCCATTTTCGCCACCGTACCTTTCTTTGATTGCCGCCTTTGCCTCTTCTTCCGTTTTGAATACGGAACCCGCTCTGTTACGGTCATCGTGACCGTCAACATTCAACGTTTCCGTACTCCATATATTCATGCGGTTGCTAGAATCGAAGCAGAGCAACATACGGACATCCGTGATTTTTGACTTTTTTGGGAAATACGTTGATTTTGAAACTCTTCCGTAGCCTCTGCACACGGGGCAGTCAATTTCAAACGTCTCCCCGCCAATGTCAGCCGACACTTTCTCTTTGCCGCCGCACATCTCGCAGGTATGCCGTTCGTATTCCGAACCGATCACCCAGCACTCATCGCCAGGGCGGAAGTCCTTCGTCAGATGGTTGACGATTGCCTTGACCTGTCTTGCAGGAACCTCGTGCGCTTCGACATAGACCTCCTGCTCACAAAGTTGCTTGATTTCTCCCTCAAGACGCGCTTTCTGCCGGTTCAGTCCGCGAATCTCTGTTCTGATTTCATCGGCTTTTTTCTTTGACTCGTTGACATCATCCATAAGCTGCTTGACTTCCTCGGTCAGTGCATTCCAGAGTTCCGCCTTTGCGTCCTCAATGATCTGCTCGGCTTTTGACGGCTCCGAAAACATCTCGTCGTATTCCTCGAAATAACTCATGTTTTTGCTTTCATCCTTTCTGCATCGGCGCGAAGCGCCCGCGTAAAATTGTTATCAACGACAATTCCGCTGTGTGATGGCGTATGGTCCAGCGCCCTTCGTGCCGATTCCAAGCACCGCTCGCAGAGCTTATACCCGCTCGCCGGCGGAGATTTTCCGCACCGCTTGCATAAGCTCACGCCATCCAGCAAACTCTCCGGTATTCTACCAATGCTTCGGTTGTGCCGGTTCGCATACCGTCTGCTCCTTGCCTGACACTCTGCGCACGTTCGGTATCCATTCCTCGGTGGTCTTTTCCCACATGTTGTGCAAAGCCCCGCCTCCGCACGCTGTTGGATTCTCTCTGACTGCCGCTCCACCTGCTTTTTGATATATGCCGCAGGACGTTCATACTCTTTTTTCACATAGTCATTGATGCAGTCCGGATACGGGCAGTTGAAGCAGTCTTTCTTCTTGCAGTTCATTCCGCCTGCCCTTCTTCACCCTGATTTTCTTCTTTCCTCCTGTACGGTTCATCAAACACCGTTCCAACGCGCCGAAGCCCGCCAAACTCCCGCAGTCCATAGCTTGCCCCGGTCTTTCTGTCAACCGCCCGGAAGCCCCACATCGTCATCGCCACCTCGTACACGCCAAACGCAAGATCTTCCACAACATCCCCCTCAAACACCGCGTTCCCGCTTGTGTCCCGGAAGCCTGTGTATTCTCCGACGGTTTCTCCTAAGACCTCGCCCGCCTTGCTGAACGGTTCAAACCCACTGATGAAGTATTTCCTTCCGCCATCGTCTTTCTTCCGGATGACCAAAGAACCATATGACCACGCGCCGCTGTATACGCGCTTTCCTCTGAATAAAATCTCCCTCAAGCTTACATTCACACCTCCACGCACTCATCCGCCCGGATATTTACCCGATGCCCATTCACGCATATGACATATCCCGCTCTCTTTACTCCGCCCTGCCCTGCGTATCGCTCCGCAGGATACGTTTCTCCACGCTCCGGTCGGAACTCCGGAAATAATTCCAATTCCTTTGTCATCCGGATACGCACATTCTCATGTGGAAGTCCATCAGCCGCGCTTCTTGGCCCTGTTCGAGCACAGCCGTATTTAGATCTCCACTTTGCCGCGCATGAATACCCACAAAATCTGTGCGGAGATTTCCTGTTCCTTCTCTCGCTCGTTACCGTGGCTCCGCAATAATCGCACTGGAATGTAAAAGACATCCTTCAAACCTCCCTTACATTCTCAGCATAGCAAACGCCCAAAGAAAACATGCAACACCGCCCCGCCTGCGATCTGCCATATACGCAAGCCTTACCCACTATGCGTCCGTAGGACTTCTGTTATGTTGCCGAAAGGCAACCGCGCAAATTTTATTTTTTGGCTTTTTGTTTCCCCAGATTCAATTTTTCCCGCAGGAATTAGAAAGTACCCCCCTATAAGCGCAAAAAACACCACCTATTTCTGTGTAGGTGGCGTGGTCGTGGCTTTGTTGGCTGACGCGGCGAGAGGTGCGGAACATGGATGGAGGGGGAAGAGCTATGCGCGGTAGCGCGTACAAAAGACCTTCGGGGATTGTAAAATGGGGGTGGGGCTGCTGCGTTTGTGCCGCTGAGACGGTCGGACGGGCTGACAGTCGTTTACATTACTAACAGAAATGTAAACGAATATCTGATTTTTGCATGCTTTCTGCGGTAAGTTGCTTAAAGCTGGCGCATTTCAATGCGAAAAACTCCGACTTTGGCGGTGCAATTTCGTGAAACAGCGGAAAACATTGTTTCACGGGGTTCTGAACACGGCGAAGCCGCGAACACTTCCCCCCCCTCCCTCCTTGTGTCCTCTCTTTTGACCTGCTGAACGCTTGCTTGAGTGGGTGAACTCTTGATCAAGTGGGCGTTGGTTGGCTCTGGTTTGGCGTGGTGGTTGGCTCTTTGGTGTACTCTAGTATATCTTTTTATACTGCGCGGGCAATCAACGCACGCGCACGCACGCGATTATAATATAGTACGTGTGCGCGCATACGCGAGGGCGGCGGGGCGGTGGCGTGGTAGGCACGCCGTGGGGGCTGTCTGGTGGATGCTGGGGGCTTTGGCGGTGGCGGCGGGGTGATATGATGGGCTAGGCATGATTAAGCCGCTCCGGGGTGTTCCGGGGCGGCTGGTGGTGTCGTTGGTGCTGTTATGCCTGCATCTGCGCGAGGTAGGCGGCGCGTATCTTGTCAATGCGGCGCTGCACGGCGCTTTTGCTCATGCCTAGCTGATCGGCAAGCTCGCGGACCGTGTAACCGGCGGCGATGCCTGCCACGATGGCGCGCCCGTCCCTGTCTCCGGCGGCGGTGTCCAGGGCGGCGCGGATGCTGTAGCCGTCGGCGGGGTCTCCGCTGATCGGGGCGGCGGTGCAGCTGCTGCGGATGTCTAGAAGGCTTTGCCCGTTGTTGGTGTCGGGGGTGGCTGCGGCGATGGCGTCGGCACTGATGCAGGCGGAAACGTGCCGGATTTCGGCGCGGCTGATGCTGTGCGCGGCTTGGGTGCAGGCGGCGTAAAGGATAAACCAAAGGGGGCGCGGGTCCTCGCGCTGGTCGTTGCGGTCCAGTGCAGACAAAACGCGCGGCCATGCGTCGGCGGCGACGGTCTGCGCGTCGTCCGTGGTGCGTATCCATTCTGTATCGATTCCGCGCCCGGTGGCCTCTGCGCGCTTCCGGACCGCCCACGACATGCGCGTTAAGGCTTCAAACTGCTGCGCGCCGGTCATTTGCTCCCACTCGCGGCGGGCGTTCGCGGCGGTGTTTGCGATGCGGTGCGCCTCTTTCAGGCAAAGCGCGAACTGTGCGCGGCTGCGGGTTTCCGGGAACTCCGCGACGGTGGCGCGGTACAGGCTCCACGCCTTCCGCATGATTTCAGATTTTTTCATGGTGATGATCTCCTTTTTCGTTTCATTTGATGGGGCGGGGCCGCTTTGGTGCCCGGTGCGGCTCTGCTAGGGTGTCCGGGTGGTGTCAGGCGGAAACGGTAAATTCACCGGCCCACGCCTGCAAAATGGAGCCGCCGACGGTTACGGCTGTAACCCAGCCTTCGACGCTTGCCGCCTTTCGGCAGCGGATGACCTGCCCGCGTCCGGCGTTGTAGTCGATTCGCAGGCCCTCGGCGGCTGCGGTTCGGATTTCGGCGGGCGTGTGCCACTGCGGGCGGCCCGTGGGACTAATGTTGATCGGTAGGTTTTGCATGTTGTGCTCCTTTCTGGTTGTCCCGGCGGCGGTTGCCGCCGGGGTGGTAGGTGATTAGATGATGTACAGCGCGCCGTTAAGCTCCACGCTCACGGCTTCCTGCGCCATTTCGGCTTTGATCTGCTGCGCAAGCGTCAGGATGTCCGGCAGGCGGTCGCGCAGCTGTTCGGCGGTGCAGTTGGCGTAAACGATAGTCACGGACTCCCGAACCAGTCCGGCAGCTTCGGACATCCAAAAGCCGGTTGATTCCTGGGCGGTCGCGCCGCCAAACATCCGGGAGAACTCCGCCGCGACGCGCTCAACCTGCGCGGCGTTGTCGGTGGCGGTGTCGGGTCCCTGCGTGCCGGGGACGTACAAGGCGACGCGCTGCGACAGTTCCACGGCTCCGGCCTTCTGCATGATCTCGGCGGGCTCATGGGCTTCGCGGGCGGCTGCTTGCGCGTCGCGCTGCTCGTGGAGAGTGACGCGCAGGCGGTCCCAAGTTTCGGCCGATTTCTTGCAGATTTCGCGGCGCTCCTCGCTCGTCGCGGGATCTCTCGCTTCGCGCTGGAAATCAAGCTTGAGGTGGAGGCAGGCAGTGCAGAGGCTCTTGAGTTCGCGGGGATCGAGTTCAATAGTGTATTTCATATTGGTTTCTCCTTTCCCTTGCGGGGCGTTCGTTGTTTCGTTTTCGTTGTACTCATTATACTATACGGTTTACCGCATGTCAAATCGTCAAAAACGTTCTTGTAAACCGTATAATAAGTACGGTTTACCGTATTTCTACATTCAAAAGTTCGGAAAACTCGGATTTTTCCTTGTTCTCGGTGTAAACCATATATTTTGCGTAAAAATGCACAAAAATTAACCGTATAATTTGTACGGTTTACCGATGGTACAAATCCGCCCGCGCCGGTAGAATATAAGATAGACGTCAAGATTGGAGTTGATCGAAATGCCGAAAACAGATGCAATGAGAAGAGCACAGAACAAATGGGATGCAGCCAACCGCGCAACCTTGGGCGTGCGTGTGAGTAAAGATGAGTCTGAGCGATTCCGGGCGATCTGCGAAGCGTCCGGCCAGACGGTAAACGCCGCGCTGGTGGAGTATGTCCGCGCCTGCCTGGACCGCGGGAGCCTAGCCGCCGCCCCGGCACCAGCAGCCGAACAGCCCGCGCGGAAATCTCCTGAACAGCCTGAAAATCCCTGAACAGCGCCGGAAAAAATCTTCCGGCGAGCGGGACAAACGCAGAACAGCGGTAGAGTTAAAACCGTGCACAGCAGCGGTCTGAACAGCCGCCGAACTGAAACGGGAGGTAAAATTATGGTTTTGAAAAACGGCCTGCGTCTCCGCTTTGGAGACTTTTCCAGCAACGACCCGACGTGCGGGTCTGGCGATCGCTGCGACGTTGAGATCGTCGACGATGGCGGCGCGGTGGTCTGGCGCGGCGTTACTTGCCCCTGCGGGCGCGGCTGCGGCGGCGCGGATTGTGTCCGCGACGATTGGGAACGGCACGATACGGATATTGAGTCGTTCCGCGCGGCCTGAACAGCCGCAAAATACAGAACAGCGCCCCGGAAGTCATCCGGGGCGCTTTCGTATTTCCTGAACAGAAAAATTTTCTTTTTTGCGGCGGGACAGCGTGAAAAACGCGGTAGATTTGAAGATAGAACATCAGAAAGGAACGAAACGCCATGAAAAAAACAAAAATCGTCGCAAATCTCAGCAAAACCCCTGCTGGGTTCCTTGTGCGCTACAACTGGCCATCGTCCGTCATCGGTGACATTTTCGACTTCGAGGAGAACTTCCAAACCAACACAAAAGCCATCAAATTTATCGATTCCTTGAAGATTTCTGCGGATTTCTGGAACTTTTCCTTTGATTCCTACGGCATCGGCAGTCTGCCGCTGCACCGCTGAAACAATCGCCGCGATTAGCTGCATATTTATTCACAAAAAATATGCAGTGCTTTTCGCAATTTTCGCAAAAAACCGGGGGACGTGAAAAATCCCCCGGATATTTTTTTGCCAGTCAGCGGGAAAAACCAACAAAACCAGCAGATCACCGAAACCAGCTAAACCGAGAAAACTATCGACTTCCAGAGTTGAAAATTTTCCTGAAAGTTCTGGGACAAATCAGAAAATGCTGTAGAAATAAAGATAGAAATAAATACTTGTAAAGGAGGTAATTACAATGTTAAAAGCAAAAAGTCGTGCAATCCCTTATCGTGTTTATAAAAAAATGTTCGCAGACTGCAACGCCTATGACTACCACGACGGGAAGATCACGGTTGACTTCCCCGCTGATTATCTGGCATCGAGGATGTACACGCCGGAGGGCTGGACCGCAGGATCAAACTACGTTTCAAGCCGAATTGGCCGCACGATTTCAGGGCGCGAGGTTCGGGCAGAGATCGCGGAGCATTCGGACGGCGGCTGCAAGTATTACGACGCCGTTGTGACGGTCGGGAACACGTTCTTTGGCGGTTCTATGCGGACGCGGGACTTTATACGTTCGTTCGACGCCGCCATCGCGTGGGCAGTTGAAACAGCCGAAAGTTTTTTGAAATAAGCGCACACAATTACAGGGCCGGAGAAATCCGGCCTATTTTTTTACCTTAAAAAACCTGAAAAAACTGAAAATTCAGCGGGACAAATGAAAAAACGCCGTAGAACTGAAAACAGAACGAACCGAACACAAAACAGTCGATTTACTTAAACTCATATTTTGCGAGAGTGGCATTTGTGCTTCTTTTGTGAACGAGTTCAACTTTCAAGCTTCAAAAATTTCAACTCAAAATAATTCTCACCAAAAAACGGAGGTAAACATCATGACAAACGCAGCGATTATTTTTAACGAGTCCATCCGTCTGATGAACGAGGGCGTTCTGACCGGCACGGGTCGTTTTGTGGAAGTCGAAAACGCCGACGGCACGAAGCAGCAGTTCGAACTTCCGGAAGAAATCCACACCTTCAACGCCTGGAAACAGCGCGGCTATTGCGTGAAAAAGGGCGAACACGCCGTCGCGAGCTTTTCGATCTGGAAGTATATCAAAGGAAAAGAGGCGGACGATCTCCCGGACACGGAAGAATCCCAAAAAACCGGCGGCTATTGCCGCCTGAAACTTTCCCACTTCTTCACCGCCGCGCAAGTCCAGCCGCTGACCGCCTGAGAACGCAAAAAAGCCGCTCCATCCGGGGCGGCTTTTCTTTTTGCCTGCGTGTTGCATAGTTCCTTTTTTCATTTGCTACGCTGGAAACAGAAAGAAAAATTTCTCAAGCAGCGGGACAAACCCGCTCCACCCGGTAGATAGAAAGACAAGAGGACAACACCGAAACGGAGGAATCACCCATGAACGAAAACATCAAAGCCATCGCAAAGCTCGCCTGCCAGCTCGCAGGACTTGCCATCGTCTTTTTCCTGATCGTCGGCGCGGATGCGCTTGTAAACCTGATTCTTTGAGGGAGGACACAAAAATGGAATTTATCGCACACCACGACGCAAAAAACATCTTCGGATGCTTTGAGGCTGTCGAGCATCACGCCCTGGCATTTTCCGAAGAAGCCGCCTCGAAGCTGTTTGACGCAGGCATGAAGATCTTCCGGGGCGATGCCAGCACCATGAACGCTTTAAAGCTCTGCTTCTCAGGCGGTGTGACGGTCTGCATCTACCGCGAGATCGCAGACATCGACAACGGCGTTTTTCGCGTTCGCGTCTGGGACCGTCCGAACAGCTGCGAAGAAAAAACCATGAGCCGTCAGGCGCTCAAAAAAATGATGCTTTTCAAAATCTCGCAGGAATTTGCAGAGCCTGCCGAACAGTCAGCATGAACAGAACAGGAGGAAAAACCATGTTATACAGCGAGATTATCCGTAGCATCGACGAAATTTTCAGTTATTTCAAATTCCACAACAAGAACCTGACAAATACGCAGATTGAAAAGCTGTATGAACTGCAAGATCTGATTCATGAACTTCGCATCACGCAGGAGAGAAATAAATGAAACGAAATCAATACCGCAAAACCTTTGAATTTTTTGATACCGAACAGAAAGCCGCCGCATTTGTGGCGGCTCGCAAAAAACACCGCCGCAAGGCACACATGACGCCGTGGCAGTCCGCCGACGGCAGAGAAAACAAGTTTATCGTCTGGTATTACATCTGAACAGGAGGAACAGAAAATGACCGTATATATTGCCCTTCACACCTGGGACACGCCCGACAACGAGGGCGCGGAAATTCTGGGTGCATTCTCGTCGATGGAAGCTGCCCGCGAGATCATCGAAGCATCTGCCGAAAAAATCCGCGCGGAGTATGAGCCGGATTTCTGGGATGAGGATATGACATGGGACGAACCATCGGAGATTCACTTAGGCAGAGACGAGCGGGGTTATTCAAACCCTGCCACGATTTATAGTTGGGAGATCGTCCAGCGGGAAGTCGAATAAAAAAATCACCGGCGCAGTGGGACAAATGCCGCTGCACCGGTAGATATATAGGTGTAAAGAAAACCAAGAAAAACAGGAGGATACATACCATGACCCAGATCGAAATCTACCAGAAAATCGCCCTCGCCGTGAACGATGCGGCAAAATCCAAAAACCCCAGACTGACCCTCGCCGTGGAGGGCGAACTCGGCTGCGCGTATTTCCTGCACATCAACGCCGTTTCCGCCGAAGTAAAGCCCTATGCGCAGTACAACGAAGCTCTGACCATCTGCTTTAAAAAGCGCGGCGGCCGCATGGTCTACGGCATGCGATTTTATGGCACAAAACCCATCGCGATTTTCTCCGGCTGGCAGGAAACCGCATGGAAGCAGCCCGGAAGCTTTTTTTGCTTCGACAAAAACCTGTTTTATTCCCTCGCAGACAGCTTCCCGCAGGAGCTGAAACTTGCGGAGGAATCGGAGCGCGTTCACCTCGCAGAAATTCAGGCGAAGGGAAAGATCTATAAGGTCGTAAGCATGAACCCGGACGACCAGCGTCCGCGCATGATCGTTGAGACATTTGAAGCCGTCGAACATCTGAAAAAAGCGTTCGAGACCGCCGGAGAATTCCGCAGCGTATCGTGCCGGGCGGAATTGCAGGGCGCACCGAAGCTCAAGGACTTCTGCGGTCCCATGTACGACGGCGAGGACAGCCAGGGGCGCGCGGTCATCCGCTACGAAACGCAGGAGGTCTACGACATTCTCAGCGCCTGATTTTAAAAAGGGCGGGACAAACCCGCCCTTCCTGTAGAATAGAAGATAGAACAGAATACATAGGAGGAACTAACATGTACTACATCATCAACCGCGAAACTGAGAAGCTGGAGCTTCATTTTGACAAGCCTGAATATCAGGCGCTTTCCGACGATCAAAAATCCGCCATCAAAAGTAACTTCCTCTTTTCCCGATACGGCGGCTGCTGGGTCAGCCGCGCAAAAATCCCGAACCTCTGGCGCGCAGAACAGGTTGCAAAGCAGCTTGGCGCGGAGAATCAGGGAAAAACCGGCGAAACCTTGAGCTTCGAGGAAAAAATGGAGCGCAAGGCAGAACGTGCAGAAGCAAGGGCTGACCGCATGGACGCAAGATCGGACGCAGCCGCCGGACGCGCGGAACAGCTCCAAAAACCCATCAACGATATGCACGGAGACATCGCCTTTTTCACCCAGCCGAACATCAACACATCCTCTGGGCGTGCCTTCACGCGCCAGCGCGAAAAAATGTTTGCTGCCTTTGATCGTGGCATGGACGAGTTCAAAAAATCGGAATACTACGCAGAACGCGCCGAAACCGCCCGCCAAACAGCGAACAACGCGAAAAATCCGGACAAAGGCTTCTGCGAGCGCCGCACCCGCGAAGCGCAGGCAAATATCCGCGCCCAGAACAGAAACCTCGCGCACTATCAGGAATATCTTGAAAAAATGGACGCAGGCGAAACCATCAAACGCTACGACGGAACGGAACTCACACGCGCCGAGGTTCTGGAATGGGTAGAAAGCGCAGAAGAACGTATCGAAGTGGAAATTTCCAAAGCCTGCTATTATCAGTCCTGCATCGACGCGCAGGGCGGCGTACCGTACAGCCGGGAGAACGTAAAAAAAGGCGATTTCGTAAAAGTCCGGTACGATGAAAAATGCGTCGTGCTTTCCACCGGACCCAAAAACATCACCTACCAGACGCCGCACGGTTTCTGCCTGAAAGCGTCCTACGCCGAGATCAAAGCGCACTACCCGGCAGCCGCGAACGAGTAAATAAAAAAGCCGGAGGCGGGACAAAGCTCCCTCTTCCGGTAGAATCAAACATAGAACAGCAAACTTCAATATTTCAGGAGGTACATAAAATGGGATGGACATTTTATCATGTAGACGCATGGAACGGAAAGATTGACCGCAAAGCAGAGTGCGACGCGCTCTATACCTGGAACAATGAACAAACCGGCGATACATGCCGCGTCCTGAAATCCTCTATGGTCGGCTCCACATGGTACGGAGCCTGCGAAAGAACCAGACCCGGTGAAAATCCGTATGTTTTCGCCGGCGTCTGCCTGACACGGCTCGACAGCAAGGAATACTGCAACTTCGGCTATAAAGACATGGACGAATCCATGGGACCATTCCAGCGCGACTGCCCGGTATCTATCCTGAACATGCTGTCTCCGAGAGAAGATGAATATGCCGTCGAATGGCGCAAGGCTTGCCGGGAAAACGCCACGAAAAAGGCAGCAGCTAGGAAAGACCCGAACAGTCTGGAAAATCTCCCACTCAATGCGACCGTTAAGGTGAACAGGCGCGGCGAAGAAATCCTGCTGCAAAAAGCGACCATCGCAGGCCGCAAGCGCCCCGTTTGGGTATCGTGGTCTGATCGAATCTACTACACAACCGCGCAGGTCAAAACTCACGGCTATCAGCTTCACACTGTCGCTTGAAATTCCAGGAAATCCTGCTATACTGAAAGAAACGGAAAAAGGAGGAGCCAGAACACAAATGTTTTATAAACCCGGCGAATACGAGATCAAAGGCGGAGAATTTTTCTCCGCCAAATCCGGCGAACCCCTGAACAGCGGCGATCTGGCAGGTCTGACAGCCTACTGTGACCCGAACGACATCTCCCACATCGAAACCTACGGAAAAGAAGTCGTCTCCATGTACCGCGAGCTTACCACCTTGGAGAACAAAAAAATGCTCTACAAATCCGCCGTTATCCGAATTTGACCGAACCCAAATAAAAAGAGAAAAGGACGTATAAAAATGGGAATTTTTCTGGCCGTGCTTGCAATCCTTATAATTGTCGTAATTGCCTGCAATTGGAACACAAAGCCTGCGCGCGAAGAAGCAGAAGAAGCGTCCAAAAAACAGCAGCTGATTGAAAACAGCATCGGCCTTGCCGTGTCGAGCGGATTCACGGTTTCAAGAAAAATCGAAGCCGAAGGCCTGGACTTTCTGCTTGCCATAGACGATACCGAGAAACGCTGGATGCTTGCGCAGCCCATTGGCTCTGCGCCGAAAATCTACAGCTTCCACGATCTTCTTTCCTTCGACCTCATCCAGAACGGAAACCAGATTATTTCCGGAAACGACGGAAAAGCAGCCGTCGGCGCGGTTCTATTTGGAGCCGCCGGAGCGGTCGTCGGTGCGTCCGCGAAGAAAAAAGTAAGCGACGTATGCAATGACCTACATATTGAGCTAAACGTCAACGATCTGGACTCCCCGCTCATCAAGCTTCCCTTCATCGAACAGCAGATGGCAGTCAATTCCCCGCTCTATAAAATCCGTTCCGAGCTTGCCCGAAAAGTCATGGCTATCATGTCCTACATCAAGGCAAACGCTGAACAGCCGACGCAAAAAACCTTAGAACAGCCGCAGCCGGACATCTGCGAAGAAATTGAAAAGCTCCACGCACTGAAAGAAAAAGGCATCCTCGCCGAAGAAGAATTTACCAAAAAGAAAAAATCCCTTCTCGGGATATAGATTGAACAGAGAAAGTGGTGGATATATGAGCAAGAAATCGAAAATTGTGGTAATTCTCGTAATAACCATAGTAGTTATTGCAATATTGTCCGCATTTATAATTCCCAAACTAATCCACGAATGGAAACCTGCTACATGTACGCAGCCTGAAACGTGCGTAAAATGTGGAAAAACGAGGGGTTCCACGGTTCCGCATGAGATGGTAGTAGCTACATGCGCTGAACCGGCGCATTGTAAAAATTGCTCATATACATACGGAGAACCGAATGGCCATCGATGGAGCCAATCTGATTGTCTACACAGAAAAAAATGCACTGTCTGCGGAATAGAAGATGGAGATTTGGGACCACATAACTTTGAGCCTGCAACATGTAATAAACCGAGCACCTGCTCCATCTGCGGGGAACAAACCGGAGAAAAAATAGGTCATGATTTCGTCAATGGTGGTGACTGTTCTCGGTGTGGATTCAACAAGTTCTTTGGATATTCAAAATCTACGACTCAAACCGCAGAACCAAAAAGCGGTCTGCAACTTGAAGATCTGAGATTGTCAACCAGCGCAGCATCATCCTATAAAATTGTGTCTGGAACAGTGAAAAATTATGACACTGAAACACATTACTTCATAAAGGTAAAAGCAACCTTTTATGATTCTGATGGAAACTCTGTAGACATTGGAGACACCTATGCGTGTGGCAGTGAAGGACTTGAACACGGAGAAAGCGCAAAATTTGAAATCTACGTTGATTATGATTCCAAAATCAAAACCGCAAACGCAAAAATTTACGACTACGATTAAAGCAAAAGCCGCCCAACCGGGCGGCTTTCTCTCTATGTACTATGAAAAAATCAGAACGGCGGCGAAAACGATCAATCCGGCCACCATCAGGCAAGACGTCAGACACCCGCTCGGCTCATTCTTCGGATGTGCCTTCCGCCATTCGTTGTTGAACGCCTGCCTCGCGCGGTTTCGGCAATATCTTCCGGTTGGACCGCGCCACATTCCTCTGCCCATAAATAATCCCTCCAACGATCAATTATGAAAAGCTTTCGCCTCTTTGCGCTATGTTTCGCTTTCTAAACGTGATATTGTAGAACAGCGGGGGCGAATATCCCCCCAGCGGGACAAACCGGAAAAACGTGTAGATAAAAAGATGCCCCTCAAAAGATTTCTCCATTTTATTAGAAACGAGTATTGACATATTCCAAACGTGAGCATATAATGAGCACGAAGGGAGGACGAATAGATGGCAAAAGAAAAAGCCAATCCAGAAAAAATCAGCATTTTCGTTTCTTCGGAAGTTCTTGAGCGTCTACGAGAAAAAGCAAAAGAAAAAGGAACAAGCGTCAGTGGACTTGTCCGTATGATTATTCTGGAATACTTGGCTAAATAAGAAAAGAACGAAGTGTCACCCGCTACCAACGAAAAACACTCCGTTCAATTTGCCAAAACCGCAAGGGCTTTGTCTACCCAATTATAGACGAAGCGCCGCGCGGATGTCAAGTCATGCGCGGGATTTTTATACCCTTTTTTAAGTGACAGGAGGAATTTTTGAAATGAAATTGCAGACCATCAACAATACAGACATTTCCGTGAAGGAATATCAAGGACAACGTGTCGTGACGTTCAAGGACATTGACGCCGTGCATGGCAGACCTGACGGAACGGCAAAGCGAAACTTCCGTTCTAACCGAGAACACTTTATCGAGGGCGAAGATTTCTTCATGCTTGACCAACCGGACGAAATTCGTTCCCTTGGTATTCATCGTCCGCAGGGTGGAACCCCGGAGAGTGTTGCCCTAATCACAGAATCCGGATACCTCATGCTGGTAAAGTCTTTCACGGACGATCTGGCGTGGAAGGTGCAGCGTGAACTTGTCAAGGGATACTTCCGCGCCAAGGAACAGGCGCGAGCATCAACCCCAGCGGAGCAGCTTCTTGCGCAAGCGCAAATCATGGTAGAACAGGAACGCCGCCTGACCGCTTTGGAATCTGGACAGAAACAGATCCACAGTGCCATGCAGACCGCATTCTCCGAACTGGCCGCCCCATCCGTAGACCGGAACAGCTGGCAGGATGCCATGCGAAATAAAATCCGTCAGCTATGCTTGGAATACGAGCTGAACTTCCAGACCTTCACCGGTCAGCTCTACAAAGAACTGGAAGAATCCGCTCACTGCAACATTGACACGCGCCTGAACAACCTGCGCAAACGCATGAAGCAGGGTGGCGCAAAATATGCCGAGTGTCAGGCAGTCAGCAAACTTTCCGTCATTTCTCAGGATGTAAAACTCTGCGAGATCTTCACAAGCATCGTCCAGCGCAAAGCCGCGAGCCTCGCGGCAGCAAAAATTGCCTGATTTTATATGGGAGGAATCACAATGACCATCAAAGAACTGTACGAAACATCTCAAAACGTGACCCGCTGGCACATCTGCGTGGACGGCGGCTCTAACAATGTCGATCTGGCAAGCCCCGTCATTATGAAAGGAATCGGAAACTTCGTCGTAAAAACCGTCTACTTCAACATCATTGACGGTCACGTAGACGCATCCATCGACGTACTGACCGAAATCGTCACCGCGTAGCTCCCTATGTTGCACATTTCCTTTTTGCGCTTGGTATCCTAATAATAGGATGATGAATTTCCAAACAAAAAGGAACGATCAAATCAGGAGGTACGCAGATGAAAAACGAAACCGACACCGTGGAACTTTTGGAAATTGTTTCACGGCTGACCGACGAGCAGAAAAAGCTTCTCAAAGAAAAGATACAGGAGCTTCTTCGCGAACAGGAAAACAAAAAATGACCCAATTTCTCCGGGGGAAGCGGGACAAATCCCGCTTCCCCGGTAGAAGAAAAGATGCCGGGCGTCCGCGCCTGTAGAAAATTCAAAAAGGAGACCATACCAATGAAAAAGAAATGTACTGCCATCGTCTGCGTCCCGGAGCTTCTTCCCGAGGATGTTTTCAGCCACATTGTCTGTCACCACGCCGATCAGGTGCGCGCCAGAAACGCCTACGCCGCCAACAAGCGCCGCAAAATCAAAGAACGCAGATTCATTGCCCTCGTTCTCTCCGCCGCCTGTATCCTCGCAATCGCCGCCTGCTGCGCTATTACAAAGAGTGTGGGGGTTCTGTGATGTATTTCCTTTACGATACATTTTTCGATACTCCGATTCTCGTCGGAACCTACCAGACCCTAGAAGAAGCAAGAGCCGCCGCGCGGCACATGAACGAAAACACCTGCGGTCGCTTCCGTCCGCGCATTCAGCTTGGCGCTGAGATCTTAAAGAACTGGACGTATTAAATATTTTCCTTCCGGGGAGCGGGACAAATCCCACTTCCCCGGCAGAAGAAAAGATAGCCGGAAGAAAATAAATTCCCATGTTGCATGTTCGCTTTTTCCATTTGATATAGTGAAAACAGAAAGGAGCAATACATATGGCACCGCCCATCAAGGAAGAAAAGAAGTTCATGGAAGCCTACCGTTCCTACCGCTCAAACATGATCGCCATCGGGCGCTCGGAAAATACAGTGAAAAACATCGACAACGTGATAAAACTGTTCAGCCTCTTTATGATTGAAGATCGGGACAACTGGAATCACGAGGTATCTTTCACAGACATTCAGGCGTGGCGTGATATGCTGCTTGCAACCGGCAGAAAACCGTCCACTGTCAAGCAGTATCTGAAAGTTCTTTCCGGATTTTATGAGTACGCCTCGTCTCCCCAGCTTGGAGACTACCGCTTTTATGACAAAAACCCCGTCTCCAAATTCCTGATGCCGGACACCCGTCAGGAAGATGCAAGACCCTATGACCAGATTCTGACCGACGAACAGGCGGCACTTTTGTGGCGGAACAACTCCCCAAAATCAAGCGGCGTTCCGGAATGGGAGCGAAACTATGCAATCGCCGTCCTGTTCCTCTCCACAGAGATCAGAAACTGCGAACTTCTCGCCCTCACGCCTGCCGACTTGGACTGGGAAAACGAAGAGCTGACCGTAGAGCACGGCAAGGGCAACAAATACCGCGTTGTAGACTTCCCGCCCATCGCGCAGACCGCCGTAAGGCTCTATCTTAAAAGCGGCATCCGCCCTTCCTACGCAAAAGACGATGACCCGCTCTTTGGAACCTGCGCAGAAAAAGTCAGAACGTCCAGAAACTTCAACGCAGAATCCTGGCACGCCGGCAGCCGTCAATGGCTGACAGAGCTTGTCCGCCGGCATGTAAAGCGCGTGACAGGTGTAGATAATGTTCGGTCCCACGACCTGCGGCACGTCGGCGCGCGGCTCGATCTCAACGGCGGCATGCCTCTGGAAGAACTGCAAGCAAAGCTCGGGCATGAATCGGCAGAAGTCACGCAGATCTATTCCGGCAAACTCACCAGCCGCAGGAAACGCCGCCAGACGCTTCTTGTGCAGGAAGAAAAAGACCGTCAGGCAGACCGCAACAAGCGGTATCTTGAAATGCAGGGCGATGATTTTTTCTCAAACCTCCGGCCGCAGCCTACCGTCAAAAAAAGCCGGTCGGAGATCGCTTAAAAAACAAGGCGTGACCCGTCACGCCATGCGGGAAAAGCAGGTGCGCTAGGGAGGAACATAAAGCCTTCATGCTGCGGTTCAATTCCGCATTTTCCCACCATGCCGCAGCTCCCTTCTGTGCTGCGGCGAGGCGTAATGTCTCCTTTCTATGCAGAAAAGCGACCGCCAACGTAAGCGCAGGCGCTCGCCGGAATCGTCCGGCGCTCCAAGATGGGAAGCTTGGCTGTTGGTTTTGGGTAGGAGCGCTCCCGCACCCAAGTAAAACGGGGAGCCATTTATGTGTGTGTAGTTTAATGGCAGAACATCAGACTTCCAATCTGATGGTGGGAGTTCGATTCTCCTCACGCACTCCACATGGGTATTGCGGCGGACTCAGGGAAAGTTTTGAGGTTCCAAAGGCTTGGTGAAACGATATATCCGGCCATCCGCTCAATCTGTAGGTAGTGCAAGTACGGCAGATTGCGAATTTAATTAGCTGGCTCCGGCTTAATGTGTGAAAAAACGGATGCGACCGATGCACCGGCGCAGGGCTGAAAAGTTCCGTGGCTTACCCTCCCAGACTTCCGACAGTCCGCTGTGAGGCGTAAAGGATGGAAGAAAAACCGGCGTGGCGACGCAGACCAACTTCTGCACGGGAGCGTCTAGGCGTCGAGTAACGGCGGCTCCGGAGCCGGGAGGCAGGCTGTACAAAACCAAGAAAACAAAGCAAGGAGGAAAACAAATGAGCTTGGACATTCGATATCTCACCAACGGCACGAAAAATGTCTACGTCGTCGTAGAGAAGGACGTGACGCCGGTCGCGGTCCATTTCTACAGCGAACGGGACGAAATCCCCTATCAGATCCGGCACTATGCGCCCGAAGGAAAGCCGATGTTTGTCGGTCCTGACGGAGCGCGGCTCTTTTTCGCAATGAAGGTGCTGTATCCAGAGCTGATGTGCGAATACTGCGGAAAGCCCGGATATTCAGGTGCTGTTTGCATATTTGAATCGTGCGTCGAGCCGTGGAAAACGTGCAAGTACAGGTACACGGGGTCAGGAGCATGAACGATATCAGGTCGGTTGATTTCAGCGACGCGCAGCTTAAATCGCTCCTGTTTGAGGTGTACAGTGCAGGATTTGAAGCCGGATATTCCCGATGTACAGACATACACACTGGTTTCAGCACATGGTATCGTAATGTAATTCAGAAAGACAATCTGCCAGTCTATGCGGCGCTTGACAGCACTAACAAGGACGTGCAGAATGCGATGGATAGCGTCTTCTGTATCAATCAGATTCTGTATTCTGGCCGCTATGAGTCTATCCGGCCGCAGATTGAATATGCGGTCAAAGTATTAAAAGATTTCATCGCCGAAAGGTGTTGAGATACCATCTGAGTTTGGCTAGTTCGCACAAGCGTTCCGCTGTGTAGAAAATCGGAACCCATGAAAGTCCTCGTTGCGCTGGTACGCCAAACACAACAGCGCGGGCAAAAATCGTTGGTGAATATCGCGCGTAACACGCAACGTTGACTGCTGTTCAATAATTCAGGAAACAGACAAAGAGCAGGCTTGGTTAAAGGCTCATAGTGCGGTGACGAACGCCAATTCCGTGCAATATATCTCGACAGCCTGCCCGACTGGGACGATGAGGAGGAGTGAAGATGAAGAAGACTACGCAGTATTGGGGCGTAAGCACCAAGTTCTTCGACAGCGGCAAAGTGAAGACCAACATCTTCCCGGTGGAAGCCGTAACCAAGCCGGAAAGCACGATGGAGGAGAACCGGATGTGCGACGAGTACCGGGACTTTTTCGATACCTTCGAGGAAGCGGCGGCGTGGGCGGCCCAAGCCCGCAGAGCTTGATAGAAAGGAGGGAGCCAGATGAGCGATGACACCCGTTATTTCCGTGTCGAGGGCATGGTATATGTAGACCGTGAAGACGTTATCGACTGGCTGAACGAAGACCTGTCGGAAGACGACGAGCTGGACTACGACTACCAGCCGACCGATGAGGAATGGAGAGCCTACGCTTTAGAGCAGTTCGAGAACGACGAGATCGGATGGAGCGAAAGCGATCTCATCCCTATCGACTGAGCGGGAGGTAAAGCCGGAGCGAGACGCAGACAACTTTTTCTCACTCCGGTCAATTTTCTGATTGACTTACCGGTTGGGTAAGTCAAGATGAAGATGCGAACAAAAACTTACCATAGCAGGAGGAAGCAGAGATGACCGTTCGAGAATATGCCAAGTCGGTCGGCTTCGAGGTGGTAGGAAAGCTGAAGCGCCTGCCGGATGTTCACTACGGGATTGATGACAAGCATCACTACCCGCTGTGGATTGACGAAGCCGGGAACGAGTATTGCGGCGGCTACGGAAAGTGTGACTGTTACTTCATCATCACCGCCGATGGCAGAGTTATCTGAAAGGAGAGCAAGTACATGAACAAAGCAAGACGGAAAGCCATCGAGAAGGTGGTCAGCGACCTGTACGACATCCAGTCGGCGGCTGAGGAGCTGAGGGATGAGGAGCAGGAGTACCTCGACAACATCCCTGAGAACCTGCAAGGCTCGGAAAGATACGAGCTTGCAGAGCAGGCGCTGGAGAACCTGAACTCGGCGTATGACAGCATCGAGGAAGCTGCCAGCTACCTCGAAGAAGCGGGGGCGTAAGTATGGGGCGTGGAAATGTATGTGTGAACGGCGAGTAGGGTAACGGTTATCCTTGGAGGTGCAGCGGGGTCCGAGTCCCCAAACGGTCAGGTTCGACTCCTCCATCTGCCGCCAATATGGAGCCGTAGCGCAGTTGGTAGCGCGCCTGATTTGGGATCAGGAGGCCACCAGTTCGAGTCTGGTCGGTTCCACC